>JGI11944J13513_1000288_pt1 | contig 53343 bp, 58 predicted proteins | sample TerdegcoTASludge_FD_13513 | JGI IMG/M metagenome (IMG submission 13513) | reverse complement strand
GGAATACTTGTTGAAAATAAAAATTACGGACCAATACCAATAGTAGTGGCAGGTGGCCATGTATTAAAAGGTCTTGATGAAGCTTTAGTGGGCATGGATGAAGGCGAAGAAAAAATCGTGGAGCTAACTCCAGAAGAAGCATTTGGTAAAAGAGACTCTAAACTCATACAACTGGTCCCTATGCGAGAATTTAAAAAACAGAACATAAAACCATACGTGGGAATGACCATAACTTCAGAAGGACATAATGGTATCATTAGAAGTATAAGCGGCGGAAGAGTTAACGTTGATTTCAACCATGAATTAGCAGGTAAAAATCTGGTTTACGATGTTAAGGTTGAAAAGATAATTGATGATGACATGGACAAGATCAAAAGCATGATAGAATTACACTATCCTGCCGGTAATTTAGACCTGGATAAAACCCAGATAGAACTAGAAGATGGTAAAGTCGTAATACAAATGGATGAAATGGCCCGCTTTGATCAAAAACCTTACATGGACATAACTTTTGCCAGATTCCGCATTGCACGTGATGTTTGGGAAAACATTGAAGGTATTGAAAAAGTGGAATTTACCGATGTCTTTGAGAAAAAGGCAGAAGAAGCTGCAGCAGCTGAAGAACTAGCTGAAGAAGTTAAAGGTGCGGAAGAAGTAGCCGAAGAAGTAGCTGAAGAAGTAGCTGAAGAAGTTAAAGGTGCGGAAGAAGTAGCCGAAGAGATTGCAGAAGAAGCTAAAGAAGAATCTACAGTTGCTGAAGAAGTAGAAGAAAAAATTGAAGAAGAAAAAAAGGAATAATCATTGATTCCTTTTAATTTTTTATTTATTTTTAAATTAAAAACTTATTTATCGGATTTATTTAAGGCCAGGTTAAGATCTTTGGCACTTTAACATCGTTAACTCTTTCTTTTACATCTTTTGGCCAGTTTTCTGGATTAAAACCTTTCTGAGCTAAAAATCCAAATATCCACCGGGAAATACCGATACCCAAACAACCAGTCCACAGAACATGTTTATGGGCTTCTTTGATGGAAAATCCTTCAGTAAAATGAGTTCCATGTACATTAGCGGATACCACAGCAACTCCTTTACTTTGATTAGGCGCAACAAGTCTCATTTCATATTTAGGAATATCTGGGAATTGGATTCCTCGTTCTTCCACTTTTCGGCCTTCCAGGTAGAATGGATCATCGCCCACTTCTGTATACCACTCCAGTTCCATATCATCGGCGATTTTTTGGGATATATTCACAGTGGTGTCTCTTATTTTCTCCACATCATCTGGTTTTCCAAGCCATACCAGTTCCACTCGTTGGAATTCATGAACCCGATCCAGTCCTTTGGCTCCTCCAGCTTCCCATCGGTATGTCCAGCCACTACGGTCAAAAAACTTTATGGGTAATTCTGATTCATCAACTACTTCGTGAGAGAAGAATTCGTAGAATGGTTCACACTGGGCTGGTGCTAGGACATAGGAAGGATCTTTAAGCCCTTCTTTTAAGAGGTCAATTGGAACGTCTTTTTTAATTACAACTTCTTGTTTGAACTTTTCAAAAATTTCAGGGTCTCTACGGGGAGCAGAACAATAGTACATTCCCTCTGGGAGTCCTTCAAGGTAACGCATTTTGTTCATCACTGGAATTGGTATCAGTTTAGGCCACATGCACTCTACAAAGTCCATTTTGTAGACTAATTCCTCCAGAAATATCTCTTCTATGGTTCGTTGTAAGGCAATAAGCTTTGGTCCGTAGAACCATTGTCCTTTTCCTGGAAACTTCTTGACCCATCCCAGTTTTGCAGCCTCTTCTGTGGCGTCGCCTTCAAAAAAGAACTTTTGTTTTTGGCTTTTGGATACTATTGTGCCGGGTTCTATTTTGGTAACCTGTTTAGTTAAGATATCACTGGGACCTTCGGTTGTAACCGTATCTTTTTCAGTTTCAGCCAGCACCTGTTTTATTACCCGGTCAACCACGTGTCTTCTAAGGTCTCCTTCCTCCAAGTCCTGGAACTTGATAATGATCACGTCATCTATAGTTTCAAATTCAGCTACATATGGCATGTCGCTTAGATCGATTTTTCTAGTGGTAGGTATCTGGATTTCATATTCACTTACATGAATCTTTCTTACCCCCACATGATATTTAGGTCCCATAATTTGTAGTAACGGTTTTTTCATCCGTAAAAGTGCATCATGAGCCCTTCCACGTCTTCCAGATTCAATGGTTATATGTAGTGTATTGTCCTCTAAATTCCAGTTTTTTATGTAGGAGGCATCCTCTTTTTGTTCTTCAGGAACCCCTTTTTGAAAGAGGTCATGGTTAGCATAATCTATAAACTTTTCAATATCTTTTTCAGCTTCTTGTGCATCTTTACTGAACGTGATTTTCCCTTTAAGTTTAAATTTCATTTTAAATCACCTTCTAACAAATAATAATTTTATAAATCTGTTTAAAAATTTTTTTAAATAATTAATTTTCCTTTATTAGATTGAATCTAAAATTTTTTCTGACATCATTTCACAAAATATCAGATCATCAACAGTTGCCAAAATAGTTCTCAAAGAATTCCCTTTTAATTCATAAATTAGATGATTATTATCAATATGAGAATCAATAAAATCCATATTATCTGGTTTTAGTGACTCATGTGCTGTTTTTGCCTGAAATTCCTGGTGGTAAACAAAGGTTATTTTGGTTTTTATATGCATATTTTTTAGATCATTGTTTAAAACTTAAAATACTTTCTGCAATATTTTCTATTGACTTAAATGCAGGCGAATCTGGATAATTTATCAAAGGGTTTCCTTCCATATCTGCCCTGACAATATTACTGTCAAGAGGAATGCATCCAATTACTTTAATGTCTATTTCATCTAATTTTAAATGGATAAATTTTTCTTCTGCTTTATTAGACGCTTTATTTATAACGGCAGTTATATTTTTAACTCCAATATCGGTTGCCAGATTTTTAATTCTTTTAGCAGTTTCAACTGATTTAAGGCTGGGTTCTACTACCACGATCATTAGATCTACAGATTCAGATGTTCTACGTCCCAAATGTTCAATACCTGCTTCCATATCCAGAACCACGATTTCATCCTTTTGGAGGATCATGTGTCTCATAAGTGCTTTTAATAACACTGAAGCAGGGCAGACACATCCTTCTCCTCCTTTATCCACGGTCCCCATTACCAGAAGTTTCAAATTTTCGTTATATTTAATTGATAATGATTCAGGTAAGTCATTTATTTTGGGATTCATCTTGAATACTTCGCCGAAGGATGATCCCGACTCTGCACCAGTTCTATCCTTTATAAGATCTCTCATTTTAGAAATAGGTGTGATTTGTTCATGAATACCCAGGCTTGATGCCAGGTTCATGTCTGGATCAGCATCTATAGCGAATACTTTATAAGTCTGTGACAAGATACATGATAAAGTACTAGAAAGGGTTGTTTTACCCACCCCTCCTTTTCCCGTTATTGCAATTTTCATGTTTTCACCATCTTTTTATAACTGATAAACTTGGTTATATAGGTATTATATGAATAATAACCAATATCTTTGGTTATGTTGGTAATTATATGACTGTATTAATTATAGTAATAATATGGTTATATATTAAGGAGAAGGTTTATTAAGACTGTGAACTTAAAGTTTTATAAGACCAATTTTAAGGTATAAAATTCACACTCAAATTTTTATTAGGAGGATTATTTATGGTAAGAGCATACACAAGAAAAGAGTATATACGTAAAATTCCAGGCTCACGAATTGTTCAATATGATATGGGTAATCTATCAGCGGAATTCCCATTATCTCTTAGTTTAGCAGTTAAAGAGCCGGCACATATTAAACACAATGCATTAGAAGCAGCAAGAATTGCTTCAAATAGATATATGCAGAGAAAAGCAGGTAGAATGGGATACCACCTTAAGTTAAGGGTATATCCACACCACATAGTGCGAGAAAATCCAATGGCAACTGGGGCTGGTGCGGACCGGGTTCAGGATGGTATGAGAAAAGCTTTCGGTAAACCTGTAAGTTCAGTTGCAATAGTAAAACCTAATCAAAAAGTTTTAACTATCCATTCCAATAAGAAAAACTTTAAAGATATAAAAGAAGCATTAAGAAGAGCTGCTATGAAGCTACCCGTACCATGTAGAATCGTGATTGACAAGGGAGAAGAATTAGTCAAATAAGAATTTTTTTATAAAAATTTTTCAAAATTGTAATTAGGGGATCAGCATGAAGAATGTCGCATATTTTGATGAGCTAAACAAAGAAGATGTTGCAATTGCAGGTGGAAAAGGAGCAAATTTAGGTGAATTAACCCAGGCAGGAATTCCAGTCCCGCCAGGATTTGTGGTTACATCAGCAACCTACGAAAGATTCATAAATGAAACCGGAATTTTTGATGAAATCATGGACATTCTTGATGCTTTGGATGTTCATAATAATAAAGAACTCCAAAACGCTGCTGTACGCATAAAAAAGATCATTATGGATGCATGGGTCCCTGATGAAATAAAAACCCTTATTACTGAATCTTATAACGCCCTTTGCGATAAAATTGGCAAAGAAAACGCATTTGTGGCCATAAGATCTTCTGCTACTGCAGAAGATTTGCCTGAAGCATCTTTTGCAGGTCAACAAGATACTTATCTTAATATAAGCGGTTCTGAAGATGTCGTAAAATATGTTCAAAAATGTTGGGCTTCTCTTTTCGGTGCTAGAGCAATTTTTTATCGTGAAGAAAATGATTTTGATCATTCAAAGGTTTACATCGCAGTTGTGGTTCAGGAAATGGTGGATGCTGAGAAAGCAGGTGTAATGTTCACGGTACACCCATCGACCGGTGAAGAAAAAATATTAATCGAAGCTTCATGGGGATTGGGCGAAGCTGTTGTTTCTGGAACTGTTACACCAGATACTTACTGGATAGATAAAAAAACCGGCGAAATTCTGGATACCATGGTCAGTGAAAAAAATGTCATGTTCCATAAGGATCCCCAGTCTGGCAGGACAGTCAAAGTAGAAGTTCCTGAAGACATGAAGAACAAACAGGTACTAACTGCTGAAGAGATGGCAGAACTCACAGAACTTGGAAAAAATATACATAGTCACTATAACTTCCCACAAGACACAGAATGGGCTATTGAAGATGGAAAGGTTTACATGTTACAATCAAGGCCAGTAACCACTCTGGATAAATCATCAAATCAAGAGGATGGGGAAGAAATGGAAGACGAAAGAACCATTATAACCAAAGGATTAGGTGCAAGTCCTGGCATGGGCTCTGGAGCAGTAAAAATTGTAAGAGAGATAGATGAACTGGATAAAGTGGAAACCGGTGATATTTTAGTAACAGTCATGACCACTCCCGATATGGTGCCGGCCATGAAACGGGCCAGTGGAATCATAACTGATGAAGGCGGTGTAACCTGTCATGCAGCTATAGTATCTCGAGAATTAGGAATTCCCTGTGTAGTTGGAACTACAGATGCCACACAAATCCTGGATGAAAATCAACTGGTAACTATAGATGGAAATAAGGGAATTGTTTATAAAGGTAAACTCAAAGTAGCTGAAAAAGTTGAAGTTGAAAGACAGCAGGCAGTGGTGCAATCACCAATACTCACAGTTACCGATGTTAAAGTGAATGTCAGCATGCCGGAGGCAGCTAAAAAAGCTTCGCAAACTGGTGCAGATGGTGTCGGCCTACTTAGGACGGAACACATGATGTTAACTGCCGGTGTGCACCCTATCAAATTCATAAAAGACGGTCGTGAAGACGAACTCATTCACATACTTATGGAAAATATTCTAAAAGTGGTGGATGCCTTCTATCCTAAACCAGTATGGTACAGAACACTGGATGCTCCAACTGACGAATTCAAAACATTAGACGGTGGAGAAGATGAACCATACGAACACAACCCTATGCTGGGTTGGAGGGGTATCAGACGGGAACTAGATCAACCAGATATTCTCAGAGCAGAATTTAAGGCCATAAAAAAATTACATGAACAGGGCTATACCAATATAGGCATAATGATTCCATTAGTCCAGCATCCAGATGAACTGCGCAAGGCCAAGCAAATAGCAGAAGAAGTTGGTTTAAAACCACAGAAAAATATAGAATTTGGTATTATGGTGGAAACACCTGCAGCGGCCATGGTGATTGAAGATTTCATTGATGTTGGAATAGATTTTGCCAGTTTTGGAACCAACGATCTTACCCAGTACACATTGGCCATTGATAGAAACAATGAAAATGTAGCTGGCCTTTACAGTGAAGGACACCCTGCTGTACTAAAATTGATAGCACGGGTTATCAAAAAATGTAATGCTGCTGGAGTAAAAACCAGTATATGTGGACAGGCAGGAAGTATTCCACATATTGTGGAAAAATTAGTGGAACTTGGAATTGACAGTGTATCTGCAAATACTGATGCTGTGCCAGCCGTAAGAGAAACAGTAGCTCGAATAGAGAAGAAACTGGTTTTAAAAGCTGCCCGAAAAATGATGCAGGAATAAAAATATCATAATTCTTTTTTTTAAATTTTAATACTATTTTTTTAATCAGTTATTTTTTTCAGGTAATTAATATGGATGAAAATAGATTTTCAAAAGAGGAAGTATTCCAGAAACTCAGAGAATTTCAGAAAGAGGATTTAACCCACCGATCTGGAAAGATATTAGGGTCTATGTGCACCTGTCCTCATGAAGTCGGAAGAAAAGCTTATGCCATGTTTTTAGAATCTAATCTGGGAGATCCTGGTTTATTTAAAGGCACTCAGAAACTTGAAAGAGAATCTATAGAGCTTCTTGGAAGTATCCTTGGCTCAAAGAATGTTTTTGGCCATATAATTACTGGAGGAACCGAAGCAAACATTATGGCTATGCGTGCTGCCAGAAACTGTTCGAATGTACAAAATCCAGAAATAATTGTGCCAAAATCGGCTCATTTTTCCTTTAAAAAAGCAGCAGATATTCTATCTCTTAAACTGAAAGAAGCAAAGCTTGATGATGATTATAAAATGGATTTAGATTCAGTAATGGAACTATTATCTGATAGAACTGTGGCGGTGGTAGGTGTGGCTGGAACCACTGAACTGGGAAAGATTGACCCCATACCGGAACTCTCCAAAATATGCACAGAACAGGAAATTTATTTACATGTTGATGCCGCATTCGGTGGTTTTATTATACCTTTCTTAAAGGAGATTGGTTATGATCTTCCTGACTTTGATTTTTCATTGGATGGTGTATGTTCCCTGACCATTGATCCGCATAAAATGGGTTTAGCACCTATACCTACCGGCGGTATATTGTTCCGGGATGAAAAATATCTGGATGTTATGAGTATAGAAACTCCCTATTTAACCGAAAAAAAACAGTCAACTATTGTAGGCACCCGAACTGGTGCTTCAGCAGCTGCTACATGGGCGCTTTTAAAATATATGGGAAAAGAAGGGTACACGGCTCTGTCCAGAAACTGCATGGAAATTACAAAAACCCTGGCCCAGGGACTAAAAGAGTTAGGACTGGAATTAATAACTGAACCAGAACTAAATATAGTGGCTTTTAAATCAGAAAAAATGTCTGTAGATGAACTTGCACAGAAATTGAGTGATAAAGGATGGGCAGTATCTATATCTTCCTATCCGCGAGCTATAAGAATTATAGTAATGCCTCATATCAAAAAAGAACATATTACACAATTTTTAAGTGATTTAAAACAAATAACTGCGAATTAATCATAATTATTCTAATTGATCATATTTTCATTGAATCTCAGAAGTTTTTTGATATTATACTTTTAATGCGGTGGTTACTATGAAAAAAATTAAAACACCAGTTAAAACTGAGGTAATTGAAACTCTGGATATAGGAGACCGGGTTGAGATATACGGTAAAATATTTACTGGTAGAGATGCAGCTTTACCAAAACTGGTTAAAAAACTGGAAGATGGCAGTAATCTTTTGGATCTAGAAGGATCAGTGATAATGCACACTGCAGTAAGTGACGCAGGAATAGCACCCACCAGCAGTAACAAGGAAGATATTGAGGGAAGCATACCATTACTTGCTAAGTATGGTGTTAAAATACATTTAGGTAAGGGAATATTGAAACAAGAAACTATAGATACATTAAATACTGAAAATTCAGTATATGTGGTTACACCGCCGGTAGCTGCACTTTTAACCAGTAAAGTTTTATTTAAAAAAGTAGCGGCCTTTTCTGAGGAAGGAATGGAAGCAATCTATGAATTGGAAGTTGATGGAATCCCAGGTATTGTGGCAGCAGCCCACGGAAAATCCATATATAACAAAAGTAACTAATTAGGCTTACCAAAAGCCAGATCTCCTGCATCTCCCAATCCAGGTATAATATAACCTTCCTTACTCAACTCTTTTTCAATGGAACAAGTGTATATTTCAATTTCAGGGTGATTGTTAATTACCTTTGCTATACCCTCATCAGTAGAGATTATATTAAAAAGTACAAGTCTTTTAGGTGTTCCAAACTTTTTTATGGCTTTTAAAATTGTGTTCATAGTATTGCCTGTGGCTAACATAGGATCAGCCACAATAATTATCTTTCCATCTAAGTTAGGTATTTTCATATAATCCATTTTCACCTTAAAGGGAGGCTCATCTTCTCTCCAGGCACCAACCACCCCGCACTGGGCTTCAGGGAAAACTCTCATAATACCATCAACTAAGGGGATAGCTGCCCTTAATATGCTTATAACCACAACGTCCTTTTTATTTTTTACTTTGATTCCTTTAGCAAATCCTAAAGGTGTTTCTACTTTAACTGAATTTCGTTCCATGGTATTTATGAATTCATAACTTATTAGGCGACCAAGTTCAACCACACCCGAGCGAAATTGGACACTATCTACTCCCTTCTTCCTGATCTTGGTGAGAATTTCCTGGGCCAGTATATGATCAACAATTTTTAACATCTTTAATCACTTTTTTTAGATTTATTAGTATTTTAATTGGATAATATCACATAATAACTTATATTAAAACTTATATATAACACTCTAAGGCCTATATTTGTTTTATATTTTATTAAAATTTATTTTTTAGTTTCATTTTTCAATTTTTAAAAAATCCTATTGTTTATATTCTATTTATCTAAAGATAAATACAGAATTCTCTTATTTTTGATAACTATAGAAAAATATGACGATGATATGGCAGGTAATGGTAATATGGCAGATACAAACACTTATGTGATAAAATTCGAAGAAAAAGGCCTTCCAATAGAAAAAATAGGAGGTAAGGCACTTAATTTAGGTAAATGTCATCTAATGTAGTATCCCAGCATTATGAACAGTTTGGAAAAGCTGTGGGAAAAATTGATATTGATGGCGAATCAGTTGAAATTAATGCATTGGGTGAACGAGATTTGAGCCGCGGTATTAGGCACTGGAGATCTCCTAAGATGTGGATGTGGATTAATTCCCAGTTATCTGACGATGAAGCCTTTAATATTACTAAAATCTCTGTTGATGAAGGAGATATAAATGCAGGATATTTCTATAAGGATTCAGTAAATGAACCACTCGCTAAATCAGATATAGATGTAAAATTTAGTGAGGGAATTCCTTCTAATTTTTCAATGATCTTATCTGACAAAAAAGGTATGAAATATACAGTAGAGGGAGAAGTTATAATATATGGAATGGTTCCGGTTGATAGAGATATGATCATCATAGAGACACTTTCTAAATACAATTGGGATGGTAAAGAAGGTTATGGTGTGGCCGAGTTTTTAGTTCCTAAGTAATATAACCAGGTTTATACTATATAATATTGGAGAATTGAAAATGAAACAATCTATTGGTACATTGCTGCACGGGGATCCTGTTGATGAAGCAGAAGTAAAAAGAATTCGAGATTTAGTAGTATATGAAGGCGAGGATGTTAAAAAAAAGTTGGTAAAATTTTTCTGTCTGCTTATTCTTGCTTCGGGGATTTCTACCTATGGGCTTCTTGGAGATTCTGTAGCCGTAATTATAGGTGCCATGATTATCGCGCCTCTAATGCTACCTATTATGGGTCTTGCTTTTAGTATCAGCGCAAGTGATAGTTTGGCTATCAAGACTTCACTATTGGTAAGTCTGGGAGGAATTGCCACTGCCATTGGAGTTGGATTCTTATTAACCTTGCCTATGACCAGTTTTTTTCAACCGGAAAACATAGGCCAAGTTATTGTTAGAACTTCTCCACGTCTTCTAGACCTTTTAGCTGCTCTAGTTACTGGGGTTGCTGGTGCTTTTGCAATGTCCCGCCGTGATGTTTCTGATACATTGCCAGGGGTAGCCATTGCCATATCTCTTGTTCCTCCATTAGCAAATGTGGGTATTCTATTGGCAAGTTCCAACTATTCCTTGGCATTGGGCAGCCTTTTACTTTTTATGACAAATTATTTCGCCATACTCGTTACTGGAACTGCTCTTTTTGGTATCATGGGTTTTTCTAAGATAGCAGTGAAAGATAAGTCTCAAATTGCCAAAAAAAGGGGTATAGCCATTGCTACAGTTATGATGGTTTTGATTTCTGTACCTCTAGCCTATACTGGTTACACAATCTATATTGATAATAGCATTACTGGAACCATAACTGAGGCATCAAGTACTTGGTTGAGTGGCAGTGGATATGAGTTGGTCTCTGTTGATGCTGAATCTAAAGAAGATATTGTAACTGTAAGAATCATAGGAAATGGACAACTTCCATCTCTTAAAAAACTTGAAGCAATGATAAAAGATAAAATTTATGGAAGAAAAATTAAGCTGGAAGTAGTCTATTCAAATAATTATGTTTTGAACAGTTAAAAACAAATTTGAGCCAATTTTATAAATAAGGTGATTGAATCTTTATTTAATCTAATCTAATTGATAATAAAGAGGAGATTTATTCTGATTTTTAGTTTCTATCTTTTAATGAAGTTTAGCAACTATAATTACTATTTTAAATTTTATTATTTTTAAAATATTTTTATTCAAAATTAACTAAAGAATATTTACTAAATTTGAAAAATATTTAATTATAACCATTAAAATAATAAACTCGCTGAAAACGAAAAATTTTTTAGTTCCCTTTATAAAATAATATTAAAAGGGGATTTAATTGAAATATGATCAAAAAAATGTTTATTTATAATAATTCTATTGTTTATTTTAAGTTATTCAGGGTTTGTATTTGCTGCAGAAATGCCCTGTCCTAATAGTGGTGCTATTTAAAGTTCCTAATACTATGGTTTTCATAGAACTTTGATCATTTAACGAATTAAATGATTTATTAGAATAAAATCAATAAAAGGTTAGGGGGAATGGAATGCAGAAAAAATTCATTGTTTTTGTGGGAATATTAATTATTATAACTGTCGCCTTGATTGTATTACTTGTTCCAAGTTCTGTAGATGAATCTGGATATCAGTCTGAGGTAATACTTACCAATCTGGACACACCATGGGCCATGGTATTTTTACCTGATGATAGGATGATATTCACGGAAAGAGGAGGTAAAGTAAAGATATGGGATGGAAATCAGGTTCAAGAAGTTGGAAACGTTAATGTAAAAGAGGTTAGTGAGTCTGGTATTTTAGGAATAGCTGTTGATCCTGATTTTAATAACAACAAGTACGTCTATCTATATTATACTACACAGAATAATGGAAATAGAATTTCCAGGTTTACATTGAACACAAATCTTACCAATGAAACAGTTCTACTGGATAACATCCCCAGTTCTGGTATTCACAATGGAGGCAGATTGAAATTTGGTCCAGATGGTAAACTTTATGCTACCACGGGTGATGCTGGCAATGAACTTCTGGCTCAAGACAATAACTCTTTAGCCGGTAAAATATTGAGATTAAACAAGGACGGAACAGTACCGGCTGATAATCCATTCAATAATTATGTCTGGTCTTATGGACACCGAGATCCTCAGGGCATAACCTGGAATACTTCCAATGGATTAATGTATGCTTCAGAACACGGGGCCACTAGAAATGATGAGATAAATATCATAGAAAAAGGGGGAAACTATGGATGGCCTATTGTAGAGTGTGATAACAGTACTGATGGATATATTAATGCTATCCGATGTTTTAGTGAATTTACCCTGGCACCGTCTGGAATGGCCTTCTATAAAAACTCTCTTTTTGTGGCAGGTCTAAGGGGTAATCAGCTTAGACGACTGTATCTGGATAGTTCTGGCATGGAGATCACCCGTGAGGATGAACTTTTCAATAATCTTGGCAGAATAAGAGATGTAGTCGAACACAAAGGTTACCTTTACATTGCTACATCTAATAAAGATGGAAGGGGAGTGCCTAAAATTGATGATGATAAGATCATCAGAATAAAAGTGGGTAATTAAATAGGAAAAAATTTAATTTTTTATTTATCCTCTTTTTGGGTAACCACTTTTTTACCCCGAGCTGTGGGAATAACCTTCATTTCTCCACCTTCAAAATTTAGTTCTAGCTCTTTTCCCTCAAATAACATGTGTAAGAATAGGGCCAGTGATGAAACTTCAGAATGAGGTTGGGATGTAACAGAAACATTATGATCAGCCTTTTTATAAACTTTAGTTGGAACTCTGGAGCCGCCAACCACTATTAATTTATCTTTTGGGGAATTTTTTATCTCTTTTATAGCTTCCTGTACTGGAGTGCCGTACATGGTAAGATGAACAATTTCTCCACCATTTTTTCGCCATTCTTCCATTAAATTCTCCCAATTTTTCTGATATCCAATTTTAAAATTTCCTCCCCACCTTCTAACCACATCTTCAACATTTTCCATGAGTTTAGAATCTTTTTCACCACTTAAAATAGTTTTAGATGCTCCAAAAGCCCGGGCAGTTAAACAAACATGGGTGGTGATTCGGGCATCCCTTTTTCTTCTGTGATCTAATCTTAAAACATTAACGTCCACGGTATCACCATGCTGGTCATTACTAATAAAGATAACATTCTTCCTATTTCATTGGAAGCACCTAAAATATCACCGGTAGTCCAATAAAAACTTTTCCTAGATACTACAGCCAATATAACTCCAGCTATAGTGCCACCAATAATTCCCAGAACTCCGATTACATTAAATAATATGAATCCCACTATGAAACACAAGATTAAAGATAATAACAGCAATTTCATATTCATAGATTCAATAAAAAACTTCCCAGTCCCATCTGGAAAGGGTCGAGATAAGGCACAACAGGTTATCAATCCCATTTTAGCCCCTATCTCTGATATCAGTAAAACTAGAAATATAGAACTGGGGGATATGGCATTGATCGATGCCACAGTTATTAATGCTATAATAAAAAAGGATGCTATTCCACCAGTTCCAATTCTTGAATCTCTCATTATTCCTATCTTTTTTTTATAATCGCCATGGGCCATTAAAGCATCGCCCATGTCAATTAAACCGTCAAGGTGATGGAAACCAGTAAATGAAATGGCAAAACTGTAAACAATGGTTGCTGTGATCAACTGGTCTATAGGTAGTAGGTTCACAAAGACAAAACCCACAGCCCCTACAAATATGCCAATTATTCCACCAAGCAGAGGCCACAACCAGGTGACCTTAGCCATTTCTTCAATGCTTGTATGTATATTTAGGGGCAGTATAGTGGAGAAGGATAACAGTCCCAGCAATCCTCTAAAACCTTCTAAGATCATGATCATTCCTCAAAAATTTTTGACATGCAACCAGCAACCAGACCGGCAAAAATATCATCCAGCATAGGCCCCAAGTCACTTATAATACCAGGTTTTTCTTCATCATATCTTTTAAAATTAAATATGGCTTTGGTACCAGCAATTTGGTTCGCAATGGCCATACCTAAAACCTCATCAGTGTACAGATATGCAGGGTCATCATCCACATCAACTTCTTCAAGGCGGTGTTTCTCATAGTCCTCCTCAACCCTGATGCCGGCCATGATCAAGGTGATAACATTTATATCTTCCAGAGATTTTAAAATCTGTGCTTTAAGCTTCTGGTATAACTCATCAGTTTTCTCCACACCTACACATAAATCCATGCCCGCTTCAACTAGATCATCAATTTCTACGCCCACACTATTGATAAAATCTAATATATTTCTAAAATAACCAGAATTTCTTATGGCCTTAACTAATGCATCTCTAACACATTTTTTAACCATTTGTTGAAGTTTTATTTCGTCAGTTTCTTCTTCTGGATCTTCAAATTCTTTGCAGGCAATTAAAACTGTATCATTATTTCCACCAGTGAATAGTTCATTGAATTTGTCCCGGACATCTAATTCCCATAATGCTGAAGATTTACCTTCAACTGCGTTCATATACAATTTTAAAAGATTATCTTTGCTTAGATTTTTATCTACAAATAACAATATGTTAATATTTTTTAATGATTTTTTTCCACCTTTCATGATATCTGAAGAACTTTGGTGGTTCTTATCATTTGCCTTACTTAATTCTAAACTTACTATTGCAGTCACACAATCATAGGTGACTATTACCACATCATTGATATTAACATCATCGACTAATAAGCTAAAGGGCGGGCTAACATCTTTGTTATGATTTAATTTATCTAGAATCATTTTCGTTTCTGTAATATTAGTTTTTTTATGTTTTACCACGGATTTAACATTGAGAAAACTGTCTTTAGAATTTTGGTTAGTTAAAATTGCAAATCCTTTTTTTCTACTTATAATAAGATTTTCTTGATTAAATTTAACAATTGCATCGTTGATAGAGATAGTTTCTTCCATTAAATCACCAGGTGGAATAAAAATTAATATATAAATTTTTTTAAAATAAAATAGGAATAATCATGTCTATTTTTTTATTCTAAACATGAGGGACATCAATTCTTTGTCATATTCTTCTATATTGCTTATAGAAATCTCTAAATCTTCAAGCCACTTTATAAACTGTTGAGTTGAGATAACCACTACCTTTTCTGATTCATTTAATGAATTAAAAACTTCATCTGATTTTTCTTTATCCTCAGAAATCTCAACTTTACCTTTATTGTATATGCCGAAAGCACCCCGGAATTTCATCTAACTCCTCCTATTATAATATGATTGTTGATAATGATTCTATAACTATTTTGATTAAAAACTTATTTAATTGGATAAACTTCATATCAATTTTTTTAAGTAACTACATCCAAAATTAGATTAATTAACCCTTTTTGTTTTTTGATAAGCTTTAATTACTCTAAAATTTATTCTACCGCATTTTGGACAGGGAATTCCTTTTTTTAATTCAGGATAAACTGTGTCACAAGAAGTTTTACACAGGCCAAAGCTTTTACGAGTTTTCCAATCCACAACTGCATCTTCAGGCAGGATATATTTATTTTTACAGTTTTTATTCTGACATAGAACCATCCATTCTTTGAAATGTTGATTTTTCATGATCCCACCATGCAAGAATATGTTTATCCAGATATTTAGAAGTTTTGTGGATTTAAAAAATTTATAGATTAACAATTTTTAGGGTGAGGATAAAAATTAATTTTATAATATCTGAAAATCATAAAGTACCATGTTAAAACTGAAAATTTTTAATAGCTATTTAGAGATAAATATAATGGGAGATTTTATCCTGGATATTATTCCATGTTATTCAATCTTAAGGATAAGTGAAACGAAGGTGGTAAAGTGAAGGTCCATTTAAGGGTTTTTGTAGAGATAGAAAATCTGGGCAAGGCCATGAATGCCTTAACAGATTCAGGTATAACTGGATTTTATATTTTAGAATATAAAGGAATGTCACCAGAGGATTGGGAAGGATTTAGTATAAAAGAAGATCCTAAATCAGCCATAGGAATGATTAGAGATTATGCAAACGATGCAGTTCAGATCTGCACAGTTTTAAATGAGGAACAGGTACCTGTAGTTGAAGAATCAGTTAATAAGGCATTGGAAAATGATCGCTACACCATAATTGAAGTTCCAATTCGAAAGATAATAGTTAATTATGGAAACCAGGACAAAAAAGCAAAAGAAGTTGATGTGTGGTTCCTTGAGAAAAAAGTCCCCTGCTTTTATTGTGGGGAAGACGCTGCTCAGAGAATACGTGTAGATGTAAACAAAGCGAAAATATGGTGTACTAATTGTGGTGCAACCAGACATTATATTTTTAAAGGAGTAGAAAATCCTGAGGAGTGATTAAATGAAAATTGAACCATGGAAACTCAAAAAATCCTCAAAGTGTTATAACTGTGGAGATGCCACTATTCATGAAATCAACATAGACCAATATAAAATGACTATCTGCTGCAAGGAATGTGGATTCACCAGATATTATACTTTCCACATATTAGAAACACCTGAATAAAAAAAATTGTCATATTTTTTTATTAACTATGTATTACAATTTCAACGCCTAAAAGGGAATGTAAAGAAATTTTTTAAACCTAAATTAAGCACTCTTATTCTTAAACTAAACATTACCCCCCTTTTTAAGCTATTGGAGATATATTTATTAAATTTTTTTAGATTAAATCGAGAAGAAGTAAATAATGGAATTATTGATACAAAAATTATTTTATAAGGGAGATTTAAATCATGGTGGTTATATTTGACCCTCAAAACTCAGGAATATCTGGAAACATGGTTGTGGGGGCCATGATCAATTTAGGGGCAGAACCAGATATTACAGCAGATTTGATGGAATATGCTGGATCTTATTTTGGAGATGTCACTGTAAATATAAAAGAAACAAAAAAATCAGGCATTCTGGCAACATTTGCGGAAGTTAAATGCACGGACAGGGAACCTGTTAGATATAACGATTTTATTAAAAAATTTGACAAAATTGAGCATGAGAACATCAGTAAAGATGTTTTAAATTTTTCTAAAAAAGTTTTTAAAACACTGGCTCTTGCTGAATCAAAAGTACACGGTAAAACTCTGGATAAAATACATTTTCATGAAGTAGGTGCTGCTGATGCAGTTGCTGATGTTATAGGAACAGCTTACTGTTTCCATAGTTTAGGGTTACACTCAAAAAGAGTTTTAAGCGTGCCTGTAGCTTTAGGGGGAGGCAGAATTAAAAGTATGCACGGTTCTTTAACTGTCCCTGCTCCGGCCACCATTGAAATTTTAAAGGGAGTTCCAGTAATGGGGGGTCCAGTTAATTTTGAATTAACAACCCCTACTGGGGCGGCCTTACTTGTAAATATGGTGGATGAATTCTGCACCAACTATCCCCTAGTAATAAATCGGAAAATTGGTTATGGGGCAGGAAGAATGGATCTGGAAATCCCAAATATTTTAAGGATATTAATGGCAGACTCAACGGTTCCCACCGATAAGATATCCATACTGGAAACTAATCTAGATAATGTTACCGGCGAAGTTCTAGGACATGTATTTGACAGACTTTTAGATGAAGGAGCACTGGATGTATCTTTAATATCTACCATAATGAAAAAAAATCGGCCGGGACACATTTTAAGAGTAATATCAAAACCAGAAGATTGTGATAGGTTATCAGAGGTTATTTTCAGGGAAACTGGGACTCTGGGGGTACGTGTTTTACCATATGTACATAGAAATATCCTGAAAAGGAAGATCATACCTATTAATCTGGATATAAATGGCGTCACCAGAATGATCCATGTAAAAGTGGGCATTATTGGAGATGAGATTATTAATTACAGCCCGGAATACGAAGATGCAAAATTAATCTCCAGCGAACTCAAAGTTCCCTTAAAAATTGTGATGAAAAAGGCTGAAGAAGTTTTTAAGCGGTATGTTAATAGTGGGAAATTATCATAAAATGATATAGCAGAACCATTATATTAAATGTTATTAGAATTAACAGGATACTTCACTAAATTTATAGTTTAAAAGGAGTTTTAATATGGGAAAATCAAAAGAAAAGGCAATAAGTGTTTTATCTGGAGGACTGGATTCAGCAGTGGCCACGTCCTTCTACAAAGATCGTTACGATATACATGCATTAACCTTTAACTATGGACAGAAAAGTGCTGAAATGGAGATTTCATCTGCTAAAGCAATCTGTGACAAATTAGGTATTGATCATACGGTTATTGATCTTCCATGGATGGGTAAAATTAGTGGATCAGCCTTGACTTCCTCTAAAGAAATACCAGAACTGGAAATGAGCCAGTTAGATAATGAGGAATTATGTAACGAAACTGCGGGTCTGGTATGGGTTCCTGGCCGAAACATCGTATTTACTGCAATAGCAACTGCTTATGCTGAAGCAGAAAATGCTAAAAAGATTATAGTTGGTTGGGATTATGAGGAGGCCATAACTTTTCCTGATAATTCAAAGGAATTTCTGGAAGCCTTTAACCACCTTTTATTGATAGGTTCACCTGAAGAAATAGAGATTAAAGCCCCTTTAATAAAAAGTAACAAAAAAGAAATTGTTGAAATCGGAAAAGATATTGGGGCGCCCCTACATTTGAGTTATTCCTGTTATCTTGGGGATGAACTTCATTGTGGAGTATGTGAATCTTGTATGAGACGTAGAAGAGCCTTTGAACAGGCTGAAATTCAAGATGAAACAAAATACTCTAATTGATCAGATTTTAGACAATAAAAAAATTAATTCCTATTTTATGTGAAAAAATAAAGAAAAGACAAATAGTTTAACCTATTTTTAAATCCATATACCTATTCATCTTATTTTATAACCATCAAGGTATCTCCGGCGTTTACATTATCTCCTTCTGCAACAAATATCTCATCCAGAGTGCCGGACTGTGGTGCGTGGATGTCATTTTCCATTTTCATGGCTTCAATTACTGCCACCACATCACCTTCCTGGACCTTATCACCAGGATTAACTTTAAGTTTGAGTATCATGCCCTGCATAGTGGAGGTCACACCACCTTCAACAGGTCCAGAAGGTTTATCTGGCATATTGGCATCTGTAATTTCCATAAAACCTGTGGGAACAACCTTTACGTCGAAAACATCACCATCGACCTCAACACTGTACTCAGTGGGTACTGCAGCAGAAGTTTCAGCTGGTCCTGTTTCTTTAGGTGGTTCCAAAGTTTCTTCTTCAGCTTCACCTTTGAGGAATTTTGGTGCAACAGCTGGATAAAGGGCATAGGTTAAGACATCCTCTTCTTTTTTAATAATACCCATATCTTCTGCTTCTTTTTTCAATTCTTCATATTGTGGTTCTAGAAGATCAGCTGGTCGAACATCAATTACTTCTTCATCGCCTATGATTTTTTTAGCGATCTCTTGATCAATAGGAGCAGGAGGTTTACCATAAAATCCTTTAATGTAATCTTTTACCTCTTTAGATACAGATTTATATCTTTCTCCACCTAAAACATTCATCACAGCCTGTATACCTACTATTTGGCTGGTGGGTGTTACTAATGGGGGGTATCCCAGTTCTTTCCTGACTTTAGGCATCTCAGCTAGAACTTCCTCATATTTATCCATTGCATTTTGTTGTTTTAGTTGGGATACCAGGTTGGAGAGCATGCCTCCAGGGATCTGATAGATTAAAACATCTGTATCAATGCCCTCAGCAATAGGATCTAATATACCACCGTATTTTTTCTTAATTTCCTCGAAATATTTCTTTATATGGGTTAAAAGTTTTAAATCAAGTCCAGTATCATATGGGGTATTTTTAAGTGCAGCCACTATACTTTCTGTTGGGGGCTGCGATGCTCCCCATGCAAAGGGTGATATTGCTGTATCAAGAACATCCACGCCAGCTTCACAGGCGACATAATAGCTCATAGGAGTCATACCACTGGTGCAGTGGCAATGCAGATTTATGTCAAGATCAGTTTCTTCTTTAAGAGTTTTTATAAGGTTATAAGTATTTTGGGGTGATATGAGTCCGGCCATATCTTTTATTGTTACGGCATCACATTCCATTTCTTCTAATTTTTTTACAAACTCGACATATTTTTCTATGGTATGGAATGGACTGATAGTGTAAGATATAGTACCCTGTACATAAGCGCCTTGCTCCTTTGCAACTTTGATAGATTGTTCCATATTTCTAAAATCATTTAAAGCGTCAAAGATCCGAAAAACATCTATCCCATTTTCATATGATTTTTCCACGAATTTTCTGACTATGTCGTCAGGGTAGTGTTTGTAGCCCACCAGGTTTTGACCACGAAGTAACATTTGAAGGGGGGTCTTGGTTATGACTTCTTTAAGGCTTCTTAGCCTTTCCCATGGATCTTCGTTAAGGTAACGAATGCAAGTATCAAAAGTTGCACCTCCCCAAACTTCCATTGAAAAAAATCCAACTTTGTCCATTTCTTCAGCAATGGGTAACATGTCCCGAGTTCTCATTCTGGTTGCCAGAAGAGATTGATGTGCATCCCTAAATGCTGTTTCTATGATTTCTATTCTTTTCATTGTGACCCTCGTAATGTCATTGAATTACTATTTATTTCTCTATATACATAGTACTAAGTTCCATATATATTGTCCCTTTAGTATGGAGACTTCATATAATGATGGTTAAAACTTTCCTAATATCTGGCTTTAATACCCTTTTAAATTGAAATTTTTTGTGTTTAACTTAGGGAAAGCTTATTAAATAGCACACGGTGACTTTAAATTATAATATTTATTTTAAATCATTTTTTAATGTAATACTAAATTAAAAAGAAAGAGAAGTATTGTTATTAAGATTGTTATTAAAAAAAGAATTAGTTATTTTAGGCATACAATAAAAATAATAAAATAATAGGAAATTATCTTTCTCTTTTCCCGTCTATAAATTCATTGACCATGTTAAATGCTTCTTCATCAATAAACTGCTCTGGGGGGTGTTTCATGGTATAGGCAGATATGGATGTTAACTGTCCTCCAATACCACGTTCAAGGGCAAGTTTACAGCATCTCACAGCGTCTATAACACAACCGGCTGAATTGGGGGAATCTTCCACACTCAACCTTAACTCAATATTCATAGGAACATCACCAAAAGTCCGGCCTTCCATGCGCAGGAAGCAGATCTTGTTATCTTTTTGCCAGTTAACATAGTCACTGGGTCCTATATGAATATTTTCGGGTTCCAATCGTTCTGCAAGAATGGATTGAACTGCCTCGGTTTTTGATTCCTTTTTTGAATCCAGACGAGTTCTATTTAGCATGTTAAGAAAATCGGTGTTACCACCGGTATTAAGTTGATAGGTCCGATCTAATTTAACTCCTCTCTCTTTGAAGAGGTTAGCAAGGGTTCTATGGGTTATGGTGGCACCTATTTGGGCTTTTATATCATCACCAACCATGGGTATCCCTTTTTCTTCAAATTTAGAGGCCCATTCATCGTCGCTGACAATGAAAACCGGCATGTTGTTGATGTAGGCTACTCCTGCATCCAGCGCGCACTGGGCATAAAAACGGGCCGCTTTTTCTGATCCTACTGGCAGATAGTTTAGAAGAACTTCTGCTCCACTATCCTTTAATATTTGAACAACATCTGATTCTTCTTCATCTGCAACCATAAACGTGTAATCATCTTTATAGTCTTTCATGTGTGGGGCAACACCATCTAATACTTTACCCATTGACACTCTGACTCCAGTTTCAGGAATATCTTCACAGAAAACCTGGGTGCAGTTAGGCCTGGCGAAAATGGCTTCGCTTACATCTTTTCCTACCTTTCTCTTGTCTATATCAAAAGCAGCCACAACTTCGATATCGCTGGGATTGTATCCTCCAATATCCCAGTGCATCAAACCTATAGCGTCTTCTGGTTTTTTGTCTTTATAATAGTGAATGCCCTGTATTAGTGAGCTGGCACAGTTACCCAAACCAATTATCGCTATTTTTATCTTATCCAATTGAAACACCTTTTAATGCTATTTTGAACGTTAATTGTATTATATTAATAGTATCTTAAAATAAATATCATAATTTAATTATATTAACTTTTAGGTTAATATCTCTTTTAAATTTACTTGGTACACTATTAAATGTTTCGATCAAGTTCCCTTAACTAAAACTATTCAATATATAATATTAATTTTTTATTAATAAAGGATAAATTTTTGTTCTACTCCTAAATCTGGGCCATAGGTCATTATAAATTTTAATATCCAGATATTACCTAACAAAGCATGGAATTATATGTTTAAAAAAGATATTCCATAGTATATGGCAGTTGTAAGTCCAATACTCCACAATATAATTCCTACACTCATCCAAAGCATTAAACGCCCGTTAGGGGCATCTAAAGCTACCCCAAGGGCGGTGCCCAGCCAGGCTCCGAATAATAATGGTGAAGATAATCCCAATCCAATTAAACCATATTTATTCCATATATGATAGAGGCGACTATTCTTCTTATCATCCCCCAACCGCCACTTTAAAATACGGTCCCTGATATTTTCACCAATTACCAGGATAATTAAAGCTCCAGCAATATTACCCGACGTGGAAAGTATGATAATAAGGATTGGATTTAGCTCAAATGCAAAACCAGCAGGTATGGCTACCCATAACTCTAGAATAGCCAGTCCAAAAATAGTTACTAGACTGATGACTTCCATTTATAACATTTTCTCCATTACTAGCCTCTTATAATTTTTAATTCTAGTTTTTTTTAGATCACGGTGACAGTTAAAAACACGAATAACCACCACAGTACATATAAAGCCACACTTCTTTTTAGATATAACTTGTCCATGGTTATATTGGCAAATTTCTTATTTAAATTGTAGGACATTATTACCAATATTACCAGGACCAGGGTATTGATGATCCCCAGTATGTTCAATGGATTACTGATGTAGTGGGCCAGCCAGAGTATTATGGTTAATATAAATCCTATCCAGTAAAAGTTTTTAATATAAGGATTTACTTTAAGCGCTGTTTCTAGCCATTCCTCTGATTTTTTAGCTTTAAGATTTAAGGAGAGCATGACGGTTAAAGTACCAAGGGCAATTATAATACCAACGAACTGTAAAAGGAATACCACTATATTCTTCTCAAAAAACTGCTGTTTCAGGATAGGTAATAAAACCATAGCCTGCAGGGATTCTAATGGGGGAAACGATTCAATTTCCCCAACTGCCAGTGAATACTTTCCCTGATTATTGCTATTGAAAACCTTGATATAATAGGTCCCAGCTGTTACATTCTTCCGGGCTTCCGGGCCTTCAAGGTATTGGTCCCCTCCAAATTCCTCAAAATATGGCTTCCAATCATAATCAGAACCATTTAAAAATAGGACACTATTACCTGCAGAATCAGTAACTTCTACTGACATAAAATTTTTCTGGACACCGGAGATGTCCGGTATTAAAATGCCCACATATAATTTAAATGGTTTATCTGAAGTTATCTTGTAGTACACTGGTTTTCCAGTAAGTTGGCCATAAAATGCCTGGGAAATTTCTGGCTGTTCAATCAACACGGCATTTTCTAGAAGAGAATAATCCCCATCAGTTATCCTGGGCTGGTGGGCAGCCACCAGTGATAGAGAGCATATTACAATTCCTAAGATAATTAAAAATTTAATTAGGTTGTTATTTTTATTTATTCCCCTTTTCATTAATAACCCCCATTTTTTAATATATTACCCCCAATTCTCTTATTATATCTGTTTAATAAATCATAAAAATATTTATACTAACAAATAGTATCTTCGTAGATAAGTTCTTAAAAATTTGCAGAGTGGTACCCTCAGTTAAGAAATTATCAAATAACTTTCCAATAGAAACAGAAGAAATCAGGGTAGAATAAAAGATGAAACCATTAAAAAAATCCAGATGAAACATATAAAAAATGTTACTTGTCAAAAGGGATTCATAGAATAATGTTTGGAATATGGGATTGATTATGAATAGTATGTAGGTTTGTTTGTTTTTCAAGTGGAAAATTAACCCGCGAGAATATTTTCCTTAAAAAAGAGATAAAAAAACCTGCCATACCATCTAAATAGAACTAGACCCAAACCTTGATGAGGCTTCCGGATCCTGAAAACACTTACTACTACTTCTAGGAAGGGAGTATGAAATAGTTTTGATTGAGTGGAATTCTAATTTCCTTTATCGGATGATCCTGTGTATCAAGAATTATACGGAGAAATAAAAAACTTCAAAATAAAGTTTAGAGTATTAAAAATAAGTGAAAGAAAAATAATGTTCATAAAATTATTTCTATCACTCTATTACTGGTTTGGGAGGAATTATTTCAAATGTAGCGGATTTTACAAACTTAAGAACACATTCACGTTTAGGAATTTTTGTTAAAATTTGGTTTAATACAGAACCACCGATTGATTTGGCACTTTCTTCAGGTGTATCAAATTCTCGTGCTTTATTAACTGATTGTGCTATAATAATAATCTCCCACTTACCTATATCCTTCGATGAAGTGAATTTATTAGTATATTCATATTTTCCTGGATTTAATGTATCATTTAAATTTATAGGTTTGAATTGATCATTAGGTCCTAAAAGAAATCCTGTTACATAAGCATCACTGCCAACAAGTAATTTTCCATCATGATCAAATGAAGAAGTGATTGTAACGTCTTCATTCAAATAGTATTCTTTTTTTGATGCTTTAGTTTTTTCATTCACGGGATTTGCACGTATTTTCCATGTATCCGAATGACTGTAAATGTTACCTGAATCTGTATATCTATTAAATTGCCAATTTACATTTAAGTCCGCAGGTCCAGCAATATTAGGGAAACCAAGATAATCAATCTGCACATCTACAGTTTCTTTGGTAGTGGCTTCGTTTAAAGCAGGATCAGTATTTTTTTCACCTGCAAGAAATGGATCTTCACCATCACTTAAAGCTAATTTGCCTAAAATGCCGGCAATAATTCCACAAATTGAACTAGCAGCTATCAAATATTTTTGTTCATTTGATAAACCCTCTAAACCACATATCGTATTGCCTGGAATGCCCTGTCTTTGTTCACATACCCATTTGCCCTCTTTTGATCCTGCCAAGCCACCGAGAATTGCACTAGCTATTGCTAAAAGGATAGCAGCTATTGCCCCTAAAACTTTCCATAACGGATCAGAATAGGGCAGTGGCCCTAATTTACCAAAAAAAGGTTCCGTAGGATGCATTTCCATTGAAAAATCAATGGGAATGATCAGTGGCGGGAATACACTCGGAGCTTTAGCTGTAGTAGGTGGCATAATCCATTTTTTCCAATCCATCCATGGATAAACACCAACTTTGGTAAAATGTGTTACTAAATTACCTTCTGGACATTCAGCCACATAATTATTCGTAAAGTGATCCGCAGTTGTCTTGGTAACAAAAATATATTTCTCCAAATCCCATTCAGGACGACGTATCGGCCCAACACCACTTAACGGAACTTCATAAGCCTCAAAACGTAATGGATATTTTCCAGGTTTAGCATTTGAAAAATCAGCGTTAATATATCTTAAAAGAGGTCGTCCTTGATATAAATTTTGTACTGGAGGTTTACCAAGGGGATAATGACGTATCATAATGTTATGCGCGGGAGGACTCCAAGTAATTTTAATCCCAGATCCTGATGGCGCGGAAATCACATAATAATAACCTTGAATATCCGATGGCATGGGAATGGTAGGAGTATAATAAATTCCTATTAACTGTTCTCCCTTTGATACATCAAATATTCCATCCATTGACATTAATCCTGTGGACATGTCCACCGCAAATGGTCTTTCAAATATTTCAATAGGCCTAACTGCTATTTTATTTTTTATCTTTAAACTTTTTCCAATTCCATAAGATTCTTGGACAAATTTAAAAAATTCATCCATAAAAAATCCCCCCGCAAAATAAAAATTTTATTTTTCATATAATTAGCCAAATTTACCAATTATATGTAGCATATGATATGACTAATACCTGTTAATAAATTTTTAGTATTATTATATTACAAAAATAAAATTATAATATAGAAAATGATCAACTAAAAGAATCCTCGATAATCTTAATCTGCTCTGGCGTTAGTCTTGTACTTAATAAATCATCTTATCAATTTTAGTATCAGTTTTTCTGGAACTTGGTCAAATGATGTGCCTGATCTGAAAACAATTATTACTACTTCCCGGGAGGTGATTATGAAGTAATCATGGTAGAGTGGGATTCGAATTTCAAGTATCGAAATGATCCTGTGTATCAGGATTTGTGTGGAAAAATCTAACACTTCAAAATAACAAAACTTTATTTTGAGGATAACCATCTTTTCATAATTTGAAGTATCTTTTCTTCTTCTTTATCTTTTTCAATAAAGTCCAATATTTCAGAATATCTTTTGATATCCTCAATATTTTTTGATATATTTTGAATCAAGAAATTATATTCATTAACACTTTGGAATGTTAGTAAATAATCTATATAGAACCTGAGAGTACTATCAGCTATAAGTTTTGATATGTTTCTATCTTCTTGTGAAATTGTTTCAAATTTGCCTTCATGAACCAATTTATTCCTTTTGTTATAAAGAAATTTAATTCGTTTTTCTATAAATTCCTCAATGGGTAGATTAACAGATATTTTGAGAACTTTAGCCATAATGGTTAATAATTCTTCGTCTTTACTTTTTCCTCTAATTTTTCTTAATATTTTTTCAGCAACCATCCAAAATTTAAGAAAAGAATAATGTAGACTTTTCTCAGTACAAGCAGCATGATATAAACGAAGAATTTCTTGTAAAATTTTCCATAATTTATTTTTTTTCCTGTTTTTTTGTATTTTATCTACAATTGTGATAAAATCTCTAAATTTTTGATCCTTTTCCCTAATTTTCAAATCAACAACATTACTTAGACTCAATTCATTAACATCTTTCATTATTGACGTTATATGAAATTCTTTAAATTTAGAGGGTCCAAATAATTTGTTATTTTTTAAAACAATGTATGAAATACTATTTATTTCTTCAATAGAATATTCAATGTACCCATAACGTTGAAATGTAACAAATCCATATCTAACCCATGATAAAAAACCAAAAAACAAATCTAAAATCATATTGGCTTCTTTAAAAGCAAATCCATAATCTCTTGCTTTGACATTTATCTCAATAATTTCGCCCCATGAACTTTCATAAGCTTTCAAAACTTTTCTTATGAATTTTTCATCAGAGGTTTCACTTTTATCTTTTTTGTCTATATTTAAAAAATAATCTTCTAAGGTTACTCTTTTAGTGTTGAATAATTCTAAAATACTTCGGTATATGTTAAATTCTTTTTGAACATTAAATGAATTAATTAAGTCAATTTGTCTGAATTTTTGAATATTTAATAAAGTTAAAAATTTATAAGTTTTTACCTTTCTTTTTTTTATTTTAGTTAATTCTACTTCCAAAAATTCCATTAATTTGTCTGTAAGTATATTTTCATCTGTTTTTCTGAGTTTATAAAAAATCTCTAATAAATTTCCAAGAGAACTATCTGAAACTTTAAGATTGTTAAGTCTATCCTTAAGATCCGTCTTTTCATAAAGATGACTAAAAAGCAAGTCTCTATGCTGCTCAAACTGGTATGATGGAGCTCTGTAACCTTCACCCTCTTTAATAACCAAATTTGTTATATTTTTTATTAATTCATTTAGTTCTTTACAAATAGGTTCACATCTATATTTCTGTCTAAGTTTTCTGCATTCAACTTTTTCGGTCGTTTTCATCTTTTTTATTACCAACGATACCAAATCCGTTAAATTGTATATTAAAAAAAATAATTTAAGCACTGAGACTGTCTTCTATGATCTTGATCTCCTCAGATGTTAAGTCGTATAAGTCATAAACCAACTGATCAATCTGTTTATCCGTAGCATCAATTTGACGTTGGATCATCTCTTTTTCATTCGGAATTTTACTATTTGTTAAATCTTCATGTAATTTTAGCATTTTTTCAACTAATTCAACCATTTTATTATGAAGACTAGCTTCCTTGGGATTATCAAAATCAATTGTCCTTATTGGAATTTTTTCAATATATTGGCGGTTTAAGGCCATATAGCCACCCCTAAATGTCGTACTTACATTCTTAAGGAAAAAAGTTGATATTGTTGAATTTAAAATGCCTAATAGGTAATAGTAAGATATAGGTTCATTGTCATTTAAAACTATTCCATAACCTCCCCCTCCCCCTCCTCCACTTCCAGCGAAGTAGTATTCTCCTTTTAAATCCGGTGCGAAAGAACTTTGATTTGCTAAAGAAGGAACAACAAGTTTAGGCATACTTAAGCGAGTATGATTCTTTTTATAAACATAACCGTACCATTCATTACCCATTTTCCCTTTATTCCTCGATGAAAGCACTTTTCTATTATCATTGAGGTAATCCCAAGTTAAAGGATAATTTTTCTTATAGTTATCTTGAGATATAAGCACTGATTTTGCACCTTGCATTTCATATGGAAAAATAAGCCTTTTATTGACATTTTCAAGGTAATAACGACGAATATTAACTGAACCTTTTAAAAAATGCTTAATATGATCATCTTCAAACCAGTGTTCTGTATTCATTGCCTTAGACTTACAAAGAACAGTTTTACCATCTTTCGATATTTCTTCAAGAATAAAAATATCATCAGCATTAGTTTGCAGCCCAACAAATAGATGAGCAATACTTCCAAGCTTTATAGGCATTTCATCTAGTCTATTGAAGATTTCAGCACCTCTACCTACAATAAAATTCCATTCATCCCCATTAACTTTATTTAAATTAATTTTTCCTTCAACTGATTCTCTAGAACTACGCCATTTATCTAAATTATTTACTTTTATTAATTTAAAGATCTTATGACTAGAATTATTCAAAAATAGGAGGCAGGTATAAGTTGTTGCATTCTCAAATACCTGTTCATCACCAAAATGCACGATTTTATCCAAGCACCTTCCATCTGCAATTAATGAGCGCAAAGGTTGACCATATTTTGCATTGAAAAACTTGTGAGGTAAAATGAATCCTAATAGTCCCTTTTCATTTAATAAATCAAGACCTCTTTCAACAAAAACAAGATAGACATCATAGTTCCCTTTACTTGCTGCAACATAATTTTTCTTATAAAACTCAACTTCAATTGGAGCCCATTCTTTCATTGCTTGAATACGTATGTAAGGTGGATTTCCTATAACTGCATCAAATTTAGTAGTTCCAAATTCTTTTTCCCAATCAAAAGGATTAATACGTTTAATATCACTTTCATCTAAGTCAGAATCTTCATAAATTTCATTTCCTATTAAAGAGTTCCCACATTTAATATTATTTTCCAGATCTGGTAAAGCTCTTTCTTTGTAGAGTTTTTGTTGTGCTTCTAATACGTCTTTGTTCTCTCCTTCTAATACCTTGAGTAATAAGCTGAGTTTCGTTACATTAACTGCCTGATGATCTATATCTACCCCGTAAATGTTGTTAAGGAGTATTCTTTTCTTTTCTTTGATTGTTAAGTGCCATTCATTGCTTTTTCCTTTATATATTTGGCCTTTAAGTCTATTTTTATCACTTAAATTGGTATAGTAATCCAAATGCCATCTTAGAAGATATTTATAAGCTCCTAATAAGAATGAACCTGACCCACAAGCTGGATCAAGTATTCTAAGTTTTGATACTTTTTGGGGAGTTTTACCCTTGCAAAGTTTACCAACAGTATTTTCAACTATGTAATCAACGATAAATTGTGGTGTATAATAGATTCCACCTGCTTTTTTGACTTCTGGTTTTTCTTCTATCTTGGCCCGGTGGCCTTTTGTTAATCTGATAACTTTTCCCAGGAACTGCTCATAGACGTTCCCCAGTATTTCTGGTGATAATACTGAGAATTCATAGGGACTATCAGGATAATAAAGATTCTTTATTATCTGTTTGAATACACCATCTTTGATTTCTAATTCTAACGTTAATGTATCTGGTGGGCTTTTTTGTCCTTTTTCCTCTTTGAAATGGAATAGGCCGGAATTGTATTTTTCATCTGCATCTTTCCATAATTCACATAATGCATGATAAATTTCTTCCTGGTCCAGGAACTTTCGCAGTTGCCCATATTTTTCAGCTCCTCTATCCTCACCCATACGCAAAAAGATTATCCGGTCAATTATCTGCTGCACAGAATAATTTAACTCATCCACTGAAAGATCAGGATTTCTAAGAGCAATATCCCTTGCTAGTAACTCTCGCCATGTTTCTATCTCAGATAAGAACTCATCATCAACCTCGGTTGTGCCTCTTTTTTTCTTGGTTGATTCAGCATACTGGTCAAATAATCCCTTGAAGACTGCATCTTTGGAGAATGTGTTATACAAGTAATCCCATTCTTTCACATAATCCTTGTAGGTTAAATATTTTATACGGCCTACACTGGCCCGATCAGTCTTTTTAGGCCGGGTTTGTGATTCATAGACTGCGAATTCTTCAAAATCTGTTAGTATTGATAATGGTAATTTAGCACTCCAAGCATAACGCCTGAGCTGATAAGAGGGTTTAATGTCTTTATCTATATTTACAGATGGTTTTTTAGCCTCCAAAAAGAACATTTTCCGGCCGGCAAGAGTAAAACAGTAGTCTGGTGCTTTGGTACCTTCTGCAATTTTTATGGAATCTTCAAAAATAACATCCCGGTATTGGGGGGCTGCATCTGCTGTGTTATCCACATCCCAGCCTAGGGCTTTGAAAAAAGGGTTTATGAATTCTTGTTTAATGTTTTCTTCTTTAAAACTGGGATTTTTATAAGCCTGGTAATTTCTTTCAAATTTTTCCACTAGTTTTATGATTTCTTCTGGTGCTTTTGGCATATTAAAAATAAACCCCCAATATTTTACTTGTACTATTATTATCAATTATTCAAAATTCTAATATTTTAAATGTAATGATCTAATTTGTCCAGGAAAAATAGAAATTGATTTTAATAAATGATATCAAATTCATAATAATCAGGGGGTTTTATCTTTATGAAAAAATTTAAAATATCATTGATATTGATAACTTTTCTATTTTTTGTAGTAATGATTTCAGGATGTACATCTGAACCTGAAAATAAAACTTATAAAAGCCAATACATTGAATTCCAATATCCATCCAATCTTGAAACAGAATTAGGGGCTAGTAACCAGACCGTGTATTTGAAGTCTGCATCTTTAGGTTTGTCAGTTAAGTATTATGATAATGAAAAGGACTATTTACAAGTAAAAAATGCTATTGAAAAAGATTGCAACTTTTATTCAGGATCTAAAGAATTAAAAGAAGTGAATGGAACCGAATGTGAAGTATACACTTGGCAAGCTAAATATTATTATCGGGCTTATTGTTTTGAGAAAAATGGTAGATATTTCATAGCAGAAGGAAATCTTATTGATGAATTAGATGCATTAGTCACCACAATCAAATAGAATATGGATATTAATTGGAGACAAAATAGAAACATTTAATCATAATTAATCTATAAAATTGGGGGTTGTTACAATGGGATTCACAGATTTTTTGTATTTATTGTGTGGTGGAATAATATTTGCGGCTATACAATTAGGTATTGGTTTTTTTAGAGAAAAAGGTAAGAATTATGCTACAAAACAAGATATTGTAGAAATAACTCATAGTATCGAAAATGTCAAAAAGGACTACAGAGTCCAGATAGAAGAATTAAAAGCAGGCTTTCAAATGAACATTGGAAACAAAGCAGTTATTAGAGAAAAAACTAATGAAGCATTACTTCAATTTTTTGAAGATTCAATGATTTTATTACATGAAAAATTAACTTCTAATCCTCTTGATCATTTTGACATTAAGGAAACGGTTGAATATCAAAAATCAACTCTGCACTTATTTACTGAGATATATCTTGAATATTATCGTTTGTTATTATATTTCTCAGGAAATGAGGACATAATAAATTCTGCTAGAAATATTCTTTTAGCGACAATAGAAATTCGTAAATTTTTCAAAGAAAGATTTGTTGATGTCAAAACATCGCTAATTAATGAAGATTTCGAAGTGAAAGAAAATAAAATGAAAAATTATAAAGAAACAGTTTTAAAAACTGATAAAATTCTATCGAATTATCATAAAGATCTATCACCACTTCATGAAAAATTGAATGATGCTTTTGAAGAGTATAGAATTAATTTAAACATTTATTTTCAGGAAATGGGGATTAACATTGGATTAGAATAGTATATCACACATTACTTATCCAATATAGGGGGAATTGATTATGATAGACATTACAACATTAATTACGTTAATAATTTCATTAATAGCCATAGCGTTTTCAGCTTACAATTTTTATCAAAGTATTCGTAAAATGGAAGTAAATTTATGGATCGATGAAGAAGACACACCTTTTATAACAATATATGCTTTTAATCCAGGACAACATCCTGTACCATTAATAAATTTTAAATATTGTATAAACAAGAAAACAAGCAACATCAGGGAAGGAACACATGAGAGTGATCCCGCAAAATATGATGGTGCAAGCAGCTATGTAACTTCTTTTAATAAAGATTTTGATTTTCCTTACATTCTTAAAGGAGGAGAAGCCATATTTATAACCCACAAAGCAACTAATCTTGCAGGTACTTTGCTGTATAAAGGGTATACTGGTAAAATTAAATTGTCAGCATATTTTGTAACTGTTCAGAAGAAGATTTATAAAAGTAAGTCAACAATTGATTTTGATATTGAAAAATATAGAATTAAAAAGGGTATTGAAGAAAAAAAGTCTTAAAAATATTAAATGAACTAATAAAACAAAAATAAAATAGTAGCTGGATTTGAATTACTGATGGGGGGTGTTTCAAACGAAATGTCCAAATTGTGGAGAAGAAAACCAAGATGAAGCTAAGTTCTGTTTTACTGTGGAAATTCACTCATAATAAAAATGATAAATAAAATGGATCCTCAAAAATTTTCACTCAGTGTGCCTGTTTACAAAGAAAGGGATAATACATCTAAAGTTATTTTAACAGAACTTTTTGGTATAACTGGTCTTAGTGTTGCAAGTGGAAAAAAACTCTACGAATAAAGATATGCTTACATTTCAACACATGAAAATGTGGTTAAAATAGACTTTAGAAAAGCAAATACAAAAAAATACTAGAATCGAGTGGGATAAAATAGTAGGTGCCAAAATTAAAGGAGTATTAACCCAAGAAATGCTTTTGTATTTTATAGAAGGAAGACCTTTCAAAATAAAATTTGGCCCTATAAAAGAACTGTATAAAATAGTTAAAGAAAACATGTGCGGAGTTATACCTGAAAACATTGAAGGCGATGAAGGATGGAATTAATATTTGATAACATTATTTACTGATTAATTTTTTGAAAAACTTATAAAAGAGTAATCTGATAATGTAGAATTGGTGAAGAAAGATGCTAGAATTTGAATATAAAAAGGAATTAGGTAAAAAAGGGCCATTTGCACAAAATTATACATTTCATTTTCTTGATTCAGAACTGGAAAAAGATGATGTTGAACTTATTAAAACTAAAATAAAAGAATACGATCCATTAATCACGGGTTTTGAAGTAAATAAAGACCTCTCACAAGTGGTTTATCATAAGAATATAGCCCATATTGCTGTGACTTTAATATTAAAAGATCTTTCAGGCCCCAGTATAGATGAGATTAAAGACCAGATTATAGAAAGTTTCACTGAGTTTTACGATGAATTAGAGTTCTAATCTTCAAATTTTTTTAGCTGCTGATTTTTTTTTTTTAACATAAAAGCAGTTCCCAATATATTAGTGTTAATATTATAAATTTTGTTGTTCCATTTTTTCATAAACAACTTTTTATTAAGGGCTATGTAAAACTTAACAATAGAAAAATGAATTTGTAAAGGGGAAGATGAAATGGTAAAATGGGCTGACTACTGCATATTTGCCGTCAGATATAACAGTGAAAGAACTCACATAGAACGATTAAGAGGCGCTAAAGATTTGGGAGATAAACTTGGTGATGCTAAATTATGGTCGCGAGAGCAGGTTGTTGCAGGGTTAGAAAAAGGTTATGAATTTGTAACTGTCATCAAAAATAACACAGGACGTTATGATAAGGGGCAGAAAGTTGAACTTATTGAAGTGGATGGAACAAAATATATGCGCACTGACAAAAATAGCATAGCTTCGGATAATCTGGAAAATCTGGAAGAGTTCTAATTCTACTTTTTTACTATTTTTATAATTGTTCCATTAAATTAACAAAATTTAGATCAAAGTTATTAGGTATCCATAAGTTGAACATCTATTATTGAAAACTTCGTTAAGCTGTCATATAACGAAATATAACTCAACTAAATTTTTAACATAATTTATTATACTTTTCTAATGATTATTTAATAAAAAATAGAAAGTAAAATTATTTTTTACTTCTCTTTAGGGAAAACACGGCCAGAGCTAAAAATAGAACGGCAAATATTACCAGTGCCATAATATCTGGCCATATCATGTCCAGACCCCACCCTTTAAGCATCACCGCCCGGCAGGCATCCACAGCATAGGTGGGAGGTACCAGGTATGAAAATGGTCTTAACCAGGAGGGTATGGCCTGCAGTGGCCAGAATACTCCTGAAAGAAGAAAAGCCGGTAATATTACAAAGGGGAAGAATTGTATTGCTTGTTCTGGTCTTTTAGCCAAGCTGGATAGTAATATTCCAAGGGCTTGGCAGGTTACAGCCAGAATAGCCACAGCCAAAAATGCTAAAAGGACATTACCCACCACAATAATGTTAAATACCAGAATGGCAATGCAGAGCAGAAGTCCAACCTGCATGATACCTAAAGTACCAAAGGTTATGGCGTATCCCGTTACCAGTTCACCTTCAGTAACTGGACTGGCCAGCACACGCTCCAGAGTACCATTAACCCTTTCACCTACGAAGGTGATAAGGGTTAAAATGGTGGTAAGCAGATACACAACAAAGGCAAGAATTCCCGGCACGAAAAAGTCAATGAAATCAGCGTCCTTACCATAAACAGGATCTGAAGTAACATTCAAAGCAGGTTCTACTCCTTCCTCTTCTAATGTGTCTGAAATAGCCTGATTTACTGTCTTTAAAATAGCATTTTTAATGTTGGTTATACTATCATCGCCCTGGATTATTATTTGGGCATTATCAGGGTAAGATGGATCACGGGTTTTTAGGAGGGCATTCTGGGTGAAATTCTCAGGAAAGATAATCACTGCAGAAGATTGACCATTAACCACTTTATTTCGGGCAGCAGCAGGGTCAGACATATTTTCTATATTCAAAACGTCGGTATCTAAATGGGAAATAATAGTATCAGAAAGATAAGTGGTGTTACCTGGTGTTGAAATGAATCCCTGGTCTTGGTTTACTATGATCACATTAACATCTTCTACGTCGCCACTAAAGGCCAGGCCAAAGACGCACATGGCAAAGATAGGTGCCAGAAACAGCATGCCGAGGCTCCGTTTATCATTGGCCACATCTCGAAAAACCCGACGGCTGACGGCCATTACACGGTAAAATTTCATGGGATCATCCCTTTATTTGTTTTTTCATCTTCCCTGGAGAAAACAAGGAAAGCATCTTCAAGTGATTCTGTTCTGCTCTTTTTAAGGAGATTGTCTGGGGTGTCTTCAGCTATGAGGTGGCCCTTTTTCATAAATCCAATACGGTCGCAATGACGTGCTTCGTCCATATAATGGGTTGTTATGAGGATAGTAGTTCCTTTTTCCCGCAGTTGATGAAAATAGTTCCAGAAGGACATCCTAAGTTCAGGGTCCACCCCTACTGTAGGTTCATCCAGGAAAAGAAGTTCTGGCTGGTGGATTAGGGTACAGGCTAGGGATACCCGGTGTTTCATACCTCCGCTGAGGTTTTCCACCATTTCATCTTTCCAATCTTCTAGATCAACAAATTCAAGGAGTTCTTCTTCCCTTTTCTCCATTTCCTCTTTATTGAGATTGAAAACTCGACCGTAAAATTTCAGGTTCTGTTTTACAGTTAAATTAAGGTATATACCTGTTTCCTGGGGCATGTAGCCAATTTTTGAGGATATATTTCCATCAGGTATATTTTTTCCCAGTACTTTGGCTGTTCCAGATGTAGGATTGATGATGCTGGTTAACATCCTGATAATGGTGGTTTTTCCAGCTCCATTTGGGCCTAACAATCCATATATTTCTCCAACTTTTACATTAAGGTTTAAACCATCTACGGCAGTGAATTTTCCGAATTTTTTGTTGAGATGGTTGGTCAGGATAACATAATCATTTTTTTGCGTCATATCTTTATCCCCTTTTACCTAAACATGTTTTAAGGGAACAACCATTTATATGTTGTGTCACTAAAGTAGTATAAAATGAAACAACAAGTTTATTCTATCAATACAAAAAAGAATCATTGTGATTAGTTGAAAAGTGTAGGTGAATTTTATGGTTTTAAATAGGGAAACTTCAGAGGCATTAAGACTTATGGGACTTACTGATTATGAAACACAAACTTATATTGCTTTAAACTCTTTAATATCTGCCAATGCAACTGAAATTAGTATCGCTGCTAATGTACCCCGATCCAAGGTATACCAGGTTTTAAAAAATCTAGAAGAAAAAGGATTTATTGAGATGAGCAGGGGAAAACCATTAAAATTCACGGTTGTACCCCCTCATGAAGTTTTCCACAAATCTAAAAATCACATTAAAGAGGTTATGGAGTTAGCTGAAGCAGAAATTAACCAGGTATATGAAAGCCAGATCCCCAAGGTTCCAGCGCCAATATGGTTGGTTCATGGCAAAGATAAAATTGTTAAAAAGGAGCTTGAGATCATATCCCGGGCTGAAGACTCTCTTTTTGTCATGGGTGGGTTAATGTTTCCTGAAGAACCTGCAAAGCTCAAATTAAATCTGGAAAAAGCTACAAAAAAAGGAGTAAATGTAAGGCTCCTTACTGCTTCTAAATGTAAGGTGGATGATGTTGAAGTTCCTATAAAGGAGATAATTGAAGATGCACCCTTGGAAATAAAATTTTTCCCGGTTCCCTTTATTAAACTTATTGTAAGAGACAAAAAAGAGATGTTAATTGTTTTTTGCAAGGTATCTGGAGATACTGCATTATCAGAAACTGCTATAGCTATATGGAATCAGTATCAGGAGTTTGTGGATATAATAACCGGATTTTATGATTTTATATGGAATTCAGACTTTATAAAACAGGCTTTTGGTTATTCAAACTTAAAATAATTATCTAAATACTGAGTATATAATCAATTTTTTTAAAAAATAATTATCTGAAATAAAGAATATAAGATCCATTTCTTAAAAATAATCAATTTTTGGGAATTAGTAATAATTCAATTTTTAGCACACCAATCTTCCAGAGCCTCAATGCACGCCTTTTTAATTGATCCTTTCTCATAATGAAATTTTTTATACGATTTTTCTTTAAATTTGTCCATTAATTCCATGGGAATCCTAACATTCAAAGTTTTTTGATGGGGCATTACAATCACCACAAAACTATTTTACTACAAAACTATTTAACTCTTTTGATTTCAATGTAGCAACAAATATAGTTATAAAGGAGTATGGTGTTATAATAAGTAAACACGACAATTAGATGGAAAATATCCTTCAAGATATGAATCTTTAATATTAAGGATAATAACCTTTATAAATTCCACAGAGACGATATACTCTCGTATTGGCTTTAATATTCCTATTATATTTAATTAAAATAAAGGATTTTAATAATCAGAACAATTTTAAGTTGAACTGAATAATAGTAAAAAAAATATTTTTTTAGAGGTTTTAAAATGAATTCTAAATTTGCGGTATGTTTTAATTGTATTGATGGCCGGGTTCAGATACCGGTTATTAATTGGATTACTCAAAATTATGAAGTAGATTATGTGGACATGATCACCGAAGCAGGTATGGACGGATTACTGGCAAATTACAGTTTTGATCCGACTCATGTACTTAGTAAATTAACAATATCTATCAATAAACACGATTCTAATCTTATTTTCATTGTTGGCCACTTTGATTGTGGAGTTAATTCTGTAGACGAAAAAACACATAAAAAACAGATCAAAAAAGCGGTTGAACGGATAAAAAACTACACCCTCTCCTGTAGAGTTATTGGACTATGGGTTGATGAATATTTCCAGGTGGAAAAAGTGTGGGAAAAGGGAATAAGTAAAGACGATTCACCTTTTTATGAATGCTCCACATCGTAGTGGGAATCATTAAAGGATTTTCATAAAAAATATTTAGATACACTTACAGGGCAGTACTTAAAATTGAAATAACCATTATGACCAGAAATGTATTGGCCAGAGGGTCGGTTAAACTGGTTGATAAGGGTATCACTATATTGTCTGGGTCCAGCCCTTTCCTGTATGTAATAATGCTCAAAAAGAATCCAATCAATATCATAACTGGTGTGAGTAGCAGTCCGGCAGATGTGCTAATTAGAACCATCTTTTCAGTGCCTATTGATGGTATTCCCATGGATGTTGCAGCTAGATGTGCCAGCAGTCCAATTAGGGGATAAATTATAAGGGCCAGGGTTATAATTATCCCAAAATTTCGCAGTGTTTCTGGTGTGGGTTTAAGTGAAGCTTTTATAGAACCGATATGTAATCCAGAAGATAATCTAGCACCAAGAATGCTTACCAGATCACCGCTTTCACCTGAAAACAGAGGTACAAGAGTCAGTATACTTGGATTATTTAAAATTGTGGAAAAAGTGCTGTTTAAAACTGTACCGGCAGTTGTACCAAATATTGAAGATAAAAAAAGTGTAGGGGTACTGTGTTTAATAATCTTCTTGAGGTGATATCCACCTTTTATTCCAATAATAAAGCCGATTATTCCAATTACAATGAATATCAAAAATAGGAATGTTTCTATAAAGCCATTTCTAATCCATAAAAGTATTTGAACTGCTAATAAAATTGAAGGAATGGTAAAAAGGTCTCCTGCAGCAGCAATTAATGGTGTTGTCACATTATCTGGGTTCCAGCCGTTTTCATAGCTTTTAATGGAAATTAAGATAGTTGCAGGTAAGAGCAGTGCCCCTGAAAATATACCTCCCAGGACTGATACCACTGTAAAATCAACAAGACTAATACTTTCAAATCCCACAAGAATGCAAAATCCTTTAGCCATAAATGCAAGGAATATGGACATTATAATGGTTAAAATAATTGCAGATATAATGTTCTGGTTTAAAATTTTTGATTTTTTAAGTTCTGGAGATAAAATACCAATGTGGAGGTTGGAGCCTAACCTGGAGCCTAACGCTCCAAAAATATTACCCCTCATCCCAATTGCTCCGGGTATAAGAACAAGGAGTCCAGGAAGGATTGAAAATACGTCGGTCATTCCACTTAGAAGCAGACCTGCTATTAGATCCCCAATAGCACATATAAAAAGAGCAATAAATGTTTCCCTTAAAACTTTTGAAATGTCTTTTAAAAAATTAGTAATCTTACTACTTACAACCAGGGGTATTTGAAGAAATTCAAGGGATCTTCTTGACACTAGGATTGCTATTTTCACTGTCCAGTTTAGAATGATGTGAATGTACTGCCCGGTCTTCTTCAGAATTTTCTCCATCCATTTCACGCAACCACCCTGAAATCCTAGCACTGTCTAATTCTATACTAAATAACCTAAATAAGCTATTTAAACTAGAATAATTCTTATTATCCTTGTTTTCTGACATTTTCATCTTTTAATATCAATTAAATTATTGGAACATCTTCTTTAACTCGTTCCATTACTATCATTTCTGTTAGATCTTCAATACCGTCAATTGAACGGATTTTTTTATTTATCAATTGATTGAGTTCGTCAATGTTTTTTACCCAGACTTTGATTAGAATATCATACTCTCCTGAAACACTGTAAACTTCAGATACTTCTTGAAGTTTTGATAGCATCTCCTTAACAGATTCATGCTTTTCAGATTCGGTTTGGATAATAATTATAGAAGTTATTTCCATTCCCAATTTTTGCCAGTTAGGAATCATGGTATAACGCTTTATAATAGTATCTTCCAACTTTTTAAGTCGGTTAGATATGGTAGCATCTGGTACATCAATTTCTTTTGACATCTGTAATATAGTAATTCTTGAATTTTTTATTAAGGAGCGTATTATTGCCAGATCTATATCGTCCATTTTTTATCCAACACCTAAAGTGATCTTCAAAGTAAGATATATCCCGATTATATATAAAGATTTGGGAAAATTACTAATAATTTTGTAAAAATTGAGTATTTTTCTAATTATTTGTGATAATATCAGAAATTTCTAAATCATTAATGTGTTTGGATAGGGAAACCTTTTTATCATATTATATTCATAGAATATTCTATGTATAAAATATCAGATCTTGAGGCAGCTATCTTAGGACTGCTTTATGAACATCATCATTACGCCTACCGTCTGGAACAGATCATAAAAAAAAGGGGTATGCGTAACTGGGCAGATATAGGATTTTCATCCATTTACTACGTCCTTAAAAGGCTGGAAGAAAACAAATTAGTTGAAAGTCAAGTTAAAATCAGTAAGGGCAAACCTTCCAGAAAGGTTTACTATATAACCAGGGAAGGAAAATTAGCCATGGAAAACAAAGTAAAAAATATTTTATCTGAAAATAGAAAACAGATCTCACCATTTGACCTGGGAATGGCCAATATTGAAATTTTAGGTATAGACGAAACAATCAATTGTTTGAAACTCTATTTAAAATCGACTGAGGAACGTATTGAATTTCTTGAAAAGTCCATAGACATGCACGAAAGTATCGATTCACCTTTCAATGTCATTGCTCTTTTTACCAGACCTTTAACCATTTTAAAAGCTGAAAAAGATTGGATTGATGATTTTATCCAACAAATTAGTCAAAAAAATGATAGTGGGAAATAACAATGCCAAAAATAGATTTAAAAAAAGAAGATAAAGAGCTGTACTACCCTAAAGTCGGTGAAGTATCACTGGTGGAGGTACCGGCCATGCATTATTTAATGATTGATGGTAAGGGAGACCCTAACACCTCCCCGGAATATCAAGATGCAATGGAAACATTGTTTCCAGTAGCATATAAGACTAAATTTCTATCTAAAAAAGAATTAAATCAGGATTATGTGGTGATGCCCCTGGAGGGCCTTTGGTGGACTGAAAATATGGAAGAATTCAACACTGAGGACAAGAGCAACTGGCAATGGACTTCTATGATTAGACAACCAGATTTCATCACCACAGAATTACTTAAAAGAGTATTAGAAGAAGTCAAAGAAAAGAAAAATCCGGCAGCTTTAGATAAAATTCGCCTTAAAACTCTTAAAGAAGGATTATCAGTTCAGACTCTGCACATTGGCCCATATAAGGAGGAAGGGCCTGCTGTAGAGTTACTGCATAATTACATCCATGAAAATGGCTACCTGATGGACGGTACTAAAGAAAAACACCATGAGATTTATCTAAGTGACATGCGCAGGACCAAACCAGAAAAACTAAAAACCGTTATTAGGCAGCCTATCCGGAAATGATATTAGAGTGGAAAAAAATGAACAAAAAAATTTGAAAATAGTACTATTACACCATTTATAAGCATGTTTTTGGATATTTATTAGGTTTTAACCTGGAAAGCCATTAAAATATGGAAAAAATTTTAAAGGAGATTTAAATGGGCAGAATACCTGATGAGGCAGCTCCATGCGGAGTTTTTTGCGGAGCATGTCCTTCTTATAAAAAAAGCTGTTTAGGGTGCGGTTCCGATGACCGAAAACAGAAAAGGAAAAGTAAATGGGGATGCAAGATTCGAAAATGCTGCTTTGAAGATAAAAATCTTAATTTATGCATTGATTGCGATGAATTTCCCTGTGCTTTAATAGAAAAATTAAAAAATTCGTATCCTGGCGAAGCTAGATTCAAATATCGCCATGAAATATACGATAATCTTAAAAAAATTAGAGAAATTGGGGTAGAAAACTGGGTTGAAGATCAAAAAAACAGATTTAAATGCCCAAAATGCAATGGACCCATCTTATGGTATAAATATAAATGTAAAGAATGTGGTTATGAATATTCTCCTTAAATAAAACTGTAATCCAATAAATGATTTATTCTAGAGAGAACAAATTGATGTAGAGGATATATTATGATTATTGACTCCCATGTACACCTGCATCCAACAAGAGAAGTTGGAAAAATGGTTGTGGAAATGATTAAAGAGAAACATGGTGTTGGGTATTACAGTTATGGTACTCCCGATGACTATTTAATGGAAATGGAAAAGGCAAATATTGATAAAGCAGTTATGGTAAGTTTTGCACCAGATAACCAACTTAAAAACAATAACTTCTGGACAGTAGCCATCACCAAGCCTGGAAAAAATCGGCCAGCTAAATATCCTCAGTTTATACCATTTATATCTGTCAGTCCCACCATGACTGGGCGAAAACCAGTTGAAGAACTGGAACACAAGTACAAATGGGGTATGAAGGGTTTGAAAATTCACCCTGTGGCCCAGAACTTTGCTCCAGATGACAAACGGATGTGGCCGGTTTACGAATGGTTAGAAAAACATAATTTACCCATAACAGCCCATTCTGGAGTTAATATTGATGGAACGTCTCGATACGGCGAGCCAAAAAGGTGGGATACTGTTTTGGAGGATTTTCCAAATCTTAAACTAATACTGGCTCATTTGGGTAACGGGTTCTGGGATCAAACCATTGAAATAGCTGATAAATTCCTTCATGTAATGTTCGACACTGCAATTGCAATTTCATACATTCAAAATCCTACTACATTAGATGATGAGGATGCAGCTGACATTATAAAGACTATCGGTGCAGATCGAATACTTTTTGGCTCAGATTATCCATGGATAAATCCTAAAAAAGATATTGAAAGAATAAAAAGCTTAGATATCAATGAAACGGATAAAAAACTGATATTAGGTGAAAATGCAGTAAAATTGTTCAATGTGTAGTATTGTTTAGATATATAAAGAATGTAGTTTATTTAACTGGTTTATATTTGGTCATGGCTATAAGGATCAGTGCAATGCCCATTGCCAAGGCCCCTACAATGAATGCATTATGAAGTCCCTGAGAAACCAATGCAGGAGTTAATCTATCACTAGTACTGGGTCCCACTGCATTGTAAATGACCATAGCTGCCACAGTACCAAGAATTCCTGTTCCGAAACCATTACCAATCATATTAGTGGTGTTAACCAGCCCCGATGCTATTCCCCTGTATTCAGATGGACTTTCTGCCAGTATGAATTTAGTGTTAGGTGGGTTGAATGCGGCCACTGAAGCCCCTAACATCAACAGACCTACTGTAATATAGATCAAACTACTGGAAGGATTAAATGATGCTAAGATAAGGCAGGCAATTACTCCAATTATACCTCCCACCAAGGTTATACGGTTAGGTGAAATTTTATCAGAAATTGTGCCGGAAATCGGCCCCACAATAAAAATGGCAATAGGCATGATGGTCAACATTAAACCAGAATAACCTACACTCATCCCCTTGACCACTTCAAAGTAAAAAGGTAAAAGGACTATAGCCCCTGAGAAGGGCATGTTAGAGAGGATATTAGCACCATTAGCCAATGCAATCTGTTTCATCTTTAAATAATTCAGATTTATTAAGGGTTCAGTTGTCCTTGATTCGTGATAAACAAATAATATCCAAAATATTACAGAGCAGATTATACTGCCTATTATTATGATGGAAGTCCAACCGAAGTCCAGCCCCTTATTGAGGGCAAAAATGAGAGTACTTTGGGCAATAAAGAATATGGCCACTCCCGGTATGTCCAGGGATCCGGGTTTTTTTTCAGTTTCATGTAGAACGGCCTGGCCAAGTATTATACCAAAAATCCCTATTGGGACATTAATAAAGAATATCCAATGAAAATTGAGGTATTCTGTGATGAAACCTCCTAGAAGTGGGCCTAAAGCTAAACCAAGCGAGCCTATAGTGGTCATAATTCCAATATTCCTGCCCCTCTTATCTTTAGGGAGATAGTTTAAAACCATAGCAGCAGTTAAAGCAGAAAACATGGCGGCACCAAAGGCCTGGATTAACCTAAAAATAATCAATTCATGAAATTGGCTTGCAATTCCACTCAAACTTGACCCTATGATAAAAATGAGAAAACCAGTTAAGAAAACCTTTTTAAAACCCTTCTGTTGAGCTAATTTCCCAAAAACAATTAAAAAACTACCTAAAACAATAATATAAATAAGAATAACCCATAAAATATCGTTAGTCGTCACGTGGAAAAACTTAGCCATAGTAGGCAAAGAAACATTAACAATAGATATATCAAGAAAAGACATGAAACTGGCCAATGAAATTACCATTAGGGTAAGTTTATGATTATTTCTTAAACTTTCAAGCATTTAAAACCCCCTATCATATATCTAATCTAATGTTCTATGTTACCACAAATATGATTAACACCCTATTCGGAAGGGTTTTTCAAATCTTGTTAAATAATCTATCTTTAGGATAATAATATACTTTTAGATTAGTGATAATATTAATAATTTAAAACTGAAGTTTGAAAGAGGATTCAAGGAGATATTAAATGGACTACAATGATATCATAAATGAACTGGAAAGATTATCCAATCCCGAAGATGTGGAGGGGATGGCACGATTCGGAATCAGTTCCCAAAAGGTATATGGTGTAAGAATGCCTGATTTACGGCAAATAGCGAAAAAAGCAGGGAAAGATCACTTTTTGGCTGAAAAACTTTGGGCGGCAGGTTACCAGGAGACCATGATCCTAGCATGCATGATTGAAGACCCTAAAATTGTTACAGAAGAACAAATGGATGCTTGGGCTCTTGACTTTGATACGTGGGCCATTTGCGACCAGTGCTGCATGAATCTGTTTAGAAAAACACCATTTGCTTATGAAAAGGTTTACCAGTGGAGCGGGAGGGATGAAGAATTCGTTAAAAGAGCTGCTTTTGCTTTGATTGCTACTCTTGCAGTTCATGATAAAAAAGCTTCAGATGATACATTTGAAGAGCTTTTCCCCCTTATTGTCCGTGAATCATGTGATGAGAGAAATTTTGTAAAAAAAGCAGTGAACTGGGCTTTAAGACAGATCGGGAAAAGAAATATTCGCCTCAATAAGAAGGCTATTGAAATTGCCAGTAAAATTCGGGAAATTGATAATAAAACAGCCAAATGGATTGCAGCTGATGCATTAAGGGAATTAAAAAGTGAAAAGATTCAAAGTAGAATGAAAAATCAAAAGAAATAACTTCGTAGCTACTGTTCTACAATTTTCATTAATAAAAATAAAATTGTCTAATTTTTTAGAGCAATTATTTCTTTCACATCCACCAGTTTCCACACGAAAGAGCTATCTACCTCCACCAGACAGGCCAGTGGATCATCAGGATCAAGCCCCAGGGCAGCCATTATATTTTTAGACAGTCCACGGGATTTAATAAGGTCTGCAAACTTTTTACGTACCTCTTTTTTCTTTTCATCGTCAGTCTCTTTTACTATATGTCCTCTTAGTGCAACAAACTTATATTCAGATAAATCAGGAGCATACTCTTCAATTTCCACTGAAACCTTAGGGTTTTCTTTCAGGCGTTGAATTTTCTTACCATACTTGGTGGATAAAAAGTACAGATACTTCTGGTCGAATACGTATAAAAATGGGGCAATATAGGGATATTCTCCATTAAAAGCGATTCTGCTCATGAAGTTTTCATTTATCAACTCATCATACTCTTCTTTATCCATTAAAGGTATTTTATATAAGCTCATAGTTATCACCTAACCCGTTTCTTATTAATTATTTACTTTTTAATTAAATTAATTTTTTTCATTTTAACACGGGATAATCTGCTTTTAACCAGGCCCCCATACTCCCTAGCACACTGCTCAACTGGGAGTAACCATTCTTTTTAAGAATACTGCAGGCAATCGTTGACTTGTATCCAGAATCACAATATACCACAACGTGCTTATCTTGAGGAATCTCTTCCAGGTGCTGATTTATATGGCCCACCCAGATTGGGTGGGATCCTTCTAGATGCACCTTTTCATAATCGTTAATTTTTCGAACATCCAGCAGAAAAATATCTTCCTTCTGGTCCAGCGCCTTTTTCAACTGGTGAACAGACCACATATCTAATTTATCTACTTGTTGGGCAGCCATGTACCATGCTGGAAAACCGCCTGCCAGATAACCGTATATGTTATCATACCCCAGTCTTACCAGCTGACGGGTGATATCATTTATATAACCTTCGTTGTCGTTGATTATGATTATTGGATCTTCATAGTTAAGGAAATATCCGACAAATGCTGAGAATCCTTCCCTCCAGATGTTTATGGTTTGGGGTATATGGCCCCCTCCAAAACTGGTCGGTTTCCTTATATCTACTAATTGAGCTCCTTTTTTTGTTAATTTTTTTATTTCCACAGGTTTAAGTGGATGACAGTAGGGGAGTCTTTCCATAATATGGGGACCATTTAAATTATTAACTTCCATTACTTTGAAATAAGGGGGAGTGTAAATTTTTTCTTCGGTTTTACTTTTAATGAATTTTTCTTTAGTTAATTGAAGCATAGGGTTTGTTTTTTTCTCGTAACCAATGGTGGTAATGTCCTGATCTCGCAGGTCTGATCCGCAAACTGATCCAGCCCCATGGGCAGGGCAAACAATTACATTATCTCCCAGAGGCAAGATTTTTTCATATAGGCTGCTGTATAAAAATTCAGCCATTTCTGGTGCTTCTTTTTCCCCCAGAAGGTCAGTTCTACCTACCTCTCCAGCAAATAATGCGTCTCCAGTAAAAATCATGTAAGGTTCATCTGATGATGTTTTATCAGTTAAAGATATTGATACACTTTCATGTGTATGTCCTGGGGTTTCCAGTACCTCTAATTCAAGTGATCCTATCTTAAAAATGTCTCCGTCATAGATGGGAGTCCCATAAAGAAAATCCATTTTGGATCCGTGATATATTTCTGCACCAGTAACATCTGCAAGTTCCAAAGACCCAATTATATAATCCTCGTTGCGGTGAGTTTCAAAAATATGGGTAATTTTCATATTATTAGAACTGGCAACATCCAGGTATGCATCCACGTCTCTTCTAGGATCTATTACTGCTGCATTTCCCTTAGAACCAATAAAATATGATTTATGTGCAATTCCCTCAGATTTTATTATTTCAAATATCATTTCCACACCCCTTCTAAAAAAATTAACAATTATGTAATAAAATCATTTCAGTTAATTACTCCCAATTTTTATGTTGGTATTGTATATTATCTTTATAATAGAAGAAATTAATTATTAATTAATATGTTAAATGTCAATATTTCGTATTAATTCAAGGCTGTGTGTGTAATGGATAATATAATTGAAACATGGGATATAACCAAAAAATATGATGATTTCACTGCAGTTGATTCAGTGAATCTTCAAGTACCAAAAAATAGTGTTTATGGTGTTTTAGGTCCAAATGGGGCGGGTAAAACAACTTTAATTTCAATGTTATGTACCATTTTGCACCCTTCTTCAGGTAAAGCACATGTAAACGGTTTTGATGTGGTGAAAAATCCTACTGAAGTTAGAAGATCCATTGGAATAGTATTCCAGTCACGGGCTTTAGACGATATTTTAACTGGCAGGGAGCACCTGGAAATGCACGCATCATTGTATGGGGTGCCCAAGGACCTTCGGAGTACACGCATAGACGAAATTCTTGAATTAATAGCACTAGGGAAAAAAGCTGACGAGTATGTAAAAACATACTCTGGTGGAATGAAAAGAAGATTGGAAATTGGCCGGGGATTGATCCATTACCCCAAGGTATTATTCTTAGATGAACCAACTCTGGGCTTGGATCCTCAGACCAGGGAAAGTATTTGGGATTACATTGAAAACTTGAATAAAAACGAGGATATAACTGTTTTAATGACCACACATTACATGGAAGAAGCAGATAAGCTATGTGATGAGGTAGCAATAATTAACAGTGGTCAGATAATAACATCAGATTCGCCACGTAATCTTAAAAGGAAATTAAAAGCAGATACCATAACTGTTACTGTTGATGATTCAGAGAAGTTCATCAAAAATGCTAAAAATCTGGAATTTGTTAAGGACATCTTTCAGGTTGATTCTGAGATAAAATTAATGGTTGAACGGGGGGAAAATTTAGTTACTGATGTTGTAGAATTTGCAAGTAAAATTGGAGTCCAGATTCAATCAGTTGAACTGGAACACCCCAATTTGGAAGATGTTTTCATTAATTATACTGGTTCCAGTATACAGGGGGAGAGATAATGAGTGATTGGGAAGGAATATTCACCATATGGCTTCGGGAAACCAAGAGATACATCCGATATCGTTCAAGAATAGTGACTTCAGTGGTAACTCCTTTATTGTGGCTTATTATCTTTGGAACTGGTTTAGGTTCTGCTGTTAGATTTGGTGGAATGGCTGGGGGATACCAACAATTTATCTTTCCAGGTATTATAGGTCAAACCATACTTTTTACATCCGTTTTTTCTGGTGTTTCCGTGATTATTGACCGTCAATACGGTTTTTTAAAGGAAATACTGGTGGCACCAATATCCAGACCATCTATAGTAATGGGTAAAGCTCTGGGAATAAGCACGGCCTCGTTAATCCAGGGAGTAATACTATTAGTACTGTCATTTATAGTGGGAATCCAAATGACTCCGCTCTGTTTTTTGGTTAGTACCATATTGATTGTGATGATTTCATTGGGCCTTGCAAGCTTAGGTTTGCTTATAGCATCTTTTACAGACAGTATGGAAGGATTTAACCTTATATTGAGCTTTATAGTGTTACCAATGTTCCTTTTAAGTGGAGCATTATTCCCCATAACTGGACTTCCATCATGGCTTCAATTTGCTGTCTATTTAAATCCACTTACTTATGGAGTTGATGCTTTAAGGTACACCATTTTAGGAACATCTACCCTTCCATTGTATATTAATGTTATTGTAGTTTTTGGCTTTGCCTTATTGATGATATTTATATCTGCTTTTATCTTCAGTAAGAAAGAACAGAGTTTGATGTAATTAAGGCTTATTTTTTCTTTATTTTTATTTTTTTACAGTTTATTTAAATTTACTAATAGTTAAAAGGAGTAAGTATTAATTTTAAACTGTTTAATTCATAAAGTTTATTTATAGAATTTAATATCTTTAAAAAGTTAAAAGAGTAATTTAATTTTTAAATTACTCAATACTTAAAAATACGCTGTCCCTGTAAATTTCCAGGTGTATATATACGGTGCTTTGAATCTCCAGCCCCAATACCTTGAAAATGTTGGTAAAATAGTTCCACTATCTGCATACTGCCATTTTCGATTTCCATTGTACTTATAGTAAATACTGCCTTTTATTGAATAGGATCCATAATGCCAGTATCCAATATCAATGTAAGGAGTCACTGCTGAGCTCGCTTTATTAATATTATATTTTGATACCTTTACAGAAACCGTTCGTGCAGATACAGGGGATACACATAAAAGACCAATAGCTATTATGATTATACAAAATATAGCTCCTTTTTTCATATTGTTCCTCCACTTTAATTATTACTAAATTAATAAAAAATAATAAAATAAAGTTTATAAAATTTATTAGTAATATATTAATAATAAAATTTATTACTAACTACCTTAATAATTTTCGTGGTGGTGATTTTTTATGAAATTAAATTTTAAAGTGTTAATAATAGGGGTAAGTATTCCCACAATTTTTACATTATTATGGCAGATTGGAGCAGTTATAGAATTAATTTTCCCAAACGTGACAATTTTTGTAAATTTAGATACTTTTATCACATTTTTATTAGTTTTTTTAGCAAGTATCGGAGTTTCCTTATTATTAAATGCTAATCTTAAAAAAAGTTTAGTTAGCGGTATTTTCATAGGGTTTTTTGGAGAAGTAGTTACTTTATTGATTATAATATTCTTTGCACTGTTAATTCAGTTAACATCCAGCAGTATTCCTATGGATATATTCACCATTGATATTTTCTATTACTATATAATTCCTAATTTGATCTTTCAAATGTTAAATGGCGTTTTTGCTGGATTTATCGGGTATAATCTGGTTCAATTCAAAAATAAATGAATATATGAATTTTTATTATCATAAACCTTTTAATGCTAAGATTATCTGTCCTAATTGGGGTATGATTAATAGTTTATCACTAATTTTGACAACTTTTGCCCTAATTTGAGTGGGGTAAACTACCATTGGATCTGGTGCATGGTTATTATCACCTTTAATAATATAATATTTATTTCCTTTACCGTCTATGTTAGAACCAATAACCCGATGTATTACTGGCCCATCATTAAACCAAACTGCATCATAAACTACAATATCCCCCACTTCTATATCACCGATATTAAATTCATTTAGACCTATAAAATTAGTTTTTTCAATTATAACAATATCTCCCCGGTACAGTACAGGTTCCATGCTTTTAGAAACCACAACATTCATGTGCTGACTACAAAAAAGAGCTATTACAATAATACTAAGATAAATAAGTATTTCCTGATATTTACGTTTAGTAACATCCATCCCATCACCAAAAAATCATTTTTATTATATCAATAATAATATTATATTACATATATTTAATACTATTTAAATTATTAAATATTTATTTTATTATTGAAAACTTTATTTTTTGTCAACGGAAAACCAAAAAAAGACAATTATCCCCTAAATTCATAAAAACAAAAAATAAATACCATAATCAATAAAAAATTTAATAATTATTAAGCTACACCAAAAATTTCTAAAATATGTGAAAGTTTAATAATTAACTTTGCTATGGATATATTTTAGTTTTTTAAGATGGAAAGATGATTCTATGTTATCTAAAAAGGTTAACTTAAAAAAGATGAAAGAATCGGATAGGGAACACACCACAACTTATGGGACCCGCTATTTTTCTAAGAAAGTACCTAAGTATGAAATGCCGGATGAGGGAATGCCATCAAAAGCAGCATACCACCTGGTTCATGATGAACTAAATCTGGATGGGAATCCTGCATTGAATCTGGCCAGTTTTGTCACAACCTGGATGGAACCAGAAGCAGATAAACTGATAATGGAAAGCATTGGCAAAAACTTTGTGGACAATGATGAGTATCCTCAGACACAAAAGATTCAAGAAAGAGTGGTCAATATGTTGGCCCGATTATTCAACGTCCCTAAAAACTGTCAATCAGTGGGAACCGGTACTATTGGTTCATCAGAAGCAATAATGCTGGGTCTTTTAGCCCATAAATGGACTTGGAAAAAACGAAGACAAAAAGAAGGTAAACCCTATGATAAACCCAATATTGTTATGGGTGCAGACGTACACACTGTTTGGGAGAAATTTGCCCGTTATTTTGACGTTGAACTGAAATTAATACCTTTAGAACGAGATACTTATACAGTAACTGTTGATGAGGTAGCCAAAGAAATTGATGAAAATACAATCTGTGTGGGGGCAGTTTTAGGAACAACCTTTACAGGACAAATGGATCCCATCAACGAGATTAACCAATTATTAATTGATATCAAACAAACTAAGGGTTGGGACATACCAATGCATGTGGATGGTGCCAGCGGCGGCATGGTGATACCCTTTACCAATCCAGACATGCAATGGGATTTCAGATTAGAACAAGTTAAATCAATCAATGTATCTGGACATAAATACGGTTTAGTGTACCCTGGTGTTGGATGGCTGGTATTTAAAGATGAGAAAGACTTACCTAACGAATTGATTTTCGAAGTTAATTATTTAGGTGGTTTAATGCCCAACTATTCCCTAAATTTTTCCAAAGGCAGTAGCACCATAATAGCCCAATATTACAACTTTTTAAGACTGGGTAAAGATGGTTATAAAGATATAATGGAAAATTTGATGGAAACAACCACTTACATTGCTAATGAACTGGAAAAATCCGGTAAATTTGAGGTAATCAATAAACATCTAATGTTTCCTCTGGTAACATTTAAATTAAAGAATTCAAAGTTCAGCGTTTTCCAGCTATCTGAGAAACTCCGTGAAAAAGGATGGATCGTCCCGGCATATACGCTCCCTCCTAATGCTGAAGATGTGGCAGTCCTTAGGATGGTCATCAAGGAAAATTTCAGCAGGGACATGGCAGATCTTTTAATGGATGATATGATGTATGCCTATGATTTTCTGGAAAAAGATCCAAAAGAACATCAAGAGTCAGCTAAGGAAGACGAAAAAGAATCTAGAAAACATAAACATAAAATATGCTAATTAACTAAATTCTTTTTTATTTCTTCTTAATGTCATTAATTGAATTCTTCTTTATTTTTTTTCTTAAAAATTCAAACATTATTAACTGAATTATTTTCATCCCGTATATCTACCTGTTATCTGCGTTTGAGCCAGTATATGTCCTTCCATAACATTGTTAACTTGTTCTATTGTGCTTCCAGGTTCTAAATTAAGTTCAATGTCCAGAGCATATATTTTGAAGGCGTATCTATGGGTTTGTCCTGGTGGTGGCGCCGGACCGCTGTATCCTATTGTATTAAAGCTGTTTAATCCCTGTTTTGCCCCATTTTCCAATGTTTCCTGATTAGTTATACCTTCATCGAGTTTTGTAACATCTGCAGGTATGTTGAACACTATCCAATGGATAAAAGAGCCACCAGTAGAATCTGGGTCCTCACATATTATGGTAAAGGTTTTGGTATCTGCTGGAGCTGATGTCCATGCCAGAGGCGGAGACACGTTTTCCCCATCAGCAGTGTATTTTAAAGGTATATCTTTTCCCTGTGTAAAAGCACTACTCGTTATCGCAAATTCACCCGTTCCATTTTCAGTTTGGTTTGATTCCTGTGAAGTACAGCCAGAAGCCAGTATCACTAAAGTCAATATAGACAACGAAAAAATTAGATATCTTTTCAAAAAATTCACCCCTCCATTTTTTAAAACTAGTTAATACTATGTTAAAATTGATATAAATCTTGGTAGGTTTCCTCGCTTTTAGATTTGTTAGCAAAATAAATTATTTCCTAATAAAAAAAATAATAAAAAAAGAATAATATTTAATTAACCTTTATTGGGTAAACGTGGTATCAGCCAAGATAAGAATGAATCTTCACTTCTAGATTGTATCCAAGCTTTTCCAGGACCAGTTAATTCTACTACTAAGCCTTCACCACTAAATAAAGTGGATTTCATTCCCCCTATTTTTTTCACATTATATCCTACATTATCATCAAAGGCCACTATATGTCCAGTATCTACAATGTATTTTTCTCCTGCTTCTAAATTAATG
>JGI11944J13513_1000283_pt1 | contig 53491 bp, 65 predicted proteins | sample TerdegcoTASludge_FD_13513 | JGI IMG/M metagenome (IMG submission 13513) | reverse complement strand
GAAATATACGAGCGAAAAGTTAGTGCATATGGCAATGGGGCGAAGGTAGATGCACAGAAGAAGTACATAGGATATCGAGCCTATGTGATTATTGTAAAAGACTAGCACCTAAATCCTATTTGAACAAGGGCAAAAGGAAATATGTCCCAAAGCCGTTAATTCCGAAACTCTTTTATATGAATAATTATTAAAAAAAACAACTTTAGGAGGGTAATTTTAATGAAACATATAGTTTTTGATGAAAAGAAATGCGCTGGCTGTAATCTATGCGAACTATTTTGTTCATCAAAGTGGTACGATGCATTTAATCCAAAAAAATCTAGAATCAGAATTAAAACGGAAGATTATGCCGCACCTAAATATAACGTTTGTTTACAATGTGATGATGCTCCATGCGTTGAAGCTTGTCCAACTGATGCTTTAGTAATTGATCAAGACTTAGAAAGAGTAGTTCTTATTGAAGATAAATGTATTGGATGTAGATTGTGTGTTAAAGCTTGCCCATATAATGGTATTTATTGGCATAAAGATTACAAACTCCCAATTAAATGTAATTTATGTGAAGGGGACCCTGAATGTGTCAAGATATGTCCAAAAAATGCATTATCGGTAGGTGAATAAAATGGTTTATGGTTATGCAGGTAAAATATTGCATATAGATCTTACAACTGGAAAAACTGAAGTAGAAACTCCAAATGAACAATTTTATAGAAAATGGCTTGGCGGAAATGGATTTGTTATAAAATACCTTTATGACGGTCTAAAAAAAGGAACTGATCCTCTAGCTCCTGAAGCGGTTTCTGTTTTTGCATCAGGTCCTTTGAGTGGTACTTTGGCGCATGGTGCAGGTAGAACTCACTTTGGTGCTAAATCTCCTCAGACTGGACTTCTTGCAGACAGTAGTGCAGGTGGGGGACTAGCCGCAATGTTAAAATATGCAGGATACGATGCCGTTGTTATTAAAGGTAAAGCAGCTTCTCCTGTAATGATTGTTATTAATAATGACAAAGTTGAAATTAGAGAAGCCGATAGATTTTGGGGAGTCAAAACAATAGAAACCCAGCATAGGCTCAAAAAAGAGTTAACGCCGGAATACAAGATAGCATGTATTGGACCAGCCGGAGAAAAACTAGTCCCTATGACTTCAATTGTCACCGATACCAGGGTCGCAGGAAGAAGTGGTAATGGGGCAGTTTGGGGATCAAAGAATCTTAAAGCAGTAGCTATATATGGAGACAAAGATGTTAAAGTAGCAGATATGGGAAAAGTAAAGGCGCTTTATGGAGAATTTGCTCAAAAAGCAAAAGAAACTTTAGCAGGACTTTCTAAATATGGAACTACTGCACTTCCAGCAAGTATTAATGCATTTGGGGGCATGGGAACAAGAAATATGCAGTTTGAAACTTTTGAACATGTTGATGCAATTGGTGGAGAAACACTTAATACGCAACATTTGATTAGACACAGGTCATGTTTCAGCTGTTGCATCCACTGTGCAAAAGATTTCAAAGTAAATAAGTGGGATGATGTTTCAGAGGGGCCTGAATATGAAACCCAATACTCCTTTGGAAGCATGCCCGCTATTGGTGATGTTGACTATATAATTGCTGCTGATAGACTATCAGATGAGTATGGAATAGATACAATTTCTGCAGGTGTAACTGCTTCAATGGTTATGGAGTTAATGGAAAGAGGACTCTTAACAGAAAAGGATACAGGCGGAAAAACTTACAAATTTGAAAATGGAGAAGACCTCTTAGAACTTGTTAGAATAATTGGAGAAAAGAAAGGGGAATTCGGTGAATTAATTGGAAAGGGAACTAGAGCACTTGCAGAAAAAATAGGCGGTGATGCCTATAAGTATGCATTCCATGTAAAAGGTCTTGAGCCAGCAGGTCACTCTCCAAGAGCTCAAAAGACAATGTCTGTTGGATACGCAACCTCTCCTCGAGGAGGAAGCCACCATGATGCAAGACCAATAGAATATGGATTACCTCCAGAGAAGAGAAAAACAACAGAAGGTAGAGCATTAAATGCTTTTAATACACAGAACTGGACATGCCTAGGAGATTCACTTGTAGTTTGCCACTTTGAAGAGAAGATATATGGAACATCTGTTGCTCAAGTTCATTCAGATTGGATAAATGCAGTAACTGGATGGGACACCACTTTAGATGAAGTAAGGACAATGGCCGAGAGAATTTATACATTGGAGAGATTATTTACAATCAGAGAATCAGGAAAAGCTCGAGACGGTGACACACTACCATGGAGAGTAATGAATGAGCCAATCCCATCTGGTACTTCAAAAGGAATGTACACAACTCAAAAAGAACTTGACACAATGCTCGATGAATACTATGATCTTAGAGGCTGGGATAGAAAAGGAGTTCCAACAAAAGCAACTTTAAAGAGGCTAGGACTAGAGGAATATTCTTAAATATTTTATTTTTAATTTACTAATTTTATATCTATTTTTCATTATTAGGGATTAACCTTATAAATGATTCTTGGATTGGTTAGGAAAGGTTCATGTAAGAAGGACAAAAACTATAAGATTTTTTGAAAGTTCTTCTGCCATCCTCCCTTGCGGAGGCGTTATTTTGAACGAATTTGATATTGTTATTAAAAATGCTAAGATTAGTGAAAATACTATTTTAGATATCGGTATTAAAAACGGCAAAATTCAAAAATTAGGAAAACTTGATGATGGCCTTAACACAATAAATGCAGAGGGGAGATTTGTCCTCAATGGATTTGTTAACTCTCATTGTCATCTGGATAAGTCCAATCTCTTAGATAGGATGGGTGAAGGACAATTTGGTAAATCTCTTGAAGAGAATAGAAGACTTCTAAAAGAAGTGAAGAGCACATATTCAAAAAAAGATATAGAGAATAGGGCCTCGATTGCAATTGAAAAAATGTTATCTAAAGGAGTCACTGCAATAAGGACACAAGTTGATGTCGATCCAACATGTGGCCTTGTACCACTTGAAGCCCTTCTTGAAATAAAGAAAAAATACGAAGATAGGGTTTTAATTGAGATATCAGCTTTTCCTCAAGAAGGAGTCATTGGTGATGAGAAGAATGAACTTATTGAAAAAGCTATTGAGAAAGGCGCAAACGTTGTTGGAGGGCTTCCTTTAGTAGAAGATAAATCCAACCAAAAAAAGCACCTCAATAATATTTTTGAAATAGCAAAAAAATATGGCAAATCATTGGACATTCAAATTGATGAATCAAATGATCCAAGAACATCTATGCTACCTGAGCTAATTAAGAAGACATCAGAAGAAAAATTATTCAATAGAGTTAATGTAACACACGCGATAGCACTATCAAGATTTCCTACAAAAATGGCATTAGGGTACATAGATGAAATGGCAAGACTTGGAATGAGCGTCATTGTTACTCCCAGTGCCAACATGATAACGAGATTTGTAGAAGAAAGCGATGTTTGGATGAGGCCTTCAAATAGCATCACAAGAGTAACTGAACTTTGTGATAAAGGAATCAAAGTCTCTCTTGGCACAGACAACATAAGGGACGTATTCTACCCTTTTGGAAATTGCAGCATGATACGAGAACTCCATATGTTAATCTCTGCAACAAGAATGACTAGTAAAGATCATATTGAAAAAGCATTTGAAATGGCAACGAAAAACGGAGCAGAGCTTCTTGGCCTTAATTATGGAATTGAATCTGGAAAAGACGCCGATTTAATTATAACAAACTCATTCTCTAAGATTGATATTCTAAACAATGATGAAATAGTGCTGTGTACGATAAAAAATGGTGTAATACAATGTATTCATGAATCTATGCTAAGGAGGGATAATTAATGTTAGAAATTTCTCGGTTAGTTAAAGAATCAATAGACCTCCATTATCATATTGGGCCGGACATACTACCAAGAAGAGATACTGTTGAAACACTTGTCGCATCTGAAAGGGGCAAAATAAAAGGAATAGCGCTTAAATCACACGCATTTCCAACAATCTCTACTATTAACACTTTAAAGAAAAGAGAAGATGACCCAATATTGATAGGTTCAATTACTTTGAACTATTTCATGGGAGGATTTAATCCAAGTGCAATATATGCTTCAGCTACAATGTCAAAAGGCTGCCATCTTATTGTATGGTTTCCAACAATCCATGCAGAAAATCACCTGATAAAAAATCATAGTGAATATGAAATTCCACCAGATTGGGTAAAGGACCCAACATTCCAGCCTAGATTAAAATCAGAACTTAAGGCGATTAAAGTCACTGACTGGAACAATAAACTTTTTGATAAATGTAATAGAGTCCTTAAAACAATTAAAGAAACAGAGTCCATTCTAGCAACTGGGCACTTATCCTGGCAAGAAAGCTATGTCCTTGCAAATGAAGCATTAAAGATGGGCATAAAAACTATAATTACCCATCCTATGCAGAGAGATATTGCAATGCCAATTGAGATACAAAAAGAACTTGCAAAAAAAGGTGCAATAATTGAGCATTGTTATATCATGTGGCTTGATAGAGATCATCCAGAGGACTACCCAATAGAAACTATTAAGAGAAATATGGAAGAAGTAGGATATGAAAACTGTATAATCACAACAGATGCTGGCCAGATAAGAAATTCATCTCCAAGCACTTCTTTAACAGAATACATGAATCTCTTAAAGGGAGCGGGTGTTTCAAAAGAAGCTCTTGAAACAATGGCAGTAGATAATCCAAGAAATATATTGGGGATGGATAAATAATGATAGATATATCTGCTGAAATATCTGGAATTCATTTTAATGGTTGTATATACAATGCATCTGGGCCATTAGATGCGACCCTTGATGAGTTGAATAACATAGGTTATTCAAATGCTTGTGGAATATTGATGAAATCCTGCACCATTCTTCCTAGAGAAGGCAATCCAGAACCCAGATACAAGGATATTGATGGAGGCTCCATAAACTCAATGGGATTACCAAATATGGGATACAAATATTACCTTGACATAATTCCTTCTTTGATGAAATTCAATAAACCTGTAATTGCAAGTATAGCCGGTCAGAATTTGGATGAATACAAGCAAATGATAGAAGCATTTAACAGTTCAAAAGTGGATATATTGGAGATAAATCTATCCTGCCCAAATATTGTAGGAAAACCTCAAATTGGCTATGATTTTGAAATGTCAGAAGAAATAATAAAAATGTGTAGAGAAGTTTCTAAGAAACCGTGGGGCTTAAAACTTCCTCCTTATTTTGACTTTGTTCACTTTGAACAGATGGCATCAATATTAAACGGATCAAAACCAGACTTTATAGTATGCATAAATTCAATTGGGAATGCCTTATTCATTGACTGGGAGAAGGAACAAGTAGTAATTAAACCAAAAGGCGGATTTGGAGGGCTTGGTGGTAAGTATATTAAACCAACAGCACTTGCAAACGTCAGAAAGTTCTATGAGCTGTTGAACAAAAATATCAAAATTATAGGGGTAGGTGGGATATACACAGGCGTCGATGCATTTGAATTCATACTTTCAGGGGCTTCCTTACTGCAGTTAGGAACATCTTTTGCTCAAGAAGGGCCAAAGGTATTTCAGAGAGTTTCCGAGGAGTTAAAATCTGTAATGATACAAAAGGGATACCAAAATCTTCAAGATTTCAAGGGCAAGTTAAAGGTGATTGATTGAATAATATTTATCAGATGATGATCTCTTCAGGTGCTTTAAAGATAGATACAACTAAATGTTTTACTTTTTCCTCTGGAATCATAAGTCCAATATATTGTGATACTAGGATGCTCATCTCTTTTCCCGAATATAGAAAAAAAATAATATCAGAGTTTCTTGAATTAACTAATAAAATACATAATATTGATTGTGTTGCCGGTGTTGCCACTGGGGGCATTGCTTGGGGCTCATGGCTTTCAGATAGATTGGACCTTCCCTTTTGTTATGTTAGATCTGAGATAAAATCCCACGGCACAAAAAATATTATTGAAGGTCTAGTATCAAAAGACAGTAACCTTTTACTCATTGAAGACGTAGTCACGACTGGTAATTCACTTGGTCGAGCAGTTTCTCAAATTAGGAAAATAACTAATGGGAACATTACTGCTATGTGTCTTTTTTCATATGGATTTAAAGAATCGATAGATCTACTAGACGGCCTTAAAATTAAGCTTTATCCTATCATGGATTTACATGGCTTAATAGGTCAAATATCAGATAAGACTCAAAGAGAAGATATAGTAAATTGGAGTAATAATCCATTAGGATGGAATAATGAGCGTAAAAGATGAAGACGTAAGACAGAAAATCTGCCTTGCCTTGGATGTAAGTTCTATTAAAGATGTCGGGGAACTTATAAAACAATCAATTGATTATGTAGGAACGTATAAAGTTGGGAAAGAACTATTCATCTCACATGGGCTTGATGCTTTCAAAGAAATTCATAGATACGAAAAAAATATTTTTTTAGATTTAAAGCTTCATGATATTCCTAATACAGTTGAGAATGCATCTAGAGCTATAGTGAAACACAATGTAAAGATGTTCACTATTCATGCTTTAGGAGGATCAGAGATGATCAAAGCATCTAGTAAAGGTATATCAGCAGGAGCAAAATTGTACGCTAATACTCCTCCACTAATTCTTGGTGTAACAATTCTAACAAGTTTTAACAATGCAAATCTAAAGGAAATCCTCATAAAACAAAATATTAATAGTTCAACATTGCATTTAGCTAAAATAGCACTTGAAAATGGATGCGCAGGCATAGTATGTTCCGCAAAAGACCTCTTATTTTTAAGGCCAACGTTAGGCAACGATATCTTTTATGCAACACCTGGAATTGAAACTGGCCCTAAAAACAACTTGGATCAAAAAAGAACTGCAAATCCTTACGAGGCCATCTCAAATAATTCTTCCCTAATTATCATAGGAAGAAGTATAATTAATTCTAAAGAAAGAGAAGATACATTAAGAACGATTTTTGAAGAGGTAAGATGTGCATTAAAAGATAAGCCTTATCCCAACGAATTCAGAGAATAAACCACTATTTTACCTTTTGAATTAATTCTTATTATAAAATTTCTAATATTTTCCTAACTCTTCAATCTTTTATAGGGTACAATATTTTTCCCGTCTCTTCTTGACTGGATATTCCCTAATCTTGTAATTTTGCAAGATGCATTAAATATTAAGTGGGATCTTTTTATTAGACTAGGTATCTCACAAGCACACCTCTCTCCATATACTAGAATACTAAGTATTTTGTGGGGAGTACTTTCACCCATCGCTTTTACAAGAGAAATATTAATCTTTTCATCAATGACTATGTATAATTATTTGTATGTTTATATATAAATTTGTTAAAACGTTTGTAAGATTAAAAGAGAATTAAATAAAAAATATTAAGATTATCTTCCGCACTTCCCGCCGCTACCAGAGGAATGCTCCATTGAGAGCCCCATCTGTTCATAGTCTAGTGTCAAAGAGCTACTTTCAGCAGTTGTTACTACTCCATGTCCATCATTAGTCCTAAAGTAGTATTTNAGTTCATTATTAACTTTTGTAAACTGTAGGAATTCTTCGTTTGTTATTTGTAGAGTATANATTATACCATCNTTTGGATTCAAATCTTTTTCATCTACTTTCACCATAGTTCTTCTGGATCCATTAAGATACACAAACATATATTTTGGTANATCTCCATCAGCATCCTTATACGTCACTATAGCTCTGTAAGTTGACTGATTATCTTTTAGAGTATATAATATAGCTCCGCCATCAAGAGTTGGCTTGCTGTTTTGTGCCGCACTAAGTGAACCTATACCAATTGCCAAAATTAAAAGCAAAGATATGGCTGCAATAAAAATTTTGTTCAAAGTTAACACCTCCATATAGATAGGGTACATACTCTTGATTAGTTTATAAAGTTCATTGTTATAACTTAACTAATTCTTATTTATGGTTATACATATCATTTATTTGAATAAATAATACTCGTTACATATTATATATTTTGTATCTATAATCTGAAAAATATCAACCTTATTAAGTCTAATAGTTAGAATTAATTTTATAATTTAATACTAATCATCTTTTTCTTATTAATGAGAAATAAGATATCATAATTACTATTAAGGATACCAAAGGAACTAATAATAGAATATGGTTAATATTCACAAACGTTATATTTTTTTCCTCTTTGCCCTCATTTTTAATTATCTTTTCCTCAATATTTTGTATTTTATTATTTACCTTAATACTCGTTTGTTTAATTATCTTAATCTCTTTTCCTGTAGAATCTTTGAAACTTAGAATAATAGATGGATTAAATGACTTATTTTCATGTTCCTCATTTGTTGGGACTATCAAAGTGCACGAATGTTCTTCTCCAACTTTCAGCAACGATTTTTCTAATTTTTCTGAACTTAATTTCTCGTCTAATAAATACACTAAAACATTATTAATTTTTATGTCGCCAGTATTCTTAATTATTAAAGGTATTTCTAATGTTTCTCCTGAGTATACTTCAAAAGAATCTTTCTTTAAGGTAATTGTTGCTTGAATTTTTTTCTGAACGTTAATTGTAACTTGTTTTTTTATATATAGAGCAGTGCTGGAGCATCGGCATGAACCTTTCTTTCCCTCAAAAATAATATTAAATGTAACCTTATCTTCCGGGAAATCATCTTTAAACGTTAATTTGAAAGTGTCATTTACTTTATAGCCTGGTCCTAATACTACATACTTAAACGGATTTGAAGAATAATTCGTGTTAGAGTTTATATATTCTCCATATTTATTTATAAAATCCTTTTCTATAGTTATCTCAGCATCCCAAATTCTATCATTCGAATTATTAAATATCTCAAATTTAATATCAAACTCTTTATTTAGTTGAACTTCTTCGGGGTAGCCTAAGATTATGTCTACTTGGCCACCGCTCCCACTTACATTTGAAAAGCTTGAAATAAATATTAGTAAAAGTAAAAATATAGCTTTATTCATATCCTAAACTCCTTAAATAATGGGACTATAATTTCATATATAAATATTCTCTTTTATAATTATATATTTATAGTAGAAAGCTTTTTATATAAATCAATAATTATATGATTAAAAAGGTGATTACCTTGGCAGAAAAATGGTTTGGAATGGAAAGAGAAGATATCCAATGGTTTCCAACTATAGATAATGATAAGTGTACCAACTGTGAAACTTGTTTAAAAAAATGTTCTCACGGAGTATTTGAAAATATCAACGGAAAAGTTAAAGTTGTAAAGCCATTCAATTGTGTCGTTGGTTGTACGGGCTGTGATCCATTATGCCCAGAAGGAGCAATTAGCCATCCCTCTAAAGATTATCTTGTAAATCTTATTAAAACTAGAAATATTAAAAATGGATGTGGATGCAACTGCAAAGGGGATTAATATGAAAGAAAAAAATACTTTAGCTTTATTAATTATATTGTTTTTAGGATTCTACTTCATGCCTACTGATAACAGTTTATTTAATCAGTCTTTGTCTAGTGCAGTCTTTTTATTGCATGATTATGCAAGAAAACACGTTTTGACATGCTTAGTTCCGGCAATGTTCATTGCCGGCGCTATAAGCATATTTGTTAGGAAAGACGCTGTCTTAAAATATCTAGGCAGTGAAAGTAACGTTCTTTTATCATACACTATCGCCTCAGTTTCTGGATCTATACTTGCAGTTTGTTCTTGCACAATATTGCCATTATTCGCATCTATTAGAAAAAGAGGAGCCGGTCTTGGACCAGCAACAACTTTTTTATTTTCTGGCCCTGCAATTAATATTGCCGCAATATTTCTTACATTTAGTGTTCTAGGATTCCTAATAGGTCTGGCTAGAGTTATTTCAGCAGTAGGTCTTTCAATTTTAGTTGGTATTTCAATGGAACTGATTTTTAGGGAAAGGTCTGAAGGCGGAAAGCTCTACATTCAAGAAGGCAAAGTAGTATCTGTTACCTCTCAAGTTCTATCAGTATTTTTCATATCATTAGTAATGATACTTGTAGTAAATGGGCTAACAATAGGGCAAATACCAAAATATACTATAATGGGTATACTTACTATTGTTGTGGCAGGCATAGCATTACTAAAATTTACTAGAGAAGCATCTAAAGAATGGCTTAACGAAACATGGGTCTTTGCTAAAATGTTAATACCTCTCTTGTTTATAGGTGTCTTTATTGCGGGATTTATAATGCCACTTTTACCTCAACAATTAATTGAGCAAATAGTGGGTAAGAATACTATCTCTGGAAACCTGATAGCTTCGATATTTGGTGCTTTTATGTACTTTTCAACTTTGACTGAAATACCAATAATGCAGGCACTTATAACTAAAGGAATGTCAAATGGGCCTGCTTTAGCACTCTTACTCTCGGGACCGAGTTTGAGCTTACCAAGTATGCTAGTTATTCGGAGGGTAATGGGAAACAAAAGAACAGCAGTTTATGTATTATTAGTTATATTCTACTCAACAATAGCTGGACTTATATTTGGAAGTCTATTTTAATTTATTATTTATTTTTACAGAAGAATTCGATTATCCACTCTTTTATTTCTTCTCTGGTTTTTCTGAATGCATTGAGTTTATCTTCATAACTTCCTTCAGTAGAAGAAGGGTCCTTGAAACTCTTATGGATATATTCTTTCGCTCCAGGGAAAAAGGGGCATGTTTCTTTAGCATTGTCACATACTGTGACAACATAATCAAATTTGAACTCCTTAAATTCTAACATACTTTTAGAATAATGGTTCGTGGCATCAATCCCTATTTCGTTTAAAACTTCTATAGAGAAGGGATTGACTTTAGTTGGTGCAGAGCCCGCACTAAATGCTTGATATCTATCCCCACATAAGTAATTTAATAACCCTTGTGCGATTTGAGATCTTGCAGAGTTATGAGTACAAACAAACAATACTTTCTTTTTCATAAAATAAATAACTTAATTATTTTTTACAATCGCAGTTAATATTTCCTTTTATTATCTCTTTCCAATCACCTATAACATCGTGAGTCCAGCAATCGTCAGCTCCTGCAGCTTCTCTCATTACTAATGCAAAAATGTAACTAAGTTCCTTTACTGTAGCACCAGCTTCAAGAGCTCCTTTGAAATGCTTTAGAACACATGGTTTTGATCTTGCTTTTATGGACAATGCAAAACATATGAATTGATATGTCTTCTCATCTATTGTTCTTTTATCCTTATACAGCTCATCTATTTCATCTAGTTTTTTTGTAAATTCAGGGAAGAATTCTTCCANCATTCTCATTATTANTCCTCCAATCATTTTATACCTAATATCTTATATAATTCATCTTCAGAGGGNTTTCCTACCTTTACTACCTTACCGTCAATCAAGATAGCAGGACTACCCATCACTCCTTCGTTGATAAGATCATTTATATCAGAACTGTATTCAACAGTTGCATTAATTTTTCCTTCGGCTGCCAATTTTTTTATTTTTTCAAAAAGATTTTTGCACGATGCGCATCCACTTCCTAAAACTTTTACTTTCATTGTATCACTCCTTATTTACAATTTCAAGTATTTTTTTAACTCTTGGATCCTTTATTGAATATAAAATCCTCTTACCATCTCTCCTAGACTGGATAATATCCCAATCTTGTAATTTTGAGAGATGCATTGAGGTGTTAGGTTGGGATCTTTTAATTAATTCAGGTATTTCACAAGCACATCTTTCTCCTGAAACAAGCACACTAAGAATTTTATATCTTGTACTTTCTCCCATTGCTTTAAGAAGAGAAATATTTCTTTTTTCGTCTCTGACCATGAGTCATTATTTATATATTTATATATAAAGTTTATTATCTAATCTTTGATTGTTTTATCCTGTAATTATTTCCTTTTCCTTTCATTAAAAAATCTCCCTAATTTTATTGCTTTTCTGCGGAATAGTACCAGATTGCAAATTAAAAAAGTAATTAGATTTAATGTCCACAATTACAAGGGGCGTTTCCAGCTCCTCCTTCCATACTAAGCCCCATAGCCTCAAAGTCCATTACAAAGGAATTCATCTTATTTGTTTCAACTACTCCATACCCATCGTTTGTCCTAAACCAGTATGAGATATTCCACTCTTTAGCCTTAGGCGCTATTTCATATAGTTCATCACCACTCATAGGCAATATATATAAAATCCCTTCTTTAGGATCAATTTGACTTGCATTAGCCTTTGTCATTTCTTTCCTAGATCCATTAATATAGACGAACATATATATTGGCATATCCCCATCTTCGTCTTTGTACATAACTTGAAATTTGTAGGAAAATACATTTCCATTAACCGTATATAATAATGCTCCCTTTTCAAGTTCGGCNGGNATGTTAACTTTTGCCAAATTAGAAGTTTTAGGAATTTCTTTTTCTTCAATTGGAACTATTATTTCTTCTTCAGGTGAAGTTTTTTCCAAAGTTTNAACTTCCTCTTTAATATTTTGGTTTGTTGTATCCATTGGAGTGTCAGTAGGCGTTATTGTCTTTTCTGCACAACCTGAAAATCCTAAAATTAAAAATACAAAAAACAATGTTAATCCTAAAATCAATATTTTGTTCATAATATCCTCTTTCTAGAATTACTCGTATAATTTATTAGTTTATCCCTAGAATTTTATAAAGTTGCTCATCAGAGACCTTGCCTACTTTTACTATTTTTCCATCAATCATTATAGCAGGGCTTCCCATAACGCCTTCGTTAATAAGCTCATTTATGTCTGAGCTGTACTCTACTGTAGCTTCTATTTTTCCTTCTTCTGCTAATTTCTTTACTTTTTCATATAAGGCCTTGCAAGTTGGGCACCCACTACCCATTATTTTTACTTTCATTTATATTCCTCCTTTTATTTGATTAAATTCTATTTAGTGATTCAACAATATAGTTTGTTACTCTGTCTAGATCCTTCTCTGTGTAATCTAAAGGTTTACTTTTAGTTATTTCTAAGTCTCGGACTAATTGTATTGATTTGTCACATTTGAAACCTGCAAACTCAACAACTTTTTTTGCACATTCCATTGCGCATCCATCAACACAAATTATTTTCTCTGCACTCTTTGCCTTTTCTATGGTATTAGGAACGTTAACAGCCAATCCAGGTAAGCAAAATATATTCGCTTTGTCTAGCCCTATCTTTTCAACTGCCTTTAGACCTGCTAATCCCGTAAGTCTTCCTGTATTTGAAAGACATCCAAAACACACATACAATGCTTTCATTTAGATTCCTCTACTTTCTTATTTCTCCATTTTATAAATGCAAAAACAGAAAACAAAACTATAGCGCCATACCCTATTATAGTATACCATACATACTTTATCGATAACTCTTGTAAAAGGCTGAATCCTTGGTATACTAAGTAAAAAGATACTGCAACAACTACCCCTCCCATTACAACCCATCCAAAGAATCTGACTGCTGGATTCCATCTCATATCACGAGCTATATTCTTTGCAAATGCACCCACACCTCCTATTATAATGAACGGTATGAGAATACCAACTCCATACAACAATACTTTTAGAGTTGCAGTGTAAGTCGTGCCATAAATAGCCTCATCAATTAATATTGGCAATATTATTGCAGCGCAAGGTAGATTAATAACAGCAAAAATCATTCCAAGAATAAAAACACCAATAAGTCCGTAAGACATTACAAGTTTATTTGTCATTTTTTGTGCAAAATTCTTTTTTGATATCGGAAGATTTACTATATGCAAACCCGTATTAATTAGATTTAATCCTAAAAAGAATGTAACCCATGCACCAACTAAGGCCAAAAAGAATCTTAAGTTGTCTGGCATTGTAGCTCCAGCTTTAAGGAAGGCGACAGCCATCACCATATAGGAACCTGTAATTCCAAGTCCAAAGAATATTGATTTCAAGAGAATGGTCATAGATTTATTCCCACCTCCAGCAGTATAAGCAATTATAAAAGATAAGACTGCAAGTAAGCAGGGAGAAAGACTTGAAAAGAATCCTGCGGCAAGTGCAGCAATTGGAGATATACTACTTCCGCTTTTTACTATCTCTTCTTTAGGCATATCATCTTTGCTTTCTTGTTCTGGAATTTCTTCAGTTGGTATTAGATCTGTAGAAGAGGATTCAATACAACTAATAATCATAGAATCTAGATATTGTACTATAACAGCCTTATTTTCCAACTTTATTTTATCGCACAAAATAATGGCCGGAACATAAGTAAAACCTGCGTCCTTGAATTGATTCCAGCCTTCTGAACTATAAACATTTATTTCTTGAACTTCTACATTGTAACTTTTCTCTTTAATTAAATTGTACATATACTCTTTTCCTTCTTTACAATACTCACACCCTTCCTCATAAAAGAATTTAATATGAATTTTTTTAGAATTGTTTTTATCTTCTTCAGAGCCATAATAGTAGTTAACGTTAACTAACGATATTATAAACACACTAACAATAATCAAATATATCAATTTATTTTTTGGTAACATGGCATAACCTCAAATATAACCTTATTTAAATATAGTTATATGTTTATATCTTTATTAATATATAAAAGTTTCGAATAATTATTCTTTATTGTATGAATATGTATTCATTGTTGCTATTCTGAATATATAATTGAATACCAAAACACTTATAAATAAATTATCAACAACTGATTATATGTTTATACTTCCTTGTATAAATAGGGGTGATTTTTAATGAAAAAAATTCTATTTGCCCTTCTTTTAATTTCGACTTTACTGATATTCCCTGCATGTGTCAGTAATAAAGCAGATCAACAAACAACATATACGCCTACAACTCCAACTCAACAAACAACTAACACAGTTCCTGAAAAAGTTAATGTCTTAAAATTAGAAATTCTTCACTTTCACCCGAAAGTCCAATGTTATAGCTGTAAAACTTTGGGGGAATATGCAGAAGAAACTATGAAAAAATACTATTCAAAGGAATTAAGCAATGGAAGAATTACCTTTAGACATGTTAACTATGAACTTCCTGAAAATCAAGAGCTTGTCTTACTATACAGGCCTCCAGGGTCTGCACTCTGCATCGGTGTTTACGATGACCAGGGCCATCTTTACATTGAAGAAAACTATGGTGTTTGGTACCGAATTGAAAATAAGGACAATTTCATGAGCTATATGAAACAACTTGTTGACATGAGGCTTAAAGGAGATCTCTCCAAAATATAATTCTCTCTTTTTATTGGTGGTGTAGCATGAATCAGTCTAATAATGATAGGATATTGGATGATAAAATACAACAGTTGACAAAGTTATATCTTTCCCATTCTATTTCCAAAGATGAATTTGAATCTAGAAAGAAAGTTATTATGGATTCATATTCAATAGATAATTCTAAGGATCAGAAAGTGATATCTCAAAAAACTAATTATTCAAACAAATTTTTATTATTAATCCCCTTATTTATCTTAATTGTTGGGGCAGGATACCTATTATTTATCCAAGGAACTACTATATCTTTAATGCCTTTGTTTGAAACACTTGGCCGAAGCAATATTCCATTAATAGCCGCTTTCTTCATAGGGCTCATGACTGCAATAAGTCCATGTCCTTTAGCGACTAATATTACTGCAATAGCCTATACGTCTAAAAAGATAGGCAACAGTAAACACACAGTACTTGTAGGTATTATTTATACTATTGGGAGAATGATTGTATACATAGGTATAGCCGCAGTAATAGTATGGATTGGACTTAGTACATTTTCAATATCAATGATGCTTCAAAAATATGGCAAACTTCTATTAGGACCACTAATGTTGATTTTTGGTATCTTAATGCTAAATATTTTTAAGATTAGTATTGGAAAAAGTAGTGAAAGAATAAGTAAACTTAAGGAATATTTATCTGAAAAAGGATTAATTGGCAGTCTATTATTGGGCATGCTATTTGCGCTTGCATTTTGCCCCATAAGTGGTGTATTCTACTTTGGCATGCTTATTCCTTTGGCACTTCAGAATAGTGACCCAATTATCATACCTTCAATATTTGCAATAGCAACAGGATTACCAGTTATTCTATTTTCACTAATATTAGTTTTTAGCGTTTCAAAAATTGGAGATGTCATGAAAAAAGTCCAGACTTTTGAAAAATGGATGAGAAAAGCTGTTGCAGTAATATTTATACTTGTCGGGGTCTATTATATATTTCTTATTTAAGTAGGGTGAATATATGATAGAAAATAAAGTTGAAAAGAAAAAAGGATTAGGAATATTTGAGAAATATCTTACTGTTTGGGTTTTTTTGTGTATTATAGGAGGTATAGCCTTAGGTAAAGTTGCACCTTCAGTTGCCTTAACATTGGATTCTTTTTCTTACTACCAAGTTTCAATACCGATTGCAATTTGTCTATTCTTCATGATGTACCCTATAATGGTAAAGATTGACTTTGGTGAAGTTCTTAAAGCTGCCAAGACTCCTAAACCAGTAGGAATGACACTTTTTGTAAACTGGGCTATTAAGCCTTTCACTATGTATTTAATTGCATCCTTCTTTTTGGGGTATTTATTTAAGGGATTTTTACCAGGAACTGAGATTTTAATTACGGGTCAAGAAGTTGAACTTTGGAGGAGTTACATAGCAGGGACTATTCTATTAGGAATTGCGCCATGTACAGCAATGGTTTTGGTATGGAGTTTTCTTGCAAGGGGAAATGATGGCCTAACTTTAATAATGGTCGCAATAAATTCACTTACTATGCTTTTCCTATACGCACCGCTTGGTGGATTATTATTAGGTGTCAATGCAATGCCAATTCCATGGGAGACTATTCTTCTATCAGTTTCGATATATGTCGGGTTGCCCCTATTTGCAGGGTACCTAACTAGAAAACAAATACTGAAATCCAAAGGTCTTAATTGGTTTAACGAAGAGTTTTTACATTATTTAACACCTGTTAGCATTATAGCATTATTAATAACTCTAGTGCTTCTGTTCTCTCTTAAAGGTGAGCTTATTGTCAACTACCCCCTAACTATCTTTTGGATAGCAATACCCCTATTTATACAAACAATGCTTATTTTTGCTATAGGATATTTCTTGCTTGCGCCTTTATTAAAATTATCTTACAGAGATGCTGCCCCAGCTGCAATGATCGGAGCTTCAAATCACTTTGAAGTGGCCATAGCTACAGCAACTACACTCTTTGGTCTTTCATCAGGTGCAGCGCTTGCGACTGTAGTGGGTGTCTTAATAGAAGTACCAACAATGTTATTTTTAGTTTCAATCTGTAAAAGAACCTGTTATTTATTTCCAGGATGCGATCTTCCATGGCCACAGTGCAAAAAACTAAAGAATAATCAAATTGTATAGAATATTAACATATGGGAAGTGATTAAATGAAAAACATTATCGAAAATGCTATCGATATAGGAAATTTCAGTATCTTTGTTGACGCAGTAAAAACTGCTGGCCTAAAAGATTTTTTAATGAGCCCCGGACCATTTACAGCATTTGTTCCACAAGACAGTGGATTTGCATCAATAGAGGAAGGGAAACTAAAAGCCCTCTTAGAAGATAAAGAAAAATTGGAAGAAACATTGAAGTTTCACATAGTATCTGGTAAATACACAATATCTGATCTTATAAAAATTGCAGAAATGAAGAAGGAAGAAAAAAATAAGCTAACTACTCTAAGTGGAAAAGAGATTACTCTATCCTCAACAATATTATGTTTTTGCGCAAATGACGTTGAAACTGTCAAACTTGAAAATTCAACAGTACTAACCCCTGATATCAGCTGCTCCAATGGAATACTCCATATCATTGACAAAGTTTTGATGCCAAAGTAAAAACATTATCTTTGTATTTATTATAATGCCTCATTATTTTCTAATTCTTTCAAAGCCTTATCAAATGAATTTCTTAAAGTATTAATATTTCCTTCTCTTATGACAACTTCACTATTAAAATTCGCTGCAAACTCATTGCATCTAGCCCTAAAATTCAACTTATCAATAAAGTCAAGTTCTATTCCAATTACTCTTTTATAGTCGGAACTTCCAAGAGCCATTTTGAATTTTTCTTTAACATCCATTTTAGACAATTCCGCTTTTTTTTCAGGATCTACATTTCTTGTCTTTTCTTCCAAAAGTTTTGGCCAATGTTTTGCCCACCCAGGGGTCATAAAAAAAATATTGGTAGTTTGTTCTAACTCTTTTAGATAATTTTCACTTGAACCAATAAGTGCACATATACAATCATCCATGATTTGCCCCTTTTCATTAGCTAGAATATCAAATGGTACTTTTATTTTATTATTAATCAATAATTCTTTAACCGATCCCAAGGCATTTCCACATAACCCATACAATAAGAGTATGTAATCAACATGTTTTTCAATCTCCTTAGCGGCCGCCACAACTTCCCTCTTAATATCTTCCGCATAAAGGTGGAGTGCAAAAGGAAGGATATATACAACAACTTCTAACGGAGCTTGTCTCTTAAGAAACCTTGTTGAACATAATTCTCTTGCAATTGTAATTTTGTCGTAATGGTAGTTGGATTCGAGCATTCTTTGAAACTCTTTTGAAGAATCATTAGAAACAAGTATAATCTTGCCAATATTATCATATTCAGATAATAACTTAAGTAGTTCTTCTTCAAAAATTTCACAAGCAACAATACCTATTCTTTTCATCTTCTCTAGTCTTAAAGTATTAAAGATATTTAAAAGAATTCGTACTTTAATAGAAATATTTATATATGCACATATATGCATAAATATTATGGACGCCCAAGTAGAAGTATTCAAAGCTCTAGGAGATGAAACTCGACTTAAGATAGTTAAATGCCTACTAACTCAGGAGTACTGTGCATGCGAATTTACATTTGATATCCAAAAAGACCAGACTACAATCTCGAGGCATCTTAAGATATTAGTCGATGCGGGTATATTAAAATCCGAAAAGAAAGGCAGGAATATTATCTACAGTATCAAAGATAAGGCCACTATTGAAATGTTAAATAATTTTGGTATTTCTGGGGTACCTTGTTGTGAGGAGAATAATCATGAAATTTGAGGATATATATAAAATCAAGAGAAAGAAAAAACCAATAACGGAAACATCTAGTTGCGGATGCAATTGTGGATGTGGAACAGAATCAAAGAACGAGGAAGAGTTAGTAGGTCAGTTTTGTCCTATACCTCAAGAAGGCCCACCATGTTGCGGAGGAGATAAAAATGAGAGATGAAGATATTAAGAGAATTGTAAAAGAAAATTATTCTAGAATAGCATCTTCAAACTGCGGTTGCAGTTGCGGATGTGGTGGCGGTAATAATGAACTAATTGCTAAATCATTGGGCTATTCAGATACACAGATCGGAAATGTATCTGAGGCCAATCTTGGATTAGGTTGCGGAAATCCTACTGCTCTTGGCGAGATAAAGGAAGGAGAAACGGTATTAGATCTTGGATCTGGGGCAGGATTAGATTGTTTTCTTGCAGCAGATAAAGTTGGAGAAAAAGGAAAAGTCATAGGCGTTGACTTAACTGAGACTATGGTCGATAAAGCAAAGCAAAACGCCAAAAAATACGGATATAAAAACGTTGAATTTAGGCATGGCGATATAGAAAGTCTTCCTATTGATGATGGTTCGGTAGATGTAATATTAAGTAATTGTGTGATTAATCTTGTGCCTGATAAGGCTAAAGCCTTTAATGAAGCTCACAGAGTTCTAAAGAAAGGTGGCAGAATGTACATATCTGACATAGTCTTGCTTCAAAACCTAAGTGACGATTTAAGAAAAAATGAGATGCTTCTAGTAAGCTGTATTGCGGGTGCAATCTTAAAAGAAGATTATCTAAAAATAATTAAAGATGCAGGATTTGAAATCTCAACTACTTCAAGTGATGAGGAGATAAGCATAAGGCAATATTATGGATTGCCTATTGAAAGCTTAAGCATTGTAGCAAAGAAAAATTAAAAATATTTTTCTTATTTTATATTTGGGTAAATATTTCTTATTTCACACTAATTGCTTTTTCTATTATAGATCCCATTAGAATAATTAAGATAATACTAAAACTCCATCTCAATATCATAAATTCTAGTCCCATAAATTTAAGCTCAACTATTCCTTGGGGTATTTTTAGACATGCGCACGCTCCCAAAAAAACTACAATGTTTAACGTACTGGCTCCTTTTTTAAGGAGAGAGGATGCGATAGGGAAGGCCATATAAAGTGGGCCTGTTGGTAGAGATCCAATAATAATGGATATCAAAGCACCTTTAAGGCCGGATTCTTTACCCAAATACTTACTAGTTTTTTCTTTAGACGCCCAAACGCTAAATAACCCTATGGACAACATAACTGCTGGGATAATTATTAGCATTTCTATAAAATATTTCACTGATTCATTGACAATTATTTCTTTTCTTTCTGGGAATAAGCTTACTACCACAATAAACAATGCTATAAATAATAGAACTCCGGCATAACTTTTCATTATTTTAGATTTATCACTCCCTTTAATTATCTTATTTTCTTTCATAGTATTACACCTATAGCAACTGCAATTAACATTGCAGCCGCAAAACTTGATATATTCCTTAGAACTGTAAATTTAATTCCAAATTCTTTTATTTCAAGTGGCAATGAAGTGAAACCTATCATTGTCAGGGTTGTGATAAATGCTGCTCCGATCATTACACTTGCTCCTTTATCAATCAGTGAAGCCACTAAAGGGAATGAAACAAAAGCAGGAATGTATAGAATGGCACCAAGGAGAGATGCCAGAAGAACGCCAGAAACACCTGATTTTTCTCCAAGGTATTCTGCTATTAAATTATTCGGAATAAATCCCTGCATAATGCCTATAATTACAATAGTTATTATGATATAGGGTGCGGTATTAATTAACGATTTAAATGCAATTTTTATTGCCTTTGAGGTCTTTTCTCTAGATTTAAAAAATGAAATAGCCAATGCCAACAACGCCAAAACATTGAGTATAAGAAAATCAATGGCCATCTTGAACCCCCATGACCACCATATCCTCAAGACATTTTATGCCCCGAATTTCGTTTTGGCCTACAAAAATACCTTGATTAGATCCAAGCTCAAATTTTCCTTCTTTATTTGTGAAAATCCCTTTACCTTTTATTACATAGAAAAATACAGCGTAAGATTCAGGATGAGGTGGTATTTCTTGATTTTTCATAAAATAGACTGTTACAATATTGAACTTTCCTGATTTAATCAAATCTTTTTTATTGGGCTCTTTGTCTGAAAAATAAGTATCCACTATTAAATTATTAAAATACATCTATCTTCCTCCAAACTTATTATTATAAAACTCGATCATACTATCGATTATTGATCTACTTTCGATTAGGTTTTCAAACCACTTCTCTAGAAATTCTTCACCTTTTGTGGTTGGCTTATATATTCTTTTGTCCGGCGCATCTTGATTTTTTTCCCACACAGATGATAATAAACCGCTATTTTCCATACGCCTCAAAGTAGTATACATTGTTCCAGTTTTGATTATGTGTCGTCCATGACTCATTTCTTCTATTTTTTTAATAATTTCATAACCATAAGAAGGAGTTTCACAGACTACCCTCAATATAAGAAACTGTAGCCATCCCCTCTGTGGGTCTTTCTCATTGCACATATATACTATATAACATTGTTATATATAAGGATTTCTATATACTAAGAATAATTTATTAAATGAATTGAACTACAAATTAAATATGCCACCTAAATCTCCAAACTGTCCAGAATGTGGCTCTGAAAAGACAGTTGTAATCATATATGGAATTCCAGGACAAGGCCTTTTAACAAATTCCAAAAAAAGTGAATTCATTATAGGGGGATGTGAGAAGTCCCCTGATGCTCCAATATATCACTGCAAGAGGTGTAAGAACGAGTGGGGCAAGTTGATAGATCAGCCTAAATATTTATAAGATAGTACATTAGCCTTAAAATTAGGGCCAAATTAAAATTTCAATAACTCTTCTTCCCATTCTTTTTTGCATTCACATTCATATTCTAATATTTTTGGATCATTTCTAAGTGAAAATTCTAAAATCCTTTTTTCAATCTCTCTGTTGCAGGTCTTACAATTTTTAGGGCCACGTGACCTACCAAATGCAACAGGATGGCAAATTATATCCGGCCTTAACTTTGAAGTTTCTTTTAAAATTTCTAATATACTCCATGCCCAAGGAGGCGAATATTCCCCCTTATTCCATAGATACTCCACAAGCGTATTTTTATGAACGGTCATAGGATTAAACGAAATAACATCAACAATACTTTCTATAGCCTTTGCAGATTCAATAGCATCATGAATTGCTTCCTTTTCAGTAAGAAACGGTGGTTTTATCATCAAATAAGCCTTGTTTTTAATATTAAGTTTTCTTAGCACTTCGCTAGAGGATAGAAAATCTTCAAATGTAAATCCTTTATTAATTGAATGCTTGAGTATCCTATTGTTTGAAGACTCTAATCCAATTGCAACTTCTATCTGAAGTTCATTATTTCCTATAATTTCCTTTAAATAATCTTCTTGAACATACTCTGGCCTTGACTCTAAAGTCACTTCATATATTCCTTTTTCAGAAAGAAACGAAATTATCTTCTTTGCACAATCTGAATTAACTTCCTTTGGATCAAGAAAGCTTCCTGACGTAAAAAGTTTGATCTTTTTTATTTCTTCATCATAAGCCTTGTTAAACTCTTCAATAAATATGTTGAAGATATTAATCGAGGAATCATTCGGTGAATCCTCAAAGTAGGAGCACATGTTGCATCTTCGCCATCTACACCCAACAGTTGGTAGAATAATTGAAAGTGCTTTAGCTTCCTTTCCTTGAACATTTTCTCTATTGTAAAAGAACATTAACTTCTTTCTCCCAATTAAGTTTAAAAGTCTCACTCAAAGAGGCAATTCATACAATTTACAGCTACGATAGATACCAAAACAGCCGCCAATGCAAATATAATCCATATCCTTCTTCGATAATATCTTTCGGAAACATAAATCACAAAAAGAGACGTTGAAAGAAAATAACAGAGCAGGGGAAATATAGGCATAGTAACTAGTTTGAACAAATCGTATCCCATAAGGTATAATGACCATTCAATACCGCTCCAGCTTATTCCAATAAAAACAACGCCGAAAATAAATAATTCTTCTGCTTTTTTGTAATCTTTATCCTTTAAAAAAAGAGAATAAATTATTAAAAATGAGCTTAAAACAGAACTCAATATAGAATAGTGAAATCCTAGTAGTTCAAGCCCCATTTTATTCCAGCACAGCACCTTTATCAGCAGAAGACACGAGTTTTCTATACCTCAATAACATACCAGGTATGTCCTTCTTTGGAGGCTTTGCATCTTTTAGTCTAGTTTCTATTTCTTTCTTGGTTAGTAGTACCTCTAGTTTTCTTTTGGGTATGTCTATCTTAATAATATCTCCATCCTTTAATGCTGCAATAGGTCCTTTATCAAAGGCTTCTGGTGATACATGGCCAATACAAGGCCCTCTAGTTCCACCTGAGAATCTACCATCTGTAATTAAGGCCACAGACTCTGATAAACCCATACCTGCAATCAAACTTGTCGGTTCTAGCATCTCTCTCATCCCAGGACCACCCTTTGGGCCCTCATATCTTATTACCACAACCATACCGGGTTTTATTTTGCCTGCAAGTATAGCTTTAGTAGCAGCTTCTTCGCTATCAAAAACTTTGGCCTTACCTTCAAATTTCATTATCTTTTCGCTGACAGCAGTTTGCTTTACAACTGACCCATTAGGTGCAAGATTTCCTTTGAGTATAGCTATTCCGCCATGTTTATGGTAGGGATTGTCAACATTTCTGATTGTGTCTGATTTAACAAGTTTTACCTTTTTTAAAACATCGCCCAGAGTATCTCCCATAATTGTTTTTGTTTCAAGATTTAATTTATCTTTAAGTCTAATTAGTATTTGAGGGATTCCTCCTGCATCATCAAAATCTCTCATAAAGAAGGGTCCACCAGGCCTTAAATTTACAAGGTGTGGTGTTTCCTTAGATAACTTATCAAACAATGAAAGAGGAAGTACAATTCCAAAAGCATTCGCAACTGCTGGCAAATGGAGTGCAGTATTAGATGAGCCCCCTATACCCATATCTACCCTTATAGCATTTTCAAAACTATTTTTAGTAACTATGTCTCTAGGTTTTAGATCTTTTTTTACAAGTTCAACTATAAGTTTTCCAGTATGATAGGCTATTTCTTCCTTTTTTTTGTCATTTGCATGGACAGTTGCACTTCCAGGGAGTGAAAGACCAAGAGCCTCAGTCATACATGCCATTGAATTTGCAGTAAAAAGACCTGCGCAGGCACCAGCTCCAGGACAACTTCTCTTTTCGATTTCTTTGAGTTCCTTCTCTGTTATCTCTCCCTTTTTATAGCTCCCAATGGCCTCAAAAATAGAAATTAAATCAAGTTTTTTACCTTTGTATTCTCCAGGTTCCATTGGACCGCCTGTTACCATAGCAGCTGGAATATTTACTCTTCCTGCAGCCATAAGCATGCCAGGAGTTATCTTGTCACAGTTAGTTACTCCCACCCATCCATCAAATAAATGAGAGGAAACCATTAATTCTACTGAATCTGCAATTATGTCTCTTGAAGGTAAAGAATATCTCATCCCTTGGTGTCCCATTGCAATACCATCGCATATGCCAGGCATACCAAATTCAAATGGGATACCCCCAGAATCTCTAATACCCTTCTTTACAAGGTCAGTAAGTTTTCTAAGATTAATATGGCCGGGTACAATTTCAGAGTAAGCTGAGGCTACACCTATGAACGGCTTCTTAAAATCCGCATCTTTTAGTCCATCAGCTCTCAATAAGCCTCTTGCCCCTGCCTTATCAATTTCCTCTTTAATTATTGAACTTCTCACTTAATCACATCCACAAACTTAGCTAATCCGTATTCAACGCTATCAACAAGTGCATACCAACTTGCAGTAATAATATTCTCTGAAACACCTACTGTATCCCACATCTTGTTGTAACCATGAGTTCTAATCAAAACTCTAACTACTGAGCCAGTTCCTTCTTCCCCTTCTAGCACCCTGACTTTATAATCTGTAAGGTTAAAGTTCTTAATTTCTGGGTATGCTCCAATTAAAGCTTTTCTCAAAGCTTTGTCAAGAGCATTTACTGGACCATTTCCTTCTGCAGCAGTATGAAATTCTTTATCATTTACCCTTAGTTTAATGGTAGCCTCTGAACGTGAATCCATATCCCCTCTCTTGTCTATGACCACTCTAAACCCTTCGAGTTCGAAGAATTTCTTGTAAGTTCCTAGGGCCTTCTTCATAAGAAGTTCAAAACTAGCTTCTGCCCCTTCAAACTGGTAACCTTCATTCTCAAGTTTCTTAATCTTTTCTAGGATGAAGTCAAGTCTTGCATCTGCCGATTCAAGGTCCACACCATATTCTTTGGCCTTAAAAATAATATTGCTTCTACCTGAAAGCTCTGAGACAATAACCCTTGTTCTGTTTCCTACAAGTTCAGGCCTAATATGCTCATATGTATCTGGGTGGCGCTGGATTGCGCTGACATGGATCCCACCTTTATGAGCAAAAGCGCTTGAACCTACATAAGGTTGGTGCATATCAGGAGATATATTTCCAAGTTCTGATATGTATGCTGCAACGCTTTTTAGTTTTCTCAGCTGTTCATCAGTTATACAGTCAAGTTTCATTTTAATTTTAAGGCCAGGAATAATAGAGCATAAATTTGCATTACCACATCTTTCCCCATACCCATTAATAGTTCCCTGAACATGAACAGCTCCCATTTTAACTGCTTCTAGAGAATTTGCAACTGCACATTCAGAATCATTATGTGCATGGATACCAATATTTGATTTAATATGAGTTTTTACCTCTTGAACAATATTTCCTATTTCAAATGGCAGACTTCCACCATTTGTATCACATAAAGATATGCAGTCAGCACCTGCTTTATCCGCTTCTTTGATAGTTGAAAGAGCATATTCTTTATTTCTCTTATATCCATCAAAGAAATGCTCTGCATCGTAAATTACTTCTATACCGTGTTCTTTTAGGAATACAATTGAATCATATATCATCTCAAGATTTTTTTCAAGTGGAATTTTCAATGCCTCAATAACATGAAAATCCCAACTTTTCCCAAAAATCGATGCTACCTCTGTGTCTACATCTAAGATGGCCTTTAGATTGGGATCTTCTTCAGCCTTTAATTTGGCCCTTCTAGTGCTTCCAAATGCACATATTTTTGAATTAGTTAAGGAAAGAGATTTAGAATTCTTGAAGAACTCTACATCTTTTGGATTAGACCCTGGCCATCCTCCTTCAATATAATGTATCCCTAGTTCATCAAGCTTTTCACATACCTTTAGTTTATCGTTTGCAGAGAAAGCTATACCCTCTCCCTGTGTGCCATCTCTCAAGGTTGTATCAAAAAGCTTTATCATTTTTTTCTCCTTATTCTTTCATCTTCTTTACTATCTCATCCCCGACCTCAGTGGTCTTTGATGTACCGCCTAAGTCTTGGGTTCTAACTTTACCTTCTTCTAGTACTTTAACTACGGCCTTTTCTATTAATGATGCAGTTTTTGGTTCTCCAATTGTTTCAAGCATCATTACACCGCTTAATACAGTAGCTAGTGGATTTGAAACATTTTTTCCTTTGTATTTCGGTGCTGAACCGTGAATGGGCTCAAACATTGATACTCCGTCTGGATTGATGTTTCCCCCTGCTGCAAGTCCAAGTCCTCCTTGAATCATAGCTCCAAGATCTGTAATAATATCGCCAAACATATTTGGTGCTACGACAATTTGGTACCACTGTGGCTGCTTTACAAACCACATTGTTATAGCGTCAACAAATGCAAATTCAGTTTCATATCCTGGGTATTCCTTTGCAACTTCTTCGAATACATCTCTCCATAAACTGTAAATATTTGTCAAAACATTTGCCTTATCCACAGAAGTGACTCTCTTTTTACCCTTCATCTTGGCAAGTTCAAAGGCATATTTAATTACTCTTCTAGCCCCATCCCTTGAAATCATTCCTATTTGGTATGCTATCTCCTGGGGTCTATCAATATCAACACCCATGTTGAACTTGACTTCATAAAGGTCTCTTATTACCTGAAGCTGCTCTTTATTATTTGTTCCTTTGAATCTCCCACCTATGCCAATATAGAAATCTTCTGTGTTCTCTCTGATTACATGGAAATTAATGTCTTTGTATGTCTTATCTTTTAATGGGCATGGGACATTAGGATAGGATACAATTGGCCTTAAATTTACATACTGATCAAAGTAAAATCTCATCTTAAGGAGTATACCTTTTTCGAGTATGCCTGGTGCGACTCTAGGATCTCCAATAGCACCAAAGTATATTGCATCCTTTTTCTTTAGTTCTTTTAGTGTTTGTTCTGTTATTAATTCACCTGTTTTTAGATACTCCTCAGAACCATTATTGTAGTATTCCCATTCAATATTTAGTCCTGTAATATCACAAGCTGCGTCGATTACTTTCTTTCCTTCTTCAATTATCTCAGGCCCTATCCCGTCACCGGGCATTACCGCTATTTTTTTCATTTAGAACCTCCTTTACGTATTCCATAAGGCCACCCTTTTCTACTATCTTAAGCAAAAAAGCTGGTAGTGGTTTAAATTCAAAAATCTCGTTAGATTTTTTATTTTTTATAGTCCCTCTTTTTAGGTCGACTATTAATTCGTCTCCTTCATTAGCCTTAATATCACATTCAATCAATGTCAGGCCAAGATTAATAGAATTTCTAAAAAATATTCTAGCAAAACTTTTCGCGACAACACATGATATACCAGCACCCATAAGCGCTCTTGGGGCATGTTCCCTTGAAGATCCACAACCAAAGTTTCTTCCTGCAACTATTATATCTCCTTGCTTTACAATATCCTTAAACTCTGGCCTTACTTTTATAAATGCGTTTTTTGCAAGCTCTTTAGGGTCTCCAGTAACTAAAAATTCAGCTGGTATAATCTGATCTGTATCGACATTGTCACCAAATATTATGGCCCTACCCTCAAGGATTTCTTTCATTATAACACCTCCCGAGGATCAACAATTCTTCCTTCAATAGCAGATGCAGCAACAACTGCAGGGTTAGCTAGATATACTTCTGAATTCTTGTGACCCATTCTCCCTATGAAGTTTCTGTTTGTAGTAGCCACACATTTCTCTCCATCAGCTAGTATTCCCATATACCCTCCAAGGCAAGCGCCACATGTTGGACCACAGACAAAACAATCTGCTTTTTCAAAGATATCAATAAGGCCTTCTCTAAGTGCTTGATCGAAAACATCTTTTGTCGCAGGTACAACTATCATCCTAACGTTTGGATTGATTTTTTTTCCTTTGAGTATCTCAGCTCCTATACGGAGATCTTCAATCCTGCCATTTGTACATGAACCAAGGTAAGCCTGGTCTATTTCAACATCTACTTCTGATGCAGGTGCAGTATTGCTCGGTAAAAATGGCTTTGCAACTGTTGGTGGTATATCTTCTGCATCATAAATTAAATCCTCAATATAGTATGCATCCTTGTCTGAATAAACTGGAGTATAGTTACCCTTAACTCTACCTTTTAAATAATCAAAAACTTTTTCATCTGGAGGTATAATTCCGGCCTTTCCTCCTGCTTCTATGGCCATATTAGATATAGATATTCTATCTGATAGGGTAAGTCTTTCAATTGTGTCACCATAGTACTCCATTGATTGGTATAATGCACCTTCAACACCTATATCTCCTATAACATGAAGTATTATATCCTTACCATAAACATAATTATCTAGTTTACCTTTAACTGATATCTTTATGCTATCTGGAACTTTTAACCAAAGTTTACCGATAGCCATAACAGCGGCCGCTTCAGTTGAACCAATTCCTGTAGAAAATGCTCCCAAAGCACCGTAACTGCAAGTATGTGAATCAGCACCTACAATTAATCTACCTGGTGCAACAAAACCCTTCTCAATCATAAGTTGGTGGCATACTCCCCCTCTTCCAACTTCGAAGTAGTTTTCAATTTCGTATTTTTTTGAAAAATCTCTCATTCTTTTTGCCTGTTCTGCAGAGGCAACGTCTTTATTTGGAACATAATGGTCTGGTATTAAGACTATCTTTTCTTTTATTGGCATTGTTCCTTTTGGAAGTTTCTCAAACTGTTCAAATGCCGGTAGGCCTGTGACATCATTAACCATTACATAATCAACATTGGCTTCTACTATTTGTCCAGCTTCAACGTTAATTCCAGCCTTATTTCCAATTATTTTTTCTGATATAGTCTTTCCCATAAAATCAACTAAAAATTAAAATATAAATTAAATTATTTTTTTTCAGGTTTTAAAAACATCTTTCTTATGTCTTTACCAACATCTTCGATGAGTTTTTCCTTACCTTCTTTTCTTAATCTAGTAAGGACAGGTCTACCTGTATAATTTTCCATCATGAATTCTCTAGCAAATTCCCCAGATTTTATATAGTCAAGAACATCGTACATTCTTTCTCTAACTGAATCATCGATTATCATTGGGCCTCTTGTTCTTCCACCATATTCTGCTGTGTTTGATACTCTCTCCCACATTAACTCTAGACCGCCTTCGTAGAAAAGATCTACAATTAGTTTCATTTCGTTTAAGCACTCAAAGTATGCTATCTCGGGCTGGTATCCCTCACTTACCAGTGTTTCAAATCCTGCAGTGATAAGTTCAGTAATACCTCCGCACAAGACGCATTGTTCTCCAAATATGTCAGTAATTGCTTCTTCTTCAAATGTAGTTTCAACTACTCCTGCTTTTGTTAAATTCATTGCTTTAGCCATTGCTAATGCTGTTTGCTTTGCTTTTCCAGTGTAATCCTGCTCAACTGCTAAAAGTGCAGGTGCACCAAAGCCTTCCTTGTATAACCTTCTTAATTCACTACCAGGTGTTTTTGGAGCAATCATTACTACATCAACATACTCTGGTGGTTTAATTTGATTGAATGTTATGTTAAAACCATGTGAAAAACTTAGAACATTGCCTTCTTTTAGATTGTCTTTTATGTACTTGGAATAGACATGTGGCTGAACTTCATCAGGTATTAAGATATGGACGATATCCCCTGCCTTTGCCGCGTCTTCAACACTCATTGTTTTTATTCCAGCGTCTTTTGCACAGTTCCAAGACTTTCCACCTTCGTTTACTCCAACTACAACATCTATACCACTATCGTGCATACACAAAGCCTGGGCTCTACCCTGATTTCCGTAACCTATTACGGCTACCGTTTTACCTTGTAAATACTTAAGGTCTGCATCACAATCATAATACATTTTTGCCATAATTTAACCTCCACTTTTCTTTTCAATATCCCTAGAAATTGCGGTAACACCCGTTCTGAAGAGTTCTTTTATTCCAAAGTTCTTCATTGTATCAACAAATCTGTCAATATCAAACGGATCTGCCGTTATTTCAAGGGTTATTGTTCTTAAACTAATATCTACTATATTTGCTTTAAATGCATTGGCTATTTCTAAAACCTCTGCTCTATTATCTTTGTCAGCATATACCTTTAATAGGCAAAGATCTCTAATAACCGATGTATTTTTATCTAAGATATTTACTTTTACAACTTCAATTAATTTGTTTAACTGTTTTTCAACCTTTTCAATTTCTCTTTCATCTCCGGTCGTAACTATCGTCATCCGGCTCATACCTTCTTTTTCTGAAGGAGAGACTGTTAAGGAATGAATGTTAATACCTCTTCTTGAAAACATGCCACTCATTCTTGTTAGAGAACCGGCTTCATCTTCAACTAGGACTGATATTATTTGTGTCGGCATCTTCCCACTCCTATCATCTCATCTACCCTACCGCCTGGAGGGATCATTGGAAGAATATTAGTTTCGGATTCAATTTTGAAATCAAGAACTGAAACTACTTCTGAATCAAATGCATTTTTTAGAGCTTTCTCGATATCTGAAACTTTCTCGACTCTTTCCCCATATGCGCCAAAAGATTCTGCTAACTTAACAAAATCTGGGATTTTTCCTAATTTAGTTCCTGCGTATCGTTTATCCCAGAAAAGCTCTTGCCATTGTCTAACCATTCCAAGAAAGGAGTTGTTTAATATTGCGACAACTACCGGTATATCTTCTGACATAGCCGTTGCTAATTCTTGGCATACCATCAAAAAGGAACCATCCCCTGCAATATCTAAAACTTGTTTTTCAGGCTTTGCCACCTTTGCACCAATTGCTGCAGGAAATCCAAATCCCATCGTACCAAGACCCCCAGAGGATATAAATTGCCTAGGTTTTTTTGTCAAGTAATAGTGAGCTGCAAACATTTGATTTTGGCCTACTTCAGTTGTTACTATTGCATTTTCGTCTAAAAAATTATTTATTGTTTTTACTATAATTTCTGGAGTTAATTTATTGTCCTTTGATTTAATAGTTTCACATTCTTCACACATTGAATGAAGTTGCTTCACTCTTTTCTGCCAAACATTTGTATCCTTCTTTACATCTTCATATTTTTTCATGAATTTTATCAAATCTCTTATTACTAATTTTGCGTCCCCCACTAATGGAAAATCTACAGTAATGTTTTTGTTAAGTTCGGTTGAATCTATATCACAGTGAATTTTTACTGCATCCGGAGCAAACGATTCAAGCCCCCATCCGGTTGTCCTGTCGGAAAATCTACATCCTATTGCAAATAAAACATCACAGTTATTGATCATTTTATTTGCGGCCATTCTCCCATGCATTCCAACCATTCCTAATGAAAGAGGATGATTTTCGGGGATAGAGCCTTTTCCCATTAAAGTTGTTGCAACACCTGCACCTAGATACTCAGCTAGTAATCTAAGGTCTTCAGAAGCGTTAGCTAGTATGATTCCACCACCTGCCAAAATTAATGGTCTTTCAGCTTCCATTAACTTTTGAGCTATCCTTTTAATCTGTAGTGGATTAGGAACAATGCTCGGATTATATCCTGCAAATTTTACGTCTCCATGATAATACTCTTTTGAAGTTTTTTGTTGGACATCGTTAGGCAAATCAATAACTACTGCTCCTTTCCTTCCAGTATTAGCAATTTTAAACGCGCCTTTAATTGTCCATGATAAATTATCTGTTGATTTAACAAGGAAATTATGCTTAGTAATAGGCATAGTGATTCCAAAAGTATCTGCCTCTTGGAAGGCATCTGTGCCTATCGCCTTTGTTGGAACTTGAGCAGTAAACGCTACTACAGGTATGGAATCCATTGTTGCATTTAATAATCCGGTTATCAAATTAGTGGCACCAGGCCCAGAAGTTGCCATACATACTCCTGGGTCTCCAGATGCTCTAGCGTAGCCATCAGCTGCATGTGCCGCCCCTTGTTCATGTCTTACAAGGATACTTCTAACATCAGTTTCTTCATATAGTTGGTCATAAAGAGGTATTAGCTGACCTCCGGGGAAACCAAAGATATTTTTTACATTCTCTTCCTTTAAACATTTTACAACGATTTCTGTTCCTTTTAGCTCCTCACTCATTCGTTTTCCCCTCTTTTCCTATCTTCCTTAATTTGTTTATTGCTTCTATTGCTGCATTTACACTTGTCATAACTATATCTGGGCCAACACTCTTCCCTAATGCTTTTACATTCTCTTCGTTAACCATCTTTACAGATACTTGACAAAGTGCATCAGATCCACCAGTTATAGCTTCCAGTCTATATTCCTCAAGAGTAATCTTTTCAGGGACAACTGACTTTAGTGCATTTAAAGCAGCATCAACTGCACCATTACCTATATTAGATCCAACTTTCTTATTTCCATTTATATTGAGAATAGCAGTTGCTGTCGGTGTGATATGTAATCCAGAGATTATTGTCATTTCTTCAAGCTTTACTTCTTTTTCTTCGTCTGGTACTTTTCCAACAAAGCCTGCTGCTATTGCGAGTAAATCTTCATCAGTTATTTTCTTTCCACTTTCTCTGATTTTTTTTACCTCATCAACAATCTCAAGACTTTGTTCCTTTGTTAAACTAATTCCAAAGTCCTTTAGTTTCTTTTCTACTGCATGGATCCCTGTGTGTTTTCCAACAACGATCTCACTTTCTCTGCCTACTAATTTTGGTGTTAGTGGTTCATAACAGAAAGCTTTGCTTAGAACACCATGGACATGAATTCCAGATTCATGTGCAAATGCATTGTCTCCTACAATAGCCTTGTTAGGTTGTACAACTACTCCAGATAACCTTGAAACGAGTTTAGAAATATAGGTAAGTCTGGTAGTATCAAGTGAAAATCTAACTCCATATAACGCCATAAGGCTCATGACTGTTTCCTCTAAAGAAGCATTACCTGCTCTTTCACCCAGGCCATTTACTGTACAGTGGATTTGTTTTGCACCACTTTCAACCGCAGCAAGTGAATTGGCAACAGCAAGCCCAAAATCATTATGGCAATGGACACTAATAGGGATATTTATGTCATCAACTAATTCTTTGATTAGATACCCCATACCTTTTGGCATTATTGTACCAACAGTGTCAGGAACATTAATATAATCTGCACCTGCATCTCTTACCGCTCTATGCATCTCTTTAAGATACTCAAGTTCAGTTCTTGTAGCATCTTCACAAGAGAATTCGACTTCAACTCCATGATCTTTTGCATATTCAACACCTTCAACGGCTTTTCTCATTATTTCTTCTTTTGACATTTTTAGTTTGAATTCTCTATGAATGGGTGATGTTGCGATAAAAGTGTGAACTCTATCAACATTACAATCTAAAGCAATATCAATATCCTTTTTATTTGATCTTGCAAGACCACATACTTTGGCCTTTAAACCCATATCCGCTACCTTTTTTATAGCGTCTCTCTCACCAGTTGATGTTATTGGAAAGCCGGCTTCGATAGCATCTACGCCTAATAGATCAAGACTTTCTGCTATCTTCATCTTTTCATCTACACTAAAGGCAACTCCAGGAGTTTGCTCACCATCTCTTAGTGTTGTATCAAATATCTTGATACCTTCTATATTCATTTTATCTAATACAATCTTATTGTAGTCACTTACGCAAATCACTTCTTCCATATTAAACACCTATCAAAATTTATTATAAAATAATCTCTCAGATAAGAAATAAAATCAATAAGAATCTGAGTTTTCCAGTTATAACTATGGAGAATTTCAAAAGATATATTATAACAATGCGTGGGGCAAAAATGTACCCCCCCTAATTACTAACTCCATAGTAAGCACCTAATGCATTTTAAAGCCTATTTATTTCCTTTTAAGTGTTTCGGTTATTTTTACATAATTTTTTAATATTAATTATGAAAATATTATTTTGTGAACTAACTCCTGATTTTAATTCTCTACACTATAGATTTGTTCAAGTTACAAATGGAGTATTTTTTTAAGTTTTTATAATTTTCTTGTTTCTTAATTTATCTAATTTGATTATTATAATAATCAAAAAACNAACTTTAATTTGAATAACTTTTTTAAAACAATAATACTTATTCTTGCAAGGAGAACAAAATGACATTGAATTTTCTAAATTCTAAGGAGACTTGTTCAAAGGGAATTATATATTTTGTAATAATCACCTTTTGTATCACATACTTAATGGATGCATTTATTTTTCTCAATGGTGGACTCAAGTATAATAATATATTTGTATTTTTAATTACAATGATGTTTGTACCATTGATTGTATCTACTTTATTAACTAAGTTCTATCTAAAAAGACCACTTACCTCTTTTGGGATAAAAATTGGTACTAGTCTTAAATATTATTTAGTCGCATACTTTTATCCTTTCTTAGCCCTTGGGCTTGGATTCCTCTTATTTGCATTGATGGGATTTGGCAAATTATCCCCAAATTTAGATTTAATTTTTCCATCTCAGTATGGCATCCCCATATACATCTATTTAACTACTTATATCCTTGCCCCCGTGTTCCCTAATTCTATCTTTGCATTTGGGGAGGAATATGGATGGCGGGGATACCTTCAGGATCTCCTGTTAGAAAAGTTTTCGATTTCTAAAACTCTTATAATCGTAGGTATAATTTGGGGACTTTGGCACGCACCTTTAATTGCAATGGGATATAACTATAATCAATACCCCTTACCTGGAGTATTTCTATTTGTTCTCTGGACTACTTTTGTTGGAATATTTTTTGGATGGTTAAAAATTAGGTCAAAATCAGTTATGACTGCGGCTCTTGGGCATGGTGCAGTCAACGCTTACATAGGATTTGGAATAATATTTGCACAAACAAATAATCAGCTTTTAGGTGTACCTTTTGGTCTACCGGGGTTAATAGCATTTCTAATACTTGCAATAATATTTTTCTTAGACCTAAAGAGAAACTATCCCAAGAATTTCTGAGATTGCCCCCTCTAAAATATCAATAGATTTAAGATATTCGTCTATATCAATACATTCCATATCGGTATGATCTAGTGATGAATCACCGGGTCCATATGTTACTATATTTTCCGATAACTTAACTAATAGATTCATATCCGATGATCCTGTTTTTCTTTTATATTTTGGTGAAAGTCCATTACTTCTTATTGTTTTTACTAAGGTCTTTACCAGAATATTATTTTTTGAGGTTATTACTCCATCTACACCTTCAATTAATTCTAATTCTCCATCAAGAACTTGTGATATTTCGTTTAATACCTCTAGATGAGGTAACCCAGGAGGTATTCTAAAATCAATTGTAACTCTACATTCACTTGGCATTACATTAGTCTCAGATTCAGCTAATATTGAAGTTGGAGAATAACTCAATGATTCAAATAGATTATTTCTTTTATAGAGACAACTAATCTTATTTGAAAAATCTATAAATTTTAGAATAGGATTTTCTTCTTCTGAAGAGGAATGCGAGGCCTTTCCCTTGAACAACACTTTAACTAGTAATCTGCCTTTGTAGCCTATTGTAATACCATCGACAGACCCAGGCTCACCTAAGAAAATATAATTTGCTTTTATTTTTTTCATTAGTTCAAGAGTGCCTCTTGAATTTGGTGCTTCTTCCCCAGTAACACCTGCAAATATTATTGTACCTTTAAATTTTTTATCTTTGAATCTAATAAAAGCCGAGAGTAGAGCAGCAAGAGGTGATTTAGCATCACATGCGCCTCTTCCATATATTTTTTTACCGTCTATTCTAAATGGAATTTCTCCTTGCACTGTATCCATGTGACTTGTGAGAAGGATATATGGAGGGCCAGAGCCAATAGTCGAGATCACGTTCCATACTATATCTTGTTCAACTTTGAGATTTTTATTCTTAAGAAAATTAAATAAAAAATCAGAAACTTCCTTTTCTTTTCCTGATGGACTATAAATCTTGATTATGTCTTTTAGCAGGTTAATTTCTTCCAATAATTTCACCTGTTGCCTCTACAACCCTATCTATATGTTCCTTTTCAATTATCAAAGGCGGGAGATATCGGACTACAAGTTTCCCTGCTGTAAGTGCAAGTATTTTTTTCTCCATTAATTTTACAAGATATGGCCCTACTTTCTCTTTCATCTCAATACCAATCATGAGGCCAAGTCCTCTAATTTCTTTGTATGCAGTTTCATCTATATTCTTTTTAAGTTGAGAAAGGAAATATTCTCCATTTTCTTTTGATCTTTCAACAAGTTTTTCTTCTTTTAATGCTTTTATTGCAGCAAGGGAGGCATTACAAGCTAGTGGATTTCCTCCAAAAGTAGATCCATGTTCACCTTTTTCCAATTTTGCAAGATCCTCTCTAACAACAGTTGCACCCATTGGTATTCCGCCTGCTATTCCTTTTCCTAAACACAATATATCGGGCGATATTTTGTATCTGTTTATTGCAAATAATTCTCCAGTTCTTCCAAAACCTGTCTGGACCTCATCAACAATCATTACTATTCCTTTTTGATCACAGATTTCTCTGATTCCTTTTAAAAAATCAATGTTAGCTGGTTTAACTCCTCCTTCCCCTTGAACTGGCTCAACAATTATTGCAGCAGTATTTTCAGTGATAACATCTTGTAGTTTTTCTAAATTGTTATATGCTGTATGGCAAAAACCTGGTATCAATGGTAAAAATGGTTTTTTGTATTCAGATTTCCATGTTGCAGAAAGAGCCCCCATTGTCCTCCCATGGAATCCAAAAGTGAATGAGATAATATCCGTCTTACCTGTAATTTTTCTTGAAAATTTAAGAGCTGCTTCAACAGCCTCAGCACCAGAGTTAGAAAGAAATGTCCTTGTGAGTCCTTTCGGAGTAATTTCAGCTATTTTTTCCAGCAGTTGTGCTCTTTTATCATTATAGAATATCTCAGGGCATGAAATTAACGTATCTGATTGCTCCTTTATAGCTTGAATGATTTTAGGGTGAGAATGTCCGAAAAGACATACTCCATGACCTGCAACACAGTCTATGTATTCATTGCCTTGGCTATCATAAAGATAGACACCTTTACCAGATATAATTTCAATGTCTCTTTTATAATAGACTCCACTACCATATTTTTCTTCTAAATCTTTATAGATCATCTTGAAATCACCGTTCTTGTACCATTTAAGGCATTTTCTAGGGGATTATCCAGATTGCCCCGTGCAATTATTACTCGAGGACTTCCCTGTTCTACAGCTTCTTTTGCAGCAAGAAGTTTTTTCTTCATACCTCCATCTGCAAATTGATAAGCATCATCAATCTGTAATAAATTGAGTTCATTAACAAGTTTTCCATCCTTTAGAAATCCATCCACATTTGTCATAATCACTAGATCAGCAGACAAAGCAGAAGCAATTGCAGCCGCCGCTCTATCTCCATCAGTATTTACTACGTCGCCCTCTTCACTAATTGCCAAAGGACAGATTATAGGTAAGTATCCATTATCGAGTAACATTGTAATTAGGTCTTTGTTGACTTTCTCAACTTTTCCGGTGAAGTCATCCTTCAAAATTTTCTTTTTTCCATCTTCAATAATTTTGATAGAGTCTTTTCTCTTGGCAAGTAATACCCTTCCATCTGCGCCTGATAAACCAAAAGCATTAGCACCTGATTTTTGGAGTAGTTTGACAAGTTCCTTGTTGATTTTTCCAGCCATTACCATTTCCATTATTTGTACTGTTTCAAGATCGGTGTATCTCGATCTAAATCCAGAAACAGATGTGACAAACTTTGTTTCTTTGCCAAGCCTTTTGGATATCTCTGTAGTTTCGTAAGATCCTCCATGGACAACTATTATCTTTTCCTTTTTTGATATTTCTGCTATTTCTTTAGCCAAATTCTGGACCTCTGTACCGAGACTTCCACCAATCTTTATAACAATCATCTACTCACCTAAATAGGATGGTATCCAATATATTTCAAACCTGTGTCTTCCTCAAGACCGTACATAATGTTCATGTTTTGAACTGCAGCACCAGCTGCACCTTTCATAAGATTATCAATAGCAGAAAAGACGATCATTCTTCTGTTTTCATGGTCAAGTTCAAATCCAACTTCACAGAAATTAGATCCTGTTAGTATCTTTGGATCGGGATGTCTATAAATACCTTTTTTCTGTTTCACGACTCTAAAGAATTTGTTTTTTTCAGAAAACTCCCTGTATATCCCCCTAATTTCCTTCTCATCATAAGGCTGATTGAAAAACAGATAAATTGTTGAAAATATACCTCTTACCATTTCAATAGCATGTGGGGCCATAGTAACTTTAAAACCAGTTTCCTGCTCTACTTCTGCTATGTGTCTATGGTAAATTGGTGAATAACATCTAATAGCTCTTGATCTCTCAGGATGGTGAGTGGATGCGCTAAAAGAATCTCCTGAAGCTGATGAGCCAATTTTACTATCAATTACAATTCTTTCTTTATCTATATTTAGGTGTCTAATTGGATACAGAGCCATTATCATTGATGTGGCTATACATCCTGGATTTGCGACTAACCTTGTTTTCTTTATCTCTTCTCTATGTATTTCAGGAATACCATAAACAGCTTCTTTTAAGAGCTCTGGGCATTTGTGGTCAAGTCCATACCAAGACTTGTATACTTCTTTGTCTTTTAATCTTAAATCTGCACCAAGATCAATTATTTTGACTCCCGTGTCATAGAACTCTCTTAAATAATCCATTGAAACTCCATGCGGCAAACAGAAAAAAACTAGATCAGAGTCAAATGATTCTTTTATTGAAGAAAATTTAATATTAAATCCCCTTAGATTTGGGTGTATCATATGCACAAATGAACCTGCATTNGATTCAGATGTGACTTTGTCAATATCTACCTCTGGATGGTTAACTAACAATCTAAGTAGTTCCCCTCCTGTGTATCCAGAAGCACCAATAACTGAAACTTTCATTTAATTACCTCTTTGCAACTTCAATTACATAATCTACTACCTTACCAGGTATATTAACGCCGGTGGGTGCTATACTATTCTTAAATTCCATAGTATAATTGACTTCATTTACTAAAAGCTTTCCTTTGTCCTCTAAGAGATCAATTGCTACTACCCCTCCACCAACTGCTTTAGCGGCTTTAAGACAGAGTTCAGATATTTCATCTGTCACAGGACATTTTGAAGCCTGGCCTCCTCGAGCAGTATTTGTAATCCAGTGAGGAGACGTTCTGTATATTGCCCCTATTACTTCATCTCCAACTACAAATGCCCTTATATCTCTCTCTGGTTTATTTATATATTCTTGAATATAAAAGACTGAATGATGGTAAGAACCCAATGTGACCTTATGTTCAAGTATACTCTCAGCAGTCTCTTTATCCTTTACTTTTGCAAGAAGCCTACCCCAAGAACCAGTTGCAGGTTTTAAAACTGCTGGATAACCTATTTTCTCAATTGCTTGAAGGGCCTCTTCAGGGGTAAATGCAATATAAGTAACTGGGGAAGGGACTTTGTATTTTGTTAAGGCCAAAGTTGTCAAAATTTTATCTCCGCAAGTACTTGCAACTTCATATGTGTTCACTGTTTTAATTCCCATCTCATTCAAAACTTTTAATGAATAAAGCGCTTTTAGATGACTTATTTCTCTTTCCAATACAACATCATAGTCTAATTTTTCATGATTAGTAATATTGAATATTGCGCATCTTGTATCCATTCTTTCAACTTCAATCCCTCTGTTTCTAAATTCTTCAAGCAGAAACTTCTCATCAAGTCTAACTCTTGAATATAGCATTCCTATTTTCATATTATCCCTCCAGATTATTGATTACTGCTTCAGTAAAAGCTAGAGTTCCGAGATTTCCACCTAGGTCTTTTGTTCTTTTACCTTCAGCAAATGTTTTAAAAATACTATTTCTTATTCTGTCCCCTTCTTTTTTTTCTCCTAGAAAATCAAGCATCATTGCAGCTGAGAGAAATGTAGCCGTTGGATTTGCTATATCTTTTCCAGCATATTTAGGGGCTGAGCCATGTACAGGTTCAAAAAGACCATTTCTTTCACCAATATTACCTGAAGGTGCGATACCAAGACCTCCAACAAGTTGTGACGCCTCATCCGATAATATATCTCCAAATAAATTAGTTGTAACAACAACATCAAATCTTTCAGGTTCTTTGATTAGTCTCATTGCCATAGCATCTACTATTACTTCTTCAGTTTCGATTTCAGGATATTTTTCTGAAACAGAAAATACAGTTCTTCTGAAAAGCCCACAAGTTTTTCGTAAGACATTAGCTTTGTGAACGACTGTTACTCTTTTTCTTTTATTTTCAATAGCATATTTGTATGTAAACTCTGCCAATCTCCTTGAAGCTTTTTCTGATATATGCCTTTCAGCTATTGCAACTCCATCCTCTTCTCTTTCAATTCCTTTGTACATGCCTTCGGTGTTTTCTCTCATTATAACTATGTCGATATTTTGTCTTGAAATCTCAATTGGAAGACTTTTTATTGGTCTTACATTTACAAATAAATCAAGCTCTTTTCTCAATGTTACAATTGCGCTCTTGTAATTAGGTATGTCAGGGGGTGAGGACACAGCACCAAATAGTGTTGCATCAGCATTTCTACATGCATCAATTGTTGCCTGAGGAATTGAAGTGCCGTTTTTCAAATAGCAATCATATCCTGCTTCTGCATATGAATAATCAAAATTTAGATTAATATGTGAAAGTAAATTGATTGTAGCATTGATAACATCGTTACCTATACCGTCTCCTTTGATAACGCATATATTATATCCCATTTTCAAGTTCACCTATATCATGATTTTTTAAGAAATTTACAATTCCACCTGCATCAATAATTTTCAGAATAAACTCCGGAAATCCCTTGGATCTGACTTCTTTACCATTTTTCATTATCTTAATTTTTCCCTCTTTCAAGTCAACTTCAATTTCATCTCCATCTTCAACTATACCGTATAAATCTTCAGAAATCATAATTGGTAGACCTATATTAATGCAGTTTCTGTAGAATATTCTAGCAAAACTCTTTGCAATAACTGCCTTTACTCCTGATGCCTTAATTGCTATAGGTGCGTGCTCTCTTGATGAACCACATCCAAAATTTTCTCCTGCTACTATAAAGTCTCCTACTTTAACATTTTTTGAGAAATCTGGTCTTACCTCAAAAAAACAGTGTTCTGCAAGTGCTTTAGGATCTGTCGTGACATTATATCTACCGGGTATAATCTCATCTGTGTTAACGTCATCATTGAATTTGAATACCCTTCCCATCAAATCACCTCTCTTGGGTCTGTTATTTTACCATTGAGTGCTGTAGCAGCTGCAGTTGCAGGGGATGCAATTATTATCTCTCCTTTATCTGAGCCCATTCTTCCTACAAAGTTTCTATTCATAGTCGTTAAAGCTCGGTCACCAGGTGCGATTACTCCTTGATGTCTTCCTATACAAGGACCACATCCAGGATTACAAACCATTGCTCCAGCATCCATGAATATTTTTATGTAACCCCTATTCATTGCCTCTAAATAAATTTCATTTGAAGCCGGAACGATAATCGTCTTTAGAAGAGGGCTTAATTTTTTTCCTTTAAACATTCTAGCAGCAATTTCAAGATCTTCTATTCTACCATTAGTACATGTACCTATAAATACTTCATCAACTTCAGTTCCTACATATTTTTCAACAGGATAAACATTGTCAACTTTGGGTGAAACTGCAAGTTGAGGAGTGAGATCTTCTACATCAAATTCAAAGACTTTTTCATAATTTGGGTCTTTGGGAACTATTTCTGTATATGGATAGCCCCTTGATTTCAAGTAATTTTCAGTGACCTTATCCGTCTTTATTAAACCGGTCTTTCCTCCCATCTCAATTGCCATGTTAGTTAGTGTTAGTCTATCCCCTAAAGCCATGTTTTCTATAGTTGGTCCACCAAATTCACAGGCTTTGTAAGTTGCCCCTCTGGCTCCAACTTTACCTATTATTTTTAGAATCAAATCTTTTGGGTAAACACCTTTAGCAAATGAACCATTAACATCAAAATAAAATGTTTCAGGAACTCTAAACCAATTCTTTCCTGTTGCATACGAGACTCCTATATCGGTTGAACCAACACCAGTTCCAAAAGCTCCAAGAGCTCCATAAGTACAAGTGTGGGAATCTCCTCCAATAATAACTCGTCCTGGTAAGACAAATCCTTTTTCAACAAGAACTTGATGGCAAATACCCTCTCTGAAAAAGTTCTTTATTCCTTCCTTTTTAATAAATTCTAATACTTCTTTTTGCAATGTTGCACTTTCAACTGATGCCGGTGGCTGGACATGATCAAATATTACTACAACTCTATTTTTATCAAACAAAGGTTTACCCGTATTTCTCAATGCTTTGATTGCTAGAGGAGTAGTATTATCATGACTCATTGTTACATCTATATCAACTAATACTATATCCCCTGCAGAAACATCTCTTGAAAGTTTTCTAGAAAAAATCTCTTCAGCAACTGTTCCCATTATCCTCACCATATTTCTTTAGAACTACTCTTGTACTTGTTGCAAGAACTCCTGGAATACTCCTTATATCTTCTATTAGATTATTTAATTCTGCAACATTCTTTAATGATGCATATATTGCAATATCTTCATCGCCTGACATCTCATAAAGTTTTTGAACACCTTTCATATTTTTTATTTTTCTTGATACCGAAGTTGTGTAAATATGGGCTTCAAGTCGTAAGAACAATACCGCATCAACACCAGAAGGTATTGTTACTGCCTTAAATCCAAGAACTTTCTCCGCAATGTCTAGAATATCTGTATCATGTACAATCTTTCTTTCGTCGCCTACTTTCTTAATTTCCTGAATTATTCTTAGAAGGTCTTCATCTGTAGCCTTTATTCCATATTGTTCTAGTTTCGACATTACTGCTCTTCTTCCAGCGAATTTGTCAACTATGATTTTTCTTTCTCTCCCAACCATTTCTGGCGAAAAAGGTTCATAAGTACTTGGATTTTTTAATACTCCATCTGTATGAACTCCACTCTTATGCGTAAATGCATTATCCCCCATTATTGGCATTAGTGGGTAAATATATATTCCCGTAATTTTTTCAACAAATGCTGAAATACTTTTTAACATTTTTAAGTCATATTTTAAATTTTCATTGTCTAAAACGTGAGTAGCAGTTACAAAAGTGGATAAATCAACTATACCTGTTCTTTCTCCTATCCCATTTACTGTAGTGTGAACACAGTCTGCACCAGCTCTAACACCCGCCATAGCATTTGCAACAGCAAGTCCAAAATCATTGTGGCAATGAACATCAATTCCAACAGGTTTTAAATTTTCTTTTATCTTCTTTACAAGATCATAAAAAATATGGGGTTGCATAACCCCGACGGTATCTGCAACACTTATCCTATCTGCACCTGCTTCAATTGCAGCATTACAGATTTCAATTAGATAATCAAAATCTGTTCTTGTTGCATCTTCTGGTGTATATCTGACTTTAAGTCCGTGGTCTTTTGCATATTGGACACAATCAACTACTTTGTCTATTGCTACTTCTTTTGTCATTTTCAATTTATCATGAAGGTGTAAGTTTGATGTTGCTAGAAATATGGCAACTCTGTCGACTTCACAATCAACAGCCATTTCAACATCTCCTCTCACTGCTCTAACGTGACCAACAACATCTGCATTGAGATTTTCTTTTACCACCTTTCTGATAAATTCTTCAATTTTTGGAGAGACATTAGGATGTCCGACTTCTATCATATCTACTCCAAAATCATCAAGCATCTTAGCAAGTGTCATTTTTTCATTAATTGTAAAAGAAACACCTGCAGTTTGTTCCCCTTCTCTTAGAGTTGTGTCCAATATTTTAACCATTTTATTCTCCCCAATCCTCTTCTTCTTCAGGGGCTATTTCTAGTATAAGTGGGTCAAGACTTATTATTTCAAGTTCTATCCCACACTCTGGACATTCAACAATATCCCCTACTTCTGGATTTTCTATTTCTATTACACAGTTACATTCTGGGCATTCTCCCATCTAAATCACCTCGATGGCATTAATCGTAAACACTTTTTAAATGTTGCGGTTAAAATTAGTAGTAATATTACGATAATCGAAATATTTTTAAAGCAAAACTGGGATACTTATTTATGGATGAGATAGACATTCAAATATTAAATCTTTTAGAAAAAGATTCAAGAATGAAGAATACAGATATTGCCAAATTACTCTCTGTTTCTGAGGGATCCATTAGAAGAAGAATTGATAATCTGATAAAAATAGGAATAATTAAAAATTTTACCGTTGACATCTCTACCAGTTTTGGATTTATCTCATTAGTTCTCTTAAATACCCATACCCAGGAATCCACATATGAAATTGTCAAACAAATAAAAAACATTGAAGGAGTAAAAAGAGTTTATGAAACTACTGGTGAATGGGATGTAGTTGCATATGTTCTCTGTAATTCACCGAAAGAGTTTAATATTATTATCGAAAACATCAGAAAACTTAAAGGCGTAAATAAATCTACTAGCCTAACAGTTTTGAACGTTGTATAGTGATAAAATGGTGAAAATATTAATTGTCGATGATAATCAGGATTTTTTAGATATTTTAAAACAAGGATTATCGTCTCATACAGTATTTTTAGCTCATGATGGATTGGCAGGGATTGAAGAATATAAGAAACATTCACCAGATGTCGTNATTATGGATATAAAAATGCCTGTTATGGANGGTATTAAAGCAACTAAGGAAATACTGAAGTTAAATTCCAATGCTTTTATTATTGGGGGCACTGCTTACTCCGACCTTCAAAAAGAATTATTTGACGCAGGTGCAAAGTTTGTTCTGATTAAACCATTTTCTATTGATGCAATTGTAAAAATAATAGATAAATATGTTTTAAAAAAGAGACCTAAGACAGGATATTTTCAATAGAGTCTTTTTCTAGAGCTTCCTTTAATTCCATTCCTATTCTTTCCCCATAACTTATCTCTCTTCCATAAAGATATCCTGTATGGGGGGTAAATTTAGTACCCGGGCTTCCAGGAATTCTCATTGAAACGTCAAATATGACAATCTCTTCTTTTCCTTCCAAAGAAGCAACAGCACCTTGTAGTGCAAATGGCCCTATAATTCCGGGGGCACATTCTTTTTTAGTTACATCAACGAATTTTTCTCCAATATCAAAGGCTTTCTCTAGGATACTCTCTTTTGTAGTACAGGTTATGTGGCCAGTTTCAATCATTTTTGGCTTAATATATTTGAGGACTTCAAGTTGTTCATTTGCTGGAAGTCTTAGAATACCATCTAAATTAGTTTGACGTCTTGTATCTGTTCCCATTAGTTCCAATTCTTCTCTAATATTTGAGTAAAAATAATTAAAGTTTGTTTGAGCGCCCAAAATATATTCTTCAATAATTGCTTTTTTTAGGGCCTCTTTAGTAATAATTCCTTTTTCTATCAATTCTCTACTTTTTTGTTCATATTCTTGAGGAGAAGAAGCAAAGAAAAAAGCTCTTTCATAACTTCTAATAGCTTCTGAGACTTTGACTATTACTAATCTATCTATTTTTTCAGGGGAGGAGAATATCTTAGGGAATCTTATACCGGCCTTGTTTAATAGATAATATTGATTCTTTGGTACATCTCGCTCTTCTAGTTTAACTAGTCCTCTTGATCCATAAATGGGAACAAAGAAATCATTTTCTATTTGTTCAAAATTAAAGTAAACCCAGAAATACCTATTATGGATAAATATTGTGTTCATTTCTCTTAATTGCTTTTGAACATCTTTATTGATTATATCACTAAATTTATCTAGTGCAATTACTTTGTCAATGCATCCCCTTCCATCCCTAGTCTTATAGTATTTTGAATAAGTTTTTTCTCTGCCTTTCTGACATACAGCGACTGTGTTGAATCCATATTTTTTCACACCGCTAGAAATATCAAGGGCTGAATGCCCTCCCAAAACACCAATAGTTATGTTGTCAAGATCATAACCCGCTAGGATATTCTTTATATCCTCTTGACCTATCATGAGATTACCTTACCAGCTTTTTACTTCTTGTTTGGCTTCCCCCTTAATTAACTTTAATACTTTTACCATATTTCTAGCTGTATTTTGTGAAGTTTTTATACCATACTCATCTTTATCACAATCACCAGGATTATAACCAAAGCCTACACCGCCGTAATGTGATGTAGCTTCGTCAGCCACGATAATTGAGTTGTGTATCAGGAAGAAATTGAAAATCTGTTGTAAAGTTGTTTCTTGCCCACCATTTCTAAATCCACCTACAGATATACCTGCTCCGACTTTATTTCTAAGTTCAAATTTACCTCTGAGTGCTCTTGTTCTATCCATAAAAGCCTTCATCTGTGCAGAAACTCCACCTAGGTACACAGGTGAGGCAAGTATAATTCCATCCGCACCTCTTATCTTATCATAAATTGGAGTCATATCGTCTTTTTGAATACAAACCCCTGTTTCTTTACACGCTCCACATGCTTTACAAGGAGCAACTTTCAATAAACCAACATGTACAAGTTCAGTTTCTACACCGAGTTCGTTACAAGTTTCAAGAGCCTTCTTCAATAAAAATAGGCTGTTACCCTCTCTAGGGGATCCACATACACCTAATATTTTCATATAATCCCTCCATTTTAATGATGAATCTTTATTTATAAAAATGTTTTGTATATCACTTATCTAAATTTTTATAAATCTTATAAAAGATACTATAAATTGTGGAAATTAATGTGATAAGAAAAAAAGAAAGTAAAGGTAGTTCAACTAATAAAAGAGTCTTGATTGAGCTTCTTGCGTCTTCAGAATGTTCTTATTGCGCCCCTGCAGCAGATGTTGTATATCGAGTGGCATCACAATATGATAATATAGAAGTTGCTATAGTAAATATTGATTCGCCTGAAGGAATCTCAATAGCAAAAAAACATGGCATCATGAGCATACCTGCAATTATAATTAATGGGAAGACAGCATTTATTGGTATACCGCCAGCTGATATTATACTTCATGATGCAATAAAAAAGGCTATGTAGATATACTTAGTATTTTCTCATTTATCACTCTTAGAATATTTTTATATGAATCCTCTAGTTCAGAAGAAAAATCATCTGAGAACGTAAAAGGATCTTTTATTCCAATTGCAATAAATAATATTTCACTTGGCATCCTATCAGGAGATATTTTCATACCAAGTTTTATCATCGTTGAGAAATTCGTTGAGTGGGGTGAAGACGTTTCAGGCAGAGAAATTATTTCCTCTAAAGTTAAATAAGTAATCTTTCCTATATCTTCAGAAATTATAGAATCTATAAAAATGGCACAATCATAACCGAGAATAGAGTCTAACAATTCAATCCCTGACGAATAAAATGTTTCAAAAATAATATTATCTCTATCATTGAAAATTTTTTCTAAATCTTCTACAATTCTAGGCCCTACCCGATCGTCCTTAAGATAAGGATTTCCAATTCCAAGAACAATAACTTTTTTCATTTTAAACTCTTATTGGATTTGGTCCTAATTCTCTGATTCTCTCAGTAAACGATGTCATAACCTCAGAAAATCTCTTTCCTTCAGAGGCAGAGATCCAAAATATTTCTAATCTCTCCGGTTCTATTCCCATATCTGCTATTAATTTTTTTAACATCGTTATTCTCTTCAAGGCCTTAAAATTACCTTGTTGGTAGTGACAGTCAGTTGGAATATGACAACCTCCAACAAATATACCATCCGCACCTCTAGCAAAAGTTTCTAGAATAAAAGATGGGTCAACTCTTCCAGAACACATAAGACGTATCAATTTCACATTTGGAGGGTAATTGTATCTTGATGACCCTGCAAGGTCAGCACCTGCATATGTACACCAGTTACATACAAAACCTATGATATTTGGTTCAAATTTATTCATTAGTCAACACCATAAAATCTTTTTATGAATCCGTCTCTTGGAGTTTCAGAAATTGAGGCTATTCTCTTTTTCGGTAATCCCATTGAAAGTCCTAGAAGCTGATTATAATAGAAGACGGGGATACAGAAATCTTCACCTTTTTCTCTTAAACCTTTTTGACCTAAATCAAACTGAAGGAAACAGAAAGGGCAGGCAGTAACAATACAATCTGGATCTGAATATTTTATATTCAAAAGCTTTTTTTCTAAAATTTTAAGGGTTACTTCTGGACTGTTTCCCCTCATCCCTCCTCCAGCACCACAACAAGATAATTTTTTTGGATAATACACACTTTCCATTCCTAAAGCTTCAACTAGTGCATCAAGCTTATGCGGCTTTTCCGGATTTTCAGCCATTAAATGATCTGATGGCCTCAATAGATGACAACCATAATGTACAGCTGCCTTGACTCCGTCTAATTTTATCTTAGTTGCATTTTCTATTTTTTCAACCCCTATAAAATCATGAAGTATCTCCACAATATGGTATACAGAAATAGTACCTTGGTATTTTCTCCCTATTTTACTAAGATGCGTATTTACTTTTTCTCTTTTTTCTTGATCACTTTTCAAAAGAAAATTACTGTTTTTAAGATAACAGAAACATCCATTACATACCGCCATTAAATCTTTATCCATAGATTCTGCTATTGATATATTCCTTGCACTTTGAACAAGTCCAGATATCTCTTCAACTGACCAAAAAGCCCCTCCTGGTGGACAACAGCCTGCACCCATCATATCATGAACATTGACACCAAGAAGAGGCATAGTTTCTCTTATAGAATTTTCAATATCTGGGTATCTAAGAGGAATAATACAACCTGTATATAATGCAAAATCAGTCGCATGCAATGACATCATCTCCCTTTGGCTTCCAGTCTTTTCTTATTTTAAGTAATTTTACTGCATGCGTTGAATCTATTAACTTCTGAATTTCGTCGATATATCTTTTATCCGACGCAGCAGTTTTAAGTTCTGGAGCGTCAACTTTATCTCTTAATTTAATCCCTTTTTGAATTGTAACAGCATGGCCAAGATGATAAATATTATTAGCAACTTCAATCTGGGCTTCAGGAATTATGCCTCTTTCAGCTGAAATTCTTCTAAGCGCAAAAACAACCTCTGTCGGGCCCGCATTTTGAGGACATCTCTCAAGGCACATAAAACATGTAGTGCACAGCCAAATTGCTTTTTTTTCTAATATTTGGTCATCTAAACCCAAAAGAACTTGATGCATAGTTCTTTTGATTTTATGGTCTGTGTCACTTGCAACTGGACACCCAGAAGCACACATACCACATTGGAAACATTCGTATACACGTTTTCCTCCGTACTTGATCACTTTATCCACAAGCTCTTTGTTAGTGTCATTAAGAACTACTTTCAATGTAAACCCTCCGTCAATGCTAAAATCTGCATTCTAACTTGTTTATTAGTAAAATGATTTGCTTTTATAGCTCCCGAAGGGCAAGCAGCACTACATACTCCACAACCCTTACATAAGGCTATATCAACTTCCATTTTATCATTTTCAGTATACTTAATAGCTTTGTACGAACAAAGGGATTCACAAGTTCTACATTTAGCACATAAATCTTCGTTAATCTGTGCAAAAAGAGGCTCAATATCGATTTCACCTTTAGCCATAAGAGACGATGCAGCCGAAGCTGCCGCTTTTCCTTGACTAACTGCATCTGGTATTTCTTTAGGCCCCTGGCAAGCACCTGCAATAAATATGCCGTCGCTATCTGTATTTACGGGTTTTAATTTTGGATGAATTTCTTTGAAAAAACCAGTTTTATCCGTACTAATATTTAGTAAATTTGCAAGTCTTTTCGCATCTTTAGAAGGTTCCATTGCCACTGCTAAAACAACAAGATCAGCTACAACACTTATCTGTTCTCCAAGTGTGTCGTCATCACCTGAAACTTCCAATCTGTCACCTATAGAATCAACTTGACTAATCCTACCTCTTATGAATTTCACACCTTTCTCTCTTGCTATTCTATAATACTCTTCATAGCCTTTTCCGAAACATCTAAGATCTATATAGTGTATGAATATATCCATGTCGGGATACTTTTCTTTCAAAAGTCTAGCATGTTTTATTGAATATGTGCAACATATCCTAGAACAATAATCATTAGTTTTTTCATCTCTTGATCCTACACATTGTATGAAAGATATTGTATGTGGCTTTCTTCCGTCAGAAGGTCTTAATATCTCTCCTTTTGTTGGTCCTGAAGCACACATCATCCTTTCTAGTTCTAGAGAAGTAATAACATTTGGGTGTTCATAATCATATTCAGCTTTTCTATTTGGATTAAACAAATCATAACCAGTTGTTACAACTATACTCCCAACATCAAATTCAACGAATTCATCTTCATTTTTTGAAATATCAATAGCCCCAACTTGGCACCTTTTTTCACATAATTTGCATTTAACGCATTTTTTCTTATCGACAACTGCTTTCATAGGTATGGCTTGTTGAAATTGTATATAGATAGCTTTTCTTTTATCCATATTACAATTAAACTCATTATCAACTTTAACTGGACATACAATACTGCAGTCACCGCAACCATTACATTTTTCCCAATCAACAGAAGTCTGCTTTTTTCTCACGACTACATGGTATTTTCCTATATGTCCTGAGACATCTTCAATTTCAGAGTAAGTGAGAAGTTCAATATTTGGTGTATTTGAGACATCTACCATCATCGGAGCAAGAATACATGCTGAGCAGTCATTTGTTGGAAAAGTCTTGTCTAACTGTGCCATTTTTCCTCCAATACTCGGATTTTTTTCGACAAGATACACATGATAACCACTATGTGCAAGATCTAGAGCCGCATTAATCCCAGATATTCCACCACCTATTACCAATGCAGACTTAAGAACCGAGAGTTTTCTATCTTCTAGCGGTTCCAACTCAGCTGCTCGGTAAATTCCACTTTTTATTAATTGTTTTGCCTTATTAGTAGCATTTTCTTTATCCTTAAAATGTGGCCATGAGCATTGGTCTCTTATATTTACTTGCTCGTAAAGATATTTGTTCAAATTTCCTGAATCTAATGTTTTTCTGAATATTTCTTCATGAGTTCTTGGTGAGCAACATGCAGCAACGACTCTATTAACACCTTCTTTTTTTATGTCATCTTTTATCATATTCTGCCCTTGTTCAGAGCAGAGGTACATATGCTCCCTTACAACAGAAACATTTTTGATATTTTTTGAGAAATCAACTACTTCCTCGATATTAACGCTACCTGCTATATTAGTTCCACAATGACAGACATAAACACCAATTTTTGGAGAATTATCAAATTCTTTTTTTTTCTTGGGCTGTGATTTTGCCATCTTATCGCTCCGTGATTTCAATAAAGTGAATTATGTTAATAATTTTAGACTACCCTAAACTGTTGATAAAATGAATTAACCATTTTTATATCTTTTGGTTCAAGATTTAAATGAGTTAAATAATTTTTACTTTATTAATTATGAAAATGCTTTAAATTTTTTATAAAAATATATATAATTAAATTTAAAATAAACTTATTCTTCACTTATAAAACCCTTAATTTTAAGGATTTTCAGAATTTGGAGCATTGGATAAGATTTCTTGACAGGGGGGACTCCTTGATATTTTATTGTATAATAATCCGTATTTGAACCATTATTTACCCATCCAGTAACTATGACAAAGTTGTATGAATCAGTTGTGACTCCAACGCCAATATCGTCTCTTGTACTATCATAGGTTTTTGCCCATACAAGATTACCATTTGCGTCATATTTAATGGTGTAGTAATCGTGGTTCCCTGAAGCATTTCGGACCTGACCAGTAACAATGATATTATTATAGGAATCTCTTGCAATTCCAAATGAGTAGTCGTCTCTTGTACTATCATAGGTTTTTGCCCATACAAGATTACCATTTGCGTCATATTTAATTATGTAGTAGTCATAGTTTGAGGCATTATTGAGAATATACCCAGTTACTATAATGTTATTGGACGAATCTGACACCACACCACGACCATAATCATTACCATACCCACCATCGTATCGCTTCACCCATAAAAAGTTACCATTAGAGTCGTATTTTATGGTGTAATAGTCAGTATTTACAGTTGAATTACCATAGCCAGTGACTATGATATTATTTTGAAGGTCTGTTGTAACGCCACGACCATAATCATGGCCATAAGTGCTATCATAACTTTTTCCCCATATCAAGTTACCACTTGGGCCGTATTTTATAGTGTAATAGTCAAGATTTCCTGCTGCAGTATAAACTGTACCAGTTACTATGATATTATTGTTTGAGTCTGTTGTAACTGCATATGCGATATCAACACCATATCCATGATTGTAACGATTAGCCCAAATCACATTACCATTTGGATCGTACTTTATAGTATACCAATCTCCGTTCCCAGAATATGTTGTCATCCCAGTTACTATAACATTATTATTTGAGTCAGTTGCAACGCTGTACCCGTAGTCATCGGAACCACCGTCATAGGGCTTAGCCCAAATCACATTACCATTTGGATCGTACTTTATAGTATAATAATCAAAATTTCCCGAAGAATTAGTTATATATCCAGTTACAATAGCATTATTAAATGAGTCTGTCGCTACTGTCCAGGCGAGGTCATCCCTCGTGCTATCATACGTAGTTCCAACTAACATATCTCCATCGGCAGCATATATCGCTCCTGCGGATAATAAAAACATCGAAATTAATAATACAGATATTATTCTTTTCATATAATCACTTTTAATCTTGTTATACTTAAAATATATATTCATATTTAAAACTTTCTATAGGTCTAGGTGTCTTATCCTGTAATTATTTCCTTTTCCTTTCATTAAAAAATCTCCCCAAATTTATTGCTTTTCTGGCAAACTAATGCCAGGTTCTAGCTTCCTGTAAAATGCC
>JGI11944J13513_1000282_pt1 | contig 53714 bp, 69 predicted proteins | sample TerdegcoTASludge_FD_13513 | JGI IMG/M metagenome (IMG submission 13513) | reverse complement strand
AGACTAACTGAGATCTCAAAAAAACAGCGAACGATTCTGGAGAAGATGAAGATTGGAATTCCCGTCGAGGCGAATCTGGTTATTAAAAGGGCCGGAGTTTAGGATATAAAGCCAAGACATTCGGGACTGCACACAACACAGCAGCGATGAAGAAACCTTAATAATATCCTAAGAATAAGGGTACGGGTTGCAATGACTATGAAAGAGAAAGAGATCAAGAGAGCTGTGAAGGAGGGCTATGCCCGCATTGCGAAGCAGGCTACATCCTACTATGCTTCTCGAGGATGTTGTGGTTGTTCGGATGTCTCAGAAGAGATATGCAGGAGGCTGGGTTACAGTGAAGAAGAGATTCAGGCTGCCCCCCCTGAGTCAAACCTCGGACTGGGTTGTGGGAATCCAGTCTCTCTTGCAACCATAAAAGAGGGTGAGATTGTACTCGATATGGGCTCTGGGGCCGGGTTCGACTGCTTCCTAGCATCCACAAAGGTTGGGTCATCGGGAAAGGTAATAGGCGTGGATATAACTTCGGAAATGGTAGACAAAGCCCGCGCCAATGCTCGCAAGGCTGGATATTCGAATATAGACTTCAGGCAGGGGGACCTGGAGAACATGCCTGTGGCCGATAACTACGTGGATGTGGTGATATCCAACTGCGTCATCAATCTTGTCCCAAACAAGAAGATGGTCTTCAAGGAGGCTTTCAGGGTTCTGAAGCCTGGCGGAAGGCTGGCAGTCTCAGATGTGGTATTGCAAAGAGAGCTGCCAGATTTCGTGAAGAGATCCACAGAAGCATATATCGGATGTCTGGCAGGAGCCATTATGAAGGAAGAATATCTGGAGATCATAAAAAATGTGGGCTTCCAAGATATAAGGGTAGTAGCAGAGTCGAGCTTTCCAATCGAGTCCCTCATCTGCGAGACTGCCGAATCGGCCAGAGTCGAGAGCCCGAAGATATCGGCAGAGCAACTTGAAGAGGTAGCCGATTCGGTTCTGAGCATCAAGATAGGTGCCGTCAAGCCAAGCGTCAAGAGAACGTAAAAAAATTATTAATGTTCTGCCACTGATGAATGGGAGCAGTTACGGCGCCATCTAGCAATGGGGTCTTGTATCCAAGACTGTCCAAATCGCCATTAACTGCGAATCAAGGTATAAAAAATGGATAAAATAAAAGCGTGGCGCTAGTCTTTGGCGACCTTCTTTCCGACGAAGTACAACAGGCCACCGCATATTACGACGCCGATCACTGCAGAAAGTATGTAGGCAGCCGCAGCTAAGCTCATTGAATCTCCGCTGTCTGGGAAGGCATAATCGGGCAATGGAGCACTCCAGAGCCCTGAGAGCTTCTCCAATCCCTCAGGCACAAGCCCGAACTTCTCCTTGAGCTCCTCGTTGCCCCATTCTCCAAATGTCTCTCCAACTGCCAGAAGCCCCAGTGGGGCGAGGATGATCAGCAGTACCAGGCCAATGGCAAAATTTCTTATTATCTTATCCATGGTCTTACCTCATGCTACACTTGCGCCCTTTCTGCCCTTCTTTTGCGCGATCGACTTCTCACCATATAATATCGTAGTGTCCGTCCTCTGGATATAGGCGAAGATCAGAGCTGTGATCAGGGCCTCGAGGATGCCAAACCCAAAGAGGTGCTCTAATGTCATGGCGGGAACCGTCACACTCAGTGGATAGGGCATGTATTGTGGAACTCCTTCCGCAGTGTGATGCAGTATGGGCTGTATCCCGAATTCAAAGCCAGTAACAGCAGCTGCCAGGGTGAGGGATACATAGCCAGCTACGGCCGAAGCAATTACCCTTCGTGACGAGGTTATCTCTGCGCTTCCGCTTATGAGCTTGTAGATATAATAGGCCACGAAGGGCATTACTACAGCCATATTGAAGCAGTTAGCTGCAATTGCCGTTATCCCTCCATCTCCGAAGACCAGTGCCTGCAATACCAGAGCCACTGTGATAGCTATCACTGCTGCCCAAGGCCCAAGGACGATGCCAATTATTGCTCCGCCCACTGCATGGCCTGTGCTGCCTCCCGGAATCGGAACGTTGAACATCATAATTACAAAAGAGAACGCTGCTGCCAGCGCCAGCAGGGGAACCTGCTTGGACCTCAGCTCTACGCTGAGCTTCTTTCCCGCATAATACCAGATGGGGATCATTATGATCCACATTGCGATATAAGTGTATGGCCCTAAATAGCCATCAGGAATATGCATTGTCTCACCAGATGATAGAATCTCTTTTAATTATAAAAGGATATCGGACATGCATATCAAGTATGATAATTCTTTAATTTAATGCAACCATTTGCTGCATGCATAAAGCTTTTCGCCACTTCGTAACATCTGATCAAACGGGTCGAATTAGCAGAGAAAAAGTCAAAAAATATTCTAAAAGATTAGAAAGAATTAGAAAGACGCCAAGGATGGGCATCCATCGGATCGCCTGCTTTGGCTTTACTTAAGAATCTAATAGAACATTTTATTATAAATTAATATCAAACATATGATGTGAGTGCAGAGATGCTTGTTAAATTGTTCTTCCGCCTAACGTCGAGTCAAATTAGCTTCTCCGAACTCACAGCTAAAATCAAAAGCACAAATTATTCGCAGATCAAGCGGGTTTGCATTGTAGGGTTTATTTGCTATGATTTATGTATCAATAGATATCAAATGGGGGGCATGTGGCTGAATGCCCCCTAATTTCGATAGCACTGAATGGTTTTTCATAAGAAAGGTCGATATGTTAAAATAATAGAACATCTACTTGGTGATGGAGGATGGTTATTCCATCGAGGAGGGACAGATCTGAAAGAACTAGTTGTACTGACGGCTCTCTTAGTTCTAATTGGAACAGGAACCGCAGATACAATAGGCGATTTTGTGCCATACGAAAACCCGACAACCATCGAAGAAAAAAATCTAACCTTCAATATGGAACAAAGTGTCAGTGGAACGGGTTTCTTTTCAACCTATAGGTATTCTCAGATGCCCGATGCAACTGGTGCTGAAGGATGGTTATTCAACGGCGTCGGGGCGAAGGATACCGCTCGTGGAAGCGGCATCATAGACACAAAATCGTTGATGTATGCAGAGAGCTCATATCTAAACAGAACCTGGGTCAACGGCGCCTATGACGAAGATGGAAACGTCATTACAGATGAGGAATCAGCGACCAGCATTGTTCAGATGAATGAAGACAGCAAAATGTCTTATAGCCCCACAACAATGTCCGTAGGCTCGCGATATTACGCATATCATCCCCTTGTCTTCAATTCCCTGCTCGGCGAGAATACCTTGGTAAAGAACCGCGACGGCTTTAATTCCCTTAACCATAGGGTTGATTATGCTCATGCTCTGGACATCCAGCTCGATACTGGGTCGGATATCGATAACACCTACATGCACTTAAACGAAGACCTGGTCAGCGGCAGAGTTCATGTAGGTGCGCTTCAGCTGTCTGGAATCCCCCGAGATGAGGCTTCTGATGATGAGTCCGAGCCAGTGGTCCTTGGCCCTGCAATGAAGGCATGGCATACTCCGATATTTGTATTGGATGAAGATTATATTGGAACATACCATATTGAAAAGAGCTTGAACCTATACATCTCCGAGGAGGAGGAAGAGGAGGAAGAGGACTGGCTTCCCTGCTGCAGTGGCGGTTTCATGGACATGGACCCCATGGATCTCATAGAGAAACGGAGTGCTAGAGGGATATTTGATTGCACATGCTACTCGCCTCCAAAAGAGGCACAATTTCCGAGAGTTACGAGATGAAGTTGATGCTCTTTTTCATCCTTTTATAGACTTGCGTCTTCTAGCACTATCTATATAAAGGCCTGATTTAATTTCTCTGTCTCAGGGTGATCATTTGAAGGCGATCTTTATAGCGGTACTATGTTTAGCCGTGTTATCTTTGACAGGCATATCTTTGGCCGCAGACGCAAAAGGAACTCAAAATAATTTGATCAACTCTTTTGAAGGAAACCTATCGCAAAAAGAGCTCGCACAAATCGATATGCTATCACTATTGGGCCGGACAGGCTTCTTTGTTGCAGAAGCTGTCAAGTTCAAGGCCCCAAAGCAAAACTGGAAGCTTGATTCTGTTCAATTAATTGGATGGGATGGATATAATGGGACTGTTGAGTCGATCCCACAAGAACGAGTAATTGCCCTTGAAGTACGCGACAAAGACCTCAACCTTCTGTACAGATTTGCTGACTCACAACTTCCTTACACAAATTATGCCTTTAATTCTACTTCGTTATATCCATTGACCATCCGACTTCCACAGGTTACTGTTAGCGACGATTTCTATATCTGTTTCTACGACAGAGGGGCAGTAGCAGTTGCATGCGAGCGGCTCAATGAGACAAGTAAAAACTCATTCATATATCTGGGGCCAGGAAATCAGATGCTTCCAGCGAACTTGCCGGGCGAGAATAACGAAACTATACCGGTTAACTGGATTATGACTGTTAGTGGAAGCTAAGAAGATCCGTCATGGGATAGACAAGTTTGGTTGGAGGGTGCAGAAAAATGCTCCTGTACGTCCCAACCTTCATTCGATTTTTTGCTCCAAGGCTCAAATATCATCCTGAACTCCGCACCAGATCAACTGCGATATCGGACTCCGTCCAACACCTTTAAACTCAGGAATGTTCACAGTCGTTGTTAAGAACAGGAGGCTCATGTATGCTGGAGCGGCTCAAGAAATCACTGTTGGAAGCACCCGTGTTCAAGCGAGGCAGCTACAATTACTTCATACATCCCATCACAGATGGCGTGCCCGAGATCAGGCCGGACCTGATCAGAGAGGTTGTGAGCCATATCGTGCGCATAGCAGACCTTGAAGTGGACAAGATTGTGACAGTAGAAGCGATGGGCATTCCCATAGGCATTGCTCTTTCCATGATCTGCGACATACCGCTGGTTATAATTCGCAAGCGCAAATACGGGCTGCCTGGGGAGATTGAGGTTAGCCAGGTGACTGGCTACTCTAAATCGCAGCTCTTCCTCAATGGAATCGATAGAGGAGATAGGGTAATCGTGGTTGACGACGTGATCAGCACAGGAGGAACGCTTCTCGCTACACTGGAATCCCTGAAGGTTGCTGGAGCCAGCGTATCGGACATTGTGGTAGTTATCAAACGCGGTGACGGCTCTGATAAGCTCAAAGCCAAGGGATACAAAGTCAAAACCATGGTCGAGGTGGATGTGGACGAGAGAAGGGTGACAGACGTAAGAGAATGCAACAACGAGAGACATTAGGATGCCATGAGCCTTAAGGAGGAACTCGAAGCGGAGACGCAAAAATGGCTGGAGAAAGCTGAAGATCTCTTCGAAAACATCTCAGGAGATGAGGATTTTCTGGAGAATATATCCGCTTACATCGATGACTCTCATTATTTTCTGGATAATGGTGACCTGATCCTAGCCTTTGAGTGCGTGGTTTGGGCCTGGGCCTGGATGGAGATCGGTTTGCAGAGAAATATCCTTGCAAAGAGAGATTAGCAATCATCATCCGAATATGGTCAGCCCGATCAGCAGCGAGGCCAGGTTGGCAAGGAAAGATACGAGCATGGCCTCTCGATAGCCGACCTCCAGCAGATGCTTGATCAAGAAGCATTCGACCAACGCCACTGCACTCTCCAATAAGTAAAGGTTGTGCAACTCGTAGTTGTAGATGTAGTTGAAGAGTGGATTTGTGAACGAGTTGATTAGAGCCGAATACAAGAATAGCCTTGGAGGATCTTGACGAATTGTCGCGAAGAAGATCGCGAACTCGATCAGGATGGTGAGGATCAGCGCAAAAACCAGGGACTGGAGGAATGTCATTGCCACCTGCTCTTTCGTCTAAGGATGAATCTTCTTAATATTCTTCTTAATATTATTATTGATATTATCAGCAAGGAGATCGCAGGCAGGCCAAAGAACAGGAAGCAGTATTGTTGTTGATAAGCAAAAAAATAGGTGAGATTCATATCTATTCTGGAGCCATCTCCTGGACAGTTCCATTAGAATAATAGTATACCATCCTGGTCTTGGAGATGTTCAAGGCTTGGCTCGTGATGTTGTTCACTTTCAGGTAAATTTCGATCTTCTGCAGAGGAATAATCTCTTGAACTGATGCGGCCTTTGGAAGCGTCAGGTTTGATGAGACGATCAAAGCATTATTTTGGCAGTAGTCAGTGCAGTTGACCGCCTGCTGGTCGCTCGCATTTTCTTGGCCAGAGAATTCCTGCCAGTCGAAGTCAGAGGCTTTGACTGCATGGACTATGAAGCTATCAAGCTTGTAGCCTCCACCAAAGTGGCCCGTGCTGTTGATGACCGATGCATATTCCCAGCCCCAGATCGCGCTACTGGTAAGGAATACATAATCAGGGAAGTCGTTTATATTTGAGATAACATAATCGTAGCTTTGTTCTCTCCACCCTTCTACCTTCACATCTGCAGACGCGCAAGGCAAAAGCAGCAGGATCACCAATATCGCGGCAGCGCGCATCGTCAATGAGTCCGCCCTGTGGCACATACATAGACGTGTCATGTCATCATCTCCTTGTAGTGGGCGTTCTGCAAAGTATTAGCCTTTTTGCCAATCATGAGTAACCTTAAGTTAGTATTATATACTTAGGACAACTAACTTGCATCGCAAATGAGGATCGACTATAAAGCCAAACTGGATGAAGCCAGGTCGTTGCCTGACATATTCGAGGTTGTCAAATCGGTGGTATTGAGCAGCGTTGGCCGGAGCAGAGGCGGCCTGATGCTCGGCATGGCAAACCTAGGAAACCATCCACAGGGCTTCTTCGGTGGCTTCTTTACGACTGGCTCAAATGTCATAGTACTGAACAAGATTCCGCTTCAACGGATCAAGGAGACGCGCCCAGAGCTCTACAAGCCTTATGTATTTCATGTCCTGCTGCATGAGTATGTTCACTCCCTGGGATATCTGGATGAGAGTGCAGTCAGGTCAAAGGTATATGAGATGACCAGGGAAGCTCTTGGTGAGGGGCATCTGGCCACGCAATTGGCTGCGAATACAGGGCGTTTCATGAAACATCTTGTTTATCCCGATGCAGCTTGGAAGCCAGATGATGTAGGACTTGAGCTTGTACGGGACTTTGACAGATCCAGCGTATCTTATATCTCTTAGGGGGAAAGTCAACACTCCTGTGAGGAGAGGTAGCGACAAAGGTTAAATTTGGGAAATGCCTTGAGGAGGCTGGAGTAGCCTATGGAGATCTCAGTCATCGTGCCAACTCTAAATGAGGAGAATTACTTAGAAGATTGCTTGAAGTCGATCTTACGGCAGACTTTTCCACGTAATGAATATGAAATAATAGTGTCTGACGGATCCAGTGAGGATCGGACGGTCGAGATTGCAAATAAATATGCCGACCGCGTCGTCGTCTCCAAGAAGAGAGGCATTTGGTGGGGTAGGAACTATGGAGCTAAATTCGCTCGCGGCAGATTTCTGGTCTTTATCGACGCTGATACGAAGATAAAGGAGGACTATCTCGAGACCGTCTATAATTATATGATGCGGGGTGTTGTAGGGCTAACTACAGGATTTGAGCTCGACGGCGTCGGCCCTAAAATCAAGCTGATCGAATACATGAGCGACGGCTATTGGTGGCTTAACTCAAAAATCGGAAATGGTAGCCTCATCGGAATCAACCTCTGCGTGCCGAAGGACATTTTCTTGAAGGTCGGCGGATTTAAGGAATATGCTCTAGAGGATGCAGCCTTCGACAGAGAGCTGAGAAACGAAGGGGAAACGCTCTTCTTGAGGCAGAGAAAGGTGATAACATCTCCAAGACGGCTTGAGGCATGCGGGATGATAGGCCTGTGCAGATACTATTTTGAACTTGGACTGATTGATGGTGAGAAGATAAGAAATCCGCATATAATTAGCCTCATAAAATATAAAAATTATACTCCAATACGCATATCTAAGAAAAAAAATAAAATTAGATACGACGGCATTGATGCTCTATCCAAGCTCATCTACAAATGGAGACGGTGGGGCTGAAGTGATGTGAGGCCCTGGGATTGGAGGAGGTCAAACAGTAATCTTGGTCTTGGCGATGTACTTGATCAAATTCGGGCCAAGCCTACCCTTCGCTTGGATCTGAGCTGTCACATCTTCAATTCTGACGCCTTTTGCCGTCAAATCGCGGATCTCCGCTAAAATGCTGTCGTCTACGATGAAATACTCATCAAGATCCTTTCTGTGGCCCCAGACGTCGCCTTCAATCAACTCAATATCCTGCATATTTAGGAAAGCCAGAGTAGAATTGGATATGGTCCTGCGATAGGAGGGTGGAAGCTGTATCATTCTCAGCCTGGGGCATTTTTGAATCAAGTTTATGAAATCGACGTTTGATGCCCTAAAGGCCAGGTGGATCATCTTCTCATTCTGGTTTAGTTTAGGAATGTCTGTCTTTGAGCTGATGACTCTAATTCTCATGTATATTCACCCAGATAACTTCACCCAAATAACCTCGAAGCTCCCACGAACATCATTACTTGATTTAAATGAATCCCCAATACGAATTTTAGATAATTTTGGTTTTAATTTTGCCTTTTTGATATCATTTTCACATTACGTTAGCCTGTAATAATTTAAAGGCATGCGAACAACAATTAAGTAATTTAAAAACTGATGTTGCTGCTTGATCCTAAACTTTCAGGATTTGAGATGATCAACCAACTGAGCTAAGGATTCAAGCACCAGGTCAGGAGCAACGCCCGAGTTTGCCACCACATCTTCCCTATACTTTCCCGTCTTCACCAGAATTCCTGGAATCCCAATCTTCTGAGCTCCTTGCACATCTGTGAAAACATCGTCTCCTATCATGGCAACTTGCTTTGCGCCCTTGCCCATGTCGTCCATAGCCATCTTGAAGAATTTCCAAGAGGGCTTTCCCATGAGTTCCGCCTTCTTTCCAGTCGCAAACTCCAGTGCTGCCACGAAAGGACCTGCGGACAGGACGATGCCGTCGGATTCCATCCAGTATCTGTCTCTCTCAAGGGCGAGGATCTCTGCCCCGTCAAGTATCAGCCGCAGAGCCAAATTTAGGCGCTCGAAGGTAAAGTCATTCCCTGCATCGCCTATGACCACGAAATCAACATCTTTTTCTGCAATCGTAATTCCGGCGCTCTCAAAATCCAAATGCACATCACCAGCCGTGAGCAAGAAGCATCTCTCCTTTCTCAATCGCTTCATGTGCTCGATCGCAGCCATCGGCGGAGTGAATATGTATTCAGCAGGCACATCATATCCAAGCCTCTTCAGGCGCTCAGCAACTGAGTCCCGGCACCTTCGCGTTGAGTTGGATACAAACCTGTAGATGTATCCGCGATCCTGCATAAAATTCAGGCATTCTTTAACACCAGGAATGGGGCTCTGTCCCACGTAAAGTACCCCATCCAGATCGATAAGAAATGCCTCTATCCCCGATTTCATAGCAATTCACAAAATTGCAAGCGTCTGGGCTTTTATCTGCAGCATCTTCTCCCTTCCCACAAGGACCTCCACCAGCTTAAGGGCGAATTCCAGGGCTGTGCCTGGAGATCTGCTGGTTATCAGGTTCTTGTCAACGACGACCCGATCTTCACAGAACTCTGCGCAGGCTGCAACCTGGGCTTGGCCCGTGGGGCTGACAGTGGCTCTGCGTCCCTGCAGAACGCCGGCTTTGATTAGCACCGAGGGGGCGGCGCATATCGCCGCGACATACTTTCCTGCGCGATCCATCTCCCGTGCCATATTCAAGATGCGCTCATCGTTTCCCAGGTTCACAAAGCCGGGAGAGCCGCCCGGCAATACCAGGCCATCGAAGTCCCTAAAATCAATTTTATTCAGGCTGGTGTCGGGCAAAACCAAAATATTATGAGATCCTCGGACAGGTCCATCCTGAAGTCCAGCCGTCACAACCTCGATGTCCGCGCGCCTCAAAATGTCGATTACGCTGACAGCTTCAATCTCCTCGAAACCCTCTGCCATGGGTACCAGAATTCTCATATCTCCTCGGCAAATAATTAACATCGATATCTTAAATCTATTGCCATTATCGTCTGCATTTATTACTGTTTTCCTTTTCTCAATTTCACAATTTGTATGAATAATGAACAAATATCCTTATATAATTCCTTTGAGGGCTTTCTCATATCAACGCATATTCCAAAGATTAACCTTCGGGCAGATGTTTGCAATGGACATAAGAGATTCAAGCAACCTGTATATGATGTTGATGTACGTTTACATGAAAGCATATCGCGAAGCCCTTGAGGACTTTGAGTATGCCGTTAAGGACTCCAGCTATGTGGACCTGGCATTATTGTCCGTCAAGCAGAAGTATTGCGAAAAAATTGACAAGATAGCCAAAGAGATGTTGATATAGCAATGAAACATCATCTACTGTCATGATCTGTCAAAGATGCGGCAACTGCTGCATTCACCTGGATATCTATATAATCAACCCAACGTCCGTACTGCCGGACGGGACCATCGACACTGGAGACCCCAGTGCCATGATCCACAAACCAGCCGGTGAGCGCTGCCCGCATCTTGCCTGGGAGAACAATCAAGCAGCCTGCGTCATTCATCACCTGCCTTGCTATCAGGGAACACCCTGCCAGCTGTTCGAACAGGTAGGCTCAGAGGATGCAGTGTGCATCATGAGCAGCTACTTTAAAGGCAACTGACTGATCTCCACGACCAGATCGTTGTAATCACGATCCTTGAGCCCATAAAGGTCTTCCCAGCGCAGCTGGCATCTATTGGAGCCTAAAGGCAGCTTTATGACATGTGCCTTCAAATCCGGGTTGAGGTTGCTGTCTGTGTAATACACATTTCCATCCTCTGCCTTGAGTGCAAAGACGAGCCTTGTCCCTGCCTCGAAGTTGCCCACCTCGAAGCTCTTGCCCAAATTCTCCTTTGTGGCATCGAATAGCTTTTCTCTAGAGGGCTGGCAGATCCAGAACTGGTTGTTGTTCTGCGTATTCTTGCCGACGAACCTGGCCACTACCCGGCAGTCCCTGGTCAGCACGATGTCCTCATTGCTGACTGGCACAACCTCGACATTGACGATGAGATCCTTGTAGTCCTTGTTCTTCAGACCCATAGAGTCCTCCCAGCGCAGCTCCCATTTGTTGTAGGCGGTTGGAAGCTTGCGAACGTGGCTCAAAGAGTCGGGGTTTTTTGCCTGGTCTGTGCAATAAACATGGCCTTCAGGAGTCTTTATCGAGAAGGTGAGCTTATCTTTAGCCCGGAATAAGCCCAGGTCAGTCGTCTTTCCAAGTGGGTCGTCCGCCTTGAAGATCAACTGCTCGCGTGGATAGCTTAGACTGAGTTCATCCTCTCTCTGTCTGCTCTTTAAAGTCACCAGGACTCGTCCATCTTTTGAGATGACCAGGTCGTCGGTATAGGGGCTGAACACCTCGAGCTCCATGACGACATCATTGTAATCCTGCTCTCCCAGACCATAAAGGTCTTCCCAACGCAGCTCCCACTTGTAGGTTCCTGTCTGGACCTTCTTGACGTGGTCACAAGCATCATCATTTTGAGATTGATCTGTGTAATATGTGTGGACAGTGTATCCATCAGAGGCCACAAGCGCCAGGGTGAGCCTGGTCCCAGATGAGAATGTTCCTACCTCGAAGGATTTTCCAAGTTCTGACTCCTTGGCTGCAAAGATGATTCTCCTCTCGGGATAGCTCAGCCAGATCTCGTCTTTTAGCGCTGTGTTCATCTCCTTGAAGCGAACTATGACCCGTCCTCTCATAGGCATTATCAGGTCGTCATCCGCAGTGAATTGCACTGAATAAAAGGCAAAGCTGTTGCCAATACCACATTCACCGTAACCGATCTTGAACCAGCCGTTCTCTCCCCATCCCGGACCCCAGCTATTCTTGCAGATCCAATATCCACCAGCATCATCATATCCGACGATGCAGATCGCATGATCCCCGACGTAGCCACCGTAGGCGCTCTTGTAAATTCCACCTGTATAGTAGTAAAAGTCCTCAAAGACATTCATCCCGGACATTATGGGGCCTTTGCGAGAGATCCACTCTTTAGCCTGTGCTGAGCCTGATAGAGTTCTCCAGCTATCGATTTTTTTGATCCTCTGATCTCTATCTGCACATGAATGGGTCTGATCGCTGTTGTATGGCCAGCAGCCTTCATCTGGTATGCCGCTGTTCCTGGCATAATTCAATGCAGGTGCAAAGTTCCAACCTCTCGAGCAGCAATTGCCGCAACCGCGAAAGAAGAGGTCTGCCTCAGATAGATCTGGATTGAGGTTCGGGTTGCGCAAGAATATCTCCAGGTTTGACTCTATCATGGCCACAGTTGCAAAAGCAACACACGAGCCGCAAGCACCCTGGTCCTTGATGGGCGTGGTCCAGTTCTTATCGGATACCCGCCTCCAGTCCCAGCTCGAAGGATAGACGAATACGATCCCCCGTTCTGCTGCGAGGGCATTCTCATGGATCATCAACTCCTGGGCCCTCTTTTTTTCCTCATCAGGCACAACGAGCCCAAGGTAGTTCTTCCAGGCCTCTTTGGGCAGGTTGGACAGAGAGGTAGTGCCTGCAGACCATGAGAGGTTCTTTTCGCGTATCTTGCTCTGTATGGCTTTTATTTCATCTATCGCCAAGCCGAGATCCCCGTTCTTTTTTGGGGCGGAGGATATATAAATATCTTGCGTTATTTTCTTAAGATGATAATCTTTGGCTACCCGTCGGCCAAGTGAAGTTTATAAAGCCGTTCGAGCAAACAGAAAACTTGGGAGTTGGTCATGGAGGTTATAATCAAGAGGTCCAATAAGCGCAAGAAGACCATCCAGGCCCGGATGGTCGGTGGGCGAATGGAGGTTCTTGCGCCATCTTATATCTCCGATGCCGCATTGCAAGATCACATCGCTCGCCTCCAGGCGAGGCTTGTGAAGAGCGATGCCCCAAGGAATGATGATCATCTACAAGCCAGGGCAAGCCATTTGAATAAAAAGTATTTTCATGGGACTCTGACCTGGAACTCCATCACATACTCTGCACGCCAGGAGCACAGGCGCGGATCTTGCAACTATACCACCAAGACCATTCGCATCAGCAATAGGCTGGTCGGGCTGCCCCAGTGGGTCGAGGATTATGTGATCGTGCACGAGCTGGCCCATCTAATCGAGCCCAACCACGGCAAGAGGTTCAAGGCACTTGTGCGCAAATACCCGCTAGCGGAGAGGGCAATTGGTTATTTGATGGCCTCCGAGGCCATGAAGCCAAGCACGTGAAAAAGCAAATAGAGAAACGAAGGATTTAAAAAAAATGATCGCTCCTCTGACAATCACTCACAGGTATCGAGCAGCCTCTTCTTGCTGACTCTCTTATCTCCGGGCTTAATGGGCTCTACCTTAGCTTCTGTCTTTTCTTTCTTCTCCTTCTTCTCTTCGTGGTGTGTCATTCTCAGCCCCCATCTGTTATTCTAACTAATATTAATTATAAGTTTTGGTGGATAGCACTTCTGCATATCATTGGTCGATAGGCTTGAGTATGCAGGTAGGGTCCTCGCCGAGCAGGTCGCCGTGATAGTAGTAGGCCTTCTGACGGCATCCTCCGCAAAGCTCTTTGTAGCAGCACTCTCCGCAAGCATCTTTGAGGCAGGACTTGACAATACGCAGGCCCTCCAGCTCCTGGGATGGATGGTCAATCCAAATGTCACGAAATGGCCGCTCACGAACATTTCCGACGACGATATGGGGCATGAAATGACAGGGATGGACATCCCCCCTGTGGTTGATATTTGCCACCTTGACGCCTGCAGAGCAACCACCAGCATTTGTCAGGAGCCTTTTCACATACTCATGCCTTGGGTCATCCTTTAAGAGCTCCAGAAGGTAGGCACCATCCATGGGCGAATCAGTTGTCAGGATCTCGATATTTCTGTCCTTCAGCTCCACTGCGGCCTCAGCCAGCAGCTTGATCACGCTCCTGCGCTGCTCTGGAGTGACGTCCCTTTCTGCAATCCCTGCACCCCGGCCCGTTGGCACCAGATGGTAGAGACAGAACCGGGGAATCTCCTCATCCAGAGCAAGGTTCAAGAGAGCCGGTATATCCTGCCAATTGTCGCGAGTCAAGGTTATGCGAAGGCCTGTCCTGAGCCCTGCATCTCGCGCGTTTCGCAATCCTTGCAGTGCCTTCTCCCATGCTCCTTGAACGCCCCGGAAGGCATCATGGCGCTGTGGCGAAGAAGAGTCAATGCTCACGCCCACATACCTGATCTTCGCCTCTGCCAGCAATCTCGCCACCTGGGGAGAGATCAATGTCCCATTCGTCGAGATGACGGTGCGAAGGCCGATCTCACGAGCATGGAAGGCATAGGCGAAAAAGTTGCGGCTCAAGAGAGGTTCGCCTCCTGTGAATATGAGGATGGGGATCTTGAGGGCTGACAGATCATCCTCCAGGCGTATGCCCTCTTCCAGGGACATCTCCTCCCGAGACTCGCTCTTGGCGTCCATGTAACAATGGCTGCAGGCCAGGTTGCAGTGCCGCGTTATGTTCCACATCACCACAGGCCGTGACATTGCAGAGAACCTGACGAGATCAGGCGGCAGGCTCTGACAGGTCTCGGATGCTCGCAAGGTCTCCCAGACAGTGGCCTGATCGGCCAGTGCTTTTGAAAATATGATCATTTCACAAACTCCGCCACCAGGGCCTGGAGCATTGCCTCGAATGTGAAAATCCTTGGCATTATGTCCACCTTCAGGCCCAGCCGTTCAAGCTCGTTGGCTGTAGGCTTTCCAATCGCTGCCACAGTGGCACAGCCCAGTGCCTCTCTGAGCTCCTTCTCCAGTCCCAGCTCTTGCGCTCGCTCTAACAGATTTCTAGCTGTGGAAGAGCTGGTGAAGGCAAATATGTCAACGCTTCTGGCCATTTTTATCAGCTCGTCGAGCCTTGGGTCGCATGATGCCACAACTTCGTAAAGAGGGATGTCATCCACGAGGAGCCCGGATGACCTCAGTTCCTCGGAGAGGTACTGACTGCCCTGGGCGCTCCTGAGGAAGAGGATGTGCTTGCATTTGCCTCTCAGCATCCTCATGAGGCCTTCGGAGCTGTACTCGTCAGGCACCTTTGGCCGCAGGCCGTACCTGATCAGCGCCTGTTCTGTCTTAGGGCCGATGGCAACTATTGCCTTCTCCGCAAGGCTGGAGCAGATCGCCTCGTTTTTCAGGGCCAAAGCTACGCCGTTTGCACTTGTGAAGGCCACGCACTCCGCAGCCCTGATCCTTTCCAGCAGATCGGGCGGCAGTGGCCTTTCTGCAAGAGCTATGGCCGGTGCCAAGACCGGCAAGAAGCCATAAGCTTCTGCCAGCTTCCTGGACTCCTCCTGCTGGGCAGCAGGCCTCAGAATTGCGATCTTCTTTTTGGAGAGCCGCCCCGAAAGGCCTACAACATCGCCTACTACAAGTATGGCAGGCGACTCGATCTTCGCAATCCTGGCAGACTCTGCGATATTTGCAAGAGTGCCAGAGACCATCCTCTGATCGGGCCAGCCGCCCCTCTCCACGATTGCAGCAGGCGTCTGTGGAGATTTACCACCATTGATCAGCGCTGCAATGTTCTTCTCCAAACGCGAGACGCCCATCAAGACCACCAGCGTCCCACCGAGGCGCGCGATGGCGTTCCAGTCCAGAGGCCCGTCTTTCCCAGGCTCCTCGTGGCCGGTGACGATGGTCAGCGATGAGGCTACGCCCCGGTGGGTTACTGGAATTCCAGCCAGCTCCGGGGCAGCGATCGCCGATGTGACTCCTGGCACGACCTCCACATAAATGCCCCTCTCAAGCAATGCCAGGGCTTCTTCTCCGCCCCGGCCGAAGAGATAAGGATCTCCGCCTTTGAGACGAACAACAACATTGCCCGCCTCTGCTTTCTCGATGAGGAGCCTGTTGATTCCATCCTGAGAGAGCTTATGCCGTCCTGCCGTCTTGCCCACGTCGATCAATTCCGCCTTCGCTCCGTCCAGCATCCTCGGATCCAGCAGCCGGTCATATAAAATCACATCGGCCTCCGATACAAGCCGCTTTGCCTTCAAAGTCATGAGTTCAGGATCGCCAGGACCTGCACCCACAAGATAGACCTTACCTCGCGCCAAACGCCTTCACCGCCTCTAGTACAAGCTCTCGTCCGCCCATCTCCATCAGCCTGCGTCCAATATCTTCAGCCTGGTCCAGGTAACCATCCTCTAAAGAGATCTTCTCGTCCAATCTCACAAACCTCTTTCCATCCATGGAGAGGACCTCAGCCAGGACTCGAGCAGCGCCATCGATCACATCCGCATGAATAGCAATAGGCACTATGCACCCCCCGCCAACGGTCTCCAGGATTTTGCGCTCGATCATGGTCTCAGTTCTGGTTGGCACATCATCAATGGATTTAGAATGCATTTCAGCCTTCGTTCCTATCTTGGATACTACTACTATCGTTCCTTGGTTGGCAGATGGAACGAACGATTCCTTGTCAAGCCTTGCATAATCCAGCTTCAGGCCCATGCGCTGCAGACCAGCCTCTGCCAGAACGATGGCATCGTAGTCGCCCTGGCTCAGCTTTCGGAGCCTCGTCTGCAGGTTTCCGCGCAGGCTAGACACTTGCAGATCGGGCCTTGAGCGGCGCAGTTGTGCAGTGCGGCGCATGCTTGATGTGCCAACGATCGCGCCCTCCCTCAACTCATCCAGAGAGAGGCCATCCCTGCTCACCAGAACATCGGCGGGAGAGTCACGCCTCAAGACGGCAGAAACAGTCAGCTCTCCTGGCCTTTTGGTAGGAAGATCCTTCATGCTGTGTACTGCCAGGTCGATCTTGCCAGAGAGCATATGCTCGTCGATCTCAGCGACGAACACGCCCACGCCTGAAAGCTGGTGCAAGGGTTTGTCCAGAAAGACATCGCCGCTGGTCTTTACCAGAACAACCTCAGTCTCAACTCCAAGAGGTCTAAGCCTCTCCCTGACGATCTCAGTCTGGCGCAGTGCCAGAGGGCTGCCACGGCTTCCGATGATCAGTTTTTCAGACAGGTTCTGAACGCCTCCAATGTGGCTTCGATGACCTCTGTGGAATGGGCCGCAGAGATGAAATCCGTCTCATACTGGCTGGGCGTGAGAAATACGCCCTTCTCTAGCATCCTGTGGAAGAATGCCAGATAGCCTGCTTTATCGCACTTCAGGGCATCCATGTAATTGCGAGGCTCAGGACCGAAGAAGACCTTGAACATGCTGGCAATTCCAGAGACGCTGTAATTCAGCTTCAAGTCCTCCAAGATCTCCTGCAGCCTTTTTCGCATCATATCTCCCGTGGCGTTCAGCCTCTCCAGAACGTTCTCTCTCTCCATGACATCCAGCGTGGCCATTCCTGCAGCCAGGGAGATTGGACTGCCATTGAAGGTTCCTGCCTGGTAGATGCCGCCGCCAGGAGCTACCTGTGAGATCAAGTCACGTCTGCCGCCAAAGGCTCCAATCGGAAAACCGCCGCCAATGATCTTGCCGAGTGTGGTCAGATCCGGCACAACCCCGAAGTATTCCTGCGCGCCTCCAAGAGCTAGCCGGAAGCCTGTTATGACCTCATCGAAGATAAGAAGAACGTCGTTGTCTCTTGTGATCTCCCGGACCGATTGAAGGTAACCGTCTACTGGCAGAACGGGGCCGATATTTCCCAAAACTGGCTCCATGATCAGACATGCAACCTCGCCCGCGAACTTCCTCAGCACCTTCTCCAAAGCCAAGGGATCATTGTAGGGCAGTTGCAGGGTGTTCTTGGCGCTGTCCGCAGGGACTCCCAGGGAGTCTGGAGTTCCAAAAGTAGTGGCTCCCGAACCTGCCTTGATCAGGACGCTGTCGTGTGCACCATGAAAGCCGCCCTCGATCTTGATGATCTTATTTCTGCCCGTCGCTCCGCGTGCCACGCGAATTGCAGCCATGGTGGCTTCAGTGCCAGTGCTTACGAAGCGGAGCATCTCCATGCTGGGGTAGAGCCTGGAGATCCTCTGCGCCATTTGGACCTCCAGCTCCGATGGAGTTCCGTAGAGCCAGCCCTTCTGCAGCTGAGAGACCACAGCATTCATTACAGCCGGATGGCGGTGGCCCAGAACCATGGGGCCGTAAGCCAAGCAGTGATCGATGAATCTATTTCCATCTACATCCCAGATGTAGGGGCCATCGGCCCTTGCTGCATAAAAGGGATAGGGCGAGATGGCGCGCACAGGGCTGGAGACGCCGCCTGGCATCAGCCTCTTGCCGCTCTCATAGAGCTTGATCGATGAGTCAAAACGCATTAGAGGAGCACCAATCATTCAATCCAGTAAAGATTAATCAAACTTGCGATGGCGCAACTCATAGACAAGCTGCCCGCCAACCATCTTCTTCCACTTTCTTCATGACCACGCGCAAAGGCAATCCTGTCTCGTCTGCAATTCTCTTGCACTCCTCGTACTCAGGCTTGACGTTCAGCAATTCTCCTTTCATCCTGCTAATTTTGACAGCGACCGGAAATGTGCGATTGCAGATCTCCACATTTACTGTCCCAGCCTCGCGCTCAGCCAGATAGCGGTGCAGGCTTAAAAAGACGCGAACTCCGAGGGATCCTGTCTCCCTGATCATGATCTTTGCCAGTCTATCCATCTCCTCATGCCTGGCGATGACCCGAATCACATTTCCGCTGCGGCCCTTCTTCATCAATGCAGGCAGGACGGATACATCCAGTGCTCCAGCGTCCATGAGCAGCTCCATCAGACGGCCCAGCACCTCTCCAGTCACATCATCGACATTGGTCTCCAATTGCACAACGCGATCGCCGTGCTGCTCATGCTCCGCATCTCCAGCCGCCATCTGTTGCCAGTGAGGGATCTTCGCGACGATGCCTCGAAGGACATTTGGCAGGGGTAGCTCTTTTCTGCCCGCGCCATAGCCTGTCTTCTCGGGCAGAATCAGAGGGAACTCTGGCAGGAATTCGTCGACCAGCGCAGCCAGGAGGGCGGCGCCCGTTGGCGTGAGAAGCTCTGCGTCCACTGGCCCGCCCCTCCAGGGAATTTCATAGGACCTCAAGATCTCTAAGGATGCGGGGCCTGGAACTGGCAGAAGGCCGTGGGCTGATTTTACATAGCCTCCTCCGACTGAGATCGACCGGCACAAGACGCGCTGCACATTCAGGCTCTGCAGCGCAGCGCAGCTTCCAGCAATGTCCGCGAGCGCATCAAGCGCACCGATCTCATGAAACCTGGCCTCGACTTTGGGCGCACCATGCACCTTGCTCTCAGCAGCGGCAAGTATATCCAGAGCCTGAAGTGCTTTTCGGAGTGCATCCCCCTGGAGGCTAGAGCTCTTTAAGATGGAGACTGCCTCGTCCAATGATTGGTATCTCCTGTCTGAGATCACATCAACCCTGGCCGCCATGATATGGCTGCGCTCCTGGCGCGAGATCTCCAGATTGCAGCCTACAGACTCGACCGCCTCGCGGACTGTATTTTCATCTGCACCCAGATCCAAAAGGCAGCCCATTATCATGTCGCCTGAGGCTCCAGCGCTGGGGTCGAAGAGAAGGGCCTTCATAATTCAAATTAATTGTTTATGCGGTTAAATACAAATTGGTCTTTGGGGGAAGAGAGGCTCATGAAGGGCAATCGAGAATGTGGCGTTGGTCCCTTGACTCTCCAGATTCCATTCTCTTTGGTGTCTGGTAAATTTACGCCGAGGGTGAGATTCGAACTCACGAGACCCTTGCGAGTCACCAGCTATCCAGGAGATCTCTCCAGGCTGGCGCCCTACCGCTAGACGACCTCGGCACTAGCTTTATCTTTTTGCAGCTTTTTCGGCCGGAGCGAAAGCTTGCCTCTCTGCCAGCTTCCACGCCTTCGGATAGGTGCCCGGCTCCATTATTACCCTTTCGGTCGTGGCCACTATCCCTGCATTGGATGAGAGCATCTCCTGGCTCGCCATCTGGGCCCGGGCCACGGCCACTGCCTCGCCCTTCAGCGTGAACAGGGCAACATCGTCGCCCTTGTTGATCTCTGTCTCAAGGCTGAGCAGGCCTGGAGCCGCGAGGGGCGCTCCATGGCAGATTGCGTCCACTGCATTGTCGGCAATTGTGAGATGTGGCAGGTGCCGCAGCGCCGCCTCTACTGGCAGAATCACGCGACGCAGCGCTGCCTCGTCCCCCGTCTCCTTCCATTCTTCATAGGCATCCTTGAGCTGGTGTAGCGTCACAAGCGTCTCATCCTCCCTGAAGGGACCAGCCTTTGTGCGGCGCAGCTCCTCCATATTCGCGCCGACGCCCAGGGCGAGCCCGATATCGAAGCAGAGCTTGCGAATGTAGGTCCCAGCCTCACAGCCCACGCGCATGAGCACATGCTGCTCCTCGACCTCCAGGACATCCAGATAATAGATCGTCCTTGTGCGAAGCTGCTTGACCACAGAGGACTTAAGTGGTGGCTTCTGATAGATCGTGCCCACAAACTCACCGCAGACCTCCAAAATATGCTTTCGAGGCAGAGGGTGGTGAATGTGCATGAGGCAGATGTACTCTTTGCCTGCCAAAAGGAGTGTGTCCATCACCCTGGTGGCATCTCCCAGAAGAACTGGCAGGATCCCAGTGACCTTAGGGTCGAGCGTACCACTGTGGCCCGCCTTCTCTACATTTAAAATCCTCTTCACCCAGGCGGTCACCTCGTGACTCGTGGGCCCGGAAGTCTTGTCCAGATTGATGGCCCCAAGGCGCATATGCATCTTCAGGCTGCGCTGCATGGGTGGGACCCCAAAGGCGGGATCTGTCCTGCCCGCTCTCTTTACCAGGACTGACCTGATAGCGTCGGATGGCAGCGAGGAAAGATTCTTAGCATCCTTTGGAGCTGAAGCGCCTTGGCCTTTTTTTCCAGCACGATGGATGTTCACTGACATGCCCTCACAGCTGCCAGAACAACTGCAAGCGTCCCTGCCTCATTGAACCTGCCCGTGTCCACCACAAGGTCATAGCCAGAATAGTCGTTTATGTCGATGTTGTAGTACATCTTATACCGTCTGGCCTCGCTCTCTTCTCGAATCCTCGTCTCCTGCATGGCATCCTCCAGAAGCTTGGACTCACGCTTGGATATGCGCTCGGCCCTGGTTCGCAGGTCTGTCTTTAAAAGCACCTTGAGGTCTGCGCTCAGAAGGTGGCCTGACAGCCTCCCCTCGAATATCCCTGAGCCATCTTTTGCAAGCGTCTTCTGGGCATCATCTATCAGGTAATCGATCTCAGGACCCTTCTCCGCCAGACGGTTCATATCTTTTACCGATATGTTCTTCTCGCTTGCGATCTTTCTGAAGAGATCCCCGGAATTAACCCACCGCAGTCCGAGCTCCGCCGCCAGGCTGCGCGCCAGGGTAGATGTGCCGGTGCCCGGTGCGCCGCTTATGGTTATTATCATCTCAGCTCATGCTCCCGATATCCAGAGCCTTGCGTATGATCTGCGATACAGGAAGGGAACAGACGAAGTACCAGTAGTACCAGAAAAGGAAAGGTCCAATGACTGTAGCATTGATNGGATGCGTCCCCCAGAAGGGAAATGTCATTGTCATGCCGGGATTTTGTTCTATGTANAGATACGCCCACATGAAGAGCGGTATGGAGATGAGGCCGATGTAAAGCATTGGCTTGAACTGCATCTGCATCATCTTGCCCTGCTCCGAGACCATCTTCATCTGCTCTGTTTGCAGTTGCTGCTGGCGGGCCTGATCTCCTGATAGCTGTGCCTCTCTCATATCTCTTTGCAGCCGCCTCATCTTCTCCTGCTGAGCTCTTAAGAAATCCCAGTCCATGGTGTACTTCTGAATAAGGCTAGCGTACAGGCCCGTTATGGCAGCCAGGACGAAGAGCACGAGATGGAAGGGCAGGATGGAAGGCATCCATCCTATGAGATAGCCAACGGCCACGCCCAAACTGTGCCTCAGGTCGCCGCTGACCATGATCCCGAAAAAGAGGACAAAGCCTACAGCGAGGGCCGCATTATCCAGGGACTTGGTCAGCTTCTGATTCATGTCGATGCTCCGAAGAACTTCTGCATCATTGGGTACATCTCTTGAATCTGCTCGCTGGCTATCTGCTCATAGAGCCTATAGACAATGCTCACCGCCAGGAGCAGACCTGTGCCGCCCGCGCTGCCAAGGGTTCCAAGCAGCGTAGCAACCAAGGTTAGCAGGCCAATGATCGCACCACCGATCACCGTCACCTTGGGGATGTATCTTTCCATAAGTCTCTCGATAGAGGCCGGGTTACGCCGATAGCCTGGAACCTGCAAACCGGAGTTGTGGATCTTGGTTGCAACGCTCTTGGGTCCCATGCCAGTGGTCTCGATCCAGAAGATAGCAAAGATAATTCCACCTACGATCAGGAATGTTGAATCCACGAGCACATGCAAAAATATCTGCCAGTTCGCCAGAGGTGCGAATCCAAGCTCAGTTAATCCCGCTACATTTTGGTTTACCATGCTGGGTATCCAGCTCTCAGGCCCCCTCAGGGCAGAGAGATAATACATCATCCCTGAAACAGGCTGTGGAGACGAAGCACCCATGGCTGCTCCCGTTGCGGAATTGTATTTTGCATAGGATATGAAGTTCCCAAGGATGCTCGAGTATCCTGTGTACACTGTAGTCACGCCTTGACCTGTAACCGATGCCGTGGTAACCGCTCCGATCTTGGCCGCAAGAAGCGCCCCTAGCATCTCAATATTGGCCTGGATGGCCCTCACTAGGATCATGGGCAGAACCGATGCATAAACCAGCTTTACAGGGAACCTGCCTCTAGCACCCCGCACACGGCTGTGTGCCAGAGGGATCTCAATCCTGGTGGACTCAACAAGAACTACCAGCAGGATGATAAGTATTGTAGATACCAGCGCCAGGATTCCACCTGTGACAAGTATGAACTTCATCCCTTCTGAGGTGAAGATGGTGTCAAAGCTTATGAGCTGCAACCGGATGATGTCAATCCATTTAGGTATGATGCCAACGGGCAGTCCGGCATCTCCGGTAGCTGGGTTGATGATGCCCGTGACCAACTGCTGGCTTATCCCTGCCACGATGAACAGCCCTACGCCTGAGCCCACGCCCCATTTGGAGACGACTTCGTCCATATAGACGATGAGAGAACCACCTACAAATACCTGCAGAAATATCAATAAAGATATTATGCCCAGGGGAACGCCAAGAGCACTGGCCAGATCGGCATTGGGCAGCAAATAACCTCCCATGACCTGCGGCAGTGCCTCCACTGCTACCATCACAAATACCAGAGCCTTCTGGGTGCCTTGATATATGGCCTGGTCGCGTGGATCGCTCAGGTCGAGCTTGATTATCTCAGCGCCCACCAGGAGCTGCAGCACGATGGATGCAGTGACTATTGGCCCAATGCCAAGGAGCATCATGGATCCAAAACTGCCAGCAAAGAAAGCACGGTAAGCGCTGAAGATATCAGTGGACGCTGCAGAGAGGCCAAAGAGCGGTATGTTGCCCAGTATGAAATAGAGCAGCAATATGGCCAGAGTCCAGCTTAGCTTTCTCTTAAAATGGACGTGCCCCGTGGGCCGCTCCACCGACGGGAGCCGGCGCACAAAGGGCTCTATCGCATAAAAGAAACTATGCTGGTTCATACTACTACTGCTTGACCACCAGCAGCCTCAATCTTCTCCTTGGCCGTAGCTGAGAAACCAGCAGCACTCACAGTCAGCTTTCTGGTTACCTTGCCGCGACCAAGGACTTTCATCTCTCCGAGCTCAACCTTACCATCCTGCCCAGCCAGCTGATCCAGCATGTCTACATTGACCACTTCTGGTTTTTGGGACAGCGGCAAACGGACAAATCCATGCCTGCCCATCTGGGTGCCGAGAAGAATGGACCGCATGAAGTGATGCTTGCACTTGCCTACGTCTCCACGACCGCCTCGTGAGCCGCCCCCTCGCGCGTTCTTGTGTTTGCCGTGGTACGTCCTATGGCCTCTGCGTTCCTTCGTCTTTGGTCTAACCATCGCCTTCTACCTCATCCTCTTGATAAGATCTGCCAGGTCCTCGCGAAAACCTACATCTCCGCCCTGCCCTGCAGTCTTCTTGGTGGTCTTCAAGCCCCCTCTCGCCGGATGTAGTCTGAAGATGGGCTTTATTCCATAGTCCGTCAGGCTGGCCGAGCCAGAGTTCACAGCCGAAGCAAATTCCCTAAAAGAGCGATAGGGTGTGTTCTCTTTCAAGAACTGCTCTGTAAGACGCCGGTTGCCGCTCAGCCGCCCACGCTTCTCAAGGAGCATGGCCAAAGTGTCATCGTCTATCTTGCCCCAGGCGACGTAATCCTTCACCTTCTGGATCATTCCACGATAGTGGTGGTTCTCCCCAACCACAGCACAGTGGTTGACCCTGTGAATGCGCAGCATTGCCAGGGTATCCTTAACCTCGGGCCTGAGATTAACCTCGCCTCTCAATCTCACTACGGCAAACATCTTCAGGCCCTCACGGTTATGGTATTGATCAATGCATTGTAGGTGGCTTTGGCAAAGTTGAGGGTGGTCCTGGTCGAACCGGCAGTCCTCGTCCAGACATCCTTGATGCCTGCCATATCCATGACCTTCTTGGAGGTGTCACCAGCAGCTATCCCAAGGCCCCGAGGAGCAGGGATGAGCACCACTCTGACGCTTCCAGACTCGCCCACGACTTCATAGGGCACAGTATGTGGCAAACCACAGCCGCATTCCCAGCTACCACATCCACGCTTGACCTTCATGATATTCAGTTTGGCGTTGTCGATACCTTTTTTGATTGCACGGCCCACCTGAACATCCTTGCCTTCACCAAGGCCGATATAACCATCTCTGTTGCCTACTATCACAGTGGTTCTGAATTTGACCCTCCTTCCGGAGTCGGTCATCCTCTGAACCATGTTGATGTCCAAAACCTCGTCCTCAAGACCGGGAATAAGCACATCGATCAGGCCTGCCTCCTTAATTGGCAGCCCCGACGCAATAGCCTCATCGAAGGTAGTTACCTGGCCCTCGAAAACTAGCCTGCCCAGCCTGGTCCTGGGGACCCACTCTTCTTGGTAAAAATCGCGTTTCTTTTTCTGATCCACAGTCTCACCCCAGTATCTTCTCACGGGCCTGCTCAAATTGGGCCACGACGTCCGCTCCGGTGTGCTCCTTTATGTGCTCGCCGCGAATCCTCTCATCCTCTGGGAAGACCTCAGGGCTGTGAGGCACCTGGACGCCTGCGTCAACGACGCCTTTTATTGCAGCATAGATTCTGTTGCCGCGAGTGGATGCATGCAGGCCAATGTCTGCTATGCCCTCGCTCACACCCAGGGCCAGCATCTTCTTTCCAAAGAGGAGCCCTGTAAGGTATGCTGCTGGCAAATTGCCCTTCCCAAGAGTATACCCGAAGCCTTCCAATTCCCTGGAATTGACCGTCAGCAGCGTCCTGTCGCCTTTTTGCTCCGCTACAACCAGCTGTATTGTGGTGCTTGCATTGCTCTTTCTGACCACAACCCTCGGTTTCTTCGATAGTATTAGTTTATATCTGACGTGATAGTTGGTCTTGCCCTCTCTCCGCCTGCGGAAGGGCACCTTGTATCTTGGTCCTGTAGCCAAGTCACTCACCCCTGGAAAGGCTCTTGGCCTTGATGTAGGCATTGAGATGCGAAATGCTTCTGTACTCTCCGCCCTTGGATTTGCGGTAGAGCAACCTGTAGGTATGCCGGTCTATCTGATCGTCATCCCGAAGCTGTCTCAATCTCCTCCTCAGAGCGCGGATCTTCGTCATCCACTGCTCCTTATGAGGCGTTCTAGCTCCCTGGGCTCCTTTTCTGCGCCCTGCTCCCTTGCAGTGGCCGTAGGCCCGCTTGGCTGCCCTGGCCCTGAATCTGGCCCGGCTGTTTCCCTTTTTGGGCTTGGCCTTGATATTTCCCAGGTTAATTTGGGAACGGATATCCTCTCGGGTTATGGCATCCGCCAGATCGCCTGCAACCTCAGGATCGGGATTGATCCAGACGCGGCTTTCGCCCACTGCGAGCTCAGCCGCCGCCAGCCTGCGCTGTGTCGTAAAATCGGGCATCTCAGGCCCCTCCTCTGGAGTTAAGCACCTTCAGGCCCATCTCCTTAGCCTTGGCCTGAATCTCTTGGCGTTTCTTCAATCCCACTGCTGAAGCTATGCGCACAGCATAGCCCTTTGCCCTCTCAAGATCTGAAACGTTATTCACCAGCATCTCAGGCAGGCCGCACGGATGAAATCCTCGTACCTCTCTGGGGCTTCCAAACCCAGGCCTAACCAGCTTGCCCTTGGCAGCTATCTGCTGCCTGAGCTTGTTGTGCAGGCCGCGAGGCTTTCGCCAGCTTGTGGGCAGCCTCTTCTTTTTATGTGAATCGTGAAAGTTAAACTCAGGCTTCTTGGCCTTCTGCCTGGCCCTCACTCTCAGTAATCTCTGTGCCATCCTCGTCACCTCTTGTCCACCAGGTATATCCCATCTTGGAATATCCTGATATCGAATCCTCGCACCCGCGTGGCCTGCTCAATGTTGGCCATGGTCTGGCCAACGTGCTCCTTGTCGATGCCTGTGATCACTACCTCGTCCTTTCCTAAATTCACCTTGGTTCCGGGCAAGATTTTAGCGGATCGAGGCTTCCTCTCGCCGAGGAAGTTATTGATGATAAGCTCGTCTGCAGCCGCCTTGAGCTGGATTGGAAAGTGAGAGTACACGACCTTCATCTTGTACTCATACCCTTCTGTTACGCCTTTAATCATATTGCGTATGTGCGCCGCCAGGGTTCCAACCATGGCCCTCTGACGCTTGCGATCGAGCCTGGAATTCACGACCAGATGAGAATCCTCTTTCCTGATCTCAATCTCAGGATAGGAAAGCTGCCTGGAGATCTCGCCCTTGGGGCCTTTGACCGTGACGGTATTTCCATCCACAGTAACGGCAACTCCTTCAGGAATCTCTACCTGTCGTGCAATCTCTTTGACCATTGCGACCACCTAATATACATAGGCCAGGAGCTGTCCACCCAGTGATTGGGCCCTGGCATCGCTGTGAGCCATGACCCCCTTGCTCGTGCTGAGGATCAGCACTCCGAAGTTCCTGGCTGGGAGGAATCGCTTCTCCCATTTCTCAAGCTCCGAGACTTTGGTTGCAAACCGGGGCTTGATGACGCCGCAGCGGTTTATTCTTCCCAGGAGCTTTACTCTAAACATTCCTGACTTTCCGTCGTCAACGAACTCGAACTCACCGATGTATCCTCTGTCCGCCATCACCTTGAGCGCTCGACCTATGAGCTTGGAGGCGGGATGGATCATACACTCGGGTTTGCCAACGCTCTCCGCATTCTTGATAATGGACAGTGCATCGGCCAGTGGATCTAACAACACGTGTGACCACCTACGAATATTTTTCAAAGCCCATCTCAGGGGCAATCTCTCGGAAGCACTGCCTGCACAGGTATATTCCGTACTTTCTCACCAGGCCGTTCTTGTTACCACAGCGCTTGCAGGTGTTCGCACCTCTTCCGAAGACCTTCTTGCCTTTCTTCATGCTGCCTCCAAGATCACTACGCCGAACCTCTTTTGGACGAACTCCACTGTATCGTCCTTGCTCAGCCTCTGCCTGGCAGGGAGCCTCTTTTGGCATATGCGCCTTCGGGCAATCCTGTAACCGGCTCTCTTCATCGCCACTGAGACATCCATTCCGAAGATGCCGATCTCGGGGTCATACCTCATGCCTGGGAAGTCGGTGTGCTCTTCAATGCCAAATGAGAAGTTGCCCTGCTCATCGAACTGGCTCTTCTTCAGGCTGCTTCCTGCTGCTTTCAAAGCTACTGCCAGAAAATCCTCAGCCGCCTTACCCCTCAAGGTAAGCTTTGCTCCTATGGGCTCTTTCTTCTTGATGCCGAAGTTTGGCAGAGTCTTCTTGGCGATCGACCGAACCGGCGCTTGATGAGTGATGGCTTTCAGGATGGTCTCAGCATTGACCAGCCGCTGGCCACTCTCCCCCACGCCCACGTGCACGACGACTTTGTCGATGCGGGGCTCAAGCATTACATTCATCTAATTGCCCCCAGTTTGATGACCGGCTGATCTTCTCCGATCATATAGACGTAATCTTCTATGGTCTCGAACTCCTCGTCTCCGGAGATTATCACCCTGTTAGGCTGGGAGCTCTTCACGGTTATGATCTCCTTGATCTTTCCAGTCTGTCCGGCGTGCTTTCCACCTACGACCATGGCCAGGTTGCCGACCTTGAACTCGATCCTATCCTCGATGTTCTTCTCGGGGATTGAGAGAACAAGAGAATCGCCCACTTTGAACTCTCCTTCATCGAGCTTATTCGATCCATCTGAGAGATTGAGCTGCTGCCTCTTGCCCTTGAGGATGGTCTTGTTCTCAATTCTGGCCAGCTTTCTCACGGTTCCTGGCTCAAGGAGGCTTAAGTAGAACATTCCTCTGGCATCCTTCAGCATTCTGTACTGCTGATCGAGGAGCGGAATGGATATTACATCAAATATGCCAACCGGCAGCTTGTAATCCTTCTGGACCTTTCCGTCCACCAGCACCTTGCCCTCGTAGAGGACCCTCTTCGCTTCGCGAGCGTTATCCACGAGCTTGAGCATATCCCGAATTACAGTTACAAGAGGTATGCTCTCCTGCGATGAATGGGGTCCTGGGCTGGTCTTGGCCACCCACTTTTTGGTCTTTCTGGCAATGGGCCAGCTCACGGGAATGGTTACCCTCTTTTGGTGTCTGCTCACTCTGATCGCCTCGCGAAGATCTTCTCCCTCTCTGCGTCCTCAAGCTCGAGCTTTACGATCATGACGTTGGAGGGATGAAGGGTTCTGGGCACCTCTGTTCCGTCCGCGCGAAAGTTGCTCACGCCTGCTACTTTTATTGTGCACCTCTTGAGATCCACATCCTCGACCAGCCCTTCGGTGCCTGCGTGATCTCCACGCATCACCTTAACCGTATCGCCCTTGCGAAGCTCTGCACTGCGCTTCTTCAGCTCTTCGCGCAGAGCCTTGCTCAAGGGTGCGTGCATGTACTTTTGACGCCTGTGCAGCGGTGCAGTATACCTCTCCTTCCGCTGCTTCCTTGGCTGAATGCTCTTCATAATCATCACACAATCATAGATGCCGCTGAGGCTATCTTGCCGAATCTCTCGGCAACCTCGCGGGCCACGGGTCCCTTGACCTCAGAGCCCTTGGGAACGCCCTCGTCGTCTACGATGACGGCAGCATTATCCTCGAAGCTCACCCTGAGGCCATCGGGCCTGCGGAACTCCTTTCTCTGGCGAATGATGACTGCCTTGAAGATCTGCTTGCGCATCTCTGGAGTTCCCTTCTTTACAGATACTATTACCATATCCCCGATTCCTGCGCAGGGCTGCCGGTTTTTCGCGCCTCGGTATTTCTTTACCGAAATGACGTGTAGCGTCCGCGCACCTGTATTGTCCACGCAATCCAGGTATGCGCCAGTGTTGATCGCCCTTGGGATCTTGGCCTTATGTCCTCTCATCTCAAGACCTCCACTACCACGTAAGACTTGGTCTTGGAGAGGGGCCTACACTCCGCTATCCTGACACGATCCCCTTCTTTTGCATCAATGCAAGGGGGATTGTGCGCATGAATCTTGGACTGTCTCTTCTCAAATCGTTCGTATTTCGTTGCCTTCTTCTCGAACTTGCGCAAAACTACCACGGTATTTTCCATCTTGTCGCTAACCACAGTACAATCGAAGACCTGGCCGCGCACAGGCAGGGTACCATGGAAGGGACACTTCGGATCGTTGCACTCCTTCTGCGGCGCGCTAACGTCCAGTCCGATATCCCTCATAACTTCCACCTCGTCCTTTGCATTCTCTTTTGTATTCTGTTCTCGGGCTGCGAGATCAAGACAGAGCCTGAGACCAAAACCCTATTCCCCTCGGGCAGGGTGAAGATCAGGCTCGTGTTCGACTTGGAGATGCGCAAGACTTTGCGCCCCGTCTCCAAAAGGAACGTGTTCCTGGTCTCGTCCACAATCCGACCACTGATTCCAACCTGACTTGGATTGGTGCTCGCCTCAACCAAAACGTCAAGGCCGATCAGTTCGTGCCTTGTCAGGTTCTCAGGGGTCAGATTCACTGCTTTCGCTCCCTCTGGACTGTCTTGATCCTGGCGATCGTCCTGCGGATGTCTCTGATCCTCCCGGGTTTCTCGGGAGCGCCACCGGCAGTCACGATGCCTCTCTCGCGAATGAGCTCGCTCTCGAGCTTTCGCAGCTCCTCTGCAATCTCCTCCTCGTTCATGTTTCGGATCTCATCAATATTGAAGATCGCCATTAGGGGTCACTCCTCCTTGGCCCGAGGTTCAGCACCGGGCCTCGCCTCAGCATGAAGAGCGTCCTCTGCCACGCCCTCGTCTGGTGAGGCTGCTGGCGAGTCGTCTGGGGATTTGGGCTCCACTGCCTGAGCTGGCTCCAGGAGCTGATCCAGTTCGCTCTTCTTCTCGGCAGCCTGCTGTGCAGGCGCTGCGACTGGCGCTGCGGCCGGCTCCGCCTGTGCTTGTTCGATCTGGAAGTCATCGGGCAGCCTCACATCTGGTGGAATGATCCGAACCTGACAGCCGATTACGCCCAGCTTCTTCACGGCCACCGAGTATCCCATGTCAACAAGCTCAACAGCTGGCTTGCCTGAATGCTTGATGTACCCAGAGATGAACTTCTCAGTTCTGGACCGGGGGCCGGTCAGCTTGCCGCTTATGACTATCTCGCAGCCGAGAGCTCCAGCGTCCATCACCCTGCGCATCATCGACTGGCCTGCCTTGCGGAAGTACCAGCCGCGCTCCAAAGATGATGCCAGGCGGTTGGCTACAACCCTGCCGTTCAGGTCGCCACGGCCCACATCCTGCACGTCTATCTGAGGATTGTCCAGATGGAATCTACGATCAAGGTCGCGGGTGATCTTGCGGATAAGTTTGCCTCCCTTGCCGATGACCATGCCAGGCTTCTCCGCGTAAACAGTGATCTGAGTGCCCATGGGCGTGCGGTTCATTGTCATGCCGCCATATCCTGCCCGCTCCAGCTCTACAGCCAGATACTCATCTACGAGAGCTTTGGTGATGCCCTCTTGAACGAACTTCTTCTCTACAGACATCAGCTCTTCACCTCGGTCAGGATCATCTCGACTGAGACCGTCTCCGTATTCTTGGGAGTCGCCCGGCCCATGGCTCTGGGCATCCATCCTCGAATGGTTCTGCCCTTCAAAGTGCCTGCGTGGTAGATCCTCAACTTGTCGGATTCCATTCCCTTGTACTCAGCATTGGCCAGTGCATTCTCCAGGACGGCCAGCACAGCCCTTGCCGCCTTTTCCGGATATCTGCCGGCATCTGCGCCCACCAGGCCATGCCTGTGAGCCACATTCCTCCTGTAGCGCTTGAAGGGGACCGGCCTCTTCAAGGCCACTACATCCTCCAAATAGGCTTTTGCGCTATTGGCTCGCATGCCTCTCAGAGTCCTGCATATCTCGCGGGCATGCTTCGGTGAGATGTGAAGCTCCAATCCCATAGCCCTTGATGAGCGTCCTGCAGGCGTAAGCGAATAATTCAATCTGCCCAAATACACACACCTCACTTCAGCGGCACATACTTGCTCGATCTGGTAGCACCCACACCTGCGGCGCCGTGCTGCACACGAGCGCGCGTCAGAGCGAACTCGCCGAAATAGTGACCTACCATCTCAGGCATGACCTCGACCTTCTCGAAGGACTTGCCGTTGTAGATCTCCAGGCTCTTGCCCACCATATCCGGGAGAACTATCATGTTCCTGATATGGGTTCGAACCGAAGTCTTGTTCTTCAGGCCAGCGAGAAGTTTCTTGTTCTCCTTCATCAGGCCTCTTTTGATTGATCTGCGCTGCCGCGCTGGAAGCAGCTCGGCAAGCTCCTCTATGCTCAACTTGGCGAGGTCGGAGATCCTCCGTCCCCGGTACAAGAACTCTTCCTTCCTCTTGGGAAGCTTGGATCCTGCTTTTTTTGCCAAAATCATCACCTAGCGCTTACCGGTCTTCCTTGCAGCAATCGAGCCAACCTTCCGGCCAGGAGGCGTGTTTCTGCTGACTGTCTTTGGCCTGCCCGGATGCTGACGGCCACCTCCGCCGAATGGATGGTCTATGGCGTTCATTGCAACGCCCCTGACAATGGGCCACTTCTTGGCCCGTGACTGGAACTTGTAGAAGCTCTTGCCGGCCTTGACGAGAGGCTTGTCTAGCCTTCCGCCCCCGGCAACCACGCCTATCGTCGCCATGCACTTGGGGTTGAGCCACTTCATCTCTCCACTTGGGAGCTGAACCACTGTAGCTCCAACGTCGTGAGCCACCAGAATTGCACAGACCCCTGAGGATCTTGCAAACTGACCGCCGTGTCCGGGTTGCGATTCTACATTGCAGATTGGTATGCCTTCGGGTATCTCTGCTAAAGGCAGGGTGTTGCCAGGCTCGATGGGTGCAGAGATGCCGCAGGCCACTTCCTGGCCCACAAACATGCCCTCTGGAACCAGGATGTATCTCATCTCACCATTGCTCAAGGCCACGAGCGCTACAGGGGCGCTCCTGGCAGGATCGCGCATGATCTCCTGGACCACGCCTTTGATCGTCTCCTCCTGGTCGACTTTGATATGCTTGATGTCTGCCCTGTACCTGTGAGAGGGTGCCCTGTACGTAGGAGATCCTTTTCCTCTGTTCTGAGATATGATTCGCTTTCCCATAATCATCCACCTACAGCAGTCCTAGCCTCGTTGCCAGTTCATTCGCGCTGCCCTCTCCGGCCAGCTTCACGATTGCCTTCTTCTCTCCCCGGGAGGTTATCATGGTCCTTACCGCCAGGACTTCTACATCATAAAGCTCCTCCAGGGCTTTCTTTATCTCCGGCTTGGTGGACTGCATGCTCACCAGGAACTCCAAGGTGTTGTCGGAGTCGATCATGCCGGTGACCTTCTCTGTGACGTATGGACTCTTGATTATCATTGCAAAGCCTCCTGGGAGCTCTTTGAACTGAGCTTTTGCAGGGAGGACTCTGTCCAGACGGTCAATCTCCCAGCATGGGTTCCAGGTGCAAGCAGCTCAGCATTCAGCCTATCCACAGTGACGAAGTCCACGCCTGGCAGGTTCCTCGCTGCCTTTCCCAGGCCGCTATCAGCGCCCGCAACGATGAGCAGGCTCTTCCGTCCCTTGTATTTCCTTCCCCGCAGCTTGCCTTTGCCTGCCCTGATATTCCTTCCCAGCTTCGCCCTGAGAACATCATCCCAGAGGCCTGCTGCCACAAGGAACTTTTTGACGTCTGCGGTCTTGTTCAGGGATTCAAGGGCATCCTGGACAACTACTGGCAGCTCCCTTGAGAACTTGTGACCTCTGGCCGCTACAAGCTCAGTGCAGGCCGTAGCGGCTATTGCCGAGCGGATTGCCTTTCGCCGCTCCTTGATGTTGACCTTCTCTGTTAAATCTGCGTTTGGCTGAGGCGCATGCGACCGGCGTCCGCCCACAGCCATGGGTATGCCCGCGGCCTTTCGGCCGTTCTTCAACCTTGGAACCCTCGAGACGCCATGCCCAGGGCCCCAGGACTGAGCCGAGGTGTTCATGCCAGCATAAAAGTGCGGCCCGTAAGCCTGAAGCCTGTTCGCTTGTGCCGCAAGCACAGCCCTCTTTATCAGATCCGGCCTGTACTCCTCCTCGAAGACTGAAGGGAGCTCAACCTCCCCGCTTGGATTTCCTGATAGATCAATGACATTAGCCTTCATCGCCTAGACCCCCTGCTTGGATTCTCTGCTCACATAGAGGAACTCAGGCGCCTTCACGAAGTTCATTCCAGGCCTTATGGCATGCCTAATCCTGACCAGCCTCTTGACCGGCCCTGGCACGCTGCCTTTGATCAATACATACTGGTTGCGCACTATGCCATATCCTGGGAATCCGCCTTCGGGCGTTATCTCCGAACCATCGTTCCCGATGAACATAAGCCTCTTATTGTACTCAGTCCTCTGATGGTAGCCCATCTGACCCAGTTGTGGAACACGCCAGCTAATGTGCGAAGGATGCCATGGTCCCAAGTTTCCAACGTGACGCACCTTGCCTGTGCGAGCGTGCTTTCTCTTCGCGATGGCAATTCCCCAGCGTCTGACTGGACCCTGAGTGCCTTTGCCTTTGGTCACTGCAGATGCATCCAGCAGATCGCCCTGCTCAAAGACGCTTGAAACAGGCACCTGTTGGCCCAAAAGCGTCTGAGCATAGCTGAGCCTGTCAATCATTGCCCCGCCGCCAACTGGTATCTCCATGAGCTCCGGCACCTTCTTGGGAACTCCCGTGATGAGGATTGGATTGGTGTGCGCCAGAACTCGTACATCTGCGATATCATCTTCCAGGGCCGCGATATCTCCGGGCAGTGTTTCGCGGGCCTTCTTTGGCACTGTTATGGCCCTTGCAAGGCTTGGGTCCAGGTTCTCTGCCCAGGCCTCGCCTGCAGGCCTCAGGCCTCCGTTATAGTTCTCGTAGGCTCGCACCGCCACAACATTCATGGGCGGCATCTCCAGGACCGTAACGGGCACTGAGATCTCCATGCCTTCGGTAAGGCTCCTGGGTCGATCGTCTATCATCATGACGTGGGTCATGCCTGCCTTGTAACCTGCAAAGCCTGCCATCCTGGCTTTATCCTCTTCCAGCCAGCTTCTGATTCTGGGGACCTCGCTCTTCGCCCTCTTTCTCGGGCTGTAGGCCAGCGAACCTCTTCTTGGTCGGTGTATCTTTGCCATTTAGTCCTCCAAACGCACCAGGCCAAGCAAAGCCAATGTGGCGAAGACTGCCTCTTCCACTCGAACAGTCTCCGTTCCCTGATGCGGAATGGTGTTGATCATGTCGTACCTGTTCATTGCTTCACAACTCAAGAACGCATCTACGCCTCGTGCGGGTGAGCCGAATACCACCGCAAGATCGCGCTTCTGGCCCAATCGACCTATCTTCTGGAGGGTTTCTGGCGTTATGGCCTCTCCTTTTCTGGAGGTGAGAAGCACAAAGGCGTCGTCCTTCGACGCCAGGTAGCCTTCAAGGCTATCGACTACTTCTATCTCATACCCCCAGTAGTGAGGGATCTCCTTTCGGTCTACTGGCTCAGCGGCGAGCGGTTTTCGCGAAAAGATTCTGACATTTAGGCGTTGCCCCACCGAGTACCTACCCGCGGTGCGGAGGGGAATTGGGCGATCGATTCCGATTTCCACCCAGACGCCGCCATCAGATCCGACGCTTTCAACGACTGCTCCGACGCGAAACTCGCCAATCTTGAGCGATTCTGATTTTGAGTTTGTTGGATGATGAGGGGTGCGCAAGGGCGGCAGCATTCCAACATAGCGAAGCTCCTCCCTGCGTGGGATGAGCCTCTTTCGCAGGTACTGCGGCGTGTCCATATAGCGCAGAACCATGGCTATGAACCTGGAATCATCGTGCTCCGGATCTTTGTAGATCACGATGCGGTTCATGCGAAAGACTGCTGCTGCGCGGGCGATCAAGCCAACCTTCATCGTATTTACGCGCCCATCTCTGCTCTCCATGGTGAGAGAGGACGGGATCACGATGGCCCTCTCGCGGCATCCTGTCATCAGATTTCCATCTTCCAAAGATGGTAGATATATAAAAAGGTTTGGAACGGAACTGCACAAACAGGAGGCAAGCCCCAGGAGATTCAAAGGAGTCGATCAGGTCACAGGTGCAAAAGTCCTCGGGTCAAGATAGACCTTATTCTGGCAGTAGCTGCAGACGGTCTCCAGGTTTGAACCCTTCAGCAAGGCAGAGTCTACCTCAAACTGCGGTGTAAGGTATTGTGTCATCTCCTCCCCGCATCTGGGACAGGTCACCTTCAACCACTCCAACCTGCTCAGCTCACGGATGGTCCTTATCAAAAGGCCGATGCAATCGGCATATTTTTCCCTGGTGAATGTTATGGGCTGCAGGTGCTCGATGAGGAATGGCAGCTTTGTGCCCTCTTCCAGAAGAGGAACGACCAGAAGATCAAGGCCTCGCGCCATGCCGATCTCCTGACATACCATCGCGGATCTAGAACCATTCTTTGTCAGCAAGGCCACCACACACTCTGAGTTGCGTATGCAGTAAGATACACGCTCGGCGAGAGAGATGGTAGGAGACAGATTATAAATGGCCGCATAGCTCTCCAGGCCCACTCTCCAGAGTGCGCAAGAGAGCAGCAAGGCCATATCTTCATCCTCGCGACTGTGAGATATATAAATTCTTGAGATCATCCTTCAGATTCCAGTAGGGCTGATGTGACTGCTAGCATGATTGAAGTCATGAGCATTTGAAGCCTTTGGCCGTGTACTTATTCGACTGAATAGGTTCCAAATATTGAGGATAGACCGGGTGGCTGAATAGTTGCAATTAGGAATCCTCATGGCATTCCTTCGCCACAGAGCCTTTGCTTCAAGCTTGAATATGCTCTTTTGTGGACCATTGGTCATGAAGATCATATCATTGCTTCGGACCAATCTTTTTATACTCCAAGGCCTGTATTGAAATAGAAATTGTAGCAAGAATAGAAATTGTAGCAAGAAGGGTGATACAAAATCCATAGGATGGTAGCAGCTGATGACATGCCTTAGTGGTGAATATTTTGATGTCCATGGTTAAAGGATCGGTCGGGACCATTGTGGGAGAGACCAATCCTTTGGCGTTCAAGTTTCTCATCAATAAACAGGTCGGGCGGGGCACGTACATCAAAGCCAAGGCTGAAGGAAAGGACTGGATACTGGCCCAGGTTGAGGACGTGAAGCGGTCCAACTCTGCTTACAGTGTGAATCAGCTGAGCGACGGTGCTAGAAGTTATGATAGCAGAGAGATGATGATCGCCGAGGCCAGGGTTATTGGTGTTGGCAGCAATGGCAAACTGCATCTTCCCACAAGTCCTGCAAGGCCTGGGGAGTCCGTATTCATAGCAGATGAAAAGCTGATCAAAGCAACTTTAGGCCTGGCCAAAGGAGATATGTACATTGGCTTGCTGCGTGGCTACGACATCCGCGTTGAGCTGGATGCCAATACTTTGGTCCAGAAGCATTGCAGCGTTTTAGCCAAGACGGGATCTGGAAAATCCTATACTGCAGCGGTGATTTTGGAGGAGCTTTTAGATCGGAAGGTTGCCCTCCTCATCATCGATCCTCACGGCGAGTACGCTTCTATGAAGGAGCCAAACAAGGAAGGCGACTTTTCCAGGTACAAAGTGAAGCCCAGAGGCTACGAGGTAGTAGTCTACACCCCTGGCGAGATGGCCATGAACCCGAAAGCAGATCGACCTTTTCGGTTCAATGGGCTGAACCTGTCAGCACGTGAGGTGGCGAAGATGATTCCACACGAGAGCAGCAGCAGCGGTCAGTTGGGATTGCTCTACGAGGCAATCAGCGCACTGCGCTCGGAGACAGATGCCTACACCTTGGAGGATATAATCGACCAGGTGGTGAGAAGCAACTCCAAGGTTAAGTGGAACTTGGTTGGCCAGTTGGAGGCCCTGATGGAGCTGGGCCTGTTCTCTGGAATGGCGACGCCTGTAGATGAGCTGCTCCGTCCTGGCAGGGCGGCGGTCATTGACATGACTGGGATCGCGCCTGAGCTACAGGCAATGATAGTCGCTCGACTCCTGACGGAGATCTTCGAGGCCAGGAAGCGTAGGCTCATCTCACCTGGCATGGTGGTTGTGGAGGAGGCGCACAACTACATTCCCGAGCGTGGCACAGGAAACGCAGCCAGCACCAACATAGTGAGGACAATTGCTGCAGAAGGCAGAAAGTTCGGCCTGGGACTGATGGTCATCAGCCAGAGGCCTGCCCGTGTGGACAAGAATGTCATCTCTCAGTGTAATACCCAGATCATTATGCGGGTCACAAATCCCAATGATCTGAAGGCTCTCTCCAAAGGCCTGGAGGGCATGACCTCGGAGCTCGAAGAGGAGATCAAGAGGTTGCCACCTGGAGTTGCCATGCTGGTGAGCAACGAGATCGAGAGGCCCATCACTGTGAACATCCGTCCCAGAAAGTCCAGGCATGGAGGCGTGAGCACCCAGATCGTCGCCAGAGAGAGGGCAGGCGCTCCGCGAGGATCGAGGGGGCCGGAGTCCAGGCCTGTTGCATCGGCAAGAAAGAGTGGATCCGAGAAGAAATCTGGCAAAGGGCTGCTCAAGAGGGTCTTCGGAGCCAGAATAGCCTGAAGTGCAGAGAGATCGTCGATCATGACCAAAGCTTTCTCTACAACCACCATTGCCAGACGAATGGCTTGTTCCTGAGCATTAGGATGGTATTTTTTTTATAGCTGATGACGAATGTCTTCCTCACACCGCTATCCTGCTGGGCACTCCAATTCGCCTCCGGGTCCAGGAACTCGGTGGGCTTGGGACGTAGGTCGATATCAAGTGGCGCAAAGCTGGTAGGATCTGCACCCGCTTCAGCGTTGATAACCTCCCCGCCCGTGGTCAGATGGATTGCTCTGAACCTGCCCTGCCAGAATCCACCTTCGGAGGATGATGCTGTGAAGCTCCCCTGAAGCTCTCCTTCAGTACAAGAGCCGATCAGCCGTATGAATATGGTCGGACTGTGACGAAATGTGATGGCAGCTCTCATGCCATTGCTTTCGCAACACCCAATCAGGAAGCCATCGTCACGAGGGCCAAGGGTTACCCTACCTTGCAGAGTGGAATCCTTTTGGTTCAAAGAAGCCACGCTGCCCTGGGTCAGGTCGTCAGAGTCGCCACTCTCAACTTCGTAGCGGATCTTCCAGCGACCTGAAAGATCATCAGAAGCTGTCGCTGTTACGGCTACTAACAATGCAATCAAAGCTGCAAGCAGACCTTGACCTTTTGTCGCCAATCCAAGAACCCCTGATCTTATTCTTTCCCAGGATGCTGCATCATCCGATCAGATCTCTGATTTTCTCAGCCCGTTGGCCTCGGCGTAGGCGGCATCCGCCTCAGATTCACGCCCGAGGGCATGGAGCGCAAGGGCTCTGTTGTGCCAGAACTCTCCATCAAGTGGATAAGGATCGAAGGTGAAGGAGACTGCCCTATCTAGCGGCGTGGCATTGTTGAAGGCAGAGATGGCCCTGTTCGAAGCCTCGACGGCTGCACTGTAGGCTGCAAGCGCCTCATCGCGTTTTCCTAGTTTTGTGAGAGAATCTCCCCTGCCCTTCTGGGCACGGGCAATCACTGCGTCTGCGTGCTCCGGGAAAAGCTCCAAGGCTTTATCGTAAGCTTTGACCGACTCGTCGTATCTACCGGCATCTCTGAGGGCATCGCCCTTTCCAGTCCAGGCGTAGGCGGCATTTTCTGCAGTTAGTTCAATGGCCTTGTCAAAGGCTTGCAGCGATTCGTTATAATCCCGCAGCTTTGCCAGAGCATTGCCCCTGCCGCGCCAGGCATTGGCCAGGCGACGATTTGCGCCCTCACCTGTGAGGTTCAGGCCGATTATTTTTTGGTAGGTCAGATCGGCCTCCTCATATCGGCCCAGCTGCATGAGGACATAGCCTTCAGCTGCCCAGGGAAGTGACTTGATCTCGGGCTGGGAGCTGGCTGCTTCAGTGGCTGCAGCTCCCTCGAAAGCCTGGAGTGATTCGTTATATCTTCCCAAGTATGCGAGAAGCTCTCCCTTGAAGGCCCAGGCATCATAGTTTCCGGCAGGGTCTATCTGCACGGCCTTATCGACAGCCTCCAGAGATTCGTTGTATCTCATCAGCTGCCAGAGGGAGATGGATTTAGAGGTCCAGATAAACGATAAAAACTCGGTCTGATTCGCATGAATATCTTGCCTGTAGCTGCTTATGTTCTCTATGGCCTTGTCGTAGGCCTCCAGGGACTCGTTGTATCTCTTCGTCTGGTAGTAAAGCATTGAGCCTTTCTGCTCCCAGGCTATGGGATTTTTGGGGTCTATCTCCAGCGCCTTGTCAATGGCCTTTAGGGATTCGTTGCGCATACTCTGATTGTTGGTGGTGAAGGCCAGCATGTTGAGGTTGGGCACAATGGCCGTATAGAATGTGGCATTGTTGGGTTCAAGCTCAATAGCTCTATTGTATGCGAAAACAGCCTCCTCATAAGATCCGTTTCTACCCAGATCTCGCCCTTTTTTATACCAATCTTCTGCAGTCTCATTCTGAGCTGCAGCACAGATGCACAGCGCGGCCAGCAGACCAATTGAAAATAAAATAAGATAACCTTGTTTCATCTTTTCATCTCCTTCTGGAGGCTAATTATCCTCTAGGCTGGCTTGCACCAGGACGAACCTCTGGTTCTCGCTGCCGGGAAGGTCCAGAGCGATCAGGAAGCCGTTCCAGACCAGGCCGTTCTCGTCCTCGGTGCTCCAGGCGCTCCAGGATGACGGACCGCTCTGCCCTTCACCCGTCCGTGTCCAGTTGGCAGCATTGAGCTGGTCTGCATAATGGTCTTCCAGAGTGGAGCTGTTAATCTCCGTCTCCAAAGTAGCGGAGACTGCAGCTCTGTTGCCGCCGCCGGTCATCATCTCATTGAACTGCCTGGACCCTTCGGGTGCGGATAGCTTTGGAATGGGTCTCAGCCAGTCATCGAAGCTTGCCTGTGAGCAGGGCGAATAATCAGGATCACTGCTGATGCCTATGTGCAGGTCTGTGCTGTTCTCCTGGGGATGGGCAGTGACTGTCAATGAGGGGTTCTTCATGCCTTTGCAGAAAGTTATTCTGGGGTCTCCCTGCACAAATCCCCGGTCCATGCCTGGAATATCTGTTTCCGTCCAGTTTTGAGAAGGCAAAGCTTTGCGATAAAAGTCAAGCGCCTGATCCGGCATCAGGGGTACATCCAGGACTATGTAGATGCCCTTGCCCTCCTGAATCTCGCTTCCTATGATCCTGGCTCCATCAGGAATAGGCAGGTCTACAGGCATATCATCTGGAAGCTTTCCTGCAAGCAGCTGCACCTCATTTAGCTCTGCGCTGCCCGGATATGTGGCCTGCAAAAGCCTGGTTGCAAGCTCCTCGACGGATGGCTCTGCCATTCCTGAAGGTTTGCCATTCACCTCCTCGCTTGCTGCCAGCCCAATCAGGGCACACATTACTAATGCTGCTGCGAACTTTGAGTTCATTTTCATTCACCGCGCTCTCCTATTGATATTAAAAATTTAGACAGGGGTTACCTCTGATACCCCAGCTTCTCTGCCACCTCGAAGGCCATGTCAGCCTTGGTGCGCTTGCCCATGGCCTGGAAGGCCTCTCCTTTGCCGTGCCATGCATCGTAATCAAGCGGATACAGCTCGATCGCCTGCCAGAAGGCTTCCAGGGCCTCCTCATCTCTGCCAGTCCTGAGGTAGACCTCGCCCTTGCCGAACCATGCCTGCTGCACGCCCATCGACTCCGGAGAGAGCCTGATCGCATTGTCGTAGGCCTCGATGGCCTCCTCATACCTGCCCATCCTGTAAAGGATCCGGCCCTTGTCTAGCCAGGCGATGTAGCTCTCAGGGTTCTCCTGCAGCTCCCTGTCCTCGATCTCCAGAGCCCGGGTGTAGGCGGCCATGGCATCCCCTCGCCTGCCAGTCTCATTCAGGATATCGCCCTTGCCCATCCAGGCCCTGGCCTCCTCCATGAACTGGGGCTGAAGCTCCAGGACCTTGTCATAGGCCTGCATCGATTGGTTGTATCTGCGCTGGTCTTTGAGAAGCGCTGCCAGTCGCCACCATGCTACTGCATTCTCTGGCTGTAGCTCTGTGATCCTCTCGTAGGCCTGCTGGGCCTCATCTCGCCTTCCGGCATCCTCGAGTGACATGGCCTTGATCTCCCAGACGAAGGCCTGTTCTCTGGCATCGCTTGCTGGAATGGACTGCAGGGCTTGGTCAAAGGCCTCTATGGACTCGTTGTGCCTTCCCTGCTCCTCCAGAAGATAGCCAGCGGCAAGCCATGCATCTGCCCTCTTGGATCCGTTCAGCTCGGCAGACTTCCTGTAAGCGAGGACGGCCTCATCTTCTCGGTAGAGGCTCACCAGTACCTCGGCCATCTTGAACCAGGTCTCAGAGTCCTGCGGGTTTTCAGAGAGCGTCCTGTTGTAGATCTCCACAGCCTTCTCGCGGGCCGCTGTGGCCTCGGCCTGCCTCTGCAGGGCGTCCAGGGCCACGCCTTTGCTCCATAAGGCGTCGGCATCCTGTGGATCAACCTTCAGATCCTCATCGACGATCTCCAGGGCCTTTGAGTATGCCTCCCAAGATTCGTCTCCTTTGCNCAACAGTTCAAGTACCAGGGCCTTGCTCAGCCAGATGCTGACGTTTCTTGGGTCCAGCTGCAGGGCCCTGTCAAGAGCATAGTCTGCCTCTTTGAGGGAGCGGTTGTCTAAAAACTCGCCGCTCTTCCTAAACCAGTAATTAGCTGTCTCTTCCTGCCCAACCACAGAGGTGCACAGAATTGCCAGCGACGCCAAGCAAAAAATGAGCTTGAAGCTGGCATGAGGCATTTCAGGCAGTCGACGATCAACTCTTCTTCGCTCCGCTAATTCGCCTAGATCTACCATCAAACCGCGCCCCTTATGGATCCGTTTCTACCGATGAAAGGGATCTAATCGCGACAATGCCGCAGGTTATTCGGCTACCCCCAACCCAAAATTGCCGAACTCTCTTACGGCATTTGCCTGATTACGGCATTTAACGAATATAAATTTTGTGGCAGGTCATCCCAGTCCAGAGTCTTCCAAAAAACCTTCGACAGGTCTCGAGAATTGCCTCCGTACAGTTAATCAACGGCTCAGATCGCCATCTTGCACTGTGACCTCTATCACCCGAAGGGGTATCGATCCCAGGGCCTTGCCGATTATGGACTTGGCTATGCGGCCTGCATGCTCCTCGCTTTCTGCATTGAATATTTTTATCTCGAAGAGGAGAGCCACAATTGCTGTGCTGGCTACGAGAAAAACGCCTGCTAGTGGCTCGCAGCATTTCGGGCAGTCCCACTGACCCACTTCTACCTCAACGAAATCCATCTTTCTTTGATTCAATCGCTTGCCCGCCTCAGAGATGGCGACGCCTATTGCATCATCCTCCGTCTTGACATCTCTGACCAGCCAGGCACCCTCCAGCAGGACATTGAAATTTGGCATCGAGGGATCGTTTATTTGAATGGTATATTTGTCTTTTCGGTGAATTCAATTAATTTACACGCATTATCATATTCTGTGAAATTCCTTTGGCTCAATATCTACCGCCGGTCCGGGTTCACATCGGGTCCTTCAAGAGAAGAGAGCTTGACCACTTCTATCTTGGCTCCAGATTCTTCGCAGTAGGTTTGAATCCTTTTTACTGAGCGATCCACCATTCCGCCTGAGGTCATTATCAGTGAATCTTTGCCGCTCAGAGACTTGAGAATGCACTTGTCTATGACGCCGTAGGTGAAGTCGAGTATTATTCCGGCTCGCTCAGCCAGAGCCTTGGCGTTCGTCCCCATGGCGCCTGCATAACTTATGTGTGCCCCTTCAAGAATGCTATTGATCTCGTCCGGCCCTACCTTATCTACATCAGCGATGTGAATTTTGCCTGTGGTCCCTCTGGATATCGTCCCCCTGTTTCTTGACTCAACAAGATCGGTAAGCTCAAGGACGTTTCTCGGTGGATTGGAATCGCTCAACAAACCTCGGCTGACCAGTTCTCTGTAGATGTCTACCACGATTGGCAGCTTTAGCCTGGCTTTATTGATCAGCCCTGGATCTCCAAAGACCTCCTGACCTGTGCCTCGTTTTAGGATCCTGCCACCCTCCATCAAGATGACCTCATCCGCCCAGCGATAGGCCAGTTCTACATCATGCGTGGAGATGATTATGGTCTTTCCTCCACATTTAAGCTCGTCCAGCATATCCATAATCTCTTCAGAGCTGGCTGGGTCAAGGTTGGATGTTGGTTCGTCAAGCACGATCACCTCAGGCTCCATGGCAAGAATGCCAGCAATGGCTACCCTCTTCTTCTCGCCACCACTGAGGTGGTGAGGCGGACGGCGCTCATAGCCGCAGAGGCCAACGTAGGCCAGAGCATATCCCACATATCTTTTCACTTTCTCTTCAGGAAATCCGAGGTTCACCGGACCGAAGGCGACATCCTGGTATACTGTAGGGGCGAAGATCTGGTCGTCCGAGTTCTGGAAGACCATGCCAACTTTGCGCCTTAATTCTCTTAATGAGGCAGGATCATACCGCAAAGATTGCCCATGAAAGAGAACTTCTCCAGAGGTCGGCCTCAGGATGCCGTTGAACATGAGCATGAGTGTGGATTTGCCTGCTCCATTGGGCCCAACCAGAGCGATTTTGCGGCCCTCTTCAAGCGATATGCTCACACCTCTCATGGCTTCCATTCCATCTCCATATGAATAGCTGACATTTCTGGTTTCGATGATGAATGTCATGTACTCTCACAGCAGTTGGATGTCTTTGGTCAGAAAAACGATAGCTTCAACCACAACTAGGTATCCCACTACGGCAAAGATCGCTCTTGGCTTTGCCTTAGCTCCCTGTTCCATGAGGACTAGTTTGCCATCATAGCAACGGGCATCCATGGCCACTATGAGCCTCTCACCTTGTTCCCATGCCCTCAAAAATAGAACGCCTGAAAGCATGGCGTGAGAGTTCAAAGTGTTTTTAATTCCTGCATCCCCCAGCCGCATCACCTGAGCATTGTGGATCAAATGAGCTTGGTCGATAAAGACGAAAATGTACCTGTACATCAGCATGGAAAGATCGACCAAGAAATCCGGGAGGCCCAAGGACTTCAGCACTGAGAATATCTCCATCATCGGCGTGGTCAAGGATATGAAAAATAGGGAGCACATGCCTCCAAAGGTCCTGGCGATCAAGAGCAGTGCCAGGTTTGCCCCATCATCTCTTATCTCAAACATAAAGCCGAATAGATTCATGGCAAATAATTGACTGCCTCCTCCGTGCATGAAGGCCACGACACCAGAGCTTAATAGAGCGAAGGACAAGGGTATTAGCAGCAGAGTGCAGTAAAAGCGCCCCGGAATTTTGGCTATCCCTACAGTTATGAGGCTCATGGTAATTGCTATGAATAAGGGCGCAATTGGCGTGGCTGAGGAGATGCAAATGAGCATGGCTCCAAGTCCTAAGAGTAGCTTCAGCCTAGGACTCGTGTTTATCAGAGCATTGGAATGTGTGTAATCATCCAGAAGGTCGTGCATTCAAATTTCCTTATTGTCTTTCCTCTGGATGTGCTGAAGCTTCAGCCTTCGCCAAACCTCTGTAGTATCCCAGAAAATAGCCGATAATGATAGCACCGAAGGCTGCCTGCAAAGCGAAGAGCAGGCTCTCTATCTCGCCGCTAGGTGGCTCCCATACACTATTGGCCCAAGGCTGATATGTTCCTCCTGTCAATTTGTCTATTGCGTTTCCGGCCTGATCGTCAGCCCCGCCCCATTCATGGTTTCCCATCGAGCTGACATAAGCAAAGGCTGCTATGAATATCAGAATAATTGCAAGAGTTATGTACTCCAGCTTCATGTGGATGCCTCCTGTAGTCTCTTAATGGTGTCTGGGGATGCCACATTGAGCTTTAAAAGGACGTCGCCCCTGAGCTGGACGATATACTTGAACAAGAGCGCACTCACAGCTCCCTCAACAATGGCCAGTGGGATCTGTGTTAATGCAAAGACCCCCATGAAAGCCTCTAAAGATGCAAGCAACCCCCCAGAGGCTGCTGGAAAAGCTAAAGCAAGCTCGATAGATGTGACAATATATGTGAACCAGTCTGCGAACAATGCTGCTAGAAAAACGGTGAGATACAAATTAACATTCTGTTTCATACATGTCTTAAAGACCAGATAGCCTACGATTGGTCCTACTATTCCCATGGAGAATGTATTGGCGCCCAAGGTAGTCAGACCACCATGTGCGAGAAAGACGGCCTGAAAGATCAGGACTATTGTTGACAGTACCGAAGTAATCCATGGACCGAAGAGTATTGCACCAATGCCGGTGCCCGTTGGATGGGAGCAGCTACCGGTGACCGAAGGCATCTTCAATGATGACAGGACGAAGATGAAAGCTCCGGAGACTGCGAGCAAGGGCAGAATTTCGCGATTCTCTTTGATCATTATGTTCATTTTATATGCCCCATATGCGACAATTGGCAGTGATATTGCGTACCATAAAACGCACCAGTAGAGAGGCAAGAATCCCTCCATTATATGCATCCGATCACCATTGAGTGATTCTAGTCTTAACATATAAAGATTGCTTGACCAAAGAAAATTTTTTTTGTCTTATTGTATGAGATTCTCTGAAGAGCAAACGGAGTGCCTGCATGACATTTCTACAAGCCAATTTCTTCAAGGAGCCATTTTTTTTTTTTTGGATCTTATTCATCTTTTTTATTCATCTTTTCAAGATCGAATGAATTAAATGCTCTGATGTCCCAAGTCCCGTGCGTGAAAATAATATACTGTAAAGGGTACGAAGAGAGGTATCCTGCAAACCCAGTAGAAAATCCGGACAGGGTCAGATTGTCGATGGAAGAATTGAGAAAGGAAGGCTACGATTTCGTAGAACCCATTTATGCATGTCTGGATGACATATCAAGGGTGCATGGCAAAGAGCACATTGACAGAGTGCGTCGCAGCAGCCACTTCGCTATTGCGAGCCTCGCTGCCAGTGGGGCCATCACCGCGGCTGAATTGGCTTTGCAGGGCGAGCCTGCATTCGCTTTGATCCGGCCTCCTGGACATCATGCTTCTGCAAATAGAGCATGGGGGATGTGCTACTTCAATAATATGGCAATTGCAGTGCAGAAGATAAGGCCGAAGGCGAAGCGAGTGTTGATCATCGATATTGACCTTCATTTCGGCGATGGTACAGTCAGCATCTTTCGTGGGGACCATCGCGTAAGAGTCGTAAATCCTGGATCAATTGATATCAACTTCGATTATCTGAGCATGGATGTAAGTGGCTACTTGGCGCAGATAAAATCAGCGTTCAAGGATGATGACTACGACATCGTCGGAGTGTCTGCAGGCTTTGATACCTACATAAAAGACTGGGGAGGGCTTCTAGAGACAAAGGATTACGAGACGATTGGAGAGATGATCTCTGAAGGCTCACAAAAATGCCATGGAAGGCGCTTTGCGATTTTAGAGGGCGGATATCATCCTGATCTTCCATTAAATATAGTAAGTTTTATTAAAGGATTTGACTAAAAATTTGTATTTACTCTCACTTTTTACTTGAGGATATGATCTAAATTAGTAAAATCAAAAACACTGTATAATATGTATATTATATTAAATTTAGGTTTTGATAATATTAATAAAAATATTTTAATAAAATAATTATTATTAATTATACTATCTTACATGTACAAAAAATTATTAAATTTTAATTATGTAAAATTATGCTGTTGTAAAAATTAATATTAAGATAGTGAAACGTTATTTTAAATTATTAATTATATATTATATTCAATAAATTTGTTTCTCGATGTCGTGTTGATCTCTCGGTGGTACAAGGGATTATTCTAAGAATATCGGCTGATCTTATAGTCTATGTGTACAAAATCAATCTCTGCAGCGTAACATGGATTTTGTTAGGAGGATTATTCCAAACACTATGTGAATTTTATCTCCTTAGCGCATACACCCATCCTTCTCGACTTGATAATTCTCTCAAAAGAGGCCAATTCTTTTGAAGCCCAATTGATTCACATAAGATATAAGAATTTAAGATCTGAAGGTTAATTATATCAATCAATTTTATAGATACCATATGCACATGAGACTTCTATACTTTGTAAGTAACAAATATATCTATAAAAAATCTATTATTAATTTTATTAAGTTTTCAAAGAATTGCTAAATAAAATTATAAATTATAATTTTCATCTATTGAACGTTATTTCTCCATAAAATTTGGTTACAAAAATGATATTGTTAAATTAGTTATGTTTTGTTAGAATCATAAAAAATTAGTTAAAAATTTTAATTTTTTTAATAATATAAATAATAATATGATTAATAAAATTATGTTTAATCAAAAAATTTAAATATTTTTAATTTTTTTAAATGTTTTTAATTTTATTGTCATTGTATTCTACATTATCTTCAAAAAAGTTAGAGTTCGGAGGTTCCCAAATTAAATATATTAGTAAAACCTTAAATTATATTCTATTCATATTCTGCAGACGAAAATGCTTCCCCCGAGTTGAGCATGAACAGCGCTCAATTGTGAAGAAACACCCATGACCCGAGGTCGCCCATGTGGATGAAAATGGATCTTTGCGAGAACCATTTTCATACCACCATTTTCATACTACCATTTTCATACCACCATTTTCATATCACATGACTGAGGCGAAGCTTATGTGAGAATGTGTTGGTTGATATCAATTAAAAGTAACTGTGCCAATATTCAAGTAGTAATAGCGCGCATATATCTTATCGATTATCTTGTAGATTGTTTGGAAATGTCTTGGGCGTTCCTTTGAGTTGAAACCCAGACGTTCGACAGATCGACTGAGCACAATTCGCTTAAAAAAAACGATATCTGTAAAGAGGGAATTGCCAGATGCAAGGAAAAGGTCGAAAAAAAACAAATAAGCAGAAGGAGCCATCCTCAACCTCCGTTACAGGCAAAAGAAAACCGAAAAAGGAAAGAAAACCTGCAAAATCAGAAGTAACTCCGAGCAAGCCCGAAAATCTGCGAACTGATAGAGAAACCACCCTCATGGGTCCTGTTTCAGGAAATCCCTCATTGCTTCAGAGGATTGATGGCAATAAAGGCAACTTCGAGCTGGTTGTTCCAATGCCCGAAAGCGGCATTGCCTATTACTGGCGCAATAATGACGACGAGATGCTGCCTTGGAATGGACCTGTCAAGTTCGGTGCAGACGCCGGTCGGGTCGAGGGGGTGTCTCTCATCCAGGGAGATTTCGGTGAGAATGGCAACCTCGAACTGATAGCAACAGACCTTGGAGGCCGTCATTTGATGCATTTTTGGCACGATCCAGCCACACCTTTGGGCTGGTATGGACCAAATCAGATCTCCAAGAGATCCCTCGTTCCGGTCTTCTCAGGAAACCCAGCCATGATCTGGAGCAATTTTGGGCACAGAGGAAACTTCGACCTGGTGGTGCCGTTGGTGGCAGGCGGATTTTCTCATTACTGGCGTGATAACGACGATCCGACATTGCCCTGGCGCGGTCCTTTTAACTTCGCCACTGATTCCGGAATATTCGACGCTGTAACGATGATTCAAAGCAACTTCGGAAGCCCTGGGAACCTTGAGATTGTTGCACGCTCAGGAGACCGGCTGGTATTCTTCTGGGGCGAGCCCGGCGAGGAGGAGATGAAATGGCACAGACCAGAGGTCATCGCAACAGGCGTTTGTGGAACGCCCTCTTTGATTCAGAGCACCTTCGGCAATAAAGGGAACTTCGAATTGGTTGTTCCTCTGTCATCAGGCGGCTTAGGTTATTACTGGCGTGACAATGACGATGACCATCTGCACTGGTATGGACCCTTTATGTTCGGCATGAGCATGGGCCGAGTGGAAGGCGTCTCGCTCATCCAAAGCAACTTTGGAGATCCAGGACACCTGGAGCTGGTGGCTCAGGTAGGAGGCCATCTTGCATTCTTCTGGCGAGATTCCGGGCCTGACTTCAAGTGGAATGGGCCCCAGTATCTCACGATGTGAAACAATGGTCTGCGCATAATCTGGCTCTCGCATGTGGTGACAAATTTGTGGCTGACTTAAGGTCAGCCACCCATTTCATGTGAACATCCTCAAGTTCTCCTCCGAGCCCTGAACCTCGTCCCCGAGAACCTTGTTTATTGCACTATAAAAGTCGGATCTATTTACGCTTGATGCGTTCCTGCGCAGCGCATTCATGCCAGCCTCCACCACTATGGCCTTGAGGTCTGCGCCACTCGCCTCTCCAGTTACCTTGGCGATCTCCATCAGGTCTACATCTGGATCTTTTCTCATCTTGCCCGCATGGATCTGCAGGATCTTGAGCCTCCCTTCGGCAGATGGCATGGGTATCTCGATGATTCTGTCAAAGCGTCCTGGCCGCAGCAGAGCGGGATCGAGGATGTCTATCCTGTTGGTCGCGGCTATGATCTTGATGTCGCCACGCGTCCTGAAACCGTCCATCTCAGCCAGAAGTTGCATCATCGTCCTGTTGACCTCGGCGCTCCCAGTAGTACCATCGTGGGTCCTGATGCTGCCCACGGCGTCGATCTCATCGATGAATATGATGCTTGGGGCCTTCTCGCGAGCCATCTGGAAGATGTCGCGAACGAGCTGCGCTCCTTCGCCTATGAACTTGTGGACCAGCTCTGAGCCGGACATGTGAATGAATGTAGCCTTGGATTCATGGGCTACTGCCTTGGCCAGCATTGTCTTGCCAGTCCCCGGCAAACCGTAGAGCAAAACGCCCCTTGGCGGCTCAATGCCGATATCTTCGAATATCTTTGGGTTGGTCAGTGGCAACTCCACAGTCTCCCTGATCTCTTGAATCTGGCTTTCAAGGCCGCCAACTTGTTCATAGGATACATCAGGTGCCTCGACCAGCTCCATGACTTTTGCCCTGGCATCCAATGAGTGATCCAGAACGCGAACGATGGTCAGTGAGTTGTTTATAGCCACGCGAGCATTGACCTCTAGCTTCTCCATCAGCTCAGCAGGAGCAGTGGTGATGAACTCCTGGTTGTTTCCGTGCTGCCTCAGCAGGACATAGTCGTTTCCAATCTCCACCACTGTGGCAAGGAATAACGGCATCCTCTTCAAGAGGAGGTTCTCTTTTTTTAGCCGCTCCAGCTCACGCAGATATTTCTTATTTGCGATGAGGGATTCAAAGAGCTTGGCTCTTACCTCCTCTCTCTCCACTTTGGTGGTCTCAAGCTCTTCGGAGAGGCTCCTGTTCTCTGATTCAAGAGCTGTTATCCTTTTCGCAAACGACTCCTGAATGGTGTCTTGACCGGAAATGGCCGATGATTCACTCATACAGATTGAACTTCAGCATTTCATGCTTATAAATTCATTCCCGCGGAGTTATGTGAATACAAGGTTTTCCTTGCCGCATTCATCTTTTTGAGGCGAGAGGGATATTAATCATGACTTGTCCAACTATAATTTGTGATTTAATGATAACTCTACAAAAGCACATCATCCCTCCCATTGAGGTTGTGGAGCGAAAAGGCATCGGCCACCCTGACACACTTGCAGACGGGATCTCCGAAAGCATCTCGCGCTCATTATCTCAGTTCTATCTTGACGAGTTCGGCCAGATATTGCACCATAATGTTGACAAGGTTCTGATCATCGCAGGAAAAAGCGTGCCTGAGTTCGGAGGAGGCTCGATCCTAAAGCCGCCAAGCGTTATCGTGGGTGGCAGAGCAACGAAGCCATCAGGAAAGCCGGTTTTTGAGATAATCGAGGACTCTGTCACCTCCTTCTTTAGAAAGACTGTAAAGAACCTGGAGCAGTTCAGGGTCGAGCCCCGCGTCGAGGAAGGTGCTCCTGAGCTGCGAAGCCTCATTGGCAGGGGAGCAAATGACACATCTATCGGCGTTGGCTATGCACCCCTGAGCTACACTGAAGAGCTGGTGCTCGGCATGGAGAAAGAGGTGCGAAGTGTGCGTGGCGTTGGCGAGGACACCAAACTCATGGCCGTGCGAATAGGCGATGAGCTGACCGTGGTAGTGGCAGCAGCCATGGTCTCCAAGTTCATAGCCTCCCGCGAAGAATATGAGGATGCAAAGGCCAGGGTATTGGAGGCGGCCACAAGGAAGGCCGACGCAGATGTCTGCGTGAACTGCGCAGATGCAGGCGACAACATTTACCTCACAGTGACAGGCACATCGATCGAGATGGGAGACGACGGGGCGACCGGCAGGGGAAATCGTGGAAACGGCTTGATAACGCCCATGAGGCCTATGACCATGGAAGCCATTGCAGGAAAGAATCCAGTCAGCCATGTGGGCAAGATCTACAATGTGCTGGCTCAGCGGGCAGCGTGCGAGATCGCAGAGCTGGATGGTGTGAAGGAGGCGAACGTCACCTTTGTCAGCAAGATTGGGTCGCCCATCAGCCAGCCGCTCCTGCGTGGCGTGAGGATATCCGGCGACTTTCAGCTTACACCATCGCTGGAGGCTCAAGTCGACTCAATCCTAGATTACATGCTGGAGAGCACTGACCAGTTGGTGGAGGAGTTCGTGAAGGGAAAGCTGAGCATTTATTGAATCACTGACCCTCAGTCCTCGCCTTCCTTCGAGACCTCTTTTTTTGCCATCTGCAGCCTTTGTTTGGCTGTGTAGCCAGTAGCTCCCTCCAGAAAATCTCTGTAGCGTTTGTTGGTCTCCAATACAACATCATCAGAGACGTCTGTGGCCGATTCAGTGACGACGAATAGCCTCTTGTTCTCTATCCAGACTGCAACGCTCTTCATTGCTCCGTAGCTGAATAGCAGCCTGCTGTTCTCCTGTTTTATCTCGCAAGGAAACATCTCCTCAAGAACATCCCGAATCCGATCTATGTTGGGCTTGAATCCTCTCTTAAATGGGTAGTCCATGATGGCATGCTCGTCGCTGATCAAGTATAGATGTTTCGAGTAGGTTCTTTGCAGTAATCCATTTGAGGATCTTAACGATATCGGGCAGAGAATGGCACAACCCTTAAATATGATATGTGCTACCATGAATCATGTTAGCATTTGTGGGATGGTAAAATTTGAGCGAAATAGGCAAAAGAGTGAGAATTGAGAGGATAATCGACAGAGATAGCGGAAACACAGTCATAATCCCCCTTGACCACGGCATATCTGTGGGGCCGATCAAGGGGCTTGTAAACCTGCCTGAGATGGTGAACAAGGTCGCCAAGGGCGGGGCAAATGCAGTCCTGCAGCAGAAGGGAATGGTCAGGCACGGCCACCGCGGCTACGGAAGGGACGTCGGACTCATCATCCATATGAGCGCCTCCACATCGCTCGGACCCGATCCCAACAACAAGGTTCAGGTCTGCCAGGTGGAAGAATGCCTGAAGATGGGGGCCGACGCAGTATCAGTTCACATCAACATCGGCTCTGAGACTGAGTCGGATCAGCTCAACATCCTCGGCAGCGTCAGCGAAAGATGTGACTTCTGGGGCATGCCGCTCGTGGCAATGATGTATCCCCGAGGCAAAGGAATCGCAAATCCAAATGATGTGGAGGTTGTGGCACATGCTGCCCGCGCTGGAGCGGAGCTTGGGGCTGACATCATCAAGACCAACTATACGGGTGATCCTGAATCATTCAGGCGTGTGGTAGAGGGCTGTCCAGTGCCGGTGGTCATCGCTGGAGGGCCAAAGACTGAGACCGACATAGAGTTTCTGCAGATGATCGAAGGTGCCATGCAGGCAGGAGCTCGCGGAGTGGCAATAGGCAGGAATGTCTTCCAGCATGAAGACCCTGTGAAGATGACCATGGCGATTGCTGCCATAGTCAACAAAGGCAAAAAGGCAAAGGAGGCCGCAGAAGTCCTGAAAGGGTGACTTCAATTCAATGCAGGGAAAAAGACGTTTGGGAGATGTGTGAATGCTCCCTGGCCTAAAGGCCAGGGCTTCTATCGATCATGCGAAGAGATTGCATTCCCAATCTCAGAATGTTTATCGCTGCGTTCCAATCCCTATCCATT
>JGI11944J13513_1000278_pt1 | contig 54842 bp, 62 predicted proteins | sample TerdegcoTASludge_FD_13513 | JGI IMG/M metagenome (IMG submission 13513) | reverse complement strand
TTTTACAGGAAGCTAGAACCTGGCATTAGTTTGCCAGAAAAGCAATAAATTTGGGGGGATTTTTTAATGAAAGGAAAAGGAAATAATTACAGGATAAGACACACAGATATTTAGGCATAAGTTTTTTAATTAGATAATATATTTTTATTTTATGCCTAGGGCCAGAAAGAAAAGATGCATTTATGTGGATACAAAAGCACGATATTTTAAACCAAGAGGCGTTCCACTTGATAATCTTGATATTATACAACTCACTTTTGAAGAACTTGAGGCAATTAGATTAAAAGATTTATTAGGTTTAGAACAGACTGAAGCATCTGAAAAAATGGGTGTATCGCAACCAACTTTTCATAGAATATTAAAAGAGGCAAGAAAGAAAGTTTCTGACGCACTAGTAAATTCTAAGGCAATTGAAATATATGGCGGGGATTATAAGATGGGGTTAAGACACTATGAATGCCAAAATTGTAAACATATATGGGAAACTAACACCCTACCCAACGAAGAATCAATAATTTGCCCGAAATGTAAAAGTAGAATAATAGATGATGCTATTAGTTGCCACCGAAAATTTAACAGGAATATTTAATTACGAGAGGGTATGATATGAAAATTGCCGTGCCAACAGATTCGAAGGGAGGCCTCTCAGATATTATTTTCAATCACTTTGGTATGGCCCCTACCTATACTGTTGTTGAAATAGTTGATAATAAAATAGGCAATGTAGAAATAATAGATAATACAAGTGACCATTATGGTGGTTCTGAAAGTCCAGTGGAATTACTCTTAAAAAAGAATGTTGGAGTAGTTATCTGTTCAAACTTAGGCCCACGAGCAATGGAGATTCTTAGAGAGCAGGGATTTGATTTATTTTTCACTAAAAGAGAAAAAGTGAGTGAAGTAATTGAAAAATTTATCAATGGAAAACTAGAAAGATTTTCAAGCGATAAGTCTTCATGTAATCCCCCTAACAACCTATAATTTATAACTCTTAATTTTTTTAATCCAATAATTAGAATACAACGCTCCAACAGTATTATGTGCTAATACTCTATCTTTTACTATCAAAACAGTAGTTGGGGCTTTTGAATATTTAATAAATAGTGAGTCATGTCCAACACATAATCCTACCACTATATTGAATTCGGTCTTCTCATTCTCTAACAATTTTGCCTGACCAATTGGATTACAAGAAGCTTCATTAAGATCTCCAGATAAAGTTTTAGCTACCCCAAAAGTTCCTTTTCCAATCCCACATGTTTTACAGATAGCAAGAGATACTTCAAATCCTTTCTCTATAAGAAGCCCCGTCAGAACTTGAGATTCATTTTTTAATCCAACACATGATGCAATTCCAAGTTTCTTGTAATTCATTCTTTTTGCAAATTCAATTAGTTCAAGAACCCGAGGTAATTTCATATATGCGTCTACTTCAAGTTCTGTAGAAGTTAGATAGAAATTAAGATTTTCTTCTTTTTTGATTTCATTTTCGGCATATTCACTTATCTCTTTATCATAACAATTGATTCCTTCCATGCAAAAGGAATCTTCACAATCATTACATCTCATACAGAATTCTAGAAGAATTAATATAAAAGAGTTACTTATTTAATTCCAGTTATGATATCAGTTTTGAAATCGAATAAAGTCTTTTTTTGATTATCGCTAATTAAACTCATTACATTATCATCAGTTACTTTACCAATAACTCTAGCCTCTACTTTTTGCTTTTTGAAAAGATTTAATATTTGATCTGTATTCTCAGGAGCAGAAGTGAGAGTAAATCCATAGCCAGGATAAATTTTTAGCCAATCAATGAAATCAAGATTTTCTGGTCTTTGAATTTCATCTACATAAATAACGGCACCTTTTCTTGATGTCTCGAGTAACATTCCAATGGTACCTAGTATGCCAGGGTTAGAAATATCTTTTGCGGCAAATGAAAGTTCCTTTTCAGCAATTTCATTCATTACTTTTAACTTTGAAAGACACTCTTCAGATGACTTTTTTAGAGTGGTGTCCCAGTTAAGAAATTTATTATATCGTCGGCCATCCATATCCATGGCAAGAATAACATCTTCATCTTTCTTAGCTTCAAAACTTGAAAGAATTTTTGTAGCGTTTCCCATTATTGAAACTGAAACTGTAGTACTTTCAGTATCTGGGTGTAAGTGCCCCCCTACCATTGGGACTTTAAATTTATCACATCCAGTTTTAATTCCTTCAAGTAAATCCTTACAATTGTCACTCTTCTTTAAGGACATTATATTTACCATTGCAATTGGAGTTCCACCCATTGCATAAATATCATTGACATTGACAAGTACAGAGCAGTATCCGGCCCAGAATAGATCATTGAGAAGGTTCGCCCAAATCCCATCGGCAGCAAAAAGGAGATAATTACAGTCTCCTTTTAGGACAGCGGCGTCATCACCAAAATCAATGACGGTGCTTCCATAATTAGAATAAGACTTAAACTGGTTAATTAGATGTTTTATTGGATTTTTTCGTTTAACGCCTTCATAATTTCTAATTTCATGAACGATTCTGTCAAGGTCTGCCATATTTTTCATCATGCGGCTAAATGTTAAAATATTTATAAAAGTTTTTATTTTATTATACTTTCCATGAATTTTCTTATCTCTGTAGGTGTTGAAGACTCAAGCCCATATATCTCAGAAAATTTAGAAGTGGTCTTTAATATTTTTGTTTTGCCACAAGGTTCTGCATCTAATAAACCTGCTTCGACTAGAATTTTAACGTGTTCATAACATTGACTTCCACGATATTTTACTAAATCAGATTTTTTAAGTGGCTGTTTATAGGCTATAATGGCCAAAGTTTTCAATACCCCCCCTCTAATTTCAGACTTAGGTGCAAAATCAGCAGTCAATAGAGAATACTCGTTCCTTACTTGCATTGTATATCTGTCTTCTACAGCTCTTATTATCTCTATTGAACTCCCCCTATCACGGTAGTCTTTAGAAAGATTTTCAATTAATCCTTCTACATATTCTCTGTCTTTCATGTTTAATTTTTTCATAAGTTTAGAGATAGGAATAGGTTCTCCAGAAATGAACAGAATTGCTTCTATAGAAGCCTTGTCCTTTGCTATGTCCATGTACTTAATGTTACTTTTTTATTTAAATAGTTTGAGTTTAATTTTTTATTCATCTTACATAATAAGAAGAAACATTTTTAATGCATAAATAATGGAAATAATAGGTGTAAAAATGGATATAGAAGAAATTGTTGAAAAAACAATGAAACTCATTAATACCGATGGAGATGTTTTTGCTCAAAAAATTAAAGTTATTTCTTATGATATTGAAAAAAATAATGTAGAAATAGGTGAAGAAAAAGAAACTATAGGAATAGGGGTGAGAGTAGTTAAAGGAAAGAACCAAGGATTCTCATTTACAAACAATATGAATTCCTTAGAAGATTGTGTTAAAACTGCGTATAAAGTCTTGAGAGTCTCAAGGCCTAGAGAAGACTTCGTTAGTCTCCCATCTCCTAAATCAATTAAGAAAATCAATTTAGTAGATAAAATATTGTATTCAATTTCTTCTGAAGAGTTGATGGAGTATTGTATTGATATGATAAAAGGATGTGAAGAAAATGGGGGCACTCCTTCCTCTGGTAGTGCCAATCTTACATTTAACGAAGAGGCAATAGCTAGCTCAACGGGCATATCTGGAATTCAGAAATATGCAACACTTTTTGGATATATTTCTTCTATCTATAAAAATGATGATGTTTCTACAGGATTTGATTTTAATATTATGAGGAAAAAATTTGATTTCTTAGTTATAGGACAAAAAGCAGCTACTAAAGCTAAAGAAACTAGTAATGCAAAAAAAATAAGGTCAATGAATTGTGATGTCATACTTGAACCCGAAGCTGTTTCATCTTTATTATCCAACACTTTTATACCTCATCTATATGCTGACAGTGTTGATAAAAATAGGAGTTTTCTTAAAGAAAAAATAGGTGAAAAAATAACAAATCTTACAATTATAGATGATGGAAGAATTGATTATGGAGTTGCTTCTTCTAACTTTGATGGAGATGGGAATCCGACAAAAAGGAATGTCATTATAGAGAAAGGAGTATTAAAACAATATTTATACGATGATTTTTATGCAAAAAAATTTGGAGTTGAATCAACAGGTAACTCAGATAGAGATTACAAGTCTCTGCCCTCTATTGGAATAACTAATTTTATTGTCGAAGGAGAAAAAATTGATTGTATAAAACAAGGATTTATTATTAACGAATTGCGGGGTGCCCATACTGCAAATCCCATATCCGGAGACTTCTCTGTTGAAATCTCAAGTGGTTTTTATGTTGAAAAAGGAGAAAAAAAACACCCCATAAAACAGGGTATGATAACTGGAAACGTTTTTGAGCTTTTAGAAAAAGTTAAAGGGGTTTATGGCGAAATAAAGGACACAGGAGGTTTAATAACTCCTTCAATTGTATCTGAGGCTAGGGTGATTGGATGATAGCAATAGTGGGAATGCCGGGTTCGGGGAAAAGTGAATTCCTTAATGTAGCTCTAAATTTTGGTTATAGATTTATATCAATGGGCGACATAGTTAGAGAAGAAACAGTGAAAAGAGGATACCCATTAGAACAAAGTGGAAAAGTCGCACAAATGCTTCGAGATAAGGAAGGTCTAGATGCAATAGCTATTTTGACACTTAATAAGATTAGAGAGAGTCATTATGATAAATTTATTATTGAAGGAATAAGAGGGATAAAAGAAGTAGAAAGATTTAGAAAAGAAATAAATTTCTTTCTTATTGGGATACATACATCGCCTACCTTAAGATACGAGAGACTAAAAAATAGAGGAAGAGAAGACGATCCAAAAAACTTTGATGATTTTCATAAGAGAGATCTACGAGAGCTTTCTTGGGGATTAGGTGAAGCTCTAGCACTGTCAGATATCATTATTAACAATAATGATGGAATCGAAGATTTTAGAAGTAATATCAATGAGGTTATTAAAAAATATGAGCTTTAAGATTAAAGTAAGTGCTGAAGTAAAGAATACTGAAGACCCTATGAAAGTTAAGAAATCGATATTGAACATTTTTCCAGAGATAATAATAGAAGAAAAAGAAGATGAAATTATAGGATATTCAGAAGAAGATGGAGTATTGTCAAGATTTATTGAATTAACTTACTCTGAAGCAATAAGAGATAGCGTTAATATGGTATTAAAAGAAGGCGCTAGAGGGGATAAAATTTCTTTTTCAATTAACAAGCAAGCTGCTTATGCAGGAAGATTAAATTTATCCAAAGAATCCCCATTAGGTCCGATAAGAGTTAAAATTTATATTAAAGATCCTTGTGAATTTATCGATAAAATAATTCCTAAAACAATTTGAGGATTATCTTCTAAAATTCCAATTTATACTACTGTATTTTTCATTCGCTAATTTTTTTGCTATTTCTAATTCTTTATTATTAATTTTATCCTCTTTTATTTTACCAAATATATCTATGAATCCTTTTTTTAGATTATCAATTATAATATCTTTATCATATCTAAATCCTTCATTGTAAAGAGTAGTAACTCTTTTTTTAACATCTACTTTTTTATTAGGTATTTTAAGAACTTTCTCCATTATATCTATATTTGTATTATACATTACAGTACCATGCTGCAGAATTACTCCATTTTTTCTTGTCTGTGCAGACCCAGATATCTTCTTTGAATTCAAAGCTAAATCATTTAATGGTTTAAATTCCGGAAAGATATTTAGTTTTTCTAATCCTTTCAATACTCCTTTGTATAAAAACTCGAAAGAATTAAGGATGTCTCCAGGAACTTTATCTTCGGATATAATAATAGAGTAGGTAATCTCACCAAGAGAATCATGAAAAACATTACCACCGCCAGTTATCCTTCTAACAAAATCTATTTTATTTTTATCACAAAAATCTAAATCAATTGATAGATTTATATTCTGGAAATATCCTATTGAAACGCATGATGGAGAAAAGGAATAAAATCTAAAGGTATCGTCAATTTTATCTTCACTTCTTAAGGTTAAGAGGGCTTCGTCAATTCCCATCGAAAGAAAACCATTATCTTGCCTATAACCTAAATATCTCACAATGAAGATACCAATAGAAAACTATTTATATGTTTAGATAATCAAAACAATTGGGAAGGGAAATGGAGGAAAAATTTAGAATCCTCTCATATTTTTTCACCTCTAGTGCTAAATTTCCCTTCCCTCTTAGGGCTTAAGGTGGTATCTTATGTATCAAAAAATTTTAAAATTGCTTGAGAATGAAGAATCGCCCCTTTCTGCAGAAATAATTAGTGAAAAAACAAAAGAGAGCTTATTGAAAACTAAATCACTATTATTGAGATTACAAGAAGAAGGAAAAATTGAAAGCTGTAAGAAAGATGATATCTTACTCTGGCAAATAAAGAAAAAGGATGAAACTGAAAAGAAATTTGAAAGATGGTAAGATAAATGGCTTTATCACATCCCCTTATCAAAGGGGAGATTACACCTAGAGCCTATCAAGAAACTATTTTTGTAAAAAGTAAGGATAAAAATACTTTAGTAATATTACCAACAGGCCTTGGAAAAACATACATAGGAATTCTTCTTGCAGCATATACATTGCATTCTTTAGAAAAAAAGGTATTAGTTTTAGCCCCTACAAAACCTTTAGCAGAACAACATTTAAAATCTTTTTCTGAAGTAATAAATATTGAAAATGAATATTTTTCTCTTTTAACTGGTACTGTAGCACCTACAAAAAGAGAAGAACAGTACAAAAAATCCTTAGTGATAATAGCAACTCCTCAAGTAATTGAAAATGATATACTTGCAGGAAAAATAAATCTATCTGACTTTGGCCTTATAATTTTTGATGAAGCCCATAGAGCAGTAGGAGATTATTCTTATACATATATTGCTGAGAAGTCCAAATCAAAAAATATTAGAATTCTTGGACTAACTGCATCCCCATCCTCAGACAAAGAAAAGTTGAATGAAATTATCCAAATATTAGGCATAGAGAATATTGAAATTAGAAATGAAAGTTCACCCGATGTCAAGCCTTATGTCCAAGATATTGACATATCTTGGATCCCAGTGAAACTGCCAGATGAATTTCTAGAAATAAAAAAATTACTCGAAGTTTTATTGAGAAAAGAAATGACTATTTTAAAAAATCTTGGATTCGTTTCATCGGTGGAAGCCAATAAGAAAGAAATATTAGACGCTGTTATAAAAATAAATAAAAAAATAAAAGAATCATCTTATGCAGATAAACCTGTTTATTACAGTGCATTAAAATCACAGGCAAAGGCATTGAAACTACACCACGCATTAGAGTTATTAGAAACGCAAGGGATATCTCCACTTATATCATACTTTAAAAGGATGAGAGATAGTAAAAGTCGTTCCTCTTCTGAATTATTATCAGAAAAAACAATTATTAAAGTAATAACTATTGCAGAGAGTTTAAATCAAAAAGGAATAGAACACCCAAAACTTTCAAAATTATATAATATAGTAAATAAAGAAGTCAATAATGGAAAAAATATTATCGTATTTTCTCATTACAGAGACACAACAATGAGAATAGTAAAAGAACTCAAAAAATATGAGGGTGTGAAAGTTGAAAGATTTGTAGGTCAATCATCGAAAAAAGGTGATGAAGGGCTTTCTCAAAAGAAACAAAAGGAAATAATTGAGAAGTTTAGATCGGGAGAGTTTAACGTTCTAGTTGCCACTTCAGTTGCTGAAGAAGGTCTTGATATACCAGAAGTTGATATGGTGATATTATTTGAACCTGTTCCTTCAGAAATTAGGTCTATACAAAGAAGAGGAAGAACCGCAAGAAAAAGAAGTGGTGAGGTAGTAATACTAATGGCAGAAAAAACTAGAGATGAAGGCTACTACTGGGCAAGCAAGAAAAAAGAAAAGATCATGAAAAATACTGTAATGGAAATAAGAAGAGAATTCAAAAAAAGTGATGAGATGGTTATAGAAGAAAAGGGACAGAGTAAATTAAAAGATTTCATCAAGCTTCCAGAAATTATTGCTGATGATAGAGAAGATAAAAAAGTTCTGAGGATATTATCGGAGATTGCCAATGTTAAACTTAATCGTTTAGAAGTTGGAGATTACTTACTTTCCAATAGAGTCGGCGTAGAAAGAAAATCTTCAAAAGATTTTGTCGAATCCCTAATTAATGGAAGATTATTTTCACAAATGATAAATTTGTCTAATAATTTTGAAGTTCCCATATTAATTGTTGAGGGGGAAGACCCATATTCTATTAGAAACATTGATGAGAAATCCATTCGTGGAGCCATTATTTCTTCTATGATAGATTTTAGAGTTCGTATAATTTTTACAAAAAATCCTGAAGAAACTGCCAATTACCTTGTCGATATTTCATCTAGAGAACAGAAAGAAAAAGAAAGAATCCCCGCAATAAGGGGAGAAAAAAAAGCAATGGGCCTAAAAGAAAAACAGATTTTTATTGTTGAAGGCTTACCCGAAGTATCCTCAGTCCTTTCTAGAAGATTATTGAATAAATTTGGAAGTATTTTAGGAGTTTTTAATGCTGATGAATCAGAACTTAAAGAAGTTGAGGGGGTAGGAGAAATAAAGGCCAAAAAGATCAGAGAGATTATAGATTCTCCATATAAAGAACTTTAATTCACTATTGATAAACAATAATTAACCAAAAGATTTAAATATTAAAAAGCAATAATTAATATAATCAAATAAAGGTGACAAGAATGATAGGTAAAAACGACAGTGAAGCAAGAAAATTCTTTAAACAAGCAAAAAGAATGAAAGAAAGAGCTGAAATTAATATAAAAAAGAGAAATTTCATTTTGGCGTCTATTGAAATAGATGTTGCAAACAGACTTCTTGAAGAAGGTAGCAAATTTCTCTAATTATTTTTAATTATCTTTTCTAGTTTAATCTTTTATATTAAAAAATTTCATCAAGAAAGGTACAGATTTAGGTAATTGACGTAAATTGAATATGCAATAGACTTATATATAAAATCATAAAAACTAGAACAATGTTATCTGGTGACTTACTTGGTCTGATAATCGTCTATACTTATGTAGCTATTTTGCTCTTTATATCAGAAAAATTATTGTACCAATATAAGGTATTAAGTAGAAAATTTCTTCATATAATGGTAGGAAATGTTTTATTTATTTTGCCTCTCTTTGAAACAAGATGGGTAATGACTTTTCTTGCTGCCGGACCGTTTATTCCATTAACTTTTCTAATGAGCCCTTATTCACCTTTAAAAATCAAGGATAAAATTTCCTCATCTGGGCATGGTCTTGGACTAGTTTATTATGCGATTTCTTGGGCCGTTCTTGCATTTCTCTTCTTTGATAAACCATGGATAATTGCAGTTGGTATAGCGGCAATGTCATATGGGGATGGAATGGCTGCATTAATTGGAACTAGATTTGGAAAAAGAAAGTATAACATATTTGGAGAAACTAAGAGTATTGAAGGTTCAGTTGCAATGTATATTTCTTTGATTAGTGTTATGTGGATTGCATTAAATTACTACAATTTCATTAATCCAAATTTGAATATATTGCCAATAAATTATCTGATATTGTTAGTGGTGCCATTTATGGCAACAATTTTTGAAGCAATTACTCCAAAAGGTCTTGATAATTTGACTGCTTGTTTTTCCGCAACTTTTCTTTATTACTTCTTAACGCTGGTGTTATAATGAGATTAATTATTATAGATGGTCTTGACGGAGCAGGTAAGGATACTCATGCTAATTTGATTCAAGAAAGATACTTAAAAAAGGGAGATAGTGTAATACTAAGATCACACCCTGAAGATGATAATCCTTTAGGNATNAAAGCCAAGAATTCNCTATTGGGAGAAGGAAAATTAAATTATATTAAAGCCTCAATTTATTATGCCCTTGATGTTATTAGATCTATTCGCTTATACCATGATAAGAGCGACACTTTAATTGTAGTAAGATACCTTATGGGTGTTGCCTATTTGCCACTTCCTTTAGCAAAAATATTTTACAAGTTTTTTTCAACAATATTACCAACTTCTGAATATATGTTCTTTTTAGATGTTGACCCAGATGAATCTCTAAAAAGAATATCAAAAAGAAACGAAAAAGAGATGTTTGAAAATCTCAATGATCTTGTTAAAGTAAGAGAAAAAGCATTGAAGTTGGCAAAGAATTGGAACATAATAAATACTTGCCAATCAATAAATGAAGTCCAAAAACAGATAGAAATAATCCTTGACACCCTAGATAATGGGAAAGACAATTCTAACTCAAAAAATAATAATATTCAAAATGCAAATTAAAATAATTAATAAAAATATTATTCTAATTTTTCAAATCTCTTTTCGAGTTCCCTTAAGACTTTTGGAAGAGTTGTGTATTCCATATCCTCGCTGGGTAATCTATGTGGTTCAAATGGACCATGCCTTCTCATATAGTCGGCGATTTCTTGGGCTTTGATTCTCGCTTGGTCATAAGCAGGATCATCAAATAAATCAACAGGCCCTATAAGTCTTCCATTTGATAACTGAAATCCTAAAGCTATAACTCGTGGAGGTCCATCAAATCGTGTACAGACTGCATTTTTCTGGCTAACAGGCATAATAGGTCCATTATGAGAACCTCTCATCCACCCCGCTACAAGATGCGGAAATGAAAATGGTTCAAGTACTTCGCCAACTGCAGGTAATCCAGATTGGGCTCTGACCAATGCAACTGGGTCATCCTTCCCTACATATTCACCAGCAATCTTGTACAGTTTCTCAGTGCTAATATTAGCAACTGCCTCTTCTGGAGGTAATTTCCCACCTTTCTTTGGGTAGACTCTTTTTATAACATACCTTGACTTGGCACCAATCAATGCAAGCATTTTATATAATTCTTCAGGACAATCCATGAATACTCTCTTGCTTTCAAGGATATCCCAAATTTCAAATCTAAATCCTGTAGTTGCACTTGGGTCAATTACAAGACCTATAGTATTAAATGGATCAGCGAAAATTTTGTATATTGGAAGGTTAAAGGCGCCGGGATCTGTTTTATCCATCATAAATGCTATAATTGGTTCAGCCTTTCTTTCTTCAAATTCAAGCTCAGCTACACCAGGGCCCATTCCTCTAACGTTACCACTAAATGCTTCAACTAGTAAATCTTGACCTGCACCATAGAGCTTCAGATCTTTAGCAACTTTAGTTGCTTTTTCAAAAGTATTCCATGCAAGAGCGTGTATTTCCTCACAGTCTACACCTCTCCTGTGAGTCATCAAAAGTTCTAAATCGTCTCCACAGTTTGTAACGTGGAAGTCAATTAATAGTTTACCTTTTTCTTTTTCTAATTCTTTTTTTGCTGTTTCAATTAAATCTGGATGGACCGTAGCGTGGCCAGGCCATCCTCCAACATCTGCTTTAATAAGAGAAACAGTTATTTTTTCTCCCATTTAATCCTCCTCATCTTTTGATTTAAAATCATCGATTGAGAATGGAGGCTCTTCGCCTTCTTTTATCTTGCCTTTGGCTTTAAACATCTCTCTTGCGATTAAATAGTAAACTAATGCCAAGGCTTTTTTACCTTTGTTGTTAGTTGGTACAACTAAGTCAACATTTGATAAATAGTTTTCTGAGTCGCATAGTGCAACTACAGGTATTTTTGCAAGCCCAGCTTCTCTAAGAATCTGATAGTCAGCTCTTGGATCTGTCAAGATTACAACTTCTGGTTCAATAAAGTCTTCGCAGTTTGGATTTGTGAGAGAACCAGGTATAAATCTCTTTGTTATAGTTTTTGCCCCAGTTTTTTGACCAAATGCCAATACAGGTTTGAATCCATATATTCTTGATGAAACAACAAGAATCTTTTCAGGTTCAAATTTAGCAAGAAACTTCCCAACTGTTTCAATTCTTTTATTTGTTTCATTTATATCAAGGATGTAAAGACCATCTTGTCTTATCCTAAATATGTACCTCTCCATGTCTCTTGTTTTTTGAGTTGTTCCAATATGTATTCCTGATGCAAGATACAAATCAAGAGGTACTAACATTTCATCACTCATTATATCTCCTCCCCTAAATATTCTTTAATTCTAATTAATTCATTTATGATTTGAATATTCTCTGCCGTTACATCTAAATATTTTATATTAAAAGCCAAGGATAAATGGCAAATTCCTTCATCAACTGCAGGGATAATACAATTTTTATCATCCTTTGTTGAGTTGTAAATTTGAGATATTGTGTCTAATTCAATTTGTTTTGGCTTTTGAGTAATATTTAGATTTTTTAAATCAGCATCAAATAAGTTCCCTTCTATCTGCAATAGAGGCATTTGCCCTTCGTATATACCGCCAAGGTACCTAAAAAGAGGCAATGAGTAAAAAGAAGAAGCCGCTTTTGCAGTGGCCAAAGACAAAGCAAATCTTATTTTATTGAATGGCGTTATTTCCAATAACAATTCATCCAATGATTTCTGTTCAATGGCATCCAATCCAACTAGTTCTGGGAAAACTACTTCTTCAATTTCAGATATATCCTCTTCAAATTTTACAGAAGCTCTTCCAAAGCTTGAAGAGGTATAAATATCAATCTCTACTATATTTCTTTCTTTATTACTAGAGTAGACTTTCCTTGCCCTTATATCCTCTATTACGGTCAATCTTCCCTCTCCTATCTATTTTCCAATGGTGGGACCGTCGGGATTTGAACCCGAGTTTCCACCACCCCAAGGTGAGAGGCTAGTCCAAGCTACCCCACGGTCCCATGTGAAATCGACTACAAACATGTAAAATATAAATTTATATTTTATAGTCGAGCAGTTCTTCTATTAAATCAACATGGGTTAGTAGCATTCTTCTACAGCAATATCTGGTCAATCCCATGTCATCTAATATTTTTTCTGTTTCTTCCCCTTTGCTTAACCTATCTAAATAAGGCTCATATAAATGCCCAACAACTTTTCCACAGGTGAAGCATCGTACAGGGATTATCAAAAGATCACCTGTAAGATTTCTGTCTTCTTGCTCTTGGTCCTTTAGAAGACTTGCTTGGTTTGTGTTCTTCAGTTCTTCTTGAATCTCCTCTTAACAAGATTCTGTCATAACCTAGATATGCTTCTTTTAAGGAGTTGTCTTGGGTGAATTCTACGAGGCCTCTTGCAATAGCTATTCTGCATGCATCAGCTTGCCCCATTATTCCTCCGCCTTTGACATCAATTTCAATGTCAACATTCTTTGCTGAATCCCCTGCAAGAAGGATAGGTTCAAACATTTTGATTCTGGCCAATTCCGGCTCAACTATTGGGAGGGGTTTACTGTTAATTCTTACTCTACCCTTACCCTCTTTTACAGTCGCTCTGGCAACTGCTTTTTTTCTCTTACCAACTGATTGAATAATTTTCATACTCTGCCCCCAAGGGAATTTGAAATATCTTTTACTCTAATGAATTTCTTAGTTCTCAGTTTTGAAATATCTGCATCATTGAATCTAACAAATTCTTTTCCAACTAAATCTTCAGGTATGCCGACATATACTTTTAATCTTTTGTATGCCTGCCTTCCCTTATCTTTCTTCCATGGCAACATGCCTCTGATAGACCTTCTGACAATTCTATCAGACCTCTTTGGAAAAAATGAACCTCTCAAAGGATTAGCTATATCTTTAAACTGAGCTCTTTTTGCATAAAGGTCAAAGAAATACTGTCTATTTCCAGTAATTACAACTTCTTCAGCGTTAACTATAACAACCTGTTCTCCTTCTAACAGTTTCTTAGCAGCAACTGATGCCATTCTACCTAGAATCTGATCTTTTCCATCGATTATCATGAGATCACTCCATTATTTTAACACCGCTACCTCTCGGATTTTCATTGTATAAGTCATAAAGAGTTATTGCTCTTCCACTTTTGTTTATCTTTTCCATGGCAGATTTAGAAAACTTGAATGCTGAAACTGTAACTTTGTGATCTAACTCCCCACTGCCTAAAACTTTGCCTGGAACAACTACTATGTCCCCATCTTTTGAATTTCTATTTATTTTAGAAATATTTACTTGGGGTAAATGCCTTGTGGGCCTTCTAAATCTCTTTGAAAGATCAATCCACAAAGGAGTTTTTTCAGAATATCCTTTATCTATAAAAAAATCTATAAGGTTCAATATATTTGGATTAGTTTTATTTAACTTCTTCATTAATCTTCACCTCTCAAACTCACCCGCTTACGCTCGCCTGAGATTAATTAAGATATTTTGATGCCCTATTTAAACGTTTCGATAAGTATTGTTATCAATTTGAATTAATTTCAATAATTTCAAATTTTAAATCTTTAATTTCGATTTCATCCTCATCGTTAGAATCTGTTTTATAATAAACAGTTACAATGTCATAATAACCGTTTCCAGATGCAAGTTTCACATACCTCGCTGGTAAATAAAATAAATGTTTGTTAGTTGGATCAATATTCGTCCATTGGCCAAGATAAACTTCAACCCAAGTATGAGCAATTTCTTCACCATGAATGAATCCAAAAACTGGACGTGCAGGTATATCTTGAGCCCTTAGTAATGCACATAATAAGAAAGCTTTGTTATCACAGTCACCAGCTCCTCTTTGTAAACACTTAAGAGCACTTCCTCTACCCTCAATATCCTCTATATAATCAATTTCAGAGACATATTTATACAAAGCCTTTACCTTATCAACATCTGTTACATATCCTTCAGTGATTTTCTTTGAAAGTTCAATAATCTTAGGATCATTTGACTCTATCCCTCCAGAAGGAACAAGATATAGCTCATACTTATTGTTCTTATCTAAAGGTAATGTGTTTTGATAGGTATTATTGGTATCTATTTCAAATTTTAAATCTAAGAGAATAGAAGACTTTCGATTTAAATTCTCAAAATCCCATTTACCCGTTTTAGATTCATAAAAATAAAACGTAGAATATTTGGAAGAAGAATAATTGTTTTCATTAATTAATAAATTCCAAGTATAATTATTAATTTTTTGATGTTCGTTGCTATCAAATAGCCTAGCTTCGATAGAAGGCTCTAATATATCTTCATTATTGACATTAATCTCGTATTGTATTCTTAACTGAAGATGATAATTGCTCTTATTTTTATCAACTATTGTTCTATTTGTTTCATCAATAGACATGCTTAAACAAAATGATGAGAAGACTAAAACTAATAAAAAGAGTATAAAAAATAAAAATTTACTTTTCTTCATGTTTATCTAAAGGATTCCATGATTGGAGAAAGAATTGCTGGAAGTTCAGTCTTATACCCAAGGTCTTTTAATGCCATCTGTAAGGAAGATAATGTAACTATTATTTCTTTTTCTGTAACACTTCCCATGTGCCCAATTCTAATTATTTTTCCTTTTAGATGGTCCTGACCGCCGGCGATAATTACCCCATACTTCTCTCTCATAATACTAACAAGTTTCTGTCCATCGATTCCATCAGGAACTTTAATAGATGTGACAGTATTTGAACATGTTTTTTCGTCCTGTGGGAAAAGAGAAAGCCCTATTGATTTGGCCGCTTCTCTTGTTGCCTTTGCTATCCTTTCGTGCTTTTTTATCCAATCTTCAAAACCGTATTCATCAATTATATCTAAAGCCTCTTTTAAACCATAAGCCATTGTGACTGGTTGGGTATAAGGAGCCTTATATTTATTATTCTTGTATTTCTTCAAGTTCAAGTAATAGCAAGTACTGTCATTTTTATCTATTACATCCCACGCTTTCTGGCTAACAGAAATAAATGACATTCCTGGAGGAAGACCGATACATTTCTGACTGCCTGAAGCACAAAGGTCAACTCCCCAGTTATCAACTTCAATATTGTCCCCTCCAAGGGAAGAAATTGTATCAACAACTAAAAGTGCTTTAGTATTCTTTACAATTTTACCAATTTCTGCAACAGGATTTCTAACTCCAGTCGAAGTTTCGTTGTGGACCATTGTAACAGCTTTAATAGATGGATCTTTTTCAAGTGCCTTTTGTACTTCATCTGGCTTTATTGGTGCACCCCACTCGTAATTTAATTCAACTATCTGACCTTTGTAAGCTTTAACTATGTCTCTAAACCGCTCTCCAAATTTACCAGAAGTGATACATAGTACTTTATCTCCAGGTTGAACAATATTTGCTATGGCGGCGTCCATAGCTGCTGTTCCAGATCCGGCTAAAATAAACACATCACCTTTGGTCTTAAAGATTTTTTTCATTCTTTCAGATTGCTCCATGAAGAGCTTATTGAAATCATCCCCTCTATGGGGCATTATTTTCATTGACATGGCCCTAAATACTCTTGGATGGACAGGTATTGGGCCAGGTATCATCAGTAAAAAATCTTCATTCATATAATCACGACATTGTTAAACAAAAATAAACATATATAAAGATTATCGTATCTAACGCCAAATAAAATGTTAGAGTAGAATTAATCTAAGGAGATATAAACAAATTACATTATTTCTTTATGAGTCATTAGTCTTGTTGTGTACCCAGCAATTCTGTTCAAAAGCTTGTCTGTGGGAACATCAATTAAATCTTTTATTACTAACTTATTTTCTTCAAAGTCTTTTGTAAGCTGATCTCTGTGTTTGTCGACTAATTGCCTAGATATTCTCTTTATAAATGATGGTCTGATTCTTCCCAACATTACACCTCCATTTAAAAGAAATGGTATAGTAGGCTTTTTAAAATTATCGCAGGATTCTTGAAATCTTGCTAATATTCTCATATGGTCAAACTGTATTACAGAAATTATTTAAGTATATTAGAGATTTATTTTTTATGCTTGATAAGATAAAAGCCAGAGTTAATCCAAAACTAACAGTAGGTATTGGTGCTTATGAAAATCCAGAAAAAATAAAAGCTGTTGTAAATAATATTGATTTTTGCAATACCAAAATTTATGGTAATTCCGCTGAAATTATTTCGGCTTTAAAAAATGGAGAAATTGATGCAATAGTAAGGGGTACGCTTCCAAGTTCTGAATTCCTAAAAGAAGTTAAAATTAATTTTAATATTGAAAAGATTTACAGAATAGGGCTTCTTGGAACTTATGATAAAACTTATTTCTTTTTTGCACCTTTGGGAATTGATGAGGGAGAAGATCTAGAAGAAAAAGAGAGGTTAGTCGAATATGGAATTGATTTATTGAAAAAGTTCAAAGTTGAACCTAAAATCTCTGTTCTTTCTGGTGGCAGAATTAACGACATTGGAAGGTCGAAAGTTGTCGACAAGACCATAATAGAAGCAGAGTCCCTAGCAAAAAAGTATGGAATCATTCATGAACAGATACTGATTGAAAATGCAGTTAAGAGATCAAATTATATTTTGGCTCCTGATGGGATTTCAGGGAATCTGATCTATAGAACTTTGATTCATCTTGGAGGAGGAAGTTCTCATGGTGCATTATATTATCCGCTGGCTATCAAGGGAATCATAATTGTAGATACTTCAAGAGCGGCACCCCAAGAAGAATATATTTCATCTATAGTACTTGCTAATGCAATCAAGAACTACTGATTAAAAATGTCAATTATTTTCTTTAAATTTACAATTTCTTTCCATGAATTCATTTCATTGTGATTTGTTGCGTCAAGATGAATTGGAGTCAAAGAAACTTTATTTTGTTTTATAGCAGAGTAGTCTGTCCCTTCTTCTACATATCCACTGGGGGCCTTCCCAAATACTTTGAAATACATTTTTCCATCTTTATTATCTGTTTCAAAAGGCTCTTCATAGTAGACTCTTCTACCAAGTCTTGTTATTTCAACTCCGTTCAATTCTTCAAATGGTACAGAGGGTACATTTATGTTAAGAAGTGTGTCAGTAGGAAAATTATTAAAATTCCAAGAATCAAATAATATTTCTAAAAATCTTGTTGCTGTGTCAAACATCGGGTTAAAGTAATCTGTCGAAGATACAGATATGGATGGTATACCATTAATTATTCCTTCTCTAGCAGCTGCAACTGTTCCTGAATAGTATATATCATAGGAAATATTTTCGCCATGATTTATCCCAGATAGAATCAAATCAATTTTCTCTTTCATGAAATGTCTTATGGCTAGGGCGACGCAGTCCACAGGCGTTCCGGAAACAATATAATCCTTCCTCTTTTTGTCTTCTAAATATATTTCTTCAACACCTATTTTTTTAAAAATAGAATAGCTGTGGCCTATTCCGCTACAGTTTTCTTTTGGAGCAATGACAATGACTTCGCCCAAAGATTCTGCAACTTCGGTGAGCTTTTTTATTCCCTCTCTCCCATAACCATCGTCATTAGTAACTAATATTTTCATTTGAATTAAAGAGACTTAAAATTACTTTTAAAGGTTATTCCTTGATAGTATCTAGTATTGCCTCTTTAGGCACCCTTAAGTGAATCAAATTTTGCTTTCCTCTGCCCCTAGATTGTGCCCTTTGTATATCAACTATTTTAAGGTTTTCAAGTTTTGTTGTTGCCTTCCTAAAGAGTTCGTACGACATTTCGTCTGCCAATATATCAAAGAAATCATTAGCCTTTGAAAACTTACTAGAGTTTTCTGCTATAACTTTGAGAACTTTTTTATCAGTTTTAGATAGTCCATCAAAAACATTTTGAACATGTAGAGAAGAACTGATACGCTCTATCGCTTTTTCAATGTCATCGATTGTTATTTTTCTTCTTGCTTGAAGTTCTGCCAACATTCCTGCTTCTTTTATTCCTCTTATACCTAGTCTTAAATCACCTTTGTCAAAAGTTATCTCGGCAATTTTATCTAGTACTTCCTCTTCCATTACTCCAGGATATAATCCAATATCACAACGGTACTTAAGTATCTCTTTTATTGTAGACTGAGAATAAGGCTTAAAATGGACTTCGTTTGGCATGAATACTGTCCTGATTTTTTCTGAAACTTTAAACGAAAAAGCATTGTCTGTAACAATTCCAATAATTCCTGTTTTAACGCCAGGAAAGATCTCATGAGCCCTTAGAATCTTATAAAGTATATTTTCTGCAATATTTACGTGGAATAAAAAATCAACATCATCCAATGCAACAATCAATCTTTTACCTTTTTTTTGTAATTCGCCCATAGTGTACTCATAAAGAGTAGTTAAAGGTTTACCAGTTTCTACTGGAAGGTAGCCAAAAATACCCTTAAAAATTTGTGACATTATTGAAAATTCCCGATAATGAAACTGACAGTTAATATAAACAGGGATTACATCATTTGAAACTTCAGTGATCTCTTTAAACAGCAATTTGACTGAAGTTGTCTTTCCAGTGCCTGTTGGACCAAGTACAATTGTATTTGTTGGAAGGTCCCCTTTAATTAAAGGTTTTACGTTGTGAGATATTGCCTCAATTTCATTGTCTCTGAACTTAAATACATCAGGAATATAGCTAAGGTCAAAGACTTCAGGGGCTCTGAATAAAGATTCATCCCACATCAAGATATCTTTTATTTTGCTTGACATAACTAAATAAAAAATTTAATTTAAGTTTTTATACTTTAGCTACTTCCATAAATATATTTGATAAGACAAAATTCTTATCACTTTTATCTGCATTTGCATGTTCTATTGCCTTTTCAATTAATAATGGAAAAGGAACCTTTTTTAATTCTGTGTACTTCTGCATATAACCACCATTGAATTATAATCTAAGAGTAAATATAAAGCAAGCCTAAGTATGGTTTTTTATATTTTATTATTTTAAAGGTAGAATTTAACTTAAAAAACTTAAATTAGAGAAATTATCAATTTTAATTAAATTCTATTAATTAATTAGGTTTAGAATTTGATACAGAAAGCTATTTAATCTCAAAAATAGATTAATTTCTATGGGTCCTGAGAAAAGAAGAAGGTTTGCCATTATTATCATGACAGTTTTTATATGCACAATATTATTATTGTCGTATCTACAGATATTTTTCTTCTACAATTAATCAATAAATAAAAAATATTAATTTATAGTTATAGGAAGTTCTCCGCATAATAGCAAAAGAATACTGCAAAGACGCTAAAAATAAATATCGCATAACCAAATATCAGATCTCCTATATCTTCCTTTTTCAAAAGAACACCAATATTAAATAGGATTTAAAGTAAATAAAGCTTACTATTTAGAATAAAATAAAAATAAAAAATATGTCAGACCGCCCATCTCTCATCATAAGTCAGACGCTGTCGGTTTCCTCATCCATACATTGGCCCAATTAAGGAATTATTTGAATATTCACTAGAAGGTATTTTGTGTAATGAGCATTTAAAGTCTTCGACTGTGACATAATCTCTATCTTCTCTGATAGCGTTCATTCCAGCTTCAGTACATAGAGATTTTATTTCGGCACCGGATAGTCCGTCTACTAAGTTAATAAATTCCGAATAATCCAAATCTTTGATATTCATGTTTCTTGAATGAATCTTAAATATTTCAAGACAAGCGTCACGAGTGGGGGGTGGTATTTCTATTATTCTATCAAATCTTCCTGGCCTTAAAAGTGCAGGATCTAGCATATCCATCCTGTTTGTAGCTCCAATTATTTTTACATGCCCTCGTGGATCAAATCCATCAAGTTCAGCTAAAAGTTGCATCATTGTTCTAGCAACTTCCCTATCGCCACTTATGCCTGTATCGACACGTCTTGATCCTATTGCATCTATTTCATCAATAAATAAGATTGAAGGTGATTTCTCTCTGGCAAGATTGAACACTTCTCTTACCATTCTAGCGCCTTCACCAATGTATTTTCTAACAAATTCAGATCCGACAACTCTTATGAATGTAGAATCAGTTTCGTTTGCAACAGCTTTAACAATTAAAGTTTTACCATTTCCTGGTGGTCCATAAAGTAAAACACCATGTGGTGGTTCTATTCCAACTTTGTCGAATAATTCGGGCTTTTTTAAGGGTAATTCAACTGTTTCTTTTATCTTTCTTATTTGATCTACTAAACCGCCAATTTCGTTATAAGTAACTCCAGTTCTCTCAACAACCTCCATTCCACATACTTCAGGATCTTTAAGCGAAGGAAGAACTTCCATTACAGATAGATTTCTTTGGTTACACGCAACTAATGCACCTGGAACAAGTTCTTTAACATCAATAGTAGAAGAAACAGTAACAACAAACTTTGGCCCACTGGAACTTTTAATGACGACCTTATTTTCATTTATCACTTCAACTATTACGCCTGTAATTAATGGAGGTGCACTCAATCTTTCTAATTCTTTTCTTTGATTTTCATTTTCTTTTTCTAATCTATTTTTTTCACTCAAATAATATTTATTCTGTAATTCTAAAAGCTTAAGCTTTTCCAACACTCTTTCATTAGTTGGAGAATCACTATCGAAAACATCTTCTTCATCGAGTCTTTTTGTTCTATACTTAATACTACTGGTCATCATTTGCACCCCAAACACTATGTATTAGATTTCATAGATTTATAAATGTTTCTACATTAGTGTAATATTTTTGAAATTACTTAACAAATAAGTTAACAATAGTGATTATCAGCTTTAATATTAGATTATAAATCTCAAAACCCTTATAAACATTTAATTTGAACAACTGCTGATAAGAATGATATGTGAAATATGTGGGAAAACTATACAGGGAAAAGTATTCAATGTTAGAGTCGAAGGAGCAAATTTAAAGGTCTGTGATAAATGCTCAAGATTTGGAACAGACAGACAGAGTTGGTCAAAGTATGGCAAGGCCCCGATAGAGTCAGAAGGTATTGTGCTTCCAATAAAACCAAGAATGAGTTCCTCGCCAGTGTCAAAAGAGGAGTATACCTTAATTGATGATTATCATATCCTTATAAGAGACACTAGAGAATCAAAAGGTTGGTCTCAAAAAGAGCTTGGAATGAAAATAAATGAAAAAGAATCAATAATCCACCATATTGAAACTGGAGAATTCTCTCCGTCTGATGAACTTATTAAGAAACTTGAAAGGATCCTAGATATAAAGCTTAAAGACAAATTAGAAGTTGGAATTGACATTAAATCAAAGCAAAGCTCTAAAGAAACGACTATTGGGGACATAATTAAGATAAAGAAGAAGTAAGATAGTCCAAAAACACTGTTGCGTATTCACCTTTGTAAAGGAAAAATTTGAATCTTATTCCATCTTCTTCTATTTCATAAAAAAGATCTTTATAAATACCCAAGATATTTCTATATGCACCAGAAGAACCTAAAAATGGTGCATCTTCAATTCTAAAACTTTCCTTTTTTATCCCATCCTTTTCTATCAGTTCAAGTGAAAGCTTTCCTATTGTTGATTTTGGTATCAGAGAGTTATATCCAACTAGAGGTGCAATAACATTTATATCTCCAGATTTCATTCCTTTTTTTACTCTTTCAATGTTGGATTTAGTGACATAAGTCCTATAATAATCCTCCCCTCTCTTCATTGAAACTAGATCCCCTAATTCAACTTCATTTAAAGGAATCAGATTTATTCTCTCCAACACAACTCTATTGAATATTTCTGCTTGATAAGCATGGACAAATAAAGATGAGACAGAAGCAGGCAATACCCTAAATGCTTTGGAATAATCAGGATATTTTGATAGATAAATCAAGACCTGTTTTTCGTTATGAAGGTTAGGATAAAATTCAAGAGCTTTTTCAAATTTGGCGTCTTTTATTAAATTAACAAGATCCTCATCTAAATTGTCTTTAATCAAAAATTTTTCAACAGATTCTTTAAACTTACCTTGTAAAAGAAGTTTACCAATTTCTTCATTACCTCCAAATCTCTGCTCGCCAAATAGATTTGGGAATCCAGAATGCTCTTCTATTTTTTTAATATTGGAAATAATAGAACTAATTGCATTTTCAGGAATCTCTCTTACTAGAATATTAAATTTATTACCGACTAAATCCCCGATATCTATTTTTTGCCCGCTTTTAAAATCAAAGAGTTCCACATTTGTTAGTTCTAAATTTTTTATAGTTTCTTCATAAATTCTGTCAACAGAAAAACTTTGAATTGTTACTGCATGTCTATCCTTTAAGCCAGCATATCCAAATCGTCCAAAGGGTATACCTGTTCTCCTTGCGATTTCATGAATAACATCAATTGTATCTCTGCCAGTTTTTTTTACCTTAAAAACAAGATATTTGCCTTCTTTGTTAACTAAAACTTCCTCTACTTGAAAGTCTTCAGGATACTTCTTTATTTGCATGGAATCCGCTCTAAATGATTCTTGTACTAAGTTCAGTTACAGTGAAAAAATCTCCAAGTCCAGTCCATCTTACTCTCAATGGGCCACTATATAACCCAGGAGAAATAGTTCTTAAGTTAACATCAAATTTTAATGTCTCTCTTGGGCTAAGTGATTCTACGGAAATTTCATTGCTTATTAATCTAGCTCTTGGATTTGAAACAGAGAGTACTTGGAATCCCCTCATATATGAATCTGGCAAAGATATCCTTATATTCTGAGCTGTTTCATTACTAGTGTTTGTTAGAGTAAAGACAACTTTAACTTCATCACTTGGATGAGTAGTTGATGAAGTCCATTCAACAACAGTAGTTACCCAAATGACTGGTATATCCCAAGAATTAAGTTGAAGTTCTAGGACCTCATTTTTCTTTAAAAGATCCTGAATTTGCAAGGTATAACTCCTGACAACTGAATCATACTGAGTTTTTTCAGCTTCTAGGACTAATACCTTATTTTCAAGTATCTTTTGTTGACCTTGAAGTTTTGTCAACTCTGTGTTTAGTTCACTAACTCTCTTTGTCAAAGAATCGTTTTGACTATTAAGCAATGATATATTATATATTGCAACTGCAAGTCCTATTGCTAAAACAAATGTTGCTACAACATATATCTCTTTTTGCATAAATCCTCCTAAGATATTATATTAACAGCAAAATCCATTATAATCCTACCAAATCCTTCAGGTAGAACTTCAATAAGATAAAGTGTCATGTTTTTGTTATACACTTTAATTTTTCCTTCACGATATAATCTTAATATCTTATATGAAAAATCCCTTCTTTTCTCTTTGTCGTACTTTGCAAAGTCGAGCATGCTTAATGAAATCTCACCTATAATTTTGCTTTTTAGTCTCCATAGGCTAGTTTCTGGTACATCTCTTATTACAGATGGGTCGACAATTGGAAAAGTTTTACCTTGAACTACCTGTTTTGCCATTAATCCAGTTACAGTTCCCTTTACCTTAATATCACGTTCTTCATTTAAAATTGTTATTTGCTGCTCGAAGTCTAATGGAACATATCCGACTTCATCAACCATTTCTTTTAACGTTTCAGAATCAATTATAACTACTCTATTTAGATCAATTTTTGATTGATCTTTAGCTATTTCTTTTGCATGTTCTGCCCCACTTTGAACATCTGAAGCCTTTAGAAGAGAGTTATTTATGTTGATCCCAAGGGATTGATAATTAGAATTTGTTGATAAAGGATCTATATCCACGCTACTCCCTTTTGGTCTAAGATTATTAAATATGATTACAGATGATACCTCTACAGTTCCAGGATTTCCTTTATCCTCATCTACAAAAAGAAAAAGAACATTATCATTACCTAGAGTATAGACGTCATAAAAAACTCCTAAAAATAATAACCCTATAATTACAACAATGAATACTGGCGCTTTCCATCCTCGAGACTTTTTCTTTGATTTACTATCTTTATTATCGTTATTTTTATTTCCCATTAGTATCCCACCTTATCTATTAATTATTATAGGGCCTAAAAATATTTAAAATTACCTATCAAATTAAGAGTATGAAGATACTATGTCCTAATTGCAGGGCGGCTATAGTATTCAAAGGCGATGAAAAATACCTTATCTGTCAACACTGCAGGATTAAAATAAAAATTCCCACAAAAAAGGATTCATCAAATATAACCCCTAATCTTATTGAAAAATGCTCTGTTTGTGAGAAGGTCATAAAATCATCTAAAAATAAAAGGAGATGCCCAGTATGTGGGCAAAAGGTCTGTTCTTCATGCTGGAATTATTCAAGACTTGTGTGTAAGAAATGCCTTGAAGAAGGAATAACTTCAAAACCACTTTATACACTTAAGGAGAAGAATTCAAGGCCAAAACTATTCTTAAGAGAAGAATTTCTTGAAGATATCAAAGAAGGAGAAATAGCTTCAATACCAATAAAGGTAAAAAATCTTGGAGATGACGATGCACTTAATGTCAAAGTAGAAATCAGATCATCACCAAATATAAAGACTATCGAATCAGCTGACATAGGCAAAATTGAGAGGGAAAAAGAGAAAAAATGTATTTTAAGATTTACCCCCAAATATAGTGGCAGAGGTACTATAGAGATACTTTTGACATATGAGGATTATGGAAAAAATAAGTTTTTTGAAAGTATCAAATCAGAATTTGATATAAAAGAAAAAAAGAAAAAAGAAGAGAAAAACTGGGATTATCAAAAATGGAAGTATGATGAAAAAAGGGAAAAAAAACACGATGAGCCAATCAAAAAAGAAAGTGAGTCCCTTGAAGCACTTTTAAAACAGTTTGGATGTGCTCCAGATGCTTCAATTGAAGATATAAAAAAGAGAAAAAAAGTATTGAATATGATGTACCATCCTGACTTTAATGTTAACAAACCCGATCAAGTAAAGAAAGAAATGGAAGATATGTTAAAAAAAATAAATGAGATTTATCAAAAGATATTGGTTAAGAAGGGCATAAAATAAATATATCTTAATAATTTTAGTAAAACTATTAAGCATTCATTAAACCAACGAAAAAATAAATTTCAATTTTATTTAAAGTAATAACCTTTTTAATACGATGTAATTTCTCCTATCTATGGCCCATAAATTTAATCCGAAAGATATGCAAAGATTAGATTCCCCTGAACGAAGGAAAATATTACCTCCTGAAGAAACTCTAAATATGATTGGAGTAACTAATAACGATATATTCATTGATATCGGATGTGGTATCGGTTATTTTTCTATACCTGCTTCTAAATCTGTTGGGATAAAAGGAAAAGTATATGCTCTAGATACTTCAAGTGAAATGATCCAAGAACTTGAAAGAAGAATTTCTGAAAATAAAATAACAAATATAGAAACGATTATTTCTGATCCTTATGACTTTAAGCTTAATTCAGACATTGGAACATTCGCTTTTATGGCAAATGTACTTCATGAAATTGATGAAAAAGAAATTTTTCTAAAAGAAACATATAGAGTATTAAAAAAAGAAGGAACTCTATGCATAATTGAATGGCAAAAAAAAGAAACTGAAAGAGGCCCACCTTTAGAAGAGAGGCTAAGTAATGATGAAATAAAAGAACTCTTAAAAATCACTGATTTCAAGTTAAATAGTATCTACCCAATAGGAGAATTTTTTATTGCTTATCTCTCCAAAAAGATTTAATCTAATTCTTCACTGAACTTTTTATCAACTTAACAATCAATTATGTTTATAGTTTCACTTGCCCTTTCTTAATGATCTAAAAGTTTCCAAGAATCTTTTTCTCTTAGAGGGTAAGCCCAGAAATCCTTCGTCGCTAACGGATTTAACATCTTCAACTGACACAAATGAGTCTGGTACATACTTATCTATTGCCCCATAGATCTCATCAAGCTTCTTTCTTTTAACAACTGTGAAAAGAATTTTTACATCGCCCCTCTTCCCTTTTGCATCAATTACTGTTACACCGCATTTTTCTTTTCTTAAAAATTTGATAAACTCTTCTGTGTTCTCTTTTGTAATAATTCTAGCAATTACGTGCCCTACTGCTAGCCGCTCTTCAATAACAATTCCTACATAATTTCCTGCTGCAAATCCAGCGGCATAAGCTACATAATGAATGATGCTATTGACGTTCTGCATTACCTGGCCTATTACATTAATCCAGATGAAAACTTCAAAAAATCCAACTATAGGCGCCAATTTCTTAAGATTCTTAGAAACAAAAATTATTCTCATTGTTCCAAGGCTAACGTCCATTACCCTGGCAAAAAAAATCAAAAGAGGCAATGCCCAAAACATTAAGTCCATATCTACACCTTGATTTATTCATTTAAATTCACCTTAAAAAACTTACTTATAAGTCAGATTAATACCTTATAAGTAGAAATATTTTTAAACATCTATTTTTTAATATTTTTGTTATCTATGCCAAAAGTCGTTCCTGGGTACAGAGAAGAGGCAAAAAACAGAATAATAAAAAAATCAGTCAAATATTTTTCTAAAAATGGGTATCATAAAACAAAAATGGCAGAAATCGCTGATAGTCTCGGAGTAAGTAAAGCGGCACTTTACCAATACTTTGAAAGCAAAGAAGAACTTTTTACTCAAGTGATGCAATATTATGTAGATTCTATTCAAGGAGAACTTATTGCTTTCTTGAAATCAAAACATCCAAAAGAGATTATGACTGATGATTTTTTTGATATATTGTTTGACATAAAATCTAATGAAACTAGGGATAATACTGTTTTAATTGATGGTTTATTCCCGCCTCTTGATTTTAATCTTGCGATATCTGAATTGATAACTAGCAATCCATCAATGAAAAATAAAATGACAAAGCACTATAAAGAGGTTATAAGATTGTTGTCAGATTATTTTGAAGAGTATAAGAAAAATGGAGTTATCAAAAAGGAAGTGGATACCTCATCTATGGCAATGGGAATTATGTCATTGCAAGATGGATTAATGACTGCAATACTTATGGGAATAGAAATACACGAAATAAAAAGAACTTGGAAAGATATCACTAAAATGGTATTAAGAACTTCTTTTGTAGAATCAGATTTTTAAATTAATTATTCCATTAGACTTATATCATTATGTATCACGTATTATAGTAAATTTACTGAATGATTATTATGGAAAAAATCCCTCTTTTTGTTAATATTCTTACTAAGCTTTTTCCATATAGATTTACATTCGCAAAATTAACAAGAATACCCGGCATAGGTAGCATTGTAGATAAAATGTTTTTTGATAAGGATAGAATTTACTATCTGCCACTGGATAAAGTAGTCCAAATTGAAAAAAATATATACCAAGATGATTCAATTATTCTTCCCTCAAAAGTTGTTGAACATTTCATTGAAAAATCGAATCATCAATTCATTATGAACTTCTGCATTTGTAGAATTTCAAAAGATTGCAATAATTACCCCAAAGATTACGGATGTCTTTTTCTTGGGGAAGCCACTTTGAACATAGACCCTAAATTAGGCAAAAATGTAACTAAAGAAGAAGCAAAACAATACATAAAAAAATGTAACGAAGCAGGACTTGTCCATCTAATCGGGAGGAACAAATTAGACTCTTCATGGTTAAAGGCTAAACCTGCTGATAAGCTAATGACAATATGTAACTGTTGTGAGTGCTGTTGTCTTTGGATGATGCTACCAAATCTTTCAAAAGCAATTAATTCAAAAGTTACTAAATTGCCTGGCCTTGAAATAAACGTAACAAATAGATGCGTTGGTTGTGGAGAATGTGTCAGATTTTGTTTTGTCAATGCGATATCAGTTATTAATGGAAAGGCAGTAATAAATGGCGAATGTAGGGGATGTGGTAGATGTGCAAATAATTGCAAGTCTAAAGCTATAGAGATAATTATCCCTAGCTACTCTTTAGAAGAATCTATAAAAAATATTTCATCTTCTGTCGATGTATCTTAAGACAACATACTAAATCTTTATATATGTATCAGTATCATTTTTACCTTATGTATGTAATAGTGGTAGGAGGAGGCCTTACTGGATTTAACATTGCTAAACTTCTTGTTGAAGAAGGGATTGGTGTAGTTGTTATTGAAAAAGATTTGACGAGATGTCAAGAAATATCAAAAAAAATTGATGCGCTTGTAATTCAAGGAAACGGATCAAATCCTAAAATTCTCCTTGAAGCGGGTGCAAAAGATGCAGACCTTTTAATTGCTGTTACCAATTCTTCTGAAGTTAATTTAATATCATGTATAACTGCTAAAAATCTCGGTATCAGGAAAACTGTTGCAAAGATTGCAATTGAGTATACATTCACTGAGGATATCGAACTTTCAAAGGTCGGTGTCGATTATGCTTTCTCTCCGGGGACTATCATTGCATTTGATGTCGAAAGAATATTAGAACTGCCCAGTGCCCTTGCTATTCAAGCCATGGCAGACGGAAAGGTAACAATGGCAGAATTTAAAGTGGCTGAAGGTTCAAAATATGTGGGAAGAGCTTTAAAGGAGAAGATATTTCCTGATGAAACAATAATCGGGGCAGTTTTAAAGGATAATGGGGATACTATTATTCCAACAGGGGAATACATATTTGAAGAAGGAGATAAAGCTTTCATACTTGGTAAGCCGAAAGTAGTCGAGAAAGTGGTAGAAAGATGCAGTGAATGTCAAAGAGTAAGAAAAGTAATGATAATCGGTGCAAGTAATACTGCTGTTCAGCTTGCAAAAATGCTTGAGAGAAGTATGTCCGTTAAATTAATCGACAGTGATCCAGAAAGATGCGAAGAAATATCTAAGATACTTCAAAAAACACTTGTAATAAAAGGAGATATAATGGACCTCTCTCTACTAAAAGATGAAGGCATTGGAGATGTAGATGCGTTTGTCTCGCTCACTAAATATGATCAGTTGAATCTTTTCTCATGCCTCTTAGGGAAATATCTAGGTGCTTCAAAAACTATTGCTAGGGTAGAAAATATAGAATTAATTAAATTCTTTGAGGATATGGGTGTTGATGTAGCTATAAGTCCAAAAGTTTCTACTGCAGAACACGTTATGAGATTTATACGGATGGGGGGGTTAAAATCTCTTATTAGATTACCAACTGGTCAGGCAGAGATTATTGAACTTACACCTTCTAAGAATGCAAAGATTTTAGGAAAGACATTAAGAGACATTACATTACCCGATGAAATTTTATTCTTGATAATAGTAAGAGAAAATAAACTAATTATACCTAAAGGAGATGACATCATCCAAGAAGAGGATAAAGTTATAATATCTGCCAAGATAGATAAAATAAAAAAGATAAAAGAACTATTTGGACAATATTAAATTCTATTTCTTTCTGTAAGCTATGCAAGCTATTTCAATATCTGAGTTTTTTGGTAATTTTGCAACTTCAATCGTCACTCTCGAAGGTCTTATGCCCAAAGGAAATCTTTTTTCATAGGCCTTATTGAATTTATCAAAGTTTGATAAATCTTTCAAATAGACTTCTGATTTAACTATGTCTTCTAAACCCAAATCATCTTCCTTTAAAATCGCCTCAATGTTATCTAAGACAACATCTGTCGCCTTTTCAATATCTCCTAGAACAAGATTTCCTGCTTTATCGATTGGCAATTGTCCTGAAACAAAGGCAAAATTTCCTGCAACAACACCCTGGGAGTAGGGTCCAACTGGTGCAGGGGCATTTTTACTTTCTAATTTTTTCTTTGACATATTATCTCACCTTGGCCTAAGTTTATCATTAATTGACGAGTATATTTATTAAATTATCCAAAATATGTTTCCATATGAAAGTTCTCATTATTAACAATATCCCTAGAGAAGGTCCAGGAATATTAAAAGACATATTAGATAAAAATTCAATTAAATATGATACTCACGAATTTGGACTTGGTAAAAAAGTACCTAATCCTAAAGAGTATGGGGCAGTTTTTGTATTAGGCGGTCCGGACAGTGCAAATGACAACTCTAAAAAAATGATAGAAGAAATACAGTATGTAAAGGATTTATTATCTAGCAATGTTCCTTATTTTGGAATATGTCTCGGACTACAGGTAATGGTAAAAGCTTTAGGAGGAACTGTGAAGAAAAATCCAATGAAAGAAGTTGGATGGAGAGATCCCGATAATGAAATTTTCAAGGTACAACTTACAAATAAAGGAATTAATGATCCTATTTTTAAAGGCTTGGATTCTGAATTCATAGTTTTCCAATTACATGGTGAAACTGTTGAATTGACTTCTAATATGAGTCTTCTAGGTAAAGGAAAGTATTGCACTAATCAGATAGTAAAGATGGGGAGTAATGCTTATGGGTTTCAATGCCATATCGAGTTATCAAAGGACATGTTTTACAATTGGATAATTGAAGATGAGGATCTTAATAAATTAGACTATACCAGTCTCGATTTTGATTATAATCAGTTAAAAATTAAATATGAAGAAATTGGAAATAGAATATTCAAGAATTTCTTAAAAATTGCTAATTTCGACATAAAATAAAAAGATTATAAACAATTATTATATAATGCCAACTAAATTTTATAAATACAATAATAATAAGAAGTTCAAGATAAAATGCGAGTAAAACCAGTATTACATATATTAGGCCAACTGCTTCAAATTGTAGGGCTATCAATGATACTTCCTCTACTTTGGGGCATTTATTACCGTGAAGCCGAATCTTGGGTATTTGTTCTTTGTATTTTAATAACCTTTTTATTTGGCTCTTTTCTTAAATTAGTCTTTGAAGAAGAAGACATCAGGCTAATCGAAGGATTTGGTGTTGTTTCTTTCTGTTGGCTAATTATACCTTTATTTGGTTCACTACCATTTATAATTTCCGGAAACTTAAATTTTATAGATGCTTATTTTGAAACAATATCTGGATTCACTACTACTGGTGCATCGGTAATAAACAACGTTGAAATACTACCTAAATGTATTCTATTCTGGAGATCGTTTACTCATTGGTTAGGTGGGATAGGCATTGTTGTTTTGGCATTAATTATTTTGCCCGCATTATCCATTGGAGGAAGACAAATATTTCTATCAGAGCCTTCTGGACCTAAACTTGACAAACTGAAACCGCAAGTTAGAGAAGTAGGAAAAATCATTTACAGCATCTATATCTTTTTCACTCTTGCACAAATAGTATTGTTAGTTCTTGCAGGAATGTCTCTTTTTGATGCATCATGTCATTCATTCGCAGCCTTGGCAACTGGGGGATTCTCTACAAAAAATGTCAGTATTAGTTATTACAATAGTCCATTGATTGAAACGATAATTTTAATCTTTATGTTTCTAGGTGCTACTAGCTTTTCTCTACATTATTTGGCTTTAAAAGGTAAAATAAAATCTTATATAAAAGATAGCGAATTTCTTTTATACGTATTTATTTTAGGAATAGCTACTACGATAGTTACCTTAAATCTCAGATACCAGCTGCATGAAAATCTTCTTCTATCATTTAGGCATGCTATTTTTAATGTAATAAGTATATCTAGTACTACAGGATATGCATCTACTGATTTTAATTTATGGCCAGACCTATCGAAATTGGTACTTTTATTACTAATGTTGATAGGAGGTTGTGCTGGAGGAACTGCAGGTGCAATAAAAGTTATTAGAATACTCCTATTAGTTAAAATAGGGTTGAGAGAATTATATAGGATGATACACCCAAATGCTTTCTTCTCAATCAAATTTAATGGAAAAATTATATCAGAAGAAATACTTCATGCAGTAAGTGGATTTTATATTTTTTATATGATTACTTTTGGTGTATGTAGTTTGATAATGCTTGGTTTGGGTAATGATTTTCTTACTTCAATATCTTCAGTTGCCACTACAATGGGAGGTGTTGGTCCTGGTTTTAATTTAGTTGGTCCTATGACTACTTACAGCTATTTACCAGGAATGGCAAAGATACTTATGTGTTTTTGTATGCTAACAGGAAGGCTTGAAGTATTCACATTATTTGTTTTATTTATCCCTGATTATTGGAAAGAGTAAATTTATAAAACTATAAATCTCTCTATTTTAAGATAACTATAATTTTTTCAATGAGGGCTATTAATGCGAACTAAAAGCGTGTTGCCAATAATAGGAAGAATACTGATGATGATAGCAATTTCTATGGTTGCCCCTATATTGTGTGCTTATTATTATGGTGAAAAAGAAATAGTGATTTTTTTTATAAGTATGGTTCTTACGTTTATTACAGGATATTTATTATCTAAAATAAGGGAGAATGATGATGGCCTAAGACTTATTGAAGGATTAGCTGTTGTTTCTTTAGGGTGGGCGATAATAACTGCATTTGGTGCATTGCCGTTCTACCTTACGGGCACACTAGGATATATAGATGCATACTTTGAAACAATGTCGGGATTTACAACTACTGGCGCTAGCGTTATTAATAACGTAGAAATTCTTCCTAAATCAATTCTTTTCTGGAGAGCTTTTATACAGTGGATTGGGGGCATGGGAATTATTGTTCTTGCCATAGCAGTTTTACCTGCACTCTCAGTTGGAGGAATGCAGATGTTTGCCGCAGAATCTCCTGGCCCAAAACTTGACAAATTAAAGCCACAAATGAGAGAAACTGCAAAATTATTGTATGGCGTTTACCTTATTTTTACTGCTGCCCAAGTTATATTACTGATGATTGGGGGAATGAATTTATTTGATTCTACTTGTCACACGTTTACTACTCTAGCAACTGGAGGATTTTCTACAAAGAATGCGAGTATTGGTTACTATAACAGCGCATACATAGATGCAGTTGTTATTGTATTCATGTTTTTATCTGGGGCTAACTTTATGCTTCACTACAATCTATTAAGAGGTAAGTTCAACTATTTCAAAGACCGAGAATTTATGTTTTATTTAGCAGTTGTAATGGGTGCAATACTTCTAATGACACTAGATTTAACTTATAATGTCTACGGCAATATTATTGATTCATTTAGATATGCTTCTTTCCAAGTCACAAGTATTATCACGACAACTGGATTTGCAACTGCAAACTTTGATATATTTCCTTCTCATTCAAGGATAATTCTTATAGTCCTTATGTTCATAGGCGGATGTGCTGGTTCAACTGGAGGGGCTATAAAAAATATCAGGGTGCTCATTATACTAAAATATTTGTATAGGGAGATATACCAGTATGTACATCCTAATGCTATTCTTTCTGTAAAAGTTGGTGAAGAAACAATACAAGAAGATATTCTAAAGGACGTAATGGCGTTCTTTATAGGTTATATAATTATATTTGTTGTCGCAACTGCTATTGTAGCTGCATATGGTATTGATATGATTACTGCTATTTCAAGTGTTGCGGCCACTCAAGGAAACGTGGGGCCCGGACTTGGACTTGTAGGGCCAACGACAACTTACGCTGCCCTACCAGTTTTTGTAAAAGTAGTTCTTACCTTCTGTATGTGGGTAGGTAGATTAGAGATATTCACTGTAATGGTCCTTTTTATACCGGATTTCTGGAAAGAATAAAAATTAAATTAATTGTTTTTCAACTTGACCAATTGCATCATCAATTTTTTTCTTTAATGCAGGAGGCAGTCCCTTAATCTCAATATCCAAAAATCCTCGGACTATAGCCGCTGTAGCTTCATCTCTTGTAAAGCCTCTTGACATTAAATAAAAGATCTCTTCCTCCGCAATCTTTCCTATGGCAGCTTCATGGCTTAAATCTACATTTGGGTGTTTTGCCTCTAATTCTGGGATAGCAATTATACTACCATTCTCGGAAAGCATCAAACCCATGCATTCTAAATGACCTTTTGCATCAGGTGAATCTCCAACAATGTCTCCTCTTGAATAAATTGTTCCACCTTTACTAATTGTTCTTGAAAGAATTTCAGCACTTGAACCTTTCCCTTTAATAATAACCCGGCTTCCTGTATCCACAATAGAATTTTCCATAGCTACTATTACGCTACTCATAATTGCAGTTGAGTTGTCACCATTCAAATAAACTGTGGGATAAGATTGGACGATTTTTACAGGATTCATAATTATATAATTACTGATATAAGTACCACCTTCTTCAACTATGGCAGCACTTCTTGGTCTAACTTCAATGTTGTTTTCCCAGTTGTGAATCATCGTAAAAGATAATTTTGCATTTTTTTTGATATAAAATTCTGATATCCCAAGATGCATTCCTGTTATAAGACCAGGATGAGAAGCACATCCAGAGATTATATTAAGCTCAGACCCTTCCTCAGCGATTATAACGTTATGAACTTTCTGTTTTTTTGGCGATTTTAAGTAAAGACATGCTTCTACAGGGAAATTGACTTTTGCCCCAGGTAATGCCCTAATAAAATAACCGTTTACTTCTTCAACGTCAACTTCCTTTGTGTATTCATCTTTATCTCTTGACACTACTTTCCAGAAGTACTCATGAAGCCAATCGTATTTCTCAAGGGCTTTCTTGATATCAATCATTTCAATGCCGGGTGCAAAACTGGAAGATGTTTCGACATTTTGATCTACCTGAAGGAATATTGCAGACCTCTTGTCCTTATTCATCTCTATTCCGACTTTTTCTAGTTTATCTTTTACATCCTTCTCGAGTTCTGGAATCCCTTTAGGCATTTTTCAACACACCCCTCATATCCTTTTTTACTAATTTCCTCTAACATTGTATAAGGATCTCCCATACAGGCAATCATGCCCTTGTAAAGGATCACTCCATAATCTGCATCTACATAATCAAGTATATGTCCCTGATGTGTAATAATAAGCCCAGATTTCTTTCTTTCATTTCCTTTCTTTTTTCTGTCAAGTAATTCACTCATTGCATTTCCAATCAACGATATATTCTCTAAGTCAACTCCGCTATCAGGCTCATCAAAAAGAATTAAGTCTGGATTTAAAGTCAAGAGCTGAAGTATCTCTGAACGCTTTACTTCACCGCCCGAGAATCCAACATTTAAACTTCTATTCAAAAATTTCTCCATATTGAGCATTTGTGCATATTCATATATTTTATTCTGATCGGTGCCACTCTGCTTAGCACAGTTTATCAACATGTCAATTAATTTTAAGCCACTTACTTTGGGAGGTGTTTGGAAGCTTATACCCATTCCCATTTTGACTCTTTGATCAGTAGTTAAATTATTTATTTCTTGATCTTTGAAGAAAATCTTACCATAAGTAATCTGAAATGCAGGATTTCCAATTAAAGTCATTAATAATGAAGTCTTACCATTACCATTTGGGCCAAAAAGAACATAAGTCTGACCTTCTTTAATGTAAAGATTCACATGATCTAATATTGGATTGCCTTCGACTTCTGCACCTAAATTTACTACCCTTAGCATAATAATCCCTGATAATTAGATATTAGAACGCCTATTTATTTGTTGCTATTAACCTACCAAGTTAGAAATATATACCCCAAATCTATAAAACGATAAACATTATATCGTCTAAAATTAATATTTCTTTCAATGAAAAGGATAATAATGCATGTTGATATTGATTCTTTTTACGCTTCTGTTGAAGAAAATAGAAATCCATTACTCAAAGGTAAGCCAGTTGTAATATGTGTTTATTCTGGTAGAAAAGAAGACAGTGGTGCAGTTAGTACTTCAAATTACAAAGCTAGAGAATTGGGTATTAAAGCAGGTATGCCTATTATTATCGCTAAGAGAATTGCAAAGGACAAAGATGTTATTTTTTTACCAGTAGATATGGAGTACTATAGAGAAGTTTCTGAGAGGATTATGGACTTGATGGAAGAAGAATCAGACATTATGGAACAAGTTAGTATAGATGAAGCATATTTAGACATTACTAAAATATCAAATAGTGATTGGGATAAAGCTATTGAAATAGCAAAAAAAATAAAAGAAAAAATATATTCCCAAGAAGACCTTACTGTTTCCATTGGAATATCCACTAACAAATTTGTTGCAAAAATGGCATCTGATTTCAAAAAACCTAATGGATTGACTATAGTAAAAGAAGAGGATATAAAGAAATTTTTAGACAATTTTCCAGTTTCAAAGTTACACGGAATTGGGAATAAAACAACAACTGTTCTAAATGAAATTGGCATTCAGACTGCAAAAGATCTGGGAGAGTTTGACCAAAAGGAGTTGGAAGAAATATTCGGCAAGAATAAAGCAAAACTTCTTCATGATAAAGCGTTAGGAATTGACGATACCGCAGTCAAACCACGAGAAAAAAAACAACTTTCTAGAATAGGAACACTTAAAAAAGATACCAATGACAATGATGAAATTATTGAGAAAATTATTGAATTGGCAAAAGATTTAGAAAATAGAATTAAGAAAAACAAAGTATCATTTAGAACCATATCTTTAATCACGATAGATACTGAATTGAAAACTCAGACTAAAAGTGAAACTATCCCTCAAACAAACGATATACAAAGAGTGATTAGTATCCCTAAGGATTTACTTGAAAAATATCTAAAGGAGAATCCAGATAAAAAATTGAGACGCGTAGGAATAAGAATCTCAAATCTTGAATTCTCAAAAACACAAAAGACTCTTGATGATTTTTAATAGAAAATCTTTGGATTTAATAAATGTCTATTCTCAGTCGTAATTACTCCTTCCTGCTCTAATAAAGTTCTTTTCATTTGAATTCCTCCTTGGAAGCTACCAAGAGTTCCGTCTGATTTTATTGTTCGATGGCAAGGAATAACTATTGGAAATGGATTGTTGGCTAGGGCGTTTCCAACTGCTCTCGCACCTTTAGGAATACCAATAAATTTAGAAATACGAGAGTAAGTACTAACAAATCCTCTTGGGATATTATAATCTGCTATTAATACTTTCTTTTGGAAATTAGTACAGACATTAAAATCAAGAAAAGATAGGTCAAATTTGATATCTTCACCTTGTATAAATCTATAAAGATTTAAAGCAAAATTATCAAAGGACTTTGATTTTTTAGCGAAAGGGTACTCTGATTGAATTTGGGAAATTAAAATAGATTTATCTTTAGGGAGATATATCTTAATAATTTTAGTTAGTTTTTCATTTTCTTCCACAATAAATCCAAAAGTACCCAACTTAGAATCTTTGTAATTATAGAACTGATTCATTTACCTCATTTATTCAAGTAATTCTTCAACTTCTTTTTTACCTTTTTCTAGTTCTTCAACTTGCTGTTTATCCAGGGTCAGCAATAAAGTTTGGAACTCCCCAACATGAGTTTTTTCTTCTTTAGCTATATCCAATAATAACATCTTAATATGGTTATTAGTAGTCATAGCTGCAAGTTGTTCATATAAATTTATAGCATCTAATTCAGCTATAATTCCTGCTCTTAAAATTTCCTTGTCAATTTCATCTTTTCTAACTTTGTCAAGGTTTATTGGAATATTTGAAAGCATCTATTCACCCATGACTTATTTAATTTTAATCTTTATAATACTTTTTATAAATTAAATACTAAAAGTTGTTTTCCTATTGACAATGTATTCCTGACCTTCTACTCTTGATACTCCGTCCCGCTTAGTCACTTTTAGAACGTGATCGACATAACTTTCAATTTCAGGTTCATGAGAAACTATTATTACTTGTTTCATTCCTAACATATCTAAAACATCCCTAACTCTGTCAAGTTGCTTCCTTGAAAATCCATCAGTAGGTTCATCTAAAATAATTATATCTTGAGTTTTTATTTCATCTACTAAATTATTTATTACCCTATTCAGTGCAAGTCTATATGCTAAAGCTATGGAAGTTCTTTCTCCACCCGAAAGAGAATCATAATCAGCATCAAATCCCTCTTGTCTTATATGGGGAGTAAAATCTTCATCTATGAAAACATTTAAGTCTTCTCCTTCTAGAAGATTTTCTAACCATCTAGAAAATAACTCTTCAAATTGATGCCTCAAGGATTCCATAAATTCTTTTTCAATAGTTTCCATCAATCCAATGAAATATTTATCTATCCAGTTAGAAATTCGTTCTAAATTTTCTTTTTCTAGTGCATATTTTTCTAGTTTATTGAGTTCGTTACTAAGGCCCTTAATTCTTTCAGTTAACAATTTTACTTCTCTTGTTTTTTCAGCTTCTTCTCTCTCTTTTATTATTCTTTCTTGGGTGAGTTTGTTTAAGGATTCCTGTAATGATTTTTTTTCAAATTCGATCCCAGAAAGTTGAGTTCTTTTAGAGTATAAATGTGACAAAATATTTGCTATTTCAATTTGTTTTTTAGCTGAATCTTGGATATCAGCGTTAATTTTAACTGCTTCTTTTAGGATTAAAATTCCATTTTGTAGATTATGCCTTTCTTCTTCTAAGAGATTTATTTCTTTTTCAAAAGGCAAAAGTTCTTCTATTGACAAGGATAAAGCATTATAATTATCCAATTTTTTGGATAGTTCAATGTTTGACTTTTCAATCTCTGATTTAAATTGAGTTATTTCATTTAATAGTGAATTGTATATTTCAGTTTCTTCAAGAGTCTTTTGTAGGCAAGATATTTTCTCCTTTTGTACTGAAACATGTTTTATTATTATTTCAATTATTTCCGATTCTATTTCGTCTATCTTCGCTTCAAGTTTCTTTATTAAATCTAATGATTCCATTAATTTTAATTGAAGTTTATCCTTCTCTTGGAGAATTCTCTGAATTTCCCGATTCTTATGATCTTCAGAGATATTTTGCTTACATAAAGGGCAAAGCGGAACTCCTGTAAGGCCATTAAGAGAGGATAGGTCGTTATCAAGATTATTAATTCTTCCTTGGGTTTCACTAGATTCTATTCTTAATTCGAGTATCCTTTTGTTATATTTTTCTTTCATTTTCATTGAACTGTCAAGTTCTTTATTAATTCCTTTTTTTCTTAGATGTATATTCTCAATAATATTTTCAAGGGATTTAATTTCTTTTTTGATAGCATTAATATCTCTAGAATAATCACCTTTTAATACAGACATTTTATCCTGCTTAAGTTTAACATCTTTTTCTAATTTTTCAATAAAAATCTTCTTTGAGGCTATTTCAGCTTCTAACTTACTTGCTTCAATCCTATTCTTATTTATTATTTTTATTTGGTCTTTTGCCTTCGAAATATTTTTTAAAAGATTATTAAAATTTGCTTCTTTTGAAGCAAGTTCTGATTTAATGTCAATGTTTTTATTATCTCCTAGAAGCTCATTTATTCTTAATTCCATTCTTAAAATTGATTCTTTAGTATTATTAAGTTCAGATTCTTTGACTGCTATCTCACGGATCGTATTCTGATAATCTAAGAATTCCTTTTCAATTTTTTCATATGTAACCTTAAGATTGTTTTCTTTCGTTTTCAGTTCATCTAAATCATTCTTAATTGATTTCAAATTTGAGGTTAGATTAGACACTATTTCTTTTGTTTTATTAAATTCTTCTTTTATTTCAGATAATCTCTTGATACTATTCTCAAACATAGAAGCTTTTCTTTTTAAATCAAGTCTCAATAAATCTGAATTATCTCTTATTGTTTTGTATCGATCTATACCAAATATTTTCCTTAATATCTCCATTCTTTCTTCTCTCTTTGCAAGAAGGATCTGTTTCATCTCTTCCTGAGGTGTGTAGACAGTATAACGATAGATTGGATTCTTTTGTTTAGATAATAGTTCCTTTGGGTATCCCAAAATTTTTAAGATCTCTGCTTTCAATTCTGTTGGAGTTAAATCCCTTTTATTCCCATTGGTAGAAATATATCCTGATACTTGAGTTATATTCTCTCCTTTTTTTTGTAAGGACCTGCTTATAGTAAATAACTGATTATTAATTTCAAATTCCAATCGTACCATTCCTTCTCTCTGCCCTCTTCTTAGTAGAGATGAAGCTGATATATCTCCAAGTCCAAAGAGAGCAAATTCAATCGCCAACAAAATAGTTGATTTCCCAAATCCTATATCGCCTGAAAGAAGGAAAGACCCTTCAGGAAAATCAATTTTTTGATGCTGATAGCTCCTTATGTTTAACATTTCAAGAGAGATTATTTTCATCTAATCCATCCAAAAGTTTTAGTTTGCGCAGATATTCAATAGAATCTCTAATAATATTATTATTATAATCGTCCTTTTTTTCTCCTTCTTTCTTTTCTTTAGAAAGTATTTCCATTAAGTTTTTAACAAAATATATAGTTTCTGTTGGACATCCTTTAAGAGAAACCTGGTCTTTATGCCGAGAAATTATATCTTCCTCTAATTTATCCTTAGTAAAAGAAACATTCTTTATCTCTTTGAATTCTTTGAAAACAAGACCTCTTGTATCTCTTTTAACGAGTCTTGCACCTTTATTTTCGATTAATTCATTTATCTTCTTGAAATTTAAAGAGGATATATTTCCCTCAAGTTTACCTTTGAATTTTGTTATCACGATACTATTTGTAAAATCTTTTTTTGATATATCATTCTTAATATTTTCTTCAATCGAAAAAGAGGTCAGACCATCAACATTTATCTCCAAAACTATTACTGGAGCTATTTTAACTGGAACGTATTTTTTAGATATAACACCATTATCAAATTCGACGATGTAAAATCCACCGCCTTTAAAAATTAAAAGTTCATCTATATTATTAGCGAATAGTGCTCCAGGGAAAACTATATTTTTATAGTTATCAAGTTCAAATTCACCTTTCTCATGTATGTGGCCACCTGCATAATAAAAAAATCCTTTGGGTAGGTAAGATATTGGCATTGCTTCTATATGGGCTAATGAACTTGGTTTTAATTCTTGAATTGCTGAATGGAACATGAATATTTTTTTATCGTCGTTTTGCTCCAAGAAAGATCTATCTAAAACATCATATGTAGCTTTCTCAAGACTACCTCGTATTCCTGAGACTCCATAAATTAAGGTCCCAGTTTTAGGGTCTTTTACTCCCCTTAATCTTAACTTACCCTCTACTTCATCTGCAGAAGTTACTTTTTTTAGTAAACCAGCTTCCTGAAAAACTTTTAAAATAGTTCTCCCAGTAGGTGAAAAATCATGAGATCCTTCAATTACATAAACGCCAATATTATTCTCTTTTAATTGATAAAGTTTTTTTGCCGCGCTTGCCATTACTTCTATCGTAGGGTTTGAAGAGTCAAATAAATCTCCTGAGATAAGAATGAAATCCACATTTTCATTAATGGAAATATCAACTGCTTTTTCAAATGATTTTATACCTATTTCCCTTAGAGTGTCTTCTCTCCACCCCCCTAGATGTAAATCTGCCATATGAGAGAATTTCAATCTAAGTCAACTCCCCGAGGGATAGTTTTTTCTTTAGTAAAAGAACTTTTTGAGAGTAATATATTTTCGAAAAGTGGCACCTTAAGAGGTATCGCTAATTTAGAGAAAGTAGATGTCAAAAGAGCTTCACCTATGTCAAGACACGCTATATTCCTAGATTCTTCAGATATGTCTTGAGGTGCACTTTCAATTAAAGCATTTCTCTCATTTGCCATCTCTGTTCCCATGATAATCTTTGTATTCATGTTAGCTAGGATCTCCTTTGGAATTAGGCTCGGAAGCTGGGTAATCGCTACAAGACCAACTCTAAATTTTCTTCCTTCCCTAGCGATTGTACCAAATATATTTGGTCCTTTGTCAAGAACTTCCTTTCCAAGTACTCTTGGTGCTTCCTCTATTATAATACTAATACATGGTTTATCTAAAAGAAGTCCTTTTGAACTCAGATCTTTATATCTAGAAAAGATGCCTTCGGAGAAGATACTTCCAATCAATAGTTCAACTTCACCCCCAAGTTTTGAAGTGTCAATAATCACTGTTTTTCCACTTTGAAGATAATCAACTACATTTTGGATAGTAGTTATCCCATTATTATTAGAGAATAAATTGCCTCTAAAATTGATATTCCCGCCATCGTAAGAAATTCCAAATATATTGTTAAACTTCCTTTTCAGTACATCAAGTGTCTGAGCAGAAACTCCTTCTTCACGTTCGGACATTACAATATTCTCAATCCATTTATCTTTATCCCGATAATAGAATAAGTATATACATTCTAATTGAGCATCCGTTAATGTTACTATTCCATTTAGGTGCCATGGTTTTATTGTTTTAATATCAAAAACTAAGGTGTTTGAACCCGGTGTAGGACTGGTTGTATAATAGATTAATTTATTCTTTGCATTAGGATGATCCTTAAGGCCTTTTTTTGTTCGACCGTAATATTCATCATGAGGATCAATAATTAACAATCCTGCATAACTTTCGCTTAGCAAATTATAAGTTAAAACTTTAACTAGATTTGATTTCCCTTTTCCAGTTGAAGCAGATATCAATAAATGATGGGTAATAACGTCATCACCCCTAAGAAAAACATCTATGTCTAATACTCTTGAGCCACTTCTAATTTTACCAAAATAGATGGGCCTATCGGGTTTTTCAAGAAATTTGAGGTCTTCTTCTTTTATTCTTTCTATTGCAGAAAAGAACTTTGGAAGTCTCTTAGGTAAATGATATCTAGTGGGATTTACAAAAAGAATTGGTTTAAGGCTAACAAGGATAAAATTTGATATTTCGCTGGCTAAAAAGGATAAATTAGATTCTTCCTCTAATTTTAATCCTGCCGCAAGACTTCTTATTCTCTCGGGAATCTGAGATCCATAGGATATGTCAAAGATTTGCATTATGAAGTAACCGCCATCCTCTCTAGTAACAAGTAATTCTCCAAGTTCTAGATCTACACCTGTTTTTTGCCTTATTATTAACCCACTAAAATCTCCAGATACGATTTTTCCTACAATATCCATAATATCCTCTCCTAACCCCATTGTAAAGAATCTAGAATATCGTGAGCATCTTCTACACTAATATTATCATTAATATACTTTAGAATACTTTCGTCATCACATTGTGACATAAATAAAGCCTTATGTGTTTCCATTTCATCAGATCTTACCCTTGCAATATAGTCAGCATCAACTAGCCCAAAAGGATAACCAGGAAATCTTAAGTCAATAGAATTTGAAGCAATTAATCCCAGTATCTCTTTTACTCCATTTTCTCCTAAAATTTTTGATTTATTTTTTTCTATCTCAAATCTAAAAATATATTTAGAGGAAGGATGAAATTTAACAAAATACATCTCAGCTTTATGGTCAGAATGATTTATGTCCGCTATAGGATGATAATACCACATATCATTTGGATAAATTTTATTTCCAATTAATTTAATTGTGTAAGTTAAGGATCTTCCCTTTGTAGTATATAGTTTGGACCTTTTTGCAACTCCACAAAAAGTGACTTGTTTCTTTTCAGCGGCAGCATATGCTTTATCCGAATACTTAGATTCGCCCTTAATTGCAGTTTGAAGTGACCCATCTCTTACAATAATATCTCCTTCTTCGAGTTCTTCATCAATTATTATTTCAGAAATCTTCCATTCAAGAAATCTTCTTGCAATACCACAAACAGAACTTAATTCCGCTCTAAAAATCTGGCTTGAGATGCTAGGGTCATGAGAATCTATTGTCATATCCTCTTCATTTAGCGAAATATTGGTATTTTTATTAAATGGGAAAAGTCTGTAATTAAAATCGATATCTTTTCCTTTACTCTTTGCCTTGCCAAAAACATAAAACTCATATTTTTGAGGTATTTTTCTTGGGGCCAATATTTTGTTATTTCTAAAAAGATTAAAGTAAATCCTAACTAAACCAAGATAAAATGTAGGTGAAGAAAATAATTCAATATTTCCTCCGTCAATGAAACATACTTTAGAGTTGTTATCAAAAAGAGAAAATTTATTGACATTTTTTTCAGATAAAGGATAAGGATCATATCTTTTATCACTAAAGTGAGGTTCCTCCCCAACTAAGATATCTCTTGAATAATTTTCTTCATTCTTAATTAAGTTGATGATATCCCTAATTATATCTATATTCATCTTGTTTTAAAAATGAAAATTGAATATAAAAAACTATCTTCTAAAATTATTCTTTAAATTCTAACTTAATCCCACCTACTGCACGAGAAAGAATATTATAAAACCCACTTAATAATAATCCTAAAATGGCACCAAAAATTGCATAAGCGATAGGGAATAGGATTATAGCGCTTAATCCAACTATTGAGCCCATATTTTCAGGCATAGTTTGGTACATTGTTGGATATATAGAAGTCCCAAATGCTCCGATGACTACATACATTATTGCAAATATTATCCCTAAAATAAGTCCACCGATTAGACCCATAAAGAAAAAGATTTTTGTTACGGAACCGATATCAAATTTTAATATTTCCTTTTTCATTTAATCACAGAATAGGGTAATAACTTTAAGAATAAATATTTTTCGTAATTAAAAATTAAGATAAAAATAATTACAGATAATACTTCATCTCTAAAGAATTTTCAACAAATCCGCATGCCTTGTAGAATTTTTTTGTCATTGGATCCCCGCCCTCAATTGAAACTGTTATATACTTGCATTTAACTCTCTTCCCATAATTTATAGCTGCCTCAAGTAATCCTGCACCTACACCCTTGCCTTTGTATTCGTCTTTTATTACAATGTCCTCAATGTGGCATACATTATAGCTGTAAAACAATATGGGTTTAATGAAAAGAGACAGAAAGCCACAGATTTCTACGCTGTCCAATAAATTCTCTTCTGCAACGAATATTTTTATATTTGGATTTTTGATATACTCTGTAAGTATTTTATTAAAATTAGCAATTTCATCGGGAGACTTAAGAGGTACATTATGTAAACTCTCAATAAGATCATATATATTATATCTGTCTCTAAACGAAGCTTCTCTCACCCTCAACAAATTCACCTTATCAAATTTAATACATAAAGTATATAAAATTAATTTATACTTTACCTCTCTATTTAAATATTAATCTGTTTCTTTTTCAGTGTTAAAGTTAGTCATTCTATTTCTTGCCTCGGATTTCATGTTTTTAAATTTTGGTAGATTATAAGAGGTTACAATACCTGCAAAAACTAAGACAAACCAAAAGGATATTACTCTATCAAGAATTGTAGCGGTCACAGCAACGTTTTTTCCTACCTTTAAAGATGCGTATAATACTGACATCGTGACTTCAACGATTCCAATGCCTCCAGGCAAGAAAGGAATTAGGCCCATGAGAAGACTTACTGTAGTCACAAGAGCAACAAAAACAGGATTTAAAGGTTTACCTAATGCCAAGAAAACAAAATAGGTTCTTAATAGCCAACATGCCCACATTACCATTGAAGCTCCAATCGACTTATACAGATTATTTTTGCTTTTTAGGATTAACTGAAACTGACTATGAAAGTTTTCAACCATTGATAATGCTAGATCTTCGTATTTTTTTATTCTCTTAGAAAACTTTCCAATTATTCTTAAAATGTTGAAAACAAATTTTTCACCCGCGTTTTTATTGAAACAAATATATGATGCTACCAAGAGTACTGCTATATAAGCAACAATTATGAATGAAAGAATAACAATTACACTCCATCGAACCGTAAAGAAAAGATTGACATACATCACCGAGAGTATAGCAAGAACAAAAAAAGGCAGAGATTCTATAATTCTATCTACCGTAACAGTGGCAAACACTGTTTCTATTGGACTAAGTTCTTCTTCTTTAGAAATTATGAATGTTTTCATTGGTTCCCCACCGGTCCTAGCGCCAGGGGTAATATTGTTAAAGAAAATACCCACCATAGTCGCTATAAAAACATTTTTCATCGATATATTTGGTTTTAAGGACTCAAGAATAGGTTTCCATTTATAAGATTCAAAAAATAAGTTTATTATTTGAAAGAACAAAGCTAGACCTAGGTAAAATGGATCAGAACTTTTAATTAGGGCTATAAATTCACTGTATCCTACAAATTGGATAAATAATAGAGTTAAGGCTATTCCAGCTCCAAAAGGAAGAACGGCTTTATACTTTACCATCCTTTTTTCCCTCCAATTTAATCATCTTATCTACTTGTTTTAGCATTCTATCTATAATTGAATTTTTTGTTTCAAGTTCGTTCCCTAAGAGATAATATTTAATGAAAACTAATACGATTCCAATTGCTATTGGTCCAACAAAAATTCCAACTGCTCCAAATGCTAAAAGCCCTCCAAAGAATCCAAATAAAAAGACCATCGGATGTAATCTAGCATGATTTCCTGCAAGTTTTGGTTTTATATAAAGCTCAGGAATTAAAGTAACAAATATTTGGCCTATAATAAAAACTAATATCCCTGTCATCACTTGCCCGTTAATAATGTAAACAACTGCTAATCCAGTAAAAAGCATCCACGGACCTAATATGGGTGCGAAATCCATGAAACCTGAAATAATACCTAAAAGTACAGGATAGGGTATTCCAAGAATTATAAATATTATAAAACTTAAAATTGAAGTAAAGATAGCTTTTAGAATATTTACAAGTATGATGCTTTCAAAAACAAGGTCAATTCCACGCAGAAGAGAGTATATTGTTTTTTTCTTATTCTCGGGCAATAAATCGACAAATGTATCTCTTATAGTTATTCCCTCTTTAACTAAATAAAAAGCAAGTATTGAAGCAAGTAAAAGTTTCATTGCATATTCTGGGATATGAATTGTAATGTTAATGATTTCTTCTGATAAATAACTAACTAATTCGTTCAATTTATGAGAAAGTATGTTAGATATTTTATCTAAATAAGAAGAGGATTCTATATTGAAATAATTAAGTATAGACATAGTTATTTTTTCTGAGAAAGAATCAAGATCATTATAAACCAAGATTAACTTTTCAAAGATTTTTTCTTTTGTAAAATAATTTAAAATAGCAATTACAATATAAAAAAACAATAAAAAGGCTGGAACAATAACAGCTATTCCTGACAATATTACTGCATAAGTTTTATTCATGAATTTTTTTAGGACTGTATTAATAGGCCTCATTAAGTATACCAAGATAAATGTTACAAGCAGCGCATCAATAAGAGGAAACAAAGTAAGTGCTGCTATTAAAAGAAAGAATATAAATATCGAAGCTATTGCAATTCTATATTCAGTTTCTTCCATTTTACCATCTTCATTTAAGAGATAGAATACTCTTTGATATATAAGTTTAAAGGACAAGAAGCTCTTTTTTCTCAATTATTATATCGGCAATTCGTTTAGAAACTTTATCGTCCCATAAGGCAGGTTTTGGATATATAATTTTTTGATTGGGAACATTTCTTATAGCTTTAATCAGTTTATCCCCATCAGTGCCTACTAGGACATTTGCGCCATTCTTTAATGTTACTATTCTTTCTGTATTCTCTCTAAGAGTTATACAAGGTATATCCAGCATTAATGCTTCTTCTTGGATACCCCCAGAGTCAGTTATGATAAATTTTGAATTTGACATTAGTTCTAAGAAATCAAGATAGCCTAAAGGTTCAATTATTTGAATATTATTGCCTAATTTATTCAAATACCCTATATCGTTCAACACTTTTCTAGTTCTTGGGTGGAGTGGAACAATTATTTTGTAATCAACTTTTTTTAAGCTTTCAAAAATTTCAATGAGTTTTTGAGCCTCAGAAGTGTTCTCTGCCCGATGAATTGTCATTACTCCATAAGTATCCTTTTCAATTGACATATTATGCAATATTTTTGAATCTTTTGATTTCCCAAGATGAGATATTAATGTTTCTACCATTATGTTTCCTACAAAAAATATTCTATTCTTATCTACACCTTCAGATATAAGATTCTCCACAGCATCTTCGGTAGGGGCAAACAATATTTGAGATATTCTATCGACTAACACCCTATTTATCTCTTCAGGCATCCTCATATCAAAAGATCTATATCCTGCTTCAACATGAGCTACAGGGATCTGTATTTTAATTGAAGATATTGCGCCGGCGAGGGTTGAATTAACATCGCCAACTACTAAAGTTAGATCAGGTTTTTCTTCAATTAGAACATCTTCTATCCTGGACATCATTGCTCCAGTCTGAACGCCATGAGTTGCGGAACCAATTCCAAGAAAGACATCAGGTTTTGGAAGCTCCAAATCCTCAAAGAATATCTTGCTCATGTTTTCATCGTAGTGTTGACCTGTATGAACAAGAACTTGTTCTATGTTTCTTAATTTAAATTCCTCATAGATAGGTTTTATTTTCATAAAATTGGGTCTTGCACCTACTATGGAAAGAATTTTCATAAAAAAAGAATAATAATCAACCTTTTAAAAGTTATGTTTTAATTCTTTCAAAATATGAAACGGTTTTAAGATTATTTCATCTAAACTTTTATATATTGTTTCATCATTAATTATAGTGTAAAAAATAATTAATAATAATAAGGAGGTATAATATGGCAAATGGCGATGGATTGAAAATATTATCTGCTTTCCTTGCGGTGCTGTTATTAGTATCAATAATGGGAAATTTCTTTTTCTTATACCGATCAATATCAGATACTGGTGGATATGGTAATCAGTACAATGCTTTACTTACGGAAAAATTGAGTCTCGACAATAAAATCTCTTTACTCGAATCTCAAATAGCGGATAAAAACAAGAAAATCACTGAGCTTGAATCAGAAACTAGATCTCTTAAATCTCAGTATGAAGCGGCTCAAAGAAATCTTGATTTGAAACAGAAGGTAATTGACAACTATGATACAAGAGTTGCCACTTTAGAAGATCAACTTTACGATTGTGAACATAAAACACCCACTACATACACTTCATATTGCTCTTGTGGTTATTACAGATACTACTGCACGTGCAATGGATACTGCTACTATGATTGGTACTGCCCCAGCTCTTGCTCATGCTGTTATACTACTACTTGCACAAATTGTTAAAAGAATTTGAGGAAGAATCTTATGAGTCGGAAAATCCAATGGAGACTCTAAGTTCTCCCTCATAGTTAAAATTTTTTTATTCTATATATGTTTTTCCCTATGATTATTTTAATAATTAGAATTATATTTATATTCCGGCCTCTTTAACTTAAATTATGAGAAATCGAGTAGTGGGATTTTTAATAATTTTTGTTGCGTTGTTAATGGGCTTTATTATTTATGCGTTTAACAGGGCAATGACAGAGATAGTAAACGCTTCATGCGAACATGGATCAACATGTCCTATGTGGGGGACCATTGACTTCCAAACTAATGTCAGTATTGCTATAATGAGTTTTGTAATAATTATTGGACTATATCTTATCTTTTTTGGAAAAGAAGAAAAAAATATATCCAAAGTGGAGATTCAAGATATTTCTCTTAAAAAAGAGAATTATGAAGAAATTTTAAAAGTATTAACAGATGAAGAAAAAACTATTTTTGAGAGCATTATAGATTCAAATGGAACAATATTCCAATCTGCCTTAACTGAGAAAACAAAGTATAATAAGGTAAAAGTATCAAGGATTTTAGATAAATTAGAAGGGAGAGGCCTAATAGAAAGAAGAAGGCACGGCATGACGAATGTTGTGATACTAAAACACTGAAACATCATTGAAACTAGTTTCAAACAATACCTAATAAAGCGTTTCTAAAATATTTTTTCTATAACTACATAAGGAATGGAGGTAAGTTATGGAAAAAATAATAGAAATTAAAGGCATGCACTGTAAAAATTGTGTAAATACTATCCAATCAAAAATCTCGTCTCTTAAAGGAGTAAAAACAATAAAAGTAAATTTGATTGATAACAACGCTATTTTAGAGTTTGATCCAGATACAATATCTATAGAAAAGATAAAAAAAGAAATTGAAAAACTAGGTTATTCGGCAGGGCTTAAATCTGAAAGAAACAACAATATTCTAAAAGCTATGGCATATGGGTTAGTTCCTCATATAGGCTGTATTGGTTTTATAGTAGGATCAGTTTTAGGAGTATCTTTACTAATGCAATTCTTTAGACCTCTTTTGATGAGCAAATACTTTTTTTATGGACTTGTAGCTCTTTCNCTAGGATTTGCAACAATTTCAGTAGCTTTATACCTAAAAAACAATGAATTATTATCCTTAAAAGGATTAAAAAGAAAATGGAAATATGTATCAATTACATATTGTTCTACATTGGGCATAAATCTTGCTTTGTTTCTTGTAATCTTCCCAATGCTTGCAAATGTTTCAGCATCTTCTGGAGAAAATCAAATAGCATTAGGATCGATAGAATCTATTACCTTAAAAGTGAGTATACCTTGCTCAGGACATGCCCCGCTTATTTCTGAAGAAATTAAGACGATCAATGGAATTCAGGAAGTTAAATATGGGGCGCCAAATGTATTTACAGTTAAATACGATTCAGGTAAAACAACAATAAACGAAATATTGAATCTTGCAGTTTTCAAAGAATACCCTGCGACATTATTAAGTGAAAAGCAAAATGAAATAGGAATTAATAAATCTACTTCAACTCAAAATTGCTGCAGTAATGAAAAAACGAGTTGCTGTAGTTCTTAAAATTACTAAGGGGATTAAATGGATAAAACAATGCTAAATGCATTAATTGCCATAGGTATATTGTTCGGGGCAATCTTATTCCCAGGATGCAGTAGTACCGTTAATAGAAGTAAGGCTAATTCAGTAAATTTTGAACAAATTAATATAACTATACCCGAAATAACTGAGACAGCAACTTTCTACAAATATGAATCACAGGATAAAACTGTTTCATTTTTTGCAGTAAAGTCTTTTGGTGGAAAAATAAAAGTAGCTTTCAATGCATGTGATGTATGTTATCCTGAAAAGAAAGGTTATAGGCAAGAAGGAAACTATATGGTATGTAACTACTGTGGACTTAAGTTCTCGATAAATGAAATTGGAACAGAGAATAAAGTTGGTGGTGGATGCTGGCCTAGTTATTTGCCATTCCAAGTAAGAGGAAACAACATAGTAATTGAGAAATCAGCTTTGGAAGATGGAAAGTGGAGATTTTAATTTTATTTTTATTTTTTATGATAGTTTTAAATATATTTACTCATATAAGTAATAAAAGGGGAAAAGAATGGTAAATAAGCAAACTAAAAAAGCAGAGTTGAAAGTTACTGGTATGACATGCGCTACATGTGCATCAACTATAGAAAAATCACTACTAAACTTAGAAGGTGTCAGTAAAGCAGAAGTTAATTTAGCAAAAGAAACTGCGTCCATAGAATACGATTCAACTAGACTCAAAATCAATGACCTAGATAATGCTGTAAAAGATGCGGGCTATGATGTCATAAATGAAAAGGTCATATTTAAAGTAGGAGGTATGACTTGTGTAATGTGTGCTAACACTATTGAAAATACATTGTCTAGATTAGATGGAGTTATTGAAGTTACAGTTAATATTTCTTCTGAAAAAGTTTATGTCACCTTTAATCCAACAATAATATCAATAAGTGAAATGAAGAAAGCAATTGAAGATTCAGGATATCAATATTTAGGTATCGAAGGAGAAATAGTTGAAGATCTAAAAAGAGAAGAAAATCAAAGAAAGAAAAAATATAGAATTATAATTGGAGCTATTGATTCAGCTATATTGATGGGGTTGATGTATTTTCCAAGGATAATGATTCCGATATCAATGTCACTTTTGATGTTATTAATAGCTCTTCCAGCTTTTGCTTATTTAGGTTATCCAATATTTAACGCCGCCTATAAGTCATTGAAGAATAAGAATCTAAATATGGATGTTATGTACTCAATGGGTATTGGAGTTGCATTTTTTTCAAGCGTATTTGGTACCTTTAATATTTTACTAGGTAGTGAATTCATGTTCTATGAAGCTGCAGTAATGCTTGCAACATTTCTTACCTTTGGTAGATTTCTCGAAGAGCGAGCAAAGGGAAAGACATCTGAATCTATAAAGAGGCTAATGGGATTACAAGCAAAAAATGCCACAGTTATACGCAATGGAAAAGAAATAGAAATTCCAATAGAAGAAGTTGTGGTTGGGGATATAGTCATAGTTAAACCTGGAGAAAAAATACCTGTGGATGGAGAAGTTATTTCGGGACAGAGTTACGTTGACGAATCAATGATTTCGGGAGAACCCATACCTATTCTTAAAGAAAAAGCAAGTAAAGTAATTGGAGCGACTATTAATAAAAACAGTGTGATTAATTTTAGAGCGACGAAAGTTGGCAAGGATACAGTATTATCTCAAATTATAAAACTCGTTGAAGAGGCTCAAGGATCAAAACCCGAAATACAAAAGATAGCTGATAAGGCGGTAAGTTATTTTATACCAACAGTGCTAGCAATTGCTGCAATCTCATTTATATCATGGTATTTTATATTCGATAGTACTTTCCTTTTTGCTATCACAAGCTTGATATCGATTCTTGTAATAGCGTGTCCTTGTGCATTGGGACTTGCAACGCCAACTGCTGTGACCGTAGGAATAGGAAAAGGTGCAGATCTTGGTATACTTATTAAGAACGGCGATGCTCTACAAATATCTGAAAAACTAACAGCTGTTTTATTCGACAAAACTGGAACTTTGACAAAGGGTACACCAGAAGTTACAGAAATAATTCCATTTGGAGTTTCTGAAAAAGAACTTATTAGAATAGCCGGAAGTGTTGAAAAAAATTCAGATCATCCTCTGGCAAATGCAATAGTAAGAAAATCTGAAGAGTTAAAAGTTGAGCTTACCAACAGTTCAGATTTTGACACTTTTGGGGGAAAAGGAGTTAAAGCAAATATTTCTGGAAAGGAAATTATAATAGGAAATAGAGCACTTTTAAACGAGAGGAAAATAAATATCGAAAAGGATATAGATATAAAAATAACTAAACTAGAAAACGAAGGAAAAACTGCAATTCTTATAGCCTCCGACAAGAAATTATTAGGCATAGTTGGTATTTCTGATACATTGAAAGAAACTTCTAAAGATTCAATAAAACAATTAATGAAAAATGGCCTAAAAGTATACATGATAACGGGAGATAATAAAAGAACGGCCTCTGCAATTGGAGATATTTTGGGGATAAAAAATATTATTGCAGAAGTGCTACCTGAAGATAAAGCTAATGAAGTTAAGAGACTTCAAAAGAACGGAGAAGTTGTTGCATTTGTAGGTGATGGAATAAATGATGCACCAGCTCTTGCCCAGGCAGATGTAGGGATTGCAATTGGAAGTGGAACAGATGTTGCGATGGAAAGTGGGGACATAGTTCTCGTAAAAAGTGATATAATGGATGTTGTTTCAGCTATTGAATTAAGTAAAAAGGTTATGCAAAGAATAAAACAAAACATTTTCTGGGCTTTTGCATACAATACTGCACTTATTCCAGTTGCCGCAGGTATTTTATACCCATCGTTTGGCATTTCACTAAGGCCAGAATTCGCAGGTTTTGCCATGGCAATGAGTTCAGTGACAGTCGTAACTTTATCATTAATGTTGAAAAAGTTTAATCCTAAAAAAATTGAGAGGTGATATTTTGGCGATTGATCCTGTTTGTAAAATGACAGTTGATGAAAAAACTGCAAAGTTTAAGAGTGATTACAAAGGCAAAACATATTACTTCTGTGCACCAGGCTGTAAAAAAGTATTTGACCAAAGTCCAGATAAATATCTAAAATAGATAACCAAAAGTTTTATAAGCATTTATAAAAATGGTTTGTTAGGCCCCGTTAGTCTAGTCCGGTCAAGAATGCGGCCCTTTCGAGGCCGTGGCACGGGTTCAAATCCCGTACGGGGCACTTTTTTGTAAAACTAATGCCCTATCCATTTTTTAATAAACTACGGACATTTGAGAAAATTAACAATAAAATAAAAAAAATAAAATTAGATTAACTCTGATTTATTACTTCTTCAGCCTCAGAAATTACAGAAAGAGCCATGGCCCTAATGTAAGGATCGCCTATACGGGCAAGGTCCTGCAGCATTTCTTTGTTCTTTTGATAGTATAGGACTACCCTTAACTTTGATTCCGGAATGTTTTTCTCCATAATTCATCCCTAACAGATTTCTTCTTTGAAAAATGCCGCCCTCTTATTTTGCTCATTGACTTTGAACCGGTACACATCCTTGACAAGCTCCAGGTAATCCTCCATGCCCTTCATGACGGCCTTGGCCTTATCTGAAGA
>JGI11944J13513_1000277_pt1 | contig 55121 bp, 47 predicted proteins | sample TerdegcoTASludge_FD_13513 | JGI IMG/M metagenome (IMG submission 13513) | reverse complement strand
CGAAGCTCTCTCGTGTACATCGCGCGAGGAATTCTTTCCATGCTGACACCTCCGTCTCCTGTATTGTATCATGACTTTGGTGTCCACTAAAGGCATCATATCTCACATAAAGGTAACCACGAAATTGAAGATTGGCAAGCGAACATTGACAGTTTTAAGTTTTGAGTTCTTCGTTCAAAGTTGAAATAACCAGTAAAGCTGACGGCTGACAAACAATTCGTGTGTTCACCACAGAGACGCAGAGGACACAGAGACAAACATGTATAAACGTAAGCGAGGAGGTGTATAAATGGAAATGAGAGAAAATCAGTGTCATTCTGACCGGAACCGTTGAGATTCGTTTCCGGTCACGCATGCTCCCGCGTACGCGGGGATGCAAACTGGCCTGATATGGTCGTCTCCCCATATCAGGCCAGACATATTCTTCCTCGGTGTGCTCGGTGCCTCAAGTGAAGCAAGTTGAGAGAAAAGCATTTCAACCTTTCCCTCTGCCAACTTGAAAGCTTGATGGCATACGAGCTCGCATTACTTCGTGAGCAGCACCGGGCACTTCGCCCCTTTCAGAACGTTCCGTGCCACACTTCCTACCAGAAACCGAGCAATGGCAGATCTCCCGAGCGAAGCAATAACAATAAGATCGATGCCCTTATCATCTGCCTCCTTCAGAATAGCCTCGTACGTTGTGCCGGTGCCAATCTCCATGGTGATCGGTACCTCTTTGGACAGGGGAAATTTGTTCGCCTGTTTCTGAAGGTCTTCCTTCGCCATTGTTTTTATCTGGTTCTCAATGTCGCGAATCATATCATCGCCCAGGCAGGCGTCCCCCATGCAGCTTCTGATCTCCGACGAGAGTACGTGAAAAAGGAATACTTTTGCGTTGTACTGCTTTGCAATATCCAACGCCTGTTTCAAAGCCTTGTCGGAGTATTCCGAAAAATCGGTTGGAACAAGAATTTTCGTTGGCCGTAACATATCCTGTCCCTCCTTTCATAAAAAGAATACTGATAATATTGGTAGTGCCCTTTCCGATAACATCCCGGAAGAAATCATGGTCACCATCTCGAGCACCCGTTACTTTGTGAGGAGCACCGGGCAGGTGGAACCTTTCAGGACATTCCGCGCCACACTGCCAAGAAAATATTTTGCAAGACCAGTTCTCCCTAATGAGGAAATGACAATCAAATCAATGTTCTTATCTTTTTGAGCATTGAGAATGACCTCGGAGGGGTTCCCAATCGCGACTTCGGTGAATACCTCTACATTGTTGATCTGTGGAAACTTGTCGATCTCTTTTTGGAGTTTTTTTCTGGCGCCGGCGATCATTCTGGTTTCCATCTGCTTGATCGACCGAGGTGTTAACCCGTAATCATCGATGCTGTGTCCTATCTTTTCAGGGACAACGTGAAGCACATAAATTTGCGCTTTGTACTCTTGGGCAATGTCAAGGGCCTGTGCGAGGGCCCTGTCTGAGAACTGAGAAAAATCGGTGGGTACAAGTATTCTGGTCGGAATCAACATAGGCACCTCCTTTTTGAAAATATCGTTTTTTTCATAAACCTCTTACTACAACCCTCATATTATCAATAATAGCATCAATATCAGGGCTGTCAACTGCCAGGAGTCATTTCTTTTTTAGCTTAATGGTTTACCAGCCTGCAGGCTTGATGGTTCTTAGATAGTTGATTTGGAGAAAAATGTGCTTATATTTACTTTCACTATGTTTTTGAAGGAAAGACAAATTACCTGGATCCGGCAGATGGGCTTGATGATCTTTCTGGCGTTATTTCTGCAATCGTGTGGGATTCCGGAAAGTAATTCAACGGTAAGGGAGAAGAACGTGGGCGCAGGAAGAGAAGCTACGGCATACAAAAAAGAGGCAGTAACCCTGAATGAACCGAAAGGGGTTAAAACAGAAAGGGCAACCTTTGCCCTTGGCTGATTCTGGGGGCCGGATGCCCGGTTCGGGCATGTTGAAGGTGTGCTGAGAACCCAGGTGGGGTATGCAGGAGGAACAAAAAAGAACCCGACCTATTATACCCTTGGGGATCATTCAGAGACCATCGAGATTGAATTTGATCCACGGAAGGTTTCGTTTAAGCAACTCATTGATATATTTTGGGAAAGCCATGATCCAACAGCGCGACCCTTCTCCCGGCAGTATGCATCATTGGTCTTTTTCCACACCGATGAACAGAAACGGATAGCTCACGAGACAAAAGAACAGGTAGAAGGGAAGAAGGGACGCACGGTTTTTACAGAGATTGTTCCGGCCGGCACATTTTATCCCGCTGAGGATTATCACCAGAAATACTATCTGAGGCGGTACGAACCATTGGTAAAAGAATTGACTACCTTGTATGCTGGCAATAGCAATTTTACGAAATCGACGGCTGCTGCTAAAATCAATGGGTATCTTGGCGGCAATGGGACCCTCGAAGGGCTGAAGCGTCAGTTGAAAGATCTTGGCTTGTCCGGTGAGGTGATAGACAGGATTGTTGGGGAGCTCAGAGGGGCAAGCAGGTGAGAAAAGGCGGGACGGTCTTCCTTCTTCCATCTGACTCATGAAAGCTGGTAAGCTGGACGGCCTGCAAGCAAATACATTTCAATGAAGATACGATGGATATGCCAGTAAACAAAGGTAAATACAAATTTCTCATAGCAGTACTAATAACAACATTTTTAATATCGGCATGTACCCTCAAAGCGCCGCCGTTTGATGAGGCGAAGTGGCGAAACGATACGAGCCATCAGGATCCGGCCATGCTCTATGCCCCTCACTTCAAGGACGGCACGTATTATAATCCATGGATGCCCATGGATAGAAGTGGATTCGGCAGGGTTTTGAAATGGAAGCTGACGGAAAAGGGCGTGTATACCGACGAAGAGATAAACTTCATGCCTGGTTTTATACCGGATTTGAAAAATCGGATTAAAAAAATGGCAGACGGAGACTTTATCGCATGGATCGGCCATTCCACATTTCTTATTCGCATACATGGCGAGTACTGGCTCACTGACCCGATGTTTTCTGACCGTGCCCTGGTTCCTCAGCGAAGAACACCTCCCGCCATCTCATTGGAAGAAATGAAGGGACTCAACGGAAAGCTCAATGTGATCGTCTCCCACAATCATTATGATCATTTTGACAAGCCGAGCATTGCCGGGCTACCCGATGATACCAGGATCTTTGTTCCGCTGGGGCTCAAGAAATCTGTTGAGCGTCTCAAGAAGCGTCATGTGACGGAGATGGACTGGTGGCAGACAATCGATCTTGGCAACGGGTCAAAACTCGTCTGTTTACCTGTTCAGCACTGGTCGAGGCGCATTTCCCAGAGGATCGACACAACCTTGTGGGCAAGCTTTCTTCTGATCACGCCCCATACTACCATCTATTATGGCGCTGACAGCGGGTACTTTATCGGGTATACAGAGATTGGCAGAGTTTACCCCGGAATTGATTATGCCCTGATGCCAGTCGGTGCATATCATCCCCGATGGTTCATGCACTATGCCCACATGAATATGGATGAAGTGCTCCGGGCTTTTGAGGACCTCGGGGCACAGCACCTGATACCAACCCAATGGGGTACGTTCCAGTTAGGCGATGAGCCAATCGGCTACCCCATTCTTGACCTGAAACGGACAATGGCTGAAAAAGGATTTGATGCAACGAGGGTAACCATTATGAATCTCGGAGAGATAGTGCCGATTAATCCCAGATAAATCATCAGGGCACCGTATTGGATTTTTCCGGCAAACACGATTAGTCGCTCCAGCGGCGAGCTTCTCTCGCGTTCAGCAACTGAGATTACCGCTCCTGTATACCGTAACACGGCACTTTGGCGTGCAGGCACGTCGCATACGCTCCTCGCAATGACAATGTACAGAAGCGTTCGGGATTTGGACACGAGTCAAAAATTAGCTTAAACGAAAGATCGGAGAAAGCTCCCCAAAATCTTATCAGGAAGGAAAGGGAACGCGTCTCCGTTCCTGTCCATCGTAGTCGCCCCCGTTTCCCCGTATAGGGTCTATTCCGATGATGACCCACTTATCCTCAGAGGGACGATAGAACCGTTTTATTCTTCTCGTGTGGATGAGGTGGTCCAAAATTTCGCTATTGACATAATCAAACGCGTTATTCTGATACTGGATGTGCAAGACCATATGTCTCCCCCTTCGTACGGCAGCACACGTTTGGTATAACCACCTGATATCATTATAGCAAAAATGCGTTGTTTTGGTACAAAAAAATTACATGACCGGTATGCGGGATTTAAGTTTTTCTATGATCGGGAACGCGGCTGCGGGGTCACTGAGCTTTGCTGCCCCAATGAGGAACCTGCCTGACCTTGCGAGTGCCATGCCTTTATATAAAGGATCGCGAGCGCTTATTGTTGATGTAGTACCCTTCGTACTCACGGAGAAAACTGCCTGTGATTTCTCAAGATAAGCGGTATACTCGCTGAACGCTTTTTCTGCAGATTGTGGAGAATCTTCAAAAACAACAAAGATTCGCATGGTGTTGTCATTAAGGCGTGCATCGGCAACCAACCCTTTCCTGAAAAAGGAATACCCCAATACACCCTGTACGATATACGTCTCTGTTTTTGGAACGATTTCAGGTATTCTGATGATATCGAGTTTTGTCTGCGGAGATGGGTCTTCAGGGATGTTTTTCGCGACAGATTGAGCGCACGACAGAAAGATCGATTTTTCCATGGTGATTGTTCCGGAAGGTGATAGACGGACAAAGTACCGGTTTTTTGCAAAAAGCAGCTGGGAGTCGTTGACAAAGCCCTCTGTTCCTATGGATACCGATTCTTCATCGGGGTCGCGGTATCTCGAGTAGATACCAAAGGCATCGAGCGCCGATCCCATCTCATAGATATCAGCGACGATACCAATTTCCGGATTGTCGGATCGTGCGTACACAGTGGTCGCAAGCGCCGTGAACCCATAGGGGTAATAGAGCTCTGCCTCTCCGTTAATGTATTTGTAAAGGGTTTCTTCTGTGTACGTTGTAATGGAGTCCTTTATCGCCCAGCCTTCTGCAAAACCCGGTGTTGGAAAGAGTTTTTCAAGGGACTGACCATATACCGAACTGGCATTCATGGATACAGTCAGAAGAAAACATATCAGCCCCATAATACCATAAATGAGATTTGTGAATGTATGTGTTGGTTTCATTTCGTATGTTCCATACTTACGCAAGCAGTGTTCGCGCCTGATGCATTTTTTCGGCAATGTTGAGCCCCCTCACACACCGGGCAATGCATAGAGTGCAGTGTGAACATTGAGAAGCGCTTTTGTTCTGGGGAATCCCGTGATAGGTTGCCCTGGCTAAATCCTGTGCACCGTATCCTTCCAGATACATGAGGCTCCGGTTGATGGTGCTGATTGCCACCTGGTTTGGGCAGCTTGCCTCACACTGTGCGCAGAGATGGCAATAGTACGGATGTATAGCTTCAGAATACTGCTCAAGAATCCGTGCATCAGCCCGGGTCATCTCCATATTCATCACCGCACTATCTTCCTGGAACATGCTCATGGTCTGCATACCCGGGATCGCGCATGCAACATTGGTGTCCTGAAGCACCCATTTCAAAGCTGCCTGGTGGGGGCTGATTGGTCCAAGGGCAGTTGTTTTATATCCCCCTGCCTGGGTTTTCATTGCTACAATTCCCATGCCTGATTTTGCAGCGCGGGCAATGGACCGCTTGATATCCAGATCGCTTTTGAAATTATACCCGACGAGGGCGACATCAAAAAACTTTGTCGGATCGTCGGCAAGGGCATCAAGGATCTCTGCCTGGTTGGTGTGGGTGGTGATGCCAAAAAAGCGAACCTTTCCCTGCGTGCGAAGTTCCAGGAGTGCCTCGCGTGTCTCAGGGTCAAATGCTCTGTCTTTACTGCTCAGGTTGTGGAGCTGGATAACATCTATATAGTCAGTTTTCAGTTTAGAAAGGCTTGTCTCCACATCGGTGAAGATGTCTTTCTTGGAGGCGGAGCTTGAGACGGTTTTTGTTGCCACATAAACCTTATTACGACGTCCTTTCAGTGCTCGTCCCACAATCTCCTCATTGCGCCCCCCCATGTATCTCCGCGCAGTGTCTACATAATTGATGCCCATGTCAAAGGCTGCTTCCATCACCTCGTGCTCTGGGGTGAGCATGGCTCCGAAACTCACAATGGTAACCTTGAGTCCTGTACGGCCAAGGGTTCGGTAAACCGCGGTTATAGATTGTGGTGGTGCTGCTGCACCTACACCACTGCCTATGCTCAAGCCGATGGCAGCGCTCGTTGCCGTTACGACACCAAGCTTTAAAAAATCCCGTCGTTTCATACCATTTCTGCGCGTGCGCCTGTCCATAGACACCCTCGTGTATTTGTTCATGACTTATTTTGTATAGTATAATACATTTCTTGAACGAATTATACCGGAAGGCAGACAGAATGAACAATGAAGAATATGTGCCGGTGGCTGCTGCTATCATAAAGAAAGATAACAAGATTCTCATTGCCAAGCGAAAAAGAGCTTTTATGGGATCACCCTGGGGGTTTCCCGGCGCCATGGCAGAAAAACATGAAACACTCCCGGAGTGCCTCAAGAGGGAGATTTTCACGGAGCTTGGCATAGAGATCGAGGTAGGGTCGTGTGTCTGTTCCCACAGGCATGTGCTGAACTGCCAGTCTGCCATACATCTTTTTGCCTACGAAGCGACCCATATCTCAGGAGAATTCCAGCTGAAAAATCACGAGGAGATTCGGTGGGTAGCCGTTGAGGAGCTGGAGACGTATAATTTCCCTGATACTGATCGCTCAATTATCAAATTCCTCGTTGGTACCCGGGATGGCTGTAAGTGATAGCGAGGAAGAAAGACGAAATCCGTAATCCATGTCCCCATTCACCATTATTTGCGTGCTTGCCAGCGTGCACGGTGTCTGATAGAATCTACAATCAATGGCTGGATTTAAACTGTATACGAGTAACCTTCTCGAGTCGCTCCTTGATGCATTAGCATCTGTTGTGAAGGAACCCCTTTCATCACCTCTTGCGTGTGAAGTTATTGTGGTGCAAAGCAAGGGTATGGAACGGTGGCTTTCAATGGAGCTTGCAAAAAAATTCGGTATATGGATGAACTGCAGATTTCCCTTTCCCAATACGTTTGTCTGGGAAGTGTTTCATGCTTTCATCCCTGATATGCCCGATATCGCCCAGTATGATCCCCAGGTGATGACATGGAGAATCATGAGGCTTCTGCCCGATTATCTGCATACGCCAGACTTTGAAGTGATCAATAACTACCTGGTTCAGGAAACTGATTCCCTGAAAAGGCTCCAGCTTTCTGAACGAATCGCTGATATGTTTGACAAATACAGTGTCTATAGACCTGAAATGGTGCTCAGATGGGATGAAGGATCAAAAGGCGCCGGACAATCTGAGCGTTGGCAGTCAGCATTGTGGAGAGGACTGTTTCACAATGGAACAGGAAACCACCGGGCAGGTGTTCTGAGAGATTTTCTCACAGCACTCTCATCGAGACAGAATCTACCAGCAGGATTCCCAAAACGCATCTCAGTTTTTGGCATTCCTGCTCTTCCCAGATATCATTTTGAGGTCATTCATGCCCTTGCTTCGTTGATTGATGTCCACTTGTTCCTCCTGAGCCCTACCCAAGAATATTGGGGAGATATTGTGCCAGAGAAAAAGATTGCCACCCAATCCATAGGGGATGAGCTTCATTTTGAAGTAGGAAATCCACTCCTTGCTTCCATGGGCAAACTGGGACGGGATTTTTTCGCTATGCTCGTACATAAAAACTATGAAGAGTTTCCATCTTTTCGAGATCCCATCAGGGAATCGCTCCTTGCACAACTGCAATCAGATGTCCTGAACCTGACAACACGAGGAAAAGAGCAGAAAGCTCCAATCAACCTCCACGACAGGTCGATACAGATTCACTCCTGCCACAGCCCAATGAGAGAGGTAGAGGTTCTCTTTGATAACCTTCTTGATTTTTTTGAATCCATCCCTGAACTGACACCGAAAGATATTCTCGTCATGACGCCTGACATAGAAGCCTATGCGCCATACATAACTGCCATTTTTGGCGTCAACCAGGATGAGGACATGAAAATTCCCTTTTCGATTGCCGATCGAAGGGCTTTTTCGGAAAGCCATATGATTGATATTTTTCTTAAAATCATCAACCTCAAAGGAGGACGGTATGAGTCACCTGAAATCATTGATCTTCTCGATAGTCCGGTCATTCAGCAAAGATTTGGGTTGAAAGCGGAAGATATGGAGATTATCCGCCAATGGGTGAACGATGTGCATATTCACTGGGGGAAGGACAGGTCTCACCGAAAGCAGATTGGTTTGCCGGCATTTGGTGAAGGGAGCTGGAAATCAGGAATTGAAAGGCTTCTTCTTGGATACGCATTGCGGGGAAACGAAGAAAAGCTTTTCAATGATGTTCTTCCCTATGATGATATTGAGGGGAACGAAACCGAAGTATTAGGAAAATTCCTTGAGTTTCTCAGCTGCCTCTTCTCTTCTGTGGACGAGTTAGAGGGCAAACACACCCTCGGAGAATGGTCTGCCATGCTCGAGTCTTTCCTTGCCAGGTTTTTTATCGATGACCAGGAAAATCAGCGCGAGATGTATATATTGCGAACAACAATACGAGATCTCTCCACCAAGCAGATACTATCAGGTTTTATAGAACCAGTCGAACTCGAAACTATTCGGTACTACCTGTCGAAAGAACTAAAAGAAGAAGAGCTGTCCATGGGCTTCATGACAGGAGCTGTAACATTCTGTGAAATGCTGCCCATGAGAAGCATTCCATTCCGAGTGATAGCGCTTATTGGGATGAATAGCGATGCCTATCCGAGGGAATACAAGCCTGTCGGTTTTGATCTTATTGCCCACGATCCGAGGCCAGGCGACCGGTCTCTCAGGGATGAGGATAGATATCTCTTTCTTGAAGCCATGCTTTCTTCGAGGGAATGCCTCTACATCAGTTACGTCGGGCAGAGTATACGGGACAATAGCGAACTGCCCCCATCAGTTCTCGTAAGCGAATTGATTGACTATATCGATCAGGGTTTTTATGTCGATGGGGGAAGTACGGCACGGGACCATGTGGTGAAAAAGCACAAGCTGCAACCATTCAACCATGCCTATTTTTTAGAGAAGAGCCCTCTGTTCAGCTACTCAAGCGAAGACTGTGAGACTGCCAAGATACTGCCAGGAAGCGGCCCAAAGCGTGCGCCTTTTCTCTCCAAGCCTATTAAAAAGCAGACAGGTGAGCAGCGGGATATATCCGTTGCCGAGCTGAAGAGATTTTTTCGGAATCCTGTGCAATATTTTTTCAACACGTGTATCGGTTTGTACGTACAGGGAGAATCAGATGCCCTGGAAGAGCAGGAGCCTTTATATCAGCTCAATGCCCTCGAGACGTACAAACTGAAGGATTGGCTTACATCCAAGAAGATGGCTGGCAATAACCTGCACGGGTATTTTCCTCTTGTCAGAGGGTGGGGTGTGCTGCCACCTGCTACGCCAGGGATCGTTGTTTATAATGAACTTACTGAAATTGTTGATGGATTTGCTGAAGAGCTCAGATGTTACACCGGATCAGAAAGACTACCACCCTTAGATGTGGATATCCGTATCAATGATGTTCACATAACCGGACGAATCGAGAACATCTGGGAGTCAAACCTCGTGGAATACCGATGCATCGAGAAGGACAGAGCGAAGCACCTTCTTGATGTGTGGATTGAACATGTTGTTCTGAACTGTGTAAAGAGAAGGGGGTATCCCGTCACAAGCGTTCTGGCGAGAATCGGAAATGCCTGGTTTTTTCGCCCCCTTGAGGATGGGGAATCAGAACTTCAAAAACTTCTCTCTTACTACTTCAGGGGGATAACGGAACCGCTTAAATTCTTTCCGCCCACATCCATGAAATATGCTGAGCGGTTTTTGCGAAATGGTCGTCATGAAGAGGCTATTCAGGCTGCCCGTGATGATTGGGTCGGTTCGGATTTCAATCGTGGAGAAAGGGATGATCCATATTATACACTCTGTTTTCGCCAGAGCGACCCTCTTGATGATGTTTTTGCATCAATAGCGATAGATATTTTTAGACCGCTCACTACCTATAGAGAAAAAGCGCCGCAGAAGAAACGATGAACAATCTTGACCCCCTCACCATTCCGCTGAAAGGTCTTACTCTCATCGAGGCAAGTGCCGGAACGGGGAAAACATATGCAATTGCAAACATCTATCTCCAGTTGCTGGTCGAAGGAAATCTCACTGTCGAAGAAATTCTTGTTGTGACCTTTACGAAAGCTGCAACCGAGGAGCTCAAGGGCCGCATCCGAGGAAGAATTGTCGATGCCCTTCATGCCTTATCGGACAATGGTGGAGGAGACGATTTTCTGAGCGGATTTCTTACAAAAGTTGAGAATAGGGAGATGGCTCAGAGAAAGCTTATCCACGCCCTTCGGAGCTTTGACCTGGCAGCGATATTCACTATCCATGGTTTTTGCCTGAGGATGCTTCACGCCCATGCCTTTGAAAGTGCATCGTTGTTTGATACTGGCCTTGTTGAGGATCAGACACAGGTTCTCGAAGAAATAGTAGATGATTTTTGGAGACGGACCTTCTACCCTATGGAACCAGATGTTTTCCGGGCAATGGCTCAGGAGATAGACAGAAAAAAACTGCTCGACCTTGCAAAGAAATGCGTGAGTAATCCCTTGTTCGCTATCGCTGCAGACATGAAAAGAAACGAGGATAGAGAAACACCATCAGGCGCTTTGGGCCCATCAATTGTTGTTCTGAGGCAGCAGTTCGTCGATTTTGTTCGCAAGGAATCCACCAGAAGGAAACGGGCAGAGAATGTTCGGTCCTATGATGACCTGCTCATGGATCTTTTTCGTGCCCTTGAAGGGAAGGGAGGAAAAGAGCTTGCCCGTTCCATCCAACGTCATTACAAGGCGGCACTCGTTGATGAATTTCAGGATACAGACCCGCTTCAGTATAAAATCTTTCTGTCAATCTACAAAGGAAGCGATGGTGCACTCTTTTTCATCGGTGATCCGAAACAGTCCATTTACAGTTTTCGGGGAGCGGATATTTTCTCCTATATGGAGGCTGTCAATGACGTGGATGTGAGATACACTCTCGGGAAGAACTGGCGTTCGTCTGGCGGGCTCATCACTGCAGTCAACACCATATTCGGAGAGAAGAACACCCCCTTTCTGTTTGATTCACTTCCGTTCCACCCGGTGGAGCAGGGAAATACACAAGAATCTGAACTTGTCGTGGATGGAATTGAAGACCGGTCTCCATTCAAAATCTGGTTCATGAAACGTGAGCAGGGCAAGAAAAATATAAAAAAAGGAGTTGCGCGAGCCCGTGTGGCCAAGGCAGTCTCTGATGAGATTGTCACACTGCTTTCAAAAGGTGCCGAGGGCACGGTGACGATTAATGGAAGGCCTATTCATGCAGGCGATATTGCAATCCTTGTTCCGACAAACTGGGAAGCCCGTGATATGCTGAAAATATTGAAAGAGGCCCGGGTTCCTGGCGTAATCTACAGTTCAGAGAGTATTTTTGCAAGCCATGAGGCACTGGAAATGGAACGTGTCTTAAACGCCGTCCTTGACCCTGCCAACGAATCGTATGTGAAGGCTGCACTTGCCACAGATATGATGGGCGTTTCCGGCGATGAACTCGTTGCTTTCAGCGAAGATGAGCGAATGTGGGATGACTTGGTTGAGAAGTTTGAATCATACCGTTCCCTGTTTGTGTCCAGGGGTTTTATAACCATGGCCCGAACGATGATATCGAGGGAGGGCATAAAGCAACGGCTGAGGGCATTTCCTGACGGGGAACGGCGCGTAACGAACATTCTCCACTGTATTGAATTGCTTCATGGAGCATCAATTGAGAAAAAACTTGGCCCCGAGGGACTGCTTACGTGGCTTCAGGAGAAACGGGCACATGAAAATGCTTCTGAGGCAGAGGAGTACCAGATCAGGCTCGAAACAGATGAAAAGGCTGTTAAGATTGTAACGGTTCATAAAAGCAAGGGGCTTGAATATCCCATTGTTTTCTGCCCGTTCTCCTGGAACTCTGCAGAAGCGGGGAAAGACAGCCTTGTCATATATCATGACAGAGGTAAGTCCAATCAGCCCACCATCGATATCGGGTTTCCTGCGAACCATATCGGGAGACAATCTATGGAGTATGAACGCCTTGCTGAGCTTGTCAGGCTCCTCTATGTGACCCTTACACGGGCTAAATACCGGTGCTACCTGGCGTGGGGCCCCATACATGGGTCGGAAACGTCGGCTCTGGCGTATTTGCTCCATTACCGGTCAAAGATACAGGAGACCATCAACCTCGCTGCGTTGAAGGATTTCATAAAGGGTTTGAATGATAGTCAGATGGAAGAAGATATTGTAAACCTTGTGAAAAAATCTGAAGGAGCTATTGCGCTGATGCCAATTCCGGCTCCTGCTGATCTTACCTATATCCCGCCCCATGCGGAGGCTACACTACTCACATGCCGTGAATTCTCGGCGAATATCGAGAGAGACTGGCGAACAACGAGTTTTTCAGCGATTGTTTCCGGAAGGGATTACCCTGCAGAGATACCTGATCGCGACAAAACGGTGGATACGGAAGATCCTCCGCTGGCATCAAAACCAGATGATCCAGGAAGACAATCACGTTCAATCTTTGATTTCCCGCGCGGCACCAGTGCAGGATCCTGTCTCCACGATATCCTCGAACATATTGATTTTGCCCTTAAAAACCCTGATGATGCCAGGAGACTGATTGCTGAAAAATTGGCGGGTTATGGTTTTGAAGATACGTGGACAGATTCAGTTTATAGGACAATAGAGAATGTCCTGTCTGTTCCGATTATGGGAAAAGAGGTTCCGTTTTCTTTGTCCTCCCTTCCGTTTTCTGAGAGGCTTCACGAGGTTGAGTTCTACATGCCGCTTGCATGGATGAGCGCACAAAGACTTGGCGAAATTTTTCGTTCTTACGGGGGGAAAACGATCCCAGATAGATTCGCCGAACGTATTGAGGGTCTTGGATTCACCCCCCACAAGGGGATGCTGAGGGGTTTCATTGACATGGTTTTTCAGTATAATGGACGATATTATCTCGTTGATTGGAAATCGAACTTTTTAGGAGATACTGAAAATTACCGGAGGGAAAAACTCTATGATGTAATGGAAAGAGAGCTTTATATACTTCAATACCTCATCTATACCGTGGCCCTCCACGGTTTCCTTGGAATGCGGATTGAGAATTACCATTACCGTGACCATTTTGGAGGGATATTCTATCTGTTTTTACGAGGCATTGATGCAGAAAGAGGCACAGAGTACGGTGTTTTCTTTGATCAGCCGAGGTTTGACCTGATACATGATCTTTCCAACTCCATGGCAGGACCGAGGATACACGAGTGACTCTGTATATCGACCGGACCATAGCTGAGACATATTTTTCTTCCCTCGACAGACATTTTGCTGATTATATGGTTGAACTTACGGGAGAGGCACCCCCAGATTCACAGAAAAACCTCTGGCTTGCTGCTGCCCTTGTAAGTGCCTCTGTTGGCAGGGGACATGTGTGTTTAAACCTTGCTGATATTGCAGGGATGCCCATTGAGACAGGTGAAGATGGGGAAATACCATCGCTGCTCTGTCCACGCATTGGTGAATGGATTGCCAGCCTAAAAGGGCTATCAGTAGTTGGTAGTCCAGGTGAATTCAAACCCCTTATTCTTGATGAGAAGTTGAGGCTTTATCTCTACCGGTACTGGCTCTACGAGCAGCAGCTAGCGAATTCAATCCTGACAATGGCAGGGAGTCATTTGCAAATCGGTGATAAAGAAATCCTCGCTGATAGTCTGAAGCGACTTTTTCCCGTGGAAGATCAGACAGTCAACTGGCAATGTATTGCTGCTATCCTTGCGGTCTTGAACAGATTTACCGTGATATCGGGCGGGCCAGGAACCGGAAAGACACACACTGTGGCGAGAATCCTTGCTCTATTAGTCGAGCAGACCACAGATGCTCCTCTTTCCATTGCCCTTGCCGCGCCCACTGGCAAAGCAGCAGCCCGACTTACCGATATGGTGAGGGCGATCAAAGAAGAGCTGAATTGTTCGTCGGAAGTGAAGGCCTGTATCCCGGAAAAGGCCTTTACAATCCATCGTCTTCTTGGCCCCATCTATGGAGGAAAGACCTTTAGGTATAATGAAGCAAACCGTCTCCCTTTCCATGTTGTTGTGGTTGATGAAGCGTCCATGGTTGATTTGCCTCTCATGGCGAAACTGGCCAGTGCACTCGAAGACGGCAGCCGCCTTTTGCTTCTTGGAGACAAAGACCAGCTTGCATCAGTTGAGCCAGGTGCGGTTTTCGGAGATATTTGTGAAACAGGCAGAATCAATACCTTTTCACGACGCGTTACAGGGGTGGCACACGAGTTGCTCTCTGTCGAATTGCCAAACCGTGAAAACACGGAAAATGTCTTTACGGATTCGATTGTAGTCCTTACAAAAAGTTACCGCTTCGGGTCCGAGAGCGGTATTGGACAGTTGGCATCTGCCGTGAGAGAGTGTAGGCTGGCCGACGTCTTTGCTTTGCTCACAGACACAACCTATCCAGATATTTGCTGGCGAGAAACACCTTCGATAGAAAATATGGCAGGGACTATTGAGGAGACATTTTCTTCTTTTTATACCAATTATCTCACAGCCGGCAGTCTTGAAGAGGCTTTTTCCTTGTTTGGGAGATTTCACCTCCTCTGTGCGCTCAGGCAAGGACCATATGGCGCGGTTTCATTAAACAGAATTATCACGCACATGTGTCGCCGCATGGGACTAATACAGAAAAAGGAACGGTGGTATCCGTGCGAGCCGGTTATGATAACAAAGAATGATTACCAGCTCATGCTTTTTAACGGGGACGTAGGCATTGTTTTTCCTGATTGGGAAACAGAGGGGCAGCTCCGCGTTTTTTTTCCCGCTGATGGTGGAGGATACCGCAGGTTTCTTCCGAGCAGGCTGAAGAACTGCGAGACGCTCTATGCGATGACCGTTCATAAAAGCCAGGGATCAGAGTTCGACCATGTTGTGCTTCTTCTCCCTGATCATCCATCTAAGGTTATTACGAGAGAACTGATATATACCGCTATAACACGTGCACGGAAACGCGTTGAAATATGGGGCACTGAGCATGTTCTTCGCACTGCCCTTTCACAAACGACCCGTCGTGAGTCGGGGTTGAGAGATATACTGATTGGCGGAACAGGCACGAAGGACGAGAAAGAAAGTGACATAGGAAGAGACGGATAAGAAGGAAAAGAAGGAGAAGCGATAAACCGTCTCCGCTGGAGCGGGATCAAAACGACCCATGTTAGTCTATCTATAGGCACCACACCAACGGGTATACCGGAGTTCTGGAAAGATAAGAAGCCATACAAGATTAGATGGTTAAAAAATATCTTGACTTAAAGATCAATTTAAAATGTTATACTATAATCACCAAACACAATCGACGAGGGGTAAGCATGAAAAATGTCAGTCTATTGTGGCGAAAGGTGCAACGGCCAGTATTGCTTTCACTGGTATTGATTTACCTGGTTGTTGTATGGACAGGACTGTACTGGATTTCAAAAGGCATATGGATTCTCTTTAAGTAGGGAGAAAAGGAAAAAAGCAATACGTCCAGGGAAGGTCGGGATTCTTTTGTCGGTCGCCAGACCTGCCTTGAAAGGTTTGATAGATTGTACATCTTTTTTTCACCGTATTCAGAAGGATACGTATAGCCTTCTCAACGGCGTTGCCTGAATCAGGATAGGCTTGTACACAGGTGCGCAGATTTAAAAGTTCAATGTTATGCCTGCCGTGATAGCATAAGCCACCTCTTGCCTGTTCAGGCCGAATTTGGAACCGGCATCGAGCATAATGCGGTCGGTGATAGCGTAGTTCAGTCCCACAAGGGCAAAGGCCGGCGCCGTTCTCTTTCGCCTTGTCCCAGGCATTCGGGAATCCGGCAACAACGTCGATATTATCAAGGACGCCGCAGGTGAAGACGCCAGAAGCTTCTGTGCCTGTTTCCTTGATCTTCACGCCATCCTCACGGTCTCGCCGAGAAAAGGTTTCTATCCCCAGTTCCACCTGAAATCCTCCTTTACCCACCGTACCCGAGTCATCCGTAACGAGCGGACGGACGGCAAACGATGTTGTATATTTTGTTACTTTGTGTCGATTACCGGTTGGCGCTTTCTGATATTCCGTAGGAGCAATACGGTTCTTCCTGAAGAAAATCGCCATGGAGCTCATACGCGCGGGCGCGGCATCCGCTGCAAATCTTTAGATAGCGGCATCCCCCGCACTTTCCCTTATAGGAAGAAAGATCCCTCAGTTGATTGAATATGGGAGATTCTTCCCAAACCTTTTGTACGCCTTCAGCCCGCACATCACCGGAGGCAAGTTCGAGGTAACCGCACGGTTGAGCACTGCCTTTATGGGAAATGAACATGAAGCTTTTTCCGGCAAGGCACCCGGCGCTTTTCGGTGTATCGCCTTTTTCCTTAACGATGCGATAGTAATGGGGTGCGCAGGTTACCTTCATTTCGATCTCATTCTTTGATTCCATATCGTATAACCAGTTGAGGACATTTTCGTATGCCTCGGTGTCCAGCTCTTTGCCTTTAAGGTCTTTGCCACGACCGACCGGAACGAGGAGAAAAACGTGCCAGGCAACAGCGCCCAGAGCCTTAACCATATCATAGATGTCAGGAAGGTCATCCACGTTGAGGCGCGTTACCGTCGTATTGATCTGGAAGGGAAGGTCCACAGCATTCAAAATATCGGCTGCCCTCATGACAGCGTTGAAGGAGCCGATAACCCCCCTGAAGGCATCATGGGCCTTTGCGTTTTTGCCGTCAAGGCTTAAGCTTACCCGTTTGATTCCGCCCTCCTTGAGTTTTTGGGCCTTTTCTTCTGTGAGGAGCGTACCGTTGATGGCCATGACGAGCCGTAGACCTTTGGTTTTCCCATACTCGATGATATCAAAAATATCATTGCGAAGAAGAGGCTCTCCACCGGTGAGGATAATGGTAGGGGATGAGAAGGCTGCGATCTGGTCAAGTACCTGCTTGCACTCTGCAAGGGTCAACTCTCCGTCAAAGGGGCCCTTGGATGCTGCCGCCCTGCAATGAACGCAATTGAGGTTGCAGTTGCGGGTAAGTTCCCACGCAACCATTCTCAGAGTGCTTTGTACCATCCCGCAAGATCCTTTGCAAAATAGGTGATTATCATATCAGCACCAGCTCTTCGAATTGCCGTATTGGCTTCGACGACAGCGCGCTGGTAGTCGAGATATCCCTTTGCAGCGGCAAGCTTTATCATCGTGTATTCTCCACTCACTGAATAGGCTGCAAGGGGGATATTGAACTCCTGCCGTGCCATTGAGAGGATATCGAGATAAAAGAGGGCAGGTTTTACCATGATAACGTCGGCGCCTTCTTCTATATCGAGCCTGATCTCACGCATGGCTTCACGCATATTCGGTGGATCCATCTGGTAGCCCCGCCGATCTCCGAACTGGGGTGCCGACTCAGCCGCTTCTCTGAACGGTCCATAGAGGGCCGATGCGTACTTTGCTGCATAACTCATAATGGGAATATTTGTATACCCGCTTATATCGAGACTTTCTCTGATAGCTTTCACCCTGCCGTCCATCATGTCTGAAGGAGCAACCATGTCTGCACCGGCTGACGCATGGGAGAGGGCACTTCGGGCAAGGAGTTTTAGGGTTTCGTCATTGTCTACGTCCCCATCCTTTATGACTCCGCAATGACCGTGGCTTGTGTATTCGCACATGCACACATCGGTGATGACCATGATATCGTTGCCGAAGAGTTTCTTGATAATACGAACTGCCTTTTGAACGATCCCGTTTTCGGCATACGCACCGCTCCCAATCTCATCTTTCTTCTCAGGGATACCGAAGAGGAGGACGGCTGGAATGGAGAGGCTTACAACGTCTTCTATCTCCTGGGGAAGCCCTTCAACCGAGAACTGAAACACGTCAGGCATGGCAGGAATAGGCACTTTTTTCTCAGTCATTTCTTTTACGAAAACAGGATAGATGAGATGGTTGGGTGAGAGCTCGGTCTCCTGTACCAATTCTCGGAATTTCTCATTTTTTCTCAGCCTCCGTGGTCTGTAAATGGGGTAGTTCATAGTCACCTCATGATAGAAAAAAAATAGGTAATAGGCTATAGATAAGAGGTTATAGGTTTAAACCTCTAACCCATCACCTCTCACCCATTGCCTGGATTTCTTGATCGGTCAAATAACACTGCGGGTCTTCTGCCCACACATCCCCAGTTTTTGCCTCGGCACGCACCCTGAAATTACCGCCGCAGATTTTTAGCCACGTACACCGAGCACATCTCCCCTTTACGAACTCTTTTTTTCGTTTCAGCTTTGCCATGAGCTCGTTGGAGGTATCCACCCATATTTCGCTGAACGGTCTTTCCCGGACATTGCCGAAGCTATAGTGCCGCCAGAACTGGTCTGCGTGCACATTGCCCTCCTCGTCAACGCAGGCTATGCCTACTCCAGAAGCATTTCCTTCGTTCATCATGAGGAGATCGAGCACCTCTGCTGCCCGTGCCGGGTCTTCCTGAAGCAAACGCATGTATAAATATGGTCCGTCTGCGTGATTATCGACAGTGAGCACCTCTATGGGTTTGCCCGAATCGAAGAACTCCTTTGTGCGGTCAAGGATGTAATCGACCGATTTTCTCGTCTCGTCGTGGGTGAGGTCTTCGTGGATAAGTTCTGATCCGCGGCCTGCATATACGAGATGATAGAAGCAGACCCGCTCGATCCCCTCTTTTTCGATGAGGTCGAAGATCTTCGGGATTTCCTTGAAGTTGCGCTTGTTGATGGTAAATCGGAGCCCAACCTTGATGCCGGCCTTCTTTGCGTTTCTGATACCAGCCATTGCCTTGTCAAAGGCACCCCGAACACCTCTGAACGAATCATTAATGTCGCCGATCCCATCGAGACTGACACCAACGTACGAAAGGTTGAACTTTGCAAATGTCCGGGCCTTTTCCTCGGTGATAAGGGTTCCGTTCGTAGAGATGACTGCGCGCATACCTTTTTTTACTGTATAATCGATCAACTCAGGGAGGTCCTCCCGCAAGACCGGTTCTCCCCCTGAGAAAAGCATCACCGGCGAACCAAAAGCTGCAAGATCATCGATGAGCCTCTTGCCTTCCTCGGTTGAAAGTTCATTGCCCCTGAAAAAGACATCTTTTGCGTGGGCATAACAGTGGACACACTTCAGGTTGCACCGCCTTGTCATGTTCCAGACAACGACAGGTTTCTTGTCAGCGGAAAACTGCAAGAGATGGGATGGGAGCTTCTTCGAATCCCTGCCGTATCGCAAGGGGTCAGATGGCTCAACGGCACCACAGTAAAGTTTCGATATGCCAATCACCCATTTATTTTGAGCATAAAGGGGGGAAAAGTCAACAACAAAGCCAGGTAAAGGTGGAAAGGCGGGAAAAACGGGATTAACGGATTGGAGGATTAAAAGGCGGAAGAGGCGGGGAGAGAAGTAAAAAGGAAAAGGGAAATATAAAAAGTGAGAAGCGAGAAGGAGAAGCGAGAAAGGGCTGGACGAACAGGCTAAGAGGATTATGGATTAGGAAGTGAAGATTGAAGGATCAGGAAAGCAGAATTTGAGAGACAAAAAAAGGCCTCATGTTTCTTGAAGCGAAAACATGAGGCCCCGAAGTGATTATTCTATTTTTATCTTTTTCTCTTTCTTCTTTGATTCCTCGGTCTTTGGCAGCCGTATCTCAAGGATACCATTCTTGAATTTTGTCTTCACTTTGTCAGTCTGTACCTCAGCAGGTAAGGTGAAGGTTCTATGGAATGATCCATACGAACATTCCCACCTATAATAATCGGATTTTTTCACCTCTTCTTCTTTCTTCTTTTCACCGGCTATTGTTATGGTATCTTCAGATACGGTAACATCAATATCTTCCTTGTTGATTCCAGGAAGCTCCGCTTTTACCACTACGTCGCCCTTTTCCTCATAAATATCCACTGTTGGTGTTACGCTTTCCGTTTCGGGGAAACGGAGTCTCGGCAGCCCAAAAAGGGAAAAGGGTCTCCTGAAAAAGTCATCAAACATGGAATCAAAGTCCCAAAGAGTCTGTAAGCTCCTTGGTTGTTCAGCTCGTGCGATTTCCTTAGATTCTTTTGTTGCCATAAGACACCTCCTAACCATTTGTTATCATTATTGTTATTTCTAAAAAAAAGATAGTCACGTCATAAAAAGATGTCAAGACCCTGGGGTTTTCCTATGAAATGAGAAAAGACCTGTTGATTGAGTTATTACGTTGATTTGTTGATTAGAATACCATAATAAACCAGTCAACGAATCAACTTAATCAACAGCATCTATAAACATCTTGTCCCATTTTCCCTCTATGCTCCAAGCTCTATGCCCTTTGCATTTTACGGAATCATCTTCACGTCCGACAGGGGGCGGATTTTTTCTACTTCAGGATTGAGCCATGAGGGCGGTGGTGTTCCTTTAAGAACTGCCAGCAGATTTTGTGCTGCACGCACAGACATTGCTGAACGTGTCTGTGTGGTGGCACTACCCATGTGGGGAAGAAGGACGACATTATCCAGTGCAAGGAGTTGGTTCCTGGGATCGATTGGTTCTTTTTCGTAAACGTCAAGACCGGCACCTGCAATCCATCCCTCTTTGAGCGCTGTAATCAGGGCTTCTTCGTCGACAACAGGTCCTCGTGCTGTGTTTATGAGGATTGCCGACGGCTTCATAAGTTTCAATCTATCGGTATTTATGAGGTGCCGTGTGTCCGGGGTGAGTGGCGTATGGAGAGAGACAAAGTCTGATTCTCGTAACAAATCATCAAGAAGGCTGTATTCAATGCCGAGATTGTGCTCCTCTGATGGCGTAAGACGTTGATTGTCAGTATAAAACACTTTCATCTTAAACCCCCTGGCCCGTTCAGCCATAGCCTTTCCAATCCTCCCAAGGCCGATAATCCCCAGCGTGGTTCCCCAGACAGATGTCCCGAAAAGATGAAGAGGTGAACCGATGGCTTTCCAATTGCCCGCGCGAACGAACTGATCACACCGGGGGATTTTTCGTGCCGTGCTGAGCAGGAGGGCGAAAGCGAGATCGGCAGTTGCATCGGTAAGTATTCCAGGAGTATAGCCGATATAGATTCCTCTTTGTGTTGCCTCCTGCACGTCAATATGCTCGTATCCAACACTGGACGTGCTGACAACCCTGAGATTTGAAGCCGCATTCAGAAATGTCTTATCGATTCCGTCACCGGGCAAACAGATAATACCATCCATAGCGGAGGCATGCTGTATCAACTCATCACCTTTCAACGGTCCCTCGCCGGGATAGACGGTTACATCACAGTGTTCGCGAACTAAATTGATGCCAGACTCAGGAATTTTCCTGGTGATAAAAACCTTCGGTTTCATAATCTCCTCCATTCTTTTTGGAATTTGGGTATATGCGAAGATGGGTATACGCAAGAAAGCCGAAGCGTTGCGTCTTTTGAAATAATGAGTCTCATGGGTAGTGAAACAATACGCACGAGAACAAAGAATTTCAACAAAAATCACTTCCTCATAAATCATTTTCAAAGTTTTTACGATAACCTGTCGTTGACAGGCTCTGAAAACTCTCATATACTGTGGAGGTTTTGATTGAAATGCACCAGATTTCTCCAAAAATGTTGGGTATTATCCAGGAGATTGACGAGCTTTGGGAGCCTGTATACCCATTTTTGGCAGAACACATTGCAGAAGTATATGGCAGGAAGGATGGGTCTGTCCTTGAAATAGGGCCTTTTTGCGGTGTTATCTATTCATTGATGGTGCAAGGCGTTGGCAGCCAGTTCATGATAGGTTCTTTTCCGCCGGACATGACGCTTTTCTTCAATAACCAAATTCGCACGAAAGGTCTTTCTGAAAAAATCAGCGTTATCAAAACCGATCAGTCCCTTACCGGTATCCGTGAACATAGTGTTGATCTCCTTGTTTTTCGGGGGGCACTCTTTTTCCCGTCCCTTTTCCGCGTTGATTACAAAGCCATAGGCAGGGTGATGAAACCAGGGGGCGTTGCACTGATTGGCGGTGGTTTTGGAAAACTCACGCCTCCCGAGGTTATCCGTCCGATTGCCGAAAGATCGAAAGATTTGAATCTCAAGATTGGCAAGATTGAGGTAACTTCCACGAAGATTCACAATGATATTATCGCGAGCACCGGAGCAACAGGGTACGAAATTATTCATGAGGGAGGCCTCTGGGTTATCCTGCGAAATGGTTAACTGATCAGTCATGTCTGTCGTTCCCCTCCGCCTTTTTCAAAAACCATTGCATGCAACGTTTGTAAAACGGCCAAACCGTTTCCTGGTGGAATGCACATCGAATGGACTGAGTCTCAGGGCTTTTCTTCCCAATCCTGGAAGACTTCACGAGCTTCTTTTTCCGGGGGCACTCCTCTATCTGAATGAAGACAGCTCAAACTCCCTGAGAAAGACCTCCCTTACCGTTGTTGCTGTTGAACGGGAAGGGGTCCCCATAATGCTTCACACCCATAAAACAAATCAGGTTGCACGATACCTTATAGAACACGGATTCATACAAAACCTCCAGAAAGCACGGATTGTTAAGGCAGAGATAACCGTGGGAAAAAGTCGTTTTGACTTTCTCTTGCATGATGGAAGAAGAGAGGCGTACGTTGAGGTAAAATCGTGCACCCTTGTGGGAGAAAAGGTGGCTATGTTTCCTGATGCAGTGACAGATCGAGGTACACGACACCTTAAGGAGCTTGCCAGGCTTTCCGCTGAAGGGAAACGAACTGTCGTGATCTTCATCGTACACTGGCCTTTTGCGGAATGTTTTGTGCCGGATTACCATACAGACCTTTCTTTTGCCCAGACCCTTGTCAGAGTACATAACGCTGTTGAAATTATTCCTGTGGCCGTTCGCTGGAGTCATGATCTTTCTTTGGAGCCGAACGCGAGAATCCTGCCGGTGCCATGGAAATATGTTGAGCGCGAGGCTCATGACAGAGGGAGTTATCTCATCATCCTCGCACTGGCAGAGGACGCACAGGTAAATGTGGGGAAATTAGGAACCATTTTCTTCAGAAAAGGGTTTTACGTGTATGTAGGTTCGGCCATGGCCAATCTCACCAAGCGAATGGAGCGTCACAAAAGACAGAGAAAAACCGTTCACTGGCACATTGATTTTCTGCGGGATTCTGCAGATTTTCTCTATAGCCTCGCTATTCGCTCATCTGATCGTCTGGAATGTGAGATAGCGAACTCTCTGTCAGAGATTGCTCAGTGGTCAGTGAAGGGGTTTGGCTCTTCAGATTGTTCCTGCACCACCCATCTTTTTGGATTTACCGATAATCCTTTACACCAGCCATCTTTCCAGAAGCGTCTTCAGTATTTCAGGATGGATAGATACCAGAGCGAGAAACGCGGGAAAGGAACTAATAGAAAAGCAGAATGAGAGGATTATGGATTAGGGGGTAGTGAGGTTTTTCAATCCTATAATCCATTAATCCTTAATCCCTTTATTTATGCGGCTGGCACGCTATTGATCAAATTCCCACCTTAACCAGTACTGGTTTTAGTACCCGCACCAACTCCCCGGGATCTATACCAACAAGATAGCCCCTCTTCCCGCCATTGATGTAAATCTTTGGAAGGTTTACTATAGTCTCTTCCATATAGATTGGCATCTTCTTTCGTGTACCAAAGGGAGAAGTACCACCAACCAAATAACCTGAGTGTTTCTGTGCAACTTCGGGGAGACATGGATGTATGCTTTTCACACGAAGGAGGCGAGCGAGATTTTTTGTCGACACTTCTCGGTCTCCGTGCATAAGCACTATGAATGGGTTCTTCCTGTCATCCTCCATAATAAGGGTTTTGACGAGCACATGCTCATCGACGCGAAGCTCTCTCGCTGAGGCTTTTGTACCGCCCCTCTCTTCATATTTATAGAGGTGCTCCGTGAACTGTATGTTAAACGCCCGCAATACCCTTACTGCGGGGGTGACAGGGCTTTTATCCGTGGTCATTATTATCGATATTATATCAGTTTTGTTTTTTGGAATAAAAAAGATTTGCTATCAGCTAACAGCTTTGCGCTATGAGCGGTTTAGTTATCCAGAACTACCCGCACCTTTTTGAGAAGGTCTATAGGTGAAAGTGGTTTCGGTATAAAATTAAATGCGTTATCCTCAATGCCCTTGCCAAGCACAATATCACCTGTATACCCGCTTGTAAATAAGGCTTTTACATCCTCCCTGATTTTGCGGATTTCGTTATACGCTTCTTTTCCATTCTTTTTTGGCATGACCACATCCAGGATAACAAGGTTAATTTTATCCTTATTTTGTGTGAACTTTTCTATTGCGTCCCAACCGTCCTTCGCTTCAAGGACGGTATATCCACTTTCTTCGAGCACTTCTTTCGTTAATTGCCGTACCTCCGTGTTGTCCTCTGCAACGAGAATAACCTCTTTTCCGTTTGGGGTCGCCTCAACAGGTGATTCGATCTCTATGGCTGCCTTCGCGCGGGGACGTGCAGCTGGAAAATAAAGATGAAATGTAGTGCCCTTGCCTGGATTGCTCTGAACATCGATGAGGCCATTGTGTTGTTTAACAATACCATAGACGATAGACAAACCAAGACCTGTTCCTTTCCCGACTTCCTTTGTTGTGAAAAATGGATTGAAGATCTGTTCTTTTGTGGTATTATCCATCCCATGACCGGTATCGGAAACGCTTATGCGGATATATTTCCCTGAATCGACGTTTCCGTGAAAAAAGAAAAAATCCTTTCCTAATTCAACCGCTTTTGTTCTGATAGTCATGGTTCCGCCTTGAGGCATGGCATCACGGGCGTTCGTTGCAAGGTTGAGAAGAATTTGGTTCATTTGGGTAGTGTCTGTCATGACGGTCAAGTCTTCGTCAGCGAGTTCCAGCTTGAGTTCTATGTCTTCGGTAAGTAATCGCTTCAGCAGCCTCCGGGCATCTTGTATGATTGCGTTAATCTCAAACGGTTCGAGCTTAATCATTTGTTTTCTGCTGAAGGCGAGAAGATTTTGTGTAAGACTTGCCGCTTTCTCGGACGACGACAGGATCTGGTCAACATATAATCGTGATGGATCGTCTTCCCGCATTTTCATTTTCAGGAGATTTCCATAGCCCATGAGGGCGGTAAGGATATTATTGAAATCATGAGCTACTCCACCCGCGAGCTGACCAATGGCCTCCATTTTCTGCGCCTGACGAAGTTGCTGCTCCAGTACCTGCTCTTTACTGATGTCAAGGAGAGTTCCGATAATCGCCGGATGGCCATGGTGGCTCGATACCGAGGCAAGGGTTTTGACCGTTATTTCCTGACCATCTTTTCGTATCATCCTGAACTGATATTCTGTCGAATCTGATTCTCCTCTCAACCGCGCGTTGGTGTTTTCTCTGACTGTTATCCGGTCTTCGGGGTGGACTAAGTCAAGGTAGTGCACGGTATTCACGAGTTCTTCGTAGGCATAGCCGCTTATTTCACAATATTGCTTATTAACATATTTGAACAGATCTTGTTCTATGATATACACCCCTACCAGAGATTCTTCGACGACGCCTCGATATTTTTCTTCCGATTCCCGTATTGCCCGTTCCGCCCTCTCATGTTCGGAAATATCAGTTATGATGTTTGCTATATAGAGAGGATTTTTTTCAGAGTCCCGGATGAAAAAGATATTCTGAATTGTGGTGGCGGATTTACCTTTACTGGAAAGAATACGTAATTCACCTAACCATTGTCCCTTTTCCATAACCGTCGGTATAATTTTTTCTTTTAATTCCCGTTGTGATTGAAGAGGATAATAGGACAGAATATTTTTACCGAGAACACTCTCCGGTTTCTCTTCATCAAGGATAATGCACAGGGCAGCGTTTACATATGTTGCTTCTCCTCTGAGATTGGTCATCAAAAGGCCCTGACCGGAGTTCTCTGCAAATTCTTTAAAGATAGCAAGTTGTTTCTCTGCTTCAGTTCGATCATTTATTTCACTCTTCAGAGTGGCGCTGTATGAGCTCAGTTTTTCCATGAAAAAATTAAAATATTTTGCAAGTTGGCCAATTTCGTCCTTCGCTTCATGGGATTCATATGTGACTCTGACATCGAAATTCCCCATGGCTCCTATCTCAAGACTCCTCATAAGCTTTCTCAAGCGATTCGTCATATGAGCGCTAATCCATGAGATCAACGGGATGACAAAAATAAGAGAGACAAGAAGGGCGGCAATGACAAATTTGTTTATCTGCTTCAGGGGCTGATAAAATTCAGCCACATAACCCGAAGACGCCACAATCCAATCAAGTTCAGGAATATAATTGAATATGGCCAGTCGCTCAACAGTATTTTGGTTGCCGTGATCGAACCACCAGTAGTTAATTCTACCATTTTTCATTTCGCAGATTTTTTTTATGTATGCCGTTCCTCTGGCATCTTTTTCATGAAGAAGGTTGCCGGTACGCTGGGGATCAACTATTATGTCGCCTTTTGAGTTTAGGACAAATGAATACCCTGTTTTTCCGAAGCGAAAGGAGAGTACTTGGTTTCTAAAATCATCGATGTTTATCAGACCGATGAATTCCTCCTTATATGATGACGCACAGATAACCCACTGCCATGGTTCAAAATAGGCAATGTACATCGCCTTGTCTCTTTCTTTGCTTTCACCCGGGTTTTTCCACATGTATTCCATATATCCTGTGCGCAATGCAGCCCCATTCTGAACGAAGTCCACGTATGCTACGTCTTTTCCCTGGATTTTTGGATGGACGGCAAGAGGAATTGATCTCGGAGCCCTTGATATATCCCACACAAATATATATCCTGTTTTACCAATTTTCTGGCTGAGCATTATTTTCCCTGTCTGTTTTTTTGCTTCTTGCTCGGAAACCAATCCTTTCTTGGCGAGAGAATAAAAGTGAAAGGCTATTTCAAGATTTTTTTCTGCAACTGCTCGCAGGTGGTTTTTGATGGAAATATTCGCAGCGGTGTTGACAATTTCGAGGATGGTGCTGTTGGCATTATGAAGTTCCCTTTCAATGTTTGTCTCAACAGTTTTCCGGATAAGGACATAAAGGATTGCGCTTCCTGCGGCAACAGAGAAGATGAATGTGGTTGTAAAGATAAGAAGGAGCTTCGATCGGATACGAAGATTATAAAAAAATGAAAATAACTTGAGCATAATTATGCTTATTTTTTCGGCATTCACGTATGTCAGGTTAAGAATAACAATATGTATGGTGAATTTTGAGACAGGGTTGATGGGGGGTCAACCCTGTCATGCGGGGGTGTATCATAAAGGGGGTTACGAGAAATGACGGAACGAAATTACTACACAAAACGAGAACACTAATTATTCTGCCTTCTTTCAGGACCAGCGTACTGACCACCCATACCTCTCACTGCATCAACACCGACAGTAATCCATCTTTCCTCTGATGGGCGGTAAAATTTCTTAATCTCCTTAGCTGTGATAAGTTTTCCGAGGGCAAAATCATTCACATAATCAAACTTATCGTTGTGATATTGAACACGTAAGACCATTGATGCCTCCTTGTTCTGTTTGATAGAGATAAGTTATGCAAATCAAATGCCAAAAAAAATCGAGTAAAAACTTAAGAACTCAGAACTTAAAACTACTGGCAGATCTGCAATACGTCACAGGTCAGAACAAAGGAGAGAAATGCCTGTTAGGATTTTGACACAAAATTAAATTTTATAAAGAATTGTGACGATAATCACAGTATTGTATACAACCAGCAAGGAGGTGTGATGACAGTGAAGGTAAAGCAAATCAGTATACTGTTTGGAATAGTGGCAGCCCAGGCTTTATTAGCCGTACTTCTATTCACTGGCTATGGTATTGCAAACCGTAATTCATATATTGCCTTGGGGCTCTGCGTTGTGTCGGTTTTGTGTGCGTGTGTCCTGGTTTTTCTATCAGGAAAACGCTTCGGCACATCGATACAAGAGCTCATTGAAATATCGTCGGAGATGGGAAGCAACGAGGGTGACCTTTCGAGAGACTTCCCAGTAAATAGCATGGATGGATTTCGTGAATTATCGGAATCATATAATCTTTTCTTGAAGAAATTGCGGACTATCATCGGAAACGTAAGAAAAATGGGGGTTAACATTGCCGTTGAGTCAGTTAATGTTGCCCGGCGAATAAAAATATCTGCAGAGAATGCATCGAAGCAGAAGGAACTTGCAGACATTATTTTCAATTACAGTGACGAGGCGACAGTTGCCATAGGGGAGATCTCGCAGAATGTGCAGTTTATTGCTGACTCAACAGACAAGAATTTAAAAACAGCCCAGGATTCCCTTGTAGAATTGAAGGATGTTACAGAAAAGATAAATAATGTTACAAAGAAATTAGACAACTTTGGACTTACCGTGAAAGATTTAAGCCAGAACTCTGAAAGTATCAAGGAAGTTGTTTCTCTGATTCAGGATATTTCCGATCAGACAAACCTTCTTGCGCTGAATGCGGCAATTGAAGCTGCACGGGCAGGTGAAGCAGGACGAGGATTTGCTGTTGTTGCAGATGAAGTAAGAAAACTGGCAGAAAAGGCCAGAAGTGCAACAGAAGAAATAGCAAAAAATGTGAGCGAGATGTTGAGGCATGTAAATTCTACGCTCAGCGAAACAGAAGAGATTAATGGATACACACAGCAAACGAGGGAAGTTATTGAGAGAAGTTCAGGCAACTTCGAAAAAATGGTAAAGGACTTTGAAAATACAAACTCCCAGTTGTCTGCGATAGCGTCTGCCATAGAAGAGCTTTCTCTTACCAACGGAGAGATTCACGGGAGAGTAAATGAAATACATAACCTGACATTGAATGTTACAAAAGAAATGGAACATTCAGAGAAATCTTCGAAAGATTTAAGCAGAATTACAGAGGAAATGCAAGAGATGATCCTCCGGTTCAAAATAGGTCAGGGAAGTTATGAGAGAGTTATTCTTGCCGCAAAGCAACATAGAGATGATATCCAGCAGAAGCTTGAAGAAATGCAGGGAAAGGGCATAAATGTTTTTGACAGAAATTACAAACCTGTCCCCAATACAAATCCGCAGAAGTATAAAACTTCCTATGACAGCTATTTTGATAAAGACATTCAGCCCCTATATGATCAAACAATGGAAGAAATTGATGGCGCTTCTTATGCAGCCTGTGTAGACGTCAATGGATATTCGGCAACCCATAATAGCAAATATTCAAAGCCACTCACAGGTAACATGGAAACTGATGCAATATGGAGCAGGGATAAACGCATTTATAATGATGAAAAAGGTATGAGGGCAGCAAGGAATACGGAGCAGTTCCTCATCCAGACCTATACAACCGCAGCTGGAGAGATTGTCAACGATTTGTCGATGCCGATTTTTGTGAATGGAAAACATTGGGGCGCATTGCGTGTAGGGCTTAATCCATCCACAATGCTGAAGGATTAACCCTCGCGTAGTCACGTTTATCCCTAAATGCGTATACACGGAGATGCATAAAAATCGCAGGATTGGTAAGCTATCAAGCTGACTGACCTGCAAACCTTCTCTCTTGACCAATAATCCTCTAATCCCCATCCCCGTTCTATCCTTAACAGAAAGGGTTGATGCTCGAATGATATTTAGTATACTATTATCGGTAGTTATGCCCGCCAACCTTCCACCAGATTATTTTGAAGAAGAAAAGAAGATCCGACAAGCAAAGACAATAGACGAGAAGATTGAGATCATCGAAAAGATGCTTGCCATTATACCCCACCACAAAGGGACTGATAAGCTGATTGCCGCACACCGAGCGAAAATTGCAAAACTGAAAGAAGAAAAAGAGCGGAGGCCTCAGTCACAGCGAAAAGGAGACACACTGTGGAACGTAAAGAAGGAGGGAGCCGGACAAGTCCTTTTCATTGGGTTTCCCAATAGCGGAAAATCAGCCCTTGTGTCAAGCCTCACTGGTGAAGAGCTGGAGGTTGCTGACTATCAGTACACGACGAGACATCTGCAGATGCGGATGATGCGTTTCGAAGATATCATGATTCAACTGGTTGACACGACGGCAATCGGTGACGAGAATACCCATTTGTGGTTTGGGAACATGGTCAGGAAGGCTGATGTAATTGTCTTCGTAATAGGGCTCAGTGATTCACTTGCCTCTGAATTTGAATGTATCATGGAAGAGGTAAAACGATACAAACCTGACGTTGATCTCGACAGCTCACGGATAATTGTGGGGGTGAATAAAATCGATTTTACCGAATATGCAAAAAACCTTGCGGAGTTTGAAAATGCAGTTGGCACGCGTTACACGGTTGTTCCTGTTTCTGCAAAGAACGATGTTAACCTGCACTATTTGAAAGAAATCATCTTTAAAGCCCTTGGAATAATACGACTCTATTCAAAGTTGCCTGGCAAGAAGGCAGATTTGAAGGTGCCATTCATTCTTCACAAAGGAAGTACCGTCGTTCATGCTGCTGAGAGAATCCACAAGGATTTTGTCTCAAAGCTTCGCTATGCCAAGCTGTGGCGGGGAAGCTCTGTGAGCGGTATGATGGTAGGTAAGGATTTTGTGCTTGAGGATAAGGATGTTATTGAATTGCATGTGTGAGAAAAGACAGGCAAGAGGCGATAGGTGATGGGTGATAGGGAAAAAAGCCAGAAAGCTGGCAAGCGCGATGTCTGGAAAGTTGACAGGCCTATATGATTGTATCACTAGATTTTGTCTTTGCCGATCTGGCGGAAAATGATATTCAAAATATGCAGAACCTGGCTATAGATACCTGGGGATTTCGATTCTCGTGGGCCAGCTACATTGAGTACCAGAGGGTGTATAGACTCAAGCCATTCCTCTACTTTTCGAACCACCGATTCAAAACTGGTGTCAACGAGATCGATAACCAGAATGGGTTTCAGTGATTTTTGAGCGTACGTTATGGTATGGGCTGTTCCATTCGTACGCTTTCCTTTCGTGAAAATAAGCGTTGCGTCAGCGTCTTCGATATTTTTTTCGGTGCGGTCCCTATACGTGCCATGGGGCATTTCTGTGAGCAGTCTGTAGCTCTGATCTATTGGCCCGTCCTCTGCCATTCGCCCGTTAGGCACTGAACCACCGTAATCCAAACCAGCAGAAATGGCTGCATCAAGGGCTGCCCTGTCAACACCTGTCTGACCACCAGAGATAACCTTCAATAACGCTCCTTCCTACGAAAATTGGGTGGAACAACCATGAAGGTTGCAATTACCAGAATGCCGAAAGAAATGTGTATAAAGGTAAATACCCAGGATGGAAAATCATAAAAGATGATCATGCGAACGAGCCGAGCAATAAAGGAAATATCTCGGTCAACCGATTGACCAGCCATTTGCCGAAGACTATACTCCCAATCAGTAAGTGGGCAGATCATTCCAATGACAGCTTCCAGGCCAACGAAGCCCACCGCGATGAGATGGGTGATACGAAAACCGGGCTGTCTGATAAATTGCCATTTCCCTGCCCAACCAACCATGATCATTACCTGCCCTCCCACTGCAAACGTTACGTAGAGAAAATGAATAATGACAATCAGGTCTGCGAGGAGAGAGTATCCATTTTTCATCTGATGTATAGTCTCCGAATATGTTCCAGATGCCTCAACGTGCCAGCATGAAACCCGTTACGGGTAATCCGTGATCGGAATTGTTTAGCCCGTTGCACGTTCCTGATAACGCGGTACGGCATTTCTTTTCTCGCCTTCCCCACCTGCTCACTCTCCTGCAATTTTAGTCCTTCCCACATCTATACCGATCTTTATCATGTTCGATCCACACGCAGCTGGGTATTGTTATGTTTGCAAAATACGGAATCCTATGGTACATTAATTCTATCGGGGCGTGGCGCAGCATGGTTTAGCGCGCTTGCCTTGGGAGCAAGAGGTCGCTGGTTCAAATCCAGTCGCCCCGATTTTAAACAAATTCGAAATCCCAATAGCCAAAACAACAAACAAAAAAGATACACGGTTATCTAATCAAACCATCGAACAAATGAATCGAGGTTATCCCGAGGGGTTTTGAACTCATTGGCCGGGCTCTCAAGGTCAGGGTACCCCAATGCAATACCAATGACCACGTCCTTCGTATCTGGAATGCTCAGAACTTCTTTTATTTCATCTTCATAGGCGTTGATGAGACCGATTGTACACGTTCCCAACCCAAAACTTTGGGCAACGAGAACAAAATATCCGACAGCAATCCCCACATCCACCAGGCGGGCTTTTGAAAAAGCGTTATCGAGGCACAGGATAATAGCAGTTGGGGCTCCATAGAAATTACAGCTTCCTTCGTTGATGAACCGGTTGAATTCATGGCCCATCTTTGCAAGGGACGGCGTCATGAGTTCAACCGAGGCGAGTCCTCTTTTGCTGAAAGTGTCTGAGAGGGGTTTGACATTCCCCGGGCTGCATGATATCTGTTTTTCCCGATAGGACTTTATGAGCTTCCGGCTCAACCGTGCTTTCTCTTCCCCCATGGCGATAACAAACTCCCACGGTTGCAGGTTGATCGCAGAAGGTGCTTTGATGACAAGATTGAGAATATCTTCGATGAGTTCCTTTGGGACAGGATCAGGTTTGAATGCTCGAATACTCCGGCGACTGGTAATTGCTTGAATAATATCCATGTTCTTTTATCCTCCTTGTCATGAAAACTTCTTTCGCAAAGATACCGATATTTTTTTGGAGTGTCAAGGGCAGCTCTGATCTGAATGGAAAAATGGCGTTAGGATCGTTTTTCTATTCCTGGGGTGTGCGTCTCCCTTCGCCAAGGCTCCTGTCCTTCGGAGCAGTTCTCCTGCGGAGGGTTGATCGGAAGACAGGTCGTCCCTCTCGCGGCTAAGCCGTCAGAGACCCCCCTTCCCACTCGCTGTACCCGTGGAGAGTTTCCCACGAAAAACGCATGCCCCACAGAGGACCACGTTTTTACGTGTGGGTGAATGCATTTATTGTTCGCGCATAGCGTGTGCATGTTTTGGTGCCACGGGCTATCCCGTGGGAATCTACTGTCTTTTCAATACGATAGCCTGGGTGGAATATATCCCATGACCAGATATGCTACCAGTTTTTGGAGCTCTCCAAAGAAATGCCGAGCACCATGGCCCTCATTCCACCAGTTCTTGAGCGGATATGCGTCAAAGCAGGCAAGTGGATATATCGTGATATTCAGTGGTGATGCAAGGTGTTGATATACAAGATAGCTCCTCCGCGTATGAAAACCTGATGATACAAGGATTGCTTTCTTTACACCTTCGCGGGAGAGTCTATCTATTACGAACTGTGCAGTCGTCAATGTTATTGGGTCCCTCAGAGGGGATACTATCACGGTGAAATCGGAATCGTTCAAACCTAACCTTTGCAGTTCTTTGTGAACTGAAGATGGATAATTTTCTGTTATTGCAAAAGGTCTGTATGTTTGATGTATGCGATGCAACACGAGAACCATGCGCCTTGCCCTGCCTGATGACAGAATCTCTAATCCCTTAGATACCTTTGTGATGCCTATAAATTCTGTTCCTTCGAGGATAACAACATCTGCGGGACCTTCCAACGAGTTGGTCTCGGGGGCCATGAAATTGCCGGCCGCAATCAGAATCTTTTCCCTGAACGAGAATACGAGAACCATACCAAGAATGAGAGAAAGGCCGATCGCCGTGCAACACAATTTAATTTTTTTCCTCATAGCCTGTTTCACCAGTTCATGAGATGGAGTGTTACGTTATATATCATGAGCATATTTTATTTCTCAAGAAAGAAGAGGAAAATGATCGAATACCACTTCCCCGGATACGATTTTCATTGACGATCTGTGGTGTCAGATGTACGATTGAATTGAGTTTATAACTGGGGATCAAAAAAGGAGAGGATTATGAACAGCACATGCTTTCGGATATATAGAAAAGCGTATGCTTTTCTCTTATTGATCGTTACTACCGGAACATCGCTGTCTTTTGCTGCTCCAGATATTTTCATATACGATGATTTTAGCAAGCCCATAATTGATACTACAAAATGGACTGTAGATGATTCTTCGAAACTTTTCTCTCTCCGTGACGGACGTTTGCACTTTTCCAGCAACGCAGGGGTAGCTGGTCTGAGATCGACTTTGACTTTTGGCCCGGGCTTCTATTCGGTACATTTTAGTGATTTTCATTCCACGAACATATCGAGGCCTGGTGCTGGCCAGGGTTCTTTCCTCGCGTTAGGGCTTGGACCGCGAGAAAACTGTGTGAGAATTCTCCGTGGCAAAATTCTTCGAGGGGGATACTTTGAGGCAAACCTTATTACAAACAAACACCTGAGACTATGGTATGACCCTGCATCGGAAAGCGATACTGATGGCCAGCTTGGGCTTTACTATGACGGTTCAGAAGTCATTTTTTATTACAATAAAGGGTCGGATCCCCAGAAAGGATGGCAGACAGTAGGACCGAAAGTTTCTGCGCCATGGAGTTCTTCCCCACAGGTCTTTATAAGTGGAACACCCGGTGGAAGTGGCACTACTGCATTTACCATTAAACGGATTGAATACAGAACTGCTCCACCGAAGACGCCTCCACCTCCTGAGCCTGCGGTGGCTGGGCCTCAGTTTTAGGAAAACACAATGAATCTTGGCTTGACATCAAAATCGTAAATATTTAATGTTAAGCTATACGTGAACAAGAGTTATTCTGCAAGGAGATAAAATATGATACGGGCAAAATTATGGTTTCGTTGTGCTGCCATGCATGATCCAGTGACACCAATGGTTGCCCAGCCTGCTTTGGTTGGATGGGAGGCCAAAAACAGGCGGGTTGACCTTACCATAGAACGCTCATTCAATGGGGAAGAGCTCATTAAGAGGATGAAAGGCTGGGTTACAACAGACCCGTACAAGGTTATAGAAGTGATCAAGCCCTATGCGAAGATGAAAGTTCTCGATGACAGGGAGCTTGTGCTCGAGCTTGAGAACGAGGATGATCTGGAAAAACTGAATACGGCTTTACAGGAATCCTTTGGCGGAGAAGTCGACGCAGAACGTATTGTAAAAAGAGGACAGAGGTAGTATACCGTCATTCGCACATCGCATATCGTAAAAGACCTTATATAGATCTTATGGAGTATAAAGAGTGGATTTGCACGAAATACGGACAACCATATACGAAATAAGGTATAGGGAATGTTAATCCATGACACAGAAATCCATACCGAAAATTCTTGAAGACATTGCTATGCTTCTTGAAATTAAGGGCGAAAACCCTTTTAAAACGAGGGCATACTATAACGCTGCAAAGACACTCTCAGGTATACCAAATCTTGAAGAGTTGATACAAGAGAAAAAACTAAGGGAGATAAAAGGCATAGGGGAAGCTCTCTCACAGAAGATCGAAGAATACAGCACCACAGGTTCAATGACCTACTATAAAGAATTGACACAGGAGCTCCCTGAATCGCTTCTTGAACTAATGCAAATTCCCAACCTGGGTCCAAAAAAGATTAAAGTCCTCTATGACGAGCTTGGTGTCTCAAATATCGGTGAACTCGAGTATGCCTGTAAGGAAAACAGACTCATTCATCTCGCTGGTTTTGGTGAAAAGACGCAGGAAAAGGTACTCAAAGGCATTGAATTTTTCAAGCGGCATACGGGGGAATTTTTGTTTGGCCACATATATGCTGAGGCAGAGGGGATCAAGCACCGTTTATTGACAAGTATTTCCCCTGAATGGGTTGAGATATGTGGAAGCATCAGACGGCGAAAAGAGATTATCAGGGACATAGATATTCTTGTTGCTCCCGAGAATCGAGAAAAGATTACATCGTTCTTTATGTCCATGCCTGAGGTAGATGAGGTGCTTGTTACCGGTGATACAAAGACCTCGGTACGAATGAAATCAGGTATTGAAGCAGACCTGCGAGTAGTGAGCAAAGAAGAATTTCCCTATGCCCTCATGTATTTTACCGGAAGCAAGGAACATAATGTGCGGCTCCGGGGAATTGCAAAAAAGAAAGGCTGGAAATTGAACGAATATGGTCTATTCGACGGCGATAACCGCGTCGTTTGCACGAACGAAGAGGAAATATATCGTGCCCTGGGTCTTCCCTATATTCCTCCTGAACTCAGAGAGGATTTCGGGGAGATCGAATCAGCAGAGCAGGGTACGCTTCCCCAGTTGATAGAGTTTACGGACATTCGGGGTACATTTCACGTCCATACCGATTTCAGTGATGGTGTTGACTCTCTTGAAAAGATTGTGGAGGGTGCTCACAAAGTCGGTTTCTCGTACCTGGGGATTTCTGATCACAGCAAGAGTGCATACTATGCAGGAGGATTAAAACATGATGCAATCCTCAAACAGTGGGAGATGATCGATAGGATTAATGAAAAAAAGAGTGCCGTTCACATATTTAAAGGTATTGAGAGCGACATTCTGCCTGATGGGAGCCTCGATTATGACGATTCTATCCTTGAGGGTTTTGATTTTGTAATTGCCTCTATTCACTCTCATTTCTCTATGAAAAAAGATGATATGGAGAAAAGGATTCTCAGGGCTCTGGAAAATCCATACACTACAATACTGGGACATCCAACCGGACGTCTTCTCCTTTCGCGGGAAGGTTACCAGGTTGATATGATGAACATTATTGACGGTGCGGTGGAAAATCATGTAATCCTTGAGCTCAATGCGAGTCCCTACAGATTGGATATTGACTGGAGGTTTCTCAAATATGCAAAGGAAAGAGGTGCAGTGATATCGATTAATCCCGATGCCCATGACGTTTCCGGTCTTGGCGATGTTTTCTATGGGGTAAATATTGCACGCAAGGGATGGCAGGAAAGTAAAGATGTGTTGAATACGAAAAGTGTAAATGATATAAAAGAAACATTCAAGAAAATCCGCAATGCAAAAAGATATCACGGAAATCATTCATGATTTGAAGAAGATGCACGGTAAGCCTCGGTGCGAGCTTGTATTTTCCACTCCTATTGAGCTTGTTGTTGCCACTGTCCTCTCAGCACAAGCAACGGATCAGAAGGTAAACGAGGTTACCAGGTCGCTTTTTACGAAATACAAAACATGGAAGGATTATATAAACGTTCCCGTTGAGGAACTAGAAGAAGATATACGACCAACGGGTTTTTACAGAAATAAAGCGAAGGCCCTCAAAAATATCGCTTTTGAGATTGAAGGGAGATTCAAGGGACAAATTCCCCAGGATATCGACACCTTTGCCACGGTGAAAGGTATTGGAAGAAAATCTGCAAACTTGATTATTGGGTTAGCCTTTGGAAAGCCTGCTATCATCGTTGATACTCACGTCATTCGATTGGTTCAGCGTATTGGCTTTACCAAAAACAAAGATCCTGACAAAATCGAGTTCGATATCCGAAAGATTGTGCCGGAAAATTTGTGGACAGATTTTTCTCTCCTCATAACGCTTCACGGGAGATATCTATGTAAAGCGAAAAAACCAGAGTGCGAGAGATGTCTGATACGAGAACGCTGTGATTACTTCATGGGAGGGAAGAAGGATGTTTGAAAAAGAACGATTGGGTGAGTATGAGATACAGAATCTCAAAGAACTATCCCGGTATGCAAAGGGTGATATCATAAAGATGACTACCCTGGCCGGGACCGGACATCCAGGTGGATCCATGTCGTCTCTTGACATCTACCTTGTTGTATTTTTCTTTGCGCAGCTCCTCGATGATCCAAAAGATAGGGTTGTTGTCAGTCATGGCCACACCTCACCCGGTGTGTATGCGAGCCTCGCGCGCCTTGGATATCTCCCTATCCACGATGTGATATCCTTCTTCAGAAAAGCCGGCAGCCCTTTTGAGGGACATGTTGTGAAGGGAACGCCCTTTATTCACTGGTCAACAGGCAATCTCGGTCAGGGACTTTCCGCCGGCTGTGGATTTGCTCTTAGCGCGAAGCTTCGCGGGGAAAACAGCCACGTCTACGTTCTTATGAGTGATGGAGAACAACAGAAGGGTCAGATCGGTGAGGCACGGCGTTTTGCAAAGAAATTCGAGTTGTCAAACATAACGGCAGTCATTGACTACAATCATATCCAAATTAGTGGAAATATTGAGAATGTCATGCCCCAGAATATCATAGAGAACTACCTCTCTGACGGCTGGGATGTTATTGAAGTAAACGGTCACGATCACAACGAACTTTACAAAGCGCTGCGAAAGGCGCGCGGTGTCGACAATCCCGTTTGTATCGTTGCAAATACGATCATTGGCAATGGTGTTGGATTTATGGAAAATACCGAGAAGTACCATGGAAGTCCTCTGAACAATGCTGAATACAGGCAGGCAATTGAAATCCTTGATCTTGAGGATGATCTTGAATTTTATAAGGAAAGACGAAAAGGGACATGCACATGGCATCCGACAAATACTGTCCCGGAAGGAGTTATTGATGGCGGCTTGCCGTTTACCTACCACAATGAAGATAAGGTTGACAATCGGACAGCCTTTGGAAAAGCACTGAAGGATCTGGGAGACAAGAATATTCCCAAAGGACAACTCGTCTGTGCCTTTGACTGTGATCTTGCAAGCTCCGTGAAGACAGCTGATTTTGCAAAAGCGTATCCTGACTGTTTCTTTCAAAGCGGCATTCAGGAACATAATACTGCAACGATTGCCGGAGCCATATCTACGACTGGTATCCTGACTTTCTTTGCTGATTTTGGTGTTTTTGGTATTGATGAGACCTATAATCAGCACAGGCTCAATGATATTAACAAGACGAATCTCAAACTTGTTGCCACTCATTTGGGGCTTGATGTGGGGCCAGACGGAAAGACGCACCAGTGTACTGATTACATCGGTCTTATGAGCAACCTGTATCATTTCAAAGTAATCATCCCATGCGATCCAAATCAGACAGACCGCGCAGTCCGTTATGCTGCAATGGAAAAGGGTAACTTTCTTATCGGTACCGGGAGAAACAGGTGGCCCGTACTTTATCAGCAGGATGGTAAACCGTTATTCGGTGAAGGTTACAACTTTCAGTATGGGAAAATGGATGTTATACGAGACGGGTTGGATGGTGCAATAATTACCTATGGAGGCATGGTGGCACGGGCAGTCAAGATTGCAGATGAGTGTGAGAAGAAAGGAGTATCACTCAAAGTTGTAAATATGCCGTGTGTGCGTGAAGCTGATATCGTGATGCTCGATGAACTTGCCAAGCTTCAGATCATTGCTACGTATGAAGACCACAATATAAAAACAGGTATTGCTCCATTTATTGCACAGCAACTTCTGATGCGTCGGTATAAGGGGGAAATGGTATCCTTTGGGGTAAAAGGGTATGGCCAATCAGGCGAAACTGAAGAGGTAATGGTTACAGAAGGTCTCGACGTTGACTCAATGGTCAAAGCTTTATTGGGAATGGTAAAGAAGAAAAGAAGTAAGAAGTGAAAAGCAAGAAGTATGAAGCAAGGCAAGAGGCTATAGGCTATAGGTAATGGGAAGAGGCTGGAAAAACAAGAAAAGAAAAGTTGTACCGTGTGGCAAGGAACGCGTAACGGGTTAAAAACCGATCGCTGTTCACGCGTTAGTCGTAACGGATAGTATACGGGGGATAAAACAATGGAAGATATTAAGGGGATGTACAAAAAGGTCGTGAAGGATAGTTTTCCTGAAACCATAAAGATTGATTTGGGAGGACAGATTCTCCTCTATAAGAAGAAGGTGTGGAATATTTTCGATGCCGACGAAAAGTGTGATGTGGAACGTGGTCTCCGTTATGGTGAAAACCCTGACCAACCCGCTGCGCTCTATGAGCTTATTAACGGAAATATCGTTTTAGGTGATGTTCGTTTCTTTGATTTTGAAGGTGGTTTGGTGAGCAGGGTAACAGAGAAGGATATGATCCAGGTAGGCAAACATCCCGGCAAAATAAACCTTACTGATGTGGATAATGCCCTGAATATTATGAAATATCTTGATAAAAAGCCGGCATGCGCTATCATAAAACACAACAATCCATGCGGTGCTGCCTATGGTACCTCTTCTGCGGAGGCGTTTGAAAAGGCTTTTTGGTGTGACCGGATCGCAGCATTTGGCGGAGCTGTTGTGTTCACCAAAACCATCGATATGGAAACAGCAAAGGCGATGGTGCCATATTATTTTGAGGTGATATGCGCTCCAGACTTCGAAGGGGGGGCAATCGATATCTTGAAAAAATGGAAGAACCTCAGATTGCTTCAGATAAAAGACATTGAGCGGCTCCAGAATTTCAAAGGTAAACGATATGTAGACTTTAAATCCCTCATGGATGGCGGATTAGTCATTCAGGAATCGCAACCATTTCGAATAAAAGGAAAGGAGGATCTTAGGCCTGCCGAGGCAACCTATAAAGGTCAGACATATACTATAAAAAGGACCCCTACTGAACAGGAATACAATGATATGCTTTTCGGGTGGTACGTTGAATCAGGTGTCAGCTCCAATTCCGCACTGTTTATTAAAGATGAAGCTACCGTGGCAATCGGGACAGGAGAGCAGGACAGGGTAGGCGTTGTGGAGATTGCCGTGTTCAAGGCATACACAAAGTTTATGGACAAGGAAGTATTTAAAAAATTCGGGATCCCTTATGCGGTATTCAAGCTTGAAGCACAAAAAGGCTTGAGAAGAATGGAAGATCTTATAGAAATCGAGAAGTATACACGGCAACAGAAGGCCGGTCTCATCGGTTCGGTAATTGTTTCAGACGGTTTTTTCCCTTTTAGGGATGGTGTGGATGCAGCTATCAAGGAAGGATCAACGGGAGTTATCCAACCCGGAGGATCTGAGCGAGACTTTGAAGTCATTGAGGCTTGCAATGAGTCGAATGTTTCTATGGTGTTTACGGGTCAGAGGTTGTTTAAGCACTAAGAGGCAGTTCATAAATAAAGGCTGATAGCTTATAAAAAATAAAAAAAGACGGGAGCTCATATTGTGTCTGTCATGATGAGCCGAGGAGTGTATATCTCCCTAACGGAAAAAAATCACAAACCAGCTTGAGTGCTCCCGGTGGTTTCAAAAAACGTAGAAAAACATCAAATATCGTTACGTTTTCTGTTGACAAAATGCTGTACAAAAAAATATAATTGTGAAAATATGAACAAATAGCAATGAAAAAATTAAATGTCACCGGAGGTAGAGAATGAGACCGTATTTTCAAAAAATGCAGGATTGGGGTAAGCCAGTAAAGGAAAATAAAGCAAATGCTGAAGAAATCAAAAAGGTTGAGGCAGAAATTGCAGAACTTGTCCAAGTAGCGAAAAACGCTGGTATTTCCCAGGAAGTATTGAATAAGAGGGGCGAGTGGACAGTCCACCAGAGACTTGAATATCTTGTTGACCCAGGCTCATGGTGCCCACTTCACACATTATATGATCCAATGAACGAAGAATCGGGCACAACCGGCGTTGTTGATGGTCTGGGTAAAATCAGCGGAAGATGGTGTGTCATCATTGGTTTCGACAACAAGGTCATGGCAGGGGCATGGATTGCTGGCCAGCCTCATAATATCCTCCGGGTTACTGATATAGCAAAAAGACTTCATTGCCCACTCGTATGGCTTGTAAACTGTAGCGGAGTGAAATTGCCTGAACAGGAAAAGATGTATGCGGACAGAAGAGGAAGTGGGACCACATTCTTCAGGCATGCCGAGCTGAACAAAATGGGTATACCTGTTCTTGCAGCAATCTATGGAACAAACCCTGCAGGCGGAGGATACCAGGGTATTTCCCCGACCCTTCTCCTGGCACACAAAGATTGTAATATTGCAGTCGGTGGAGCTGGTATCGTAAGTGGTATGTCACCAAAAGGCTATTTCGATGAGGAAATGGCAGAACAGCTTATCGAGGCAACGAGGAAATTTAAAGCGGTACCCCCAGGAAGGGTCGAAATACATTATGACCATACAGGATTCTTCAAACAGGTGTTCCAGACAGAAGAGGCAATCCTTGATGGACTAAAAGAGTGGGTTACGTACCTTCCAGCATATAATCACTATAAATTCTTCAGGGTGGCAGAGCCGGCAGAACCGAAATTCCCAGCCGAAGATCTTTACAGCATCGTAGCATTTAACCAAAAGATGACCTATGACATAGAGCAGGTCATGGCACGTCTTTCAGATAATAGCGAGCATATGGAATTCAGGCCCGGTTACGGTCCGGAAATTTATACTGGTCTTATCAAGGTTGACGGTTTCCTCATCGGGATTGTTGCAAACAGACAGGGCATGCTGCCGAAGGGCTATCCAGAATATGCACCCTATCCAGGCATTGGTGGAAAGTTCTATCGTCAGGGCCTCATTAAAGCAAACGAGTTCGTGACCCTTTGCGGAAGAGACAGAATCCCCATGATCTGGATCCAGGATACCTCCGGTATTGACGTTGGTGACATCGCTGAGAAGGCAGAACTCCTCGGTCTTGGCCAGGCGCTCATTTACTCTATAGAGCAGAGCGATCTCCCGATGATGACTATCGTTTTGAGAAAGGGCACCGCAGCTGCTCACTATATCATGGCTGGACCACAGGCAAATAATAATAACTGCTTCACCCTTGGGACTGCAACAACGGAAATCTACGTTATGCACGGTGAGACAGCCGCTGCGGCAAGTTTTGCGAGAAGGCTCGTGAAAGAGAAAGATGCCGGCAAGCCTCTCGGAAAGGTCATCGAGCAGATGAACAAGCTGGTAAAATCCTACTATGATAATTCAAGACCAAAATACTGTGCGAAGGCTGGCCTCGTTGATGAGGTTGTGGCAATGAAAGATTTGAGAAAGTATTTTGTTGCATTCGCAAACTGCTGCTATCAGAACCCGGCTTCGATAACACCGCAGCACCAGATGATCCTTTGCAGAATCATTAAAGGGTAGTATCGCATACGCTGATTCAGCAGGGTGGGTCAATTGACCCACCCTGTTTTTTTAGCTGAATTTTCTCGAAGACGAGCAGGTTGTGGGGCTATTCCCCGCAAACACGCTCGTTGCTCCAGTGGCTACATTTGCTCGTGTTCAGATTCTGAACTTTTTGCGTATGCAAAAGACAAAGCTTCCATGCTTCATAATGGTTTGCTTACGGAAAAGCCGACACCGTAATTTAATGACATATCTGAGTTTGAAGACCAATTGTTAACCGGATAGACAAATGATGTTGACTGCTGAGCAATAATAGGGTAATTTTCATTGTATTCGTGTGGACGTGGGCGCATGAGAGACCGTTTATCATCGATTTTGAGTACAATAAAACAGAAAGGGAACTATCGGACGATAAAGTACCTAAAACCCCTCTCTGCAACGCGAATCATGTACAATGGAAGAGAATATTTAAATCTGTGCTCCAATAGCTATCTGTCCCTCCATGTTCACCCGGAAGTAATCGAGGCTGCCAAACAGGCAGCCGACGAGTATGGGGCCGGCATATGTTCTTCCAGAAGTGTGTCTGGAAGCATTGACCTTTATGAAATCCTTGAGAAGGAAATAGCTCAATATAAAGGCTATAAAAAAGGATTAATTTTTTCTAACGGTTACATGGCAAACATAGGGATTATTTCAACCTTGACCCATGAGGGCGATGTGATTTTTAGCGATGAACTGAACCATTCAAGCTTAATTGACAGCATGAGATTGTCGCGGGCAAAGAAGGTTATTTATAAACACAGGGACGTAGATGACCTGGAAAAAAAAATACAGAAGGAAAAAGGAAAGGGTAAAAGATTTATCGTCACTGAGACCGTCTTCAGTATGGATGGAGATATTGCGCCCCTAATTGATATGTACCGGCTTAAAGAACGGTATGAACTGTGTATAATTGTTGATGACGCCCATGGAACCGGTGTTTTTGGCGAAAAAGGGACAGGGGTTGAGGAATTATTTTCCCTATGGGGTGCAATGGATGTGCACATGGCTACGTTTGGGAAATCCCTCGGATCTTTTGGGGCCTTTGTGCTATCCGACGAAGTAATGAGTGATTTTCTCGTCAACAGGGCGAGAACGTTTATGTATACAACTGCCTTGCCACCTCCGGCCCTCGGTGCCGCCCGTGCAGCCCTTCGTCTTGTTCGGGAAAGCCCTTTTTTTAAAGATGAACTGTGGGGTAACATAGAATACGTGCGAAGAGGCCTCAAGGCGGCTGGTTTTAATTTACAGGACAGCTTTGGCCCCATTGTTCCCATTATTGTGGGCGAAGATAAAGCGGCTGTTGAGATGCAGGAAGCACTTCTCGAGAGAGGGCTTTTTCTTCAGGCCATACGGCCGCCTACTGTTCCTTCAGGAACCTCGAGGCTTAGGTTCACCATCGTGAGGGGTTTGACAAAAGATGATCTGGACTTTACTATTGGAGCACTCACCGATGTAGGGAGACAGAACGGTCTTATTTGATAAAGAATAAATCAATTAAGATGATTCACCGGGAACAGTTCATAGTTCACGCTTCACTGCCCAGCATACCAGTTCTTTTGGTTTTGGCTTATGGGCTGCGAACTGACAACCGTGAACAGATAACAACGTTACGGAGGCGAAATGGATAGCACGAGACATGTAGCAGACTGGGATAAACGCTATGTATGGCATCCTTTTACCCAGATGAAAGATTATATGGATATGAACCCCCTTGTAATTGAAAAAGGGGAGGGGTGTTATCTTGTTGATATAGATGGCAATAAATACATCGATGGTGTTTCATCGCTGTGGGTTCTCGTTCATGGTCATGGAAAAAAAGAACTGCTGGCTGCCATTGAAAAACAATCAAAAACGCTCTGTCATTCCACGTTGCTCGGCTTAGCAAACGTACCATCAGTTATCCTCGCAAAGAAGCTTATTGAAATTGCACCTAAAGGTCTTTCAAAGGTTTTTTACTCTGACAACGGCTCGACATCAGTGGAAATTGCACTGAAGATGGCCTATCAATATTGGCAGCAGAAAAAAGAGAAAAAGAGGAAGCGATTTATTGCCTTTACGAATGCCTACCATGGTGATACGATTGGAGCGGTGAGCGTTGGAGGCATTGACCTCTTCCATCAGATCTACGGCCCGTTACTTTTCAAGACCTACAAAGCGCCATCCCCATATTGTTACCGGTGTCCCCTCAAGCTGAATCAAGAAACCTGTGGTCAGGCGTGCGTCGAGATGTTTGAAAAAGTTGTTAAGGCCTATCATGAGGAGGTGTGTGCGGTTATCATCGAACCCCTCGTTCAGGGTGCTGCCGGAATGATTCTTCAGCCTCCGGAGTGGCTCTATGCTGTCTGGAAAATAGCAAAAGAGTATAACCTTCTTTTTATTGCTGATGAGGTTGCAACGGGGTTCGGCAGGACAGGGAACATGTTTGCCTGTGAAGAGGAGAAAATATCTCCTGATTTCATGTGTGTAGCAAAAGGAATTACAGGAGGATATCTACCTTTGGCTGCAACCATTTCTACAGATGAGGTTTTTAATGGTTTTCTTGGTCAGTTTGATGAATTCAGAACCTTCTTTCATGGACATACGTATACAGGTAACCCCCTTGCATGCGCTGTGGCGATTGAGAGCGTTAATCTTTTCAAAAAGGAAAAGCTCCTGAACAAGCTTCAGCAAAAAATTAGCTTTTTAGACAAAGCTCTGGAGCGATTCGCAGACCTTCCTCATGTTGGCGAGGTTCGACAGAAGGGCTTTATGGTCGGTATCGAGCTTGTCAAGAGCCGAAAGACAAAAAGGCTATATCCTGCGGGAGAAAAAATCGGACAGAAGGTCATTTGGGAGGCACGAAAACGGGGGGTTGTCATTCGCCCCCTGGGCGATGTGATTGTCCTGATGCCGCCCTTAGCTATTGACAAGCCAACCCTTGAAAAGCTTGTTGATGTAACGTATGAGAGTATTAGGGCAGTAACTGGTGTTTAGAAAAAGTATTGTGAAAGGAGAATAAACATGATTCATGTAATTGCTTCTGTTCGGGTAAAACCTGGTAAGCGTCAAGAATTATTGGATTTGTTCAAAGCCAACGTACCCAAGGTACGAGAGGAAAAAGGATGTGTGCGATATTTTCCTGCAGTTGATGTTGTCACCGGTTTACCGCCGCAGTCTTTAGATGAAAACATGGTTACTGTCATCGAAACATGGGAAAGCGTGGAGGCGCTGAAAGACCATCTCGCTACGCCTCATATGGCAGCCTTTTTTGAAAAAGAGAAACCACTGGTTGATGGCTCAACCATAAAGATTCTCCAGGAAGCGTAGAATTTAGAAATACTTGTGAGGACCGCGCTTTTCCCCGTGGGTGAATGCGTTTATTATTCGCGCAGCGTGTACATGTTTAGTGTCACGGGTTTGCCCGTGGGAATCTATTGCGCTCCGTGTATTTTTGTGGCTACAATCAGATACGTATAAGGCCCGAGATCTGACATTTTTATCTGCTGAAAGCCAAAGCTGGCAATGAGGGCCTGCGCATCTGCCGGGGAGATCCGTATGTGCATGGGTGGCCCGGGCGGTCCTTCGATCTTTTTAAATTCTACTATGCCAAGAATGCCCCCTGGCTTGAGTACCCTGGCAGTCTCCCGGAGCGCCTGCTTGTCTCCTCCATCCCTGGCAAAATCATGGAGTACCGTGGCCATGAGACCTATATCAACGGAGTTGTCTGGCAACGGCACCTGTGATGTAATATCGGCAATAATGGCAGTTATGTTTGTTAAGCCCTTGTCAAGAGCCCGTTGCTTAAGGGTTTCAATCCCATCGCCCCATCCGTCTATGCCATAGGCGATGCCTTTAGGGCCGACTATCTCTGCGGCGGCGATAACGTAGTTGCCAATTCCGCACCCTATGTCAAGAAAGACGTTTGATCTGGTAAGACCCAGTTCGCGGAAGACGAGCGTATGGTCAACAAGGTCAAAGCTGCTTTTCCCGGACCCAGGTAACTTATTATGCGACATCAGAAAGTCCTCCATGTTAACAGTACATACTTTAAAACACTCCGCTCAGACTTCCTGCATAGCCGGTAAGCTCAGCGTATCCCTCAACAGCAATCTGAATGCCGCGGGATGTGCCTGATCCTGTTACTGCTCCTTCCCAGTAGGTGACGCCTGTTGAGGCCTCGGTAATCAATTCCTGGCTTGCAACAATTGGGGCAAGCGTGATGTCAATATGTGCCGCCGGAATCGTTATGTGCCATTGAGCGGGGTAGGTACCGCCGCTTTTCGGACTTTTCCATTGTGCCTTAACATTGAGCCATATGTCGCTTTGTCGAAGATGGCGCCATGTACCATCCTTCTCGATTATCGTTCCTGACGAGGAAGCTTCAATGGTACCATCTTTTTTTCGTAACTGAAAGAGCATGATATCCCTGCCATCAGACAAATGAATACCGAACCAATCCCATCCGACCTGATCAGGGCTGAGAACATTTGAGCCGAATTCCTGATCAAACCAGCTTGTACCAGTCACTGCAACAGGACTCTTTGACACCTCGGTTTGTATCGTTCCTTGCGATGCAAGGTCTGTAAATGAATAATAGTAGGATGCTTGCCCTGGGTTGGGCCCTTTCGTACTCAAACCTTTATTCCCGTGAAAAACCTTTGGCTTGCGTGGTGATAGTTTGAGATCCAGCGCCATTTCATGCTTCCGTGCTTTGAGGTGAATGACGTTCCCAATCATTTTTGCCGACCACGCGAGGGTCCACACATCCAGGGAGCCAATCATGGCGCCAGCCAAGCCGGGTCCGCTGCGTGATGACTGGTCGTAATGCCAAAACGTTCCTGATGTCTCATCAACAATTGCAAAATGGGCAAGATACACATCGCGAACAGACCATGGGTTGTCAGGCTGTGATGGTTTATGTACAAGTCCTTGTCTGAAAAAAGTCAACTGATACCCATACCGTCTTCCATCCTTGTCTTTCAGATTACCCGTAAAGTACCACCACTCAGTACGATACTCGGGATGCGCCCCATGGTCCCTGGGAAACGACCACTGCCGCGGCCCAACCGCTTGCTTCCATTCATCTGCAGCCATTACCGTGCCGGCCAGAAGTACGAAGACAAATATTGTGAAGACCAGCATACCTCCTGATCTCGGTATACAACTATTTTCCACCCAGTCCTTCCTATGAGCGATCAGCTTCCAGCTATGAACTGTTTCTCCCATAACCCATCACCTCTCACCTATTACCTATTACCTATTAACTATTACCTCTCATCTGTCTCTTCTGCATTTCCTTTTACCAATCGCCTCTTGTTTATAGCCCGCCTTACTTATTCCTCCCGTATCTGCATCTGCGGATATGTTCTGCATACCTTCCACAGCGGGTAGAGCGCTGCCCCGACGCTCGCACAGATTGCTACAATTCCGGTTATCACATAGGGCTGCCATTCAGGATAATAAAAGATCGTCCAGTTAAAACTCCGAAGGTTGATGACTTTGATGAGCATTATCGCAAGAGCTGTGCCGCCCACAGTGCTCAGAAGAAAACTGACCAGGCCCATGCCAAGACCTTCGAGAACAGTCATAACGCCGATCTGAGATGTTGAGAATCCCAGCGCCCGGTAAATACCAAAGTCCTTGCGACGCTCTAGAAAAAGGGTGAGAAGGGCGCCGGTAATGCCAAAAAATGCAACCACGATGGCCAAAAAACGCATAGAGCGGGTAACGGCAAATGTGCTGTCAAAAAGTGCGAGGATATTTCCCTTGAGCTGTTCGCTGGTGAGGACAGGGAGGTTTCTTTCCTGGGCTTTTGTGCGTACAGCAGCCAGGATTTCTGCCCGGCGCGGGTTACCCGGGTCAAGAAATATGCCGAGGCTGTTGATTGTCCTATCCCCGTATACTTTGATATATGTTGAGCGATCCATCATTACAAGACCATGCTCTGTGGTGTAATCATAGAATATGGCTCCAACCGAGAACGTAGCTGGTCCCTCTATGCCTTCCAGGGTAATCGTATCTCCCTCCCGTATCTTAAACCTTCGGGCAAAGCTCTCTGAAATAATAACCCCTCCGTTCTTCACGGCATTCCAGTTCTCGTTGCCGCCCTTCAGCCAGCCAAAACGGGTATAACGCTGGAGTACTGATGCATCGATAGACGAGACAGAGATTTGGAAACCATTGTACATGACCTGGACATTCCGGTACGGGTCTACCCCTCCCAGGCCAGGCATGGCCTTAAGTTCTTCGTAAAGTTCTTCCGGAACCTGTGTCTCCGTGATGGTTGAAATGTAGAGATCCCCCCTCAACTGAGTTCCCATCCACCAGATGAGAGACTGCCGGAAACTCCCAATCATGGAGCCAAGCCCAATGGATAAAGCAAGGGCAATCATGAAGGCAGAAACAGCAACGCTTGTTCTGCTCATGTTTTGACGGATATTCCCTGCAGCCACCTTCCCGGGAAGTCCGCCGAGGTGATAGAGAAGCCATTTTACTGCAGGACCAAGGGCAATCAGTATGGCACCGGTTAATAGGCTGAAGCCGAGAATGAAGGCAAAAACGCCTGCAAATCCAACATAGACATGAATAAATGATAGAAAAAGGAGAATGAAACTCACAAGAATGATGGCGAGACCGACAATGGCAACCTTCTGTGTTTGTATTCTGCTTTTGCGGCTTACCGTTCTGCCGCCCAATGTCTGAACAGGGTCAATCCGAACAAGCTCGAGAAGAGGGAGGAAGCCGCCGAGGAGACTTGCTCCGCCCCCTATGATAACGCCTATAAAAATAGTCATGACCGACCACGGAGGTTCGGCTGGACGGAGGAAGAAATAGAGGTTGCTGATAGTGCTTCCCAGAAGGCTAACGAGAAAGTGTGCCAGGAGATAGCCAATGACCGCGCCGAGGGCGCCACCAAGAATACCAAAGATGAGGATTTCAGCAAGGAAGGCGAGCACAATCTCATGGTTCTGAGCCCCCAGGCTCCGTAAGATGCCGGCATCTCTCCGGCGGCTCACCACAGCAAAGGTAGTCGTATTGTAAATGAGGAAGACACCGACAAAGAGCGCCAGAAGGGAAAGAGCTTCAAGATTAAGCCGAAATGCTGCGAGCATGGCCACAAGGGTTTCCTTTTTCTGACTGTGAGACTGAATGCGGTACCCTTCTTTCCACCGTGAACGAAACCCTGCCTCGTCAGAGAGAATGAGATCTATGCGGTCAATTTTTCCTTTGAGATCGAAGAGGTGTTGTGCGTGGGCTATGTCCATAAGCACAATGGGTTCGCCGGAAGGATTTGGAAAAAGACCAAGGATTTGAAAGTCGCCACTGGCCGTTGAAAGTATATCTCCGGGTTTCAAACCCAGCTCTGTTGCAAGGTTTTTCTCGAGGAGAATCGTTTTTTCTTTCAGCAGGAAATTGATGTATCTCTGCTGTCCCTGACCGTTTGGTGTGTTCAAGGGGGTATTGCTGAGTTCCGGACGTACATGGCGGTCGAGAAATGGATCAATCCCGAGGATTCTTACTGATTCTCCCCGTGTCAACTTTATCTTTCTATCGATTACTGGTGAGAAATGGTGTACGGCCGGATCATACATGAGTTTTTCGAGAGTTTTTTCCTCCAGAGGCCCTGCAGGTCTCTCCATAACATGGGTTGATTTTCCCCTCAGGAAATCGACTGCTTTTGCAAAGCTGGCGAGGGCAGACTGAGCCGACAAGGCCATACCTATGACTGCGGCAACCCCACAGGCTATTCCGAGAAGCTGGAGCACCGAAAGGCCAGGACGTTTAATCAAGTAACGGAGGAATGATTTGGTTACTACTCTCAACGCTCAATCTCCGTGCAAGAAGCAGGCTCAGTAATTACCCCGTCTACCATACGGAGGATTCGATCAGCAAACTTGCATGTTAAGGGCGTATGGGTAACCATGAGAAGGGACATCTTGTGTTCCTGGCAGCGACGCTGAAGAAGTTCAAGGACCTGGTCTCCTGTGGTGGTGTCAAGGTTACCCGTGGGCTCGTCAGCGAGGATGAGGGAAGGCTCCTTGACGATAGCGCGGGCTATCGCGACACGCTGTTGCTCTCCTCCTGAGAGTTCATGGGGATACCGTGCTCCCTTTCCCTCCAGTCCTACAGCGGCAAGTGCATCCATAGCAGATTTCTGGTCAGGTTTGCCAAGGAGTTCAAGAGAGAGATAGACATTCTCATAAGCGGTAAGGGTAGGAAGAAGATTGAAAAACTGAAAGATAAACCCGAGACGTCGGCGCCGCAAATCCGTCCTCCCTGTTTCGCCGATACTTTCAAGATCGTGACCCTCCACCTCGATACGACCTTTTGTCGGTCGGTCAAGTCCTGCAATAAGATTCAGGAGGGTTGTTTTGCCGGATCCGCTTTTTCCAAAGAGAGCGACAACCTCTCCCGGCAGTATCTCGAGGTTAGTGCCCCGCAGAGCAACACCGTTCTGACCTTCATTGCCATATTGTTTCCAAAGATCAACTACTCGTATAATGGGCTGCATGAACTGTCTCCCTTGACTGCGCATGGAATGATGATGAACATCAATTTATAACACGTCTCCTTGTTTGTAAACAATCAGAGTCGGTCCACAAGGTCTGAATTGACAGAAATGCACAAGTCTGAGTATCATATTGACATGGAGAGCGAAGCGAATGACAATGAGGGCGTAAAACAACCCGAGAATATGGTTTATTACACGTCAAAAGAGGAGTTGTACACCACGCTTCACACGTGTATAGTGCTCCGGGAACTTCCTGAACTCACCCCTGAAGAGCTCCAACAAATTTCAGAACGGGAAAAAAAGACAAAATAAAGGGCCCTTGCTTCAGAGGCTTTCAAATATCCCTGAAATAATTCAGAAATAAAATTATTCGTTTTTGAGATGTGGTAAATACAAAAGCTTATCTCCTGTACCGTGCTTTTTTTGACGTCCCGAATTTCTTCTCTATAATTAGATTCCCACAGGCATGCCTGTGGTGCTAAACATACACACGCTGCGCGAATTATAAACGCATTCACACACACATAAAGCGCGGTCCTCTGGGGGGCGTGCGTTTTTCGCGGGAAGCTCTCCGCGAGCACAGCGTGTGTGAAAGGGAGCCTCTGAAGGCTTAACCGGGAGAGGGGACGACCTGTCCTTCCGATCCACCCTCCGCAGGAGAACTGTTACGAAGGACGGAAGCCTCGGCGAAGGGAGACGCACGCCCCAGGAATAGAAAGGAGCGACGGTATGGGATGTCTTGACATTTTATTTTCTGATGACTATTTTAGGTTCATAGGAGGTAATATCAATTATATTAAGTAGTTAGGAGGTGTTTTATGGCGAAGGAATTAAAGGAATTGGTAAAAAGAGAGGAGCTTGGATGGCCTCTGTTAACTATCCGAGACATGGAACATTGGTTTGAGGATATGTTCAGAAGACCTTTGTCTCTCTTGGGTCGACCCCTTATGCAATATCCAGAAATGGATGAAAAAGTGGTTCCATCGGTCGACATCTTTGAAGATAAGGGTGATGTTGTTGTAAGGGCTGAAATGCCCGGTATTAAGAAAGAGGATATCGATATAACCCTTACCGAGGATGCCATTACCATTTCCGGGGAAAAGAAGATGGAAGAAGAGGTAAAAAAGAAAGATTTTTACCGCCGTGAGTCTTCCTATGGCTCCTTTTCCCGTACCTTCACCTTGCCATCAGAGGTGCAGACCGATAAAGTAAAGAGTATACTGAAAGATGGTGTCCTTGAGATCAGAATCCCCAGAACTGAGGAAGCGAAGAAAAAAGAGATCAAGATAAAAATAGAATAAGATACGCCGCAGGTCCGTCCGAAGGTGATCCATATGAATGTGACACCTATTGAGGAATGGACCGCGGCAGTCCATATGTGGACACCAGGCTCAAAAAGAATATGAAATTGATTCTTGTTTCATGTTTGCCCGTTGTTTCTCCGGTATGGTGCTCCCTGTATTGTACTTTCCTTCGGAATATGGTTTTCGGTGGTTCATGTGTCCTAAATAATTCGAGAACGAATGCCAGAAAGAGAGGCAATTATGGATCACAGTTTTCATAAAAAAAAATTGACTGCGTACGCAAAGCAATCCGTATGTGTGAATTATGTTTGTAGTAAACGCTCGCATTGTTTTGCATCTGACCCGTTCCCCGAATACAAAAGCGGACTCATAAACGGGTGCAGAAAGGAAATTTACGAAATTGATCCGCTGAACGGTATACCTAAGATCGCACCAAGATATGTATGCTGTTGAGCACAATACGAACAGGACTGAAATGCCTTTCACAGTAGTCACCGTGAGGCGAATTAACTTCTTAATAATTTCAAAAAATAGAGAATGAAATTTTTGAAATATTTTAAGGGGGATAACAATGAAGGGTGTCATGTGTAATAAAGTGAAGGATACTTTAGGGAAATGGAGGAAAACATTACACCGTAAGTTGATAATTCAGAAATTCAGAACGAAAAGCAGACGAAACCACAGATAGTCGGTCCGTTTGTTTGATATCCTGCTGCGTGCAGCAGGAAGGTATATTGTAATCGTGTTCTCCCTTGAAAGCCTTTGGGTACAAAGAGCCTTCCTATTGCGATGAATGAGAACCTATTTGTTGAGAAAGTACGGCAGATATTCACGGAATCCGATGCCGAACTGGTAATTAAAACCCATACATTTTTACAGGAAAGGGTGCATACCAGAGGTACAATTTCATATCAAGCAGCAATCCTCCTTCTCAACCAAGGCGCCGATGCAATAACGATCGGTGCTGCCATGCTTGCCCCTGTTCTTTGTCAAAACGCTGTTACCTTGGAGCTTGTTCAAAAAAACATAGGTGAAGAAATAGCTCGAGCTCTCGAAAATCTAAATCCATCGATTGCATTCTATAGTAATGAGTGGCAAGATTGGCAGAGTGGCATCCATGATCTTTTGGCTTCTATGGGTGCTTCCCCTCGAAATGCGATCCTTTTAATAGCATTTCGCCTATTGGCCTTGGAGGAGGCGATGAATTCTCATGGAACGAGTACCTCCAAGATGGCCCAAGAAACACTTGATATTTATGTGCCTATTGCCAACAGGTTAAGTCTTGGAGAATTACGTCGACGTCTGGAGGACTGCTGTTTTCGTATCCTCGACCACAGAGGGTACGAGCATTTGAAAAAGGAGGTGGCCCCCATTCATCATGAAGATAAAAAATGCCTACAAATCCTTATGGCCGGTGTAGAGCGTTTGCTAAAGAAAAAAGGGATCGCTGGCCACATTCATGGAAGAACGAAAAGCCTGTATGGAATCTGGAACAAAATGATTCGCACAGGAAAGCGTCTCGAAGACATTTTGGATCGGATTGGGGTCAGGATTATTGTGAATTCAGTCCCAGAATGCTACACGGTGCTTGGGACACTCCATACTCATTTTAAGCCCGTTCCTGGGACCTTTGATGACTACATTGGCCATCCCAAGAAAAATGGATATCAGTCTATCCATACGTGTGTGTACCCTGTTCGAGAGATATCCCATAAACCCATAGAGTTTCAGGTACGCACGCATTTAATGCACATGGAAGCTGAATATGGCTCTGCAGCTCACTGGCGTTACAAAAAAAGTGGTGATTCTGATGCAAAAGATCAGAATCAAACGTGGATGGAAAGTCTTTTAATTCAACACGAACAATCAGGAAGCGCACGGGCATTTATTGAGCTTTTGCATGAGCAAGCATTTGCTGATCAGGTTGTAGTTTTCGGAAATGGCGGTCGAATCATTCGCCTCGCTGAAAACTCGACAGTAAAGGATTTCCTTGCAGTTTCACATATTCAGGTACCAAAAAACGCTGTTGTGAGGGTAAATGGACGATTGTCCACATTAGACAGTCTCCTTCATGATGGAGATTCTGTTGAGATCACAATGCGTGATGACCTATCTGTCCAACATTTTCACGGAATCGGGTTCTCGGGTGACTTTGGATGGATCGATACATTA
>JGI11944J13513_1000276_pt1 | contig 55439 bp, 50 predicted proteins | sample TerdegcoTASludge_FD_13513 | JGI IMG/M metagenome (IMG submission 13513) | reverse complement strand
TCCTCCCGCCCTGTGTCCCCCCTGTCGCCAACTTCTCCGCCAACCCGACCGAGGGTTACGCTCCCCTCAACGTCACTTTCACCGATGAATCGACCGGTGTCCCCATATCCTGGCAATGGTCCTTCGGTGACGGTGCCACCTCCACCGACAGGAACCCCTTCCACGTCTACAACCTGTCCGGGACCTACACCGTTACCCTCACCGTGACAAACGACTGCGGGTCCAACTCAACCACCAGACAGGAGTACATCCACGTCCTCCCGCCCTGCGAAATGCCGGTAGCCGACTTCCTGGCACACCCGACATGGGGATTCGTACCGCTCTGCGTCTCGTTCTTTGATACATCCACCGGCAACCCGTCATCCTGGTACTGGGAATTCGGTGACGGTGCCACCTCCAGCGAAAAGAACCCCGTTCACCTCTACTCGCAGACGGGGACTTACAATGTCACCCTCACCGTGACAAACGACTGCGGGTCCAACTCGACCACCAAACAGGAGTATATCACCGTCGTCCCACCCTGCGATCTGCCTGTTGCCAATTTCTACGGGAACCCGAGGACGGGGACCAATCCGCTCCTCGTCGAGTTCTGCGACCTCTCGACGGGCGGGATCATCAGCTGGCACTGGGACTTCGGTGACGGTGCCACTTCCGAGGAACAGAACCCCATCCACATCTACGAGCAGGCCGGCAACTACACTGTTACACTCACCGTGACAAACGACTGCGGGCCAGACACGGAGACAAAGACAAGTTATATCACGGTCTCACAATCTCCGTCCGGTCCGCCGGTCGCATATTTTGCGACGAATACGACCCTGGGAATCGTCCCGCTCCCCGTGGCATTCTACGACCTCTCGTATGGGAACCCTGCAACATGGCAGTGGGACTTCGGTGACGGTGGTACCTCCACCGACAGGAACCCGGTACATGTGTACCGTTCTGCCGGAACCTTTTCCGTCTCCCTCACCGTGGCAAACCCCAATGGAACCAGCACGTTCACCCGTCCCGAGTATATTACCGTGCTGAGCCCGATCGGAGGTGATACCGGCTACTTCCGTGTCCATTGCAACGTTGACGGGGCCACAGTTCACTTCAACCAGGACTACAAGGGACAGATCCAGGACGGGATCCTTCTCGTGATGGTATACCTGACAGGATCTCCCTATACCAGTTACACCGTGGCCAAAGAGGGCTATTACCCGGTGACCCAGCCGATCACAGCCTACCCGGCAAAGGACCAGACCGTTGACCTCTATGCGGTCCTCGAACCAATCCCGAGCATCAATTACACGGTCACCGCGACCGCAGGGCCAAACGGGACGATCAATCCCAGCGGGACCATGACGGCTCCCGCCGGATCGAGCATCGACTTTACCATCGTTCCGGATACGGGGTATAATCCCCGGAGCCTTTCCCTCGACGGAGTAGACCTTGGGGCGCTCCGCAGTTACCGCCTGTCGGATATCCAGGCAAACCATACCCTCCATGCGGAGTTCGAGAAGGCTATCTTTGGTATCACTGCTCTTCCGTCCGAGAACGGGACGATCGTCCCCTCCGGGCTGACCCTCGTGCCCTACATGGAGAGCCGCGACTTCCAGATTGTCCCCGACTCCGGTTTCTACACCGCAGGCCTGTACATTGATGGCGTCGGCGTTGCACCTGTCCCGGTCTACACGTTCTCCAATGTCGTGTCCAACCACACGATATCCGCAGTATTCCTGCCCGAAGGATCACTCACGTTCTATATTGATGCAGTTGCCGGTGAGGGTGGCACCATCTCTCCCTCGGGTCTCGTCAGTGTCGCGGGCGGAAGCAACATCACTTTCACCATGACACCCCTGACCGGTTACTACACGAAGAACGTGATGGTCGACGGGGACAGCAAGGGGGCCCAGGAAACATGGACGTTTACCAATGTCGTGTCCAACCACACGATCAGCGTCACCTTCGAGAAGTCAGGAGGTGGCGGTGGCGGCGGTGGTGGAGGCGGTGGCGGTGGCGGCGGTGGCCCCTTCGTCACCCCGACCCCGACCGCAGTGCCCACCTCCCAGGCCACCGAGACGGAAGGCTACGAGAGCGGGGGTACCGTGACAATCGCCAATGCGACGCCGACCCTGACCACCGTTCCGACAGAAACCCCGGCAGAAGAAGAGACCACAACCGTGGCGACAACGACCATCCCGCCGGCTACCCCCTACTGGACCGGGTTCTCCCTCTACTGGCTGCTGCTCCTGCTGATCGTCATCGCAGTCCTTGCCGCAGTGGGGTATTACTACTGGAAGAAGGAACAGGCAAAAGTGGCCCTCTTTGAAGAGGAGGGCAGGTAAATTCATTTTCCTTCTCTTTTAATTTTTTTTAAATTACCTGTTTTGGGTAATTCCCGGAATATCCATCCGGGCCTCCGATCCCCAAAACACGATCAACCCCTTCCTCCGGTTCCATGGGGGGACACATCTGCCAAACAATAACACCTTTCTCCTCCTGCCGCAGATATACTGGAGATATACCCCGCGGCAGGAAAAACCGGAGGTACATGATGGAAGAGAACAACCTGATCTGGATCGAGAAGTATCGCCCGGTCAGGCTGGCGGACATCGTCGGCCAGGACCAGATTGTCGAGCGGCTCAGCTCGTACGTCCGGACAGGGAACCTGCCGCACCTCCTTTTTACCGGGAGTGCAGGGGTGGGAAAGACCACTGCTGCCGTTGCCCTGGCACGGGAGTTTTTCAAAGACTCATGGCACATGAACTTCCGGGAACTCAATGCCTCTGACGAGAGGGGGATCGATGTCGTCAGGAACCAGATAAAACAGTTCGCCCGGACATCGCCTCTCGGCGGGGCAGGTTTCAAGATCCTCTTTCTCGACGAGGCGGATGCTCTCACTCCCGATGCACAGGCAGCCCTCCGCAGGACGATGGAGAGCTATGCCTCCACCTGCAGGTTCATCCTCTCGTGCAATTACTCCTCCCGCATCATCGACCCGATCCAGAGCAGGTGTGCCATCTACAGGTTCAGGAGTCTCTCTCCGGAAGCCATCACGAAGGAGATCCTGAGAATAGCCGAGAACGAGAAACTGACTATTACCGGGGAGGCGATTGATGCCATCATAGAGATAGCGCAGGGTGATATGCGAAAAGCCATCAATGCCCTCCAGGGTGCTGCAATCCTGTCACCCGAGATCACCGGGGACATGGTCTACGCCATCACTGCCACGGCCCGCCCCGACGAGATAGAGGATCTCCTCTCGACTTCCCTTTCCGGCGACTTCGAAGGGGCAACGGCAATTCTCCACCGCCTCCTCAACGACAGGGGGATTGCGCCCAACGAGCTGATAAACCAGTGTTACCGGGCCCTCACCAGGCGTGACATGGAGGAGGATATGAGGGTTGCACTCATCGACCAGCTGGGCACGACCGATTTCCGGCTATCCGAGGGCGCAAGCAGCGACATCCAGATGGAGGCCATGATCGCCCGGTTCGTTCTCCTGGCACGCAAGAAATGAAGAGAAAAGAACCCGCCCCCGATACCGAGGCAGACGCGGAGGTCATCGACCGCGACGCGGACTGGAGCCGGTTCCTCAAGAGCAGGTACAGGAAACAGCTCTCGGAACTCGCCCGCGAGTATCCCTACAGGCGTTCCATCGAGATCGATTACCGGGAACTCGAGAGCTACGGCAAGACCGGTCTCCGCATGGCCGATGAACTCCTCGAGAACCCGGGCAAGGTCATCGAGGACGTCAGGAACGCGATCAGGAACCACCAGCTCATCAAGGGGAAGGACGGAAAACCCACCGGGGATGTCAATGTCCGGTTCATCAACCTCCCCCGGAAGATCGGTATCCGGCATATACGCTCCGATCATATCAACAAGTTCATCAGCGTCGAGGGAATCCTGCGCAAGACAACCGAGGTCCGCCCCCGCATCGTCCAGGCAGTCTTCCGGTGCCCTGCCGGCCACATCACGATCAAGGAGCAGGGGTACGGGCGGTTCCGTGAACCCGACGGGTGCGCAACGGAAGGGTGCACGTTCAAGAAACTCGAACTGATGCCCAGGCGTTCCCGGTTCATCGACTCCCAGAAGATACGGATCCAGGAATCCCCCGAAGGGCTCCGGGGGGGAGAACAACCCCAGACGCTGGACGTGGACGTCACGGACGACCTGACCGGGAAGGTCGCCCCGGGGGACCGTGTCGTGATCAACGGTATCCTGCGCTCGGTCCAGCGTGTCACCCACGGGGAGAAGAACACCGTCTTTGACATCTACCTGGAGTGCAACTCGATCGAGATAGCCGAAAAGGAGTTCGAGGAGGTACAGATAGACGAAAAGGACGAGGAGACTATCCTTGCCCTCTCCCGCGACCCCCAGATCTACCGCAAGATCGTCCACTCCATCGCACCCACCATTTACGGGAACGAGGACGTGAAGGAGGCGATCGCGCTCCAGCTCTTCGGGGGTATCGCAAAGGAAATGCCCGACGGGAGCCATCTCCGCGGGGATATCCACGTCCTCCTCATCGGGGACCCCGGTATTGCCAAGAGCCAGCTGCTGCGGTACGTCGTCAAGCTGTCCCCACGCGCCATCTATACGAGCGGCCAGTCATCGACGTCTGCAGGGCTCACGGCAACGGCAGTCAAGGACGAGTTCGGGGACGGGCGGTGGACGCTCGAGGCAGGAGCACTCGTCCTTGCTGACATGGGTATCGCAGCCGTCGACGAGATGGACAAGATGCAGAAAGAGGACCGCTCCGCCCTGCACGAGGCAATGGAACAGCAGTCAATCAGCGTCGCGAAGGCCGGGATCACGGCGACCCTCAAGTCACGGTGCGCACTTCTCGGTGCTGCCAACCCAAAACTCGGCAGGTTCGACGACTATCTCCCGATCCACGACCAGATCAACATGCCCGGGTCTCTCCTCTCGCGTTTTGACCTCATTTTCAAGATGAGTGACAAGCCCGACCACACCCGGGACAGCGCGATCGCATCCCACATCCTGAAGGCACACAGCATCGGCGAGACGATCGCCCAGCACCGGCACTCCCCCATTCCCGGCGTGGACGACAAGTACATCGAGGAACAGCTCAAGCCCGTGACCCCCGAGATCGATCCCGGTCTCTTCCGGAAGTACGTTGCCTATGCCCGCCGGACCTGCTTCCCCCGCCTGACGGAGGAGGCAAGGGAAGCGCTTTCTGCGTATTACATGCAGTTGCGGGACCTTGCGGCAGGATCGGACAAGCCGGTTCCCATCACGGCACGCCAGCTCGAGGCCCTTGTACGCCTTGCCGAGGCCAGCGCCCGGATACGCCTCTCGCAGGAGATCGGGAGGGAGGACGCAGAACGGGTCATCAAGATCGTTGATGCCTGCCTCCGCGAGGTCGCCTACGATCCAAAGACGGGGACGTTCGAGATCGACCGCGTCTCCAGCGGTATCACGAAAGGCAGGCGTGACCTGATCAGGACGATCAAGCAGACGATCCGGCAGATCCAGAAGGACACGGGCAACGACCGGGTCGCCGTGGCAGAGCTGATGGATATCCTCGTTCCCCAGGGCTTCTCGCGCGAGGAGATAAAAGCCCAGATCGAGCTCTTCCTGCGGGAAGGCGAGGCAATGGAACCCAAATCCGGGTTCATCAAGCTCATCTGAAGTATCCACCCCTTTTTTGCTCCCCGGCGCCAACCGGTACCGCATGATAAGTGCGCGAGAAAAGGCCATATTCGAGGCAGGGATAAAGCTTGGCGCCCTCTATCACCAGTGGGTCGGGTCGCCGGTCAGCCCGCAGACGGCAGCCACCCTCGAGCGGGCAATCGAGGCCAGTGTATCGCTCCAGCCGTTCGTGGAAAGAGTTACCGTGCATCTGGACAGGAACCTCATGGCGCCAAACACATTCGGGTACTCGGAACTTTCCGGCCTGATGTTCGATGTCGAGATCGTGACCCGTGTCGACGGTGTGGCGTGCCGGGCGAAATTGCGGCGGGACGGGACCTATCCCCTCATGGAGATCGTGGAGTAAATGTCCAGGCCGTCGTCTCCCGTCACGGACGACCATATCCACATCGACCCCCGGAACGGCAGGGGGCTTGCAGCAGCCCGTGACTTCTTCCGGTCAGGCGGGACCCACATCTTCCTTGTCAGCAAACCCTCCTCATCGTTCGGTATTCTTCCCCTGTGTGGTGAAGACTTCCGCCCCGTCTTTGAAGAGACGCTCTCGGTTGCGGAAATGGTTTCCGGCACGGGTGTCGTCGTCTTCCCCGTCCTCGGGGTGCACCCGGCAGAGATCACGCGGCTGCTGGAACATGTGCCTCTCGAAAGGGCAGCTGGCATCATGAAGGAGGGGATCGATCTCGCGGCCCGTTTCGTGGAAGAAGGCCGGGCTGTGGCCATCAAGAGCGGCAGGCCGCACTACGAGGTCCCGGCAGATGTCTGGACCGCGTCCTGCGAGGTGCTCTCCTATGCATTCGAACGTGCGGGCGAGGCCGGGTGTGCCGTCCAGGTCCATGCCGAGAGCGGAGACTGTGCCGACATGCGGGAGATGGCATCCTCTGCCGGCCTCGATCCCGGCAGGGTTGTCAAGCACTATGCAGTCCCCTCGACGCCCCTCGTCCCTTCCCTGATCGCAACGCATCCCGCAGTCCCGGATCTCTGCAGGCAGGGACGGGCATTCATGATGGAGAGCGATTACATGGACGAGAATACCCGGCCCGGTGCAGTGATCGGGCCGCGTTCCGTTCCGCGCGTGACCCGGAAACTCCTCGAAGCCGGAGAGATTGACGAGGACAGCGCGTACCGTGTCCATGCCGAGACCCCCTCGCGGGTCTACGGCGTCGAGATAAGCCTCTGAAATACCCGCTGTTGCAGTATTAATACTCCTTCCGACCAACGTTATTCAAATGTACATGAAGGTTCACCGGACCCCGAAAGGGGAAGAGGTGGTTGCAGTGTGTGACCGGGAACTCATGAATACCACTCTTTACCGGGAAGGAGTCGAGATTCACATCCGTGGAGAGTTCTACGGGGATCATACCGTGAGTGCCGACGAGGTCAGAAAGGCCCTTGTCAATGCCGACAACGCAAACCTGATGGGCGAGAGAACGGTCGCTCTTGCACTCGAGATGGGGCTCATCAGCCGGTCTTCATGCCTCATGCTCGGGGATGTCCCCCACGCCCAGATATTCCGGATCTAGAAGAGATGTCCATCCAGGATTCAATATGCCCCCTCTGCGGGAAACCATCGCCACGGGGCGAGGTCTGCGGGCCGTGCCGGGTCGCAAAGATCCAGTGGCTGGAGTGCCCGTCCCGCGTGCAAGTCGTCGTGTGCCCCACGTGCGGCGCCCGCCGCGAGGCAGGTACATGGTCGGACCTGCCCTGGGAAGCTGCCGACCTGGTCGGGTCGCTCGTCCGGAGGTCGCTCGTCTTCCACCCTGAATTAAGGGACGTGGACGTCGATCTCGCCGTGCGGGAAAGGAGTGTCAACCGGAGCACCGTGGAATGTACCATCCGGGGAAGACTCTTCTCTGTCCCTGTCGAGGGATCCTGCACCGTCGAGGTGGAATGGAAGAAGGAACAATGTGACCGGTGTTCCCTCATCAGCGGCAGTTACTACGAGGGGATCGTCCAGGTGCGGGGTACGGGCAGGAGACCATCCCCCCGGGAGATCGAGGAGTCACGCCGCATCGCCGATGCAATCCTTGGATCCCTGAATGCTGCCGGCGAGAGGCTTGCCTTCATCTCGAAGTGGGACGAACACCGTGACGGTCTTGACATCACAGTCGGATCGCAGCGCCTGGGCCGGGAGATTGCGTCGGGAATCACGCAGACGCTGGGGGGCAGTGTTTCCACGCACCCCAAGCTCGTTGGCGAGAAGGCAGGAAAGCAGATATTCCGCGTCACCTACTCGGTCCGCCTCCCCCGGTACTCCCGCGGGGATATCCTCGTCGTGCGGGGGAAGTATGTCGAGGTCATCGGGGTCGAGGGGCGCCTCTTCCGCTGCATCGACATCGAATCAGGGACCACAAGACTCTTTAGGGAGGGGCAGATCGAGAGAAGAGCCGGACGGAGAGAGGATTCCACCCTCTGGCAGGTCATCTTCCGGGACCGCGACCTGCTCGGGCTCATGGACCCCTCGACCGGCATCACCCGCGAGGTCCTTGTGCCCGCAAAGGGTGTTTTTCCCCCCGGCTCGGGTGTGCACGTCTTTTTCGACGGGGAGAGACCGGTCATCCTCCCGTGATAACCATGATGAGGGTTCGCGAGGTAGCACGAGGGGACCTGTCCCGTATCAGGGACGAAGACTGGGTGGACTGGTCCCGCCGGCCCTTCGTCCGGGGGGATGTCGCGTATGTCCCGGTCAGGGACGGGTTCTCTTTCTCGTCGATCCTCCCCGATCCCCAACCCTGCCGGGGAAGGGGATATACCATGATAGGGACGGTAGCCGTGTTCCACGGGAAAGAGAAGCCCCGGGATGCTGATGTCAGGGCAGTCGAAGTGTCCAGGAAACCGACGGCTGTCCTCTGGATTCCCTCGTCCGCGGGGCAGAGGAGAAAACCCCGTGCCCACGTCCTGGCCGGGACGCCCGGGGAAGTGGTGCACAGGGAATGCGGCATAACCTACTTCCTCGACCCGTCCCGTATCATGTTCTCCGCAGGGAACAGGGGTGAGAAAGAGAGGCTCCGGAAGATGGTCCGGCCCGGCGAGAAGGTCGCGGACATGTTTGCCGGGATCGGCTACTTTTCGCTCCCCGTTGCCGTGCAGGGTGCAAAGGTCCATGCCATGGAGATCGATCCCGATGCCTTCTCGTTCCTTGTCAGGAACATCAGGGCAAACGGGGTTGCAGACCTCGTCGTCCCGCAGCTCGGGGACTGCCGATCCTGCCTCTCCGGGACATACGACAGGATCATCATGGGGCACTTTGACTCCTGCCTTTACCTGGACTGTGCTCTCTCCCACGTGCGTGAAGGCTCCGTTCTCCATGTCCATACCGCCGGGGACGCGTCCGGTCCCATCAGGGATTTCCTGGCAGGCAGGGGGATCCCTGCCACGGTTGAGACCCGCAGGGTAAAAAAACTGGGCCCGCGTATATGGCACTGCGTGCAGGACGTGACGATAGGATGATGCACTATTCTCCCCTGGCGGGAAAAGAGGTCGTGCTCGGCGTGTGCGGCAGTATCGCGGCGGTGGAGACTGTCCGGCTCGCGCGTGCCCTGCAGCGCAGGGGTGCGTGCGTCCAGGCGGTGATGAGCCGGGCAGCCTGCGATATCATCAGTCCCCATGCACTCACGTATGCGACCGGGAGACCCACAATCACGGCCATCTCGGGCATGGTCGAGCACGTGCGCCACTGTGGCGACGGCGGATCCGCAGATCTCCTGTTGATCGCCCCTGCGACTGCCAACACTCTCTGCAAGATTGCTGCGGGGATCGATGACACGCCGGTCACCACGTTCGCGACCACGGCAATCGGGAGGGGTATGCCTGTCGTCGTTGCACCGGCAATGCACGAATCGATGTACCGCCACCCCGGTGTCAGGCGGTGTCTCGAAACCCTCGGGGAATGGGGCGTTGTCGTTGCCGGGCCACGGATCGAGGAAGAGCGGGCAAAAATTGCCGACATGGAGGAGATCATCCTGCTGTGCGAGCGCGAGCTCTCGGGAAAACCGCTCTCCGGCCGCCACGTGCTCGTCACGAGCGGGGCCTGCCAGGAAAGGGTCGATGACGTGCGCATCCTGACAACACGGTCTTCGGGCAGGATGGGGCAGGCACTCGCCCTCCAGGCATTCCGGCTCGGGGCGCGGGTGACCGTCGTGCACAGCGCCAGCCTCCCCCTCGTTGAAAATATCCGGGTATCGGACGCTGCAGGAATGGGGGAGGCGGTCCGCAGGATCTGCAGCACAGATCCCCCGGACCTCTTCATATCGGCAGCCGCGGTCTCCGATTTTGCGCCGGAACCCTTCCCCGGAAAGATACCGAGCGGCAACGCGGTGACAATCGACCTTCGCCCGCTTCCCAAGATCATTGACGAGGTCGCGGGACACTTCGGTATTCCCACGGTTGCCTTCAAGCTGGGGCGAAACGCCGTTGCGCAGGGGAATGCCATGCTGAAGGGAAACATAGGGATCGTCGTTGCCAACGAACCGGACGCCATCGGGCAGGATACCGCTTCCGTGACGATCCTGTCCCGGAACGGTCCTCCCCGGCATGTCGAAGGGAAAAAGGAAGACATCGCCGCAGAGATCCTCTCGGTGGCCATCGGGACTTTTTCCCTCTCCCGGGTAACCTGACCGGATAAACCTGCCCGGCAGGTCAGATACTTATCCTCCGGTTGCATAATGAGAGGTACATTCCTGCTCAAAGCCAGGAGATCTGATGTTCCATGACACCGTGCGCTTCTGCCACCAGTCCCGGTCACCTCTCCGGGTATTTCCGGCCTGTCTATGGACCCACACCGGCAGACACCGGGAGCCTCGGTGCCGGGATCGTAATCAGGGAAGGCGTGACAGTCACAATCCGGCCGGCTGAAGAGACGAATGTCATTGTCGAGAGGCGGGATCCCCGTGACGGGAGGATTGTCGAGGTGACCGGGTCCTCACCCCCGGTGGAATACCTCCTCTCGCGGCTCGGTGTCAGGGCACGGGTCAGGACGGTCTGTTTCCTCCCCATCGGGGCTGGTTTTGGCCTCTCTGCCGCTGCCCTCCTTGCGACCGCGGTCGCAGCAGACGCCCTCTTTGACCTCTCCCTTTCTCCCCCGGAACGTGCCAGTCTTGCCCACGAGGCGGAGCTCGCGTTTCATACGGGTCTTGGTGACGTTGCGGCATGCACGGGTGGGGGCCGGGACTGCAGGAAGGGTCCGGGGATCGCTGCTTCCATCGAGCGATCCTTCGATGTTGTCGAACCGCTCTGTGCCCTCGTCTTCGGGCCGCTTCCCTCTCCCGGGATTCTCCAGTCACGGGAAGCCATGGAAAGGGTCACTGCAGCCTTTCCGGATCGGTGCCCGGGAGACGTGGATGACTTTTTCCGGCTTTCCCGCGGGTTTGCCGAGAAAAGCGGGCTGATGACACCCGAGGTCCGGCAGGCTCTGGCTGTATGTGATGGCGCGGGTATCGATGCAACGATGACAATGCTTGGAAACGGCATCTTTGCATACGGAAAGGGAGCCCCCGGTCTGCTCGCATCCATGGGCGAGGTGTTCCTGCTGCACCCGGCCGATAACGGTCCACGCCTCGTGGAGGTGAGGCGGTGATTCCTCCGGATCACCCGCGGTACCGCTCCCTGCTCGCGAGGGAACGGATCGCCCGGTACGCGGCCGGGGGCATTGTCACCCTCGAGGGACTTGCAGCCCACGGGCGCGGGGAGGCATTCGATTACCTCATCGGGGAACGGACGACCGAGAGCGCACTCCTGGCAGAAAGAACGGCGGCCGCGCTCCTCCTGTGTGCGGAGCGGCCCGTGATCTCGGTCAACGGCAACACGGCCGCGCTCGCCGCTGACCAGGTTGCACGGCTCCAGCAGGTGTCCGGCGCCCGCGTGGAGGTGAACCTTTTCCACAGGAGCGAGGAGCGGATACAGAAGATTACAGCGCTGCTCGAGGACGCGGGGGTTACCGTCGGGAAGGGGAGAGCCGAGCGGCTCCTTCCCCTCTCGCATGACCGTGCATTCTGCTTGAGGGACGGTATCTACTCTGCAGATACGGTTCTCGTTCCCCTCGAGGACGGTGACCGGTGCAGTGCGCTGCGTACCATGGGGAAGACGGTGATCGTCATCGACCTCAACCCGCTCTCCCGGACAGCACGGACGGCAAGCCTCACGATCGTGGACGAGCTGACGCGGGCTTTACCGCACATAACAGAGGCATGTGGTGTCCTTTCCCGGGAGGAGGCACTGTACCTGTGCAGCTCGTACGACAACAGAAAGTTTCTTTCCGACGCACTGGCAGAGATCCAGAGGAGGCTTGCACGTGCTCTGGATTGAAAAATACAGGCCCGGATCATTTGAGGAGATTGTCGGGCAGGAGAGAGTCGTCGGGCGAATGTCCCATTTTGCCGCCGCCCGCTCCGTACCCCACATGATCCTGGCAGGACCGCCCGGGACGGGGAAAAGCGTGAGCGTGGAATGCCTGGCAAACGCACTCTACGGCGATTTTGCTCACGAGAACCTCACCGTGATCCCGACCTCTGACCTCTTTTCCCAGGGCAGGAAGTTCCTCGAGCGCGAGGAGAGGTATGCGCACCTTTACCGCCCGGAGGAGAGCGTGCTCTCGAATTTCAAGAGGATTATCCGGGAATATGCAAGCTTAAAACCGCTGGATGCAGAATTCAAACTCCTCGTCTTCGAGGGCGCATCGTCCCTCCCCCGGGAGGCGCAGCAGGCGTTGCGCCGGATCATGGAGCGGTCCTCGCGCACGTGCAGGTTCGTCTACTGCACCTGCCACCCCTCGGCAATCATCCCTGCAATCGCCTCGCGCTGCCTGCCTCTCTTCTTCTCCCCGATCCCCGACGATCTCGTTGCATCGCACCTCCGCATGATCATCGATCGCGAAAGGGGTCCCGAAAACACGGTGGGAGACGATGACCTCGGCCTCGTCGTTGCTGCAGCGCACGGGGACCTGCGCAAGGCAGTCATGCTTCTCCAGGTACTCGCGGAGACCGGCAGGGAGAGCGGTTTTCGTGCTCTCTCGGAGAGCGAGACAGGACAGATTGCCCTCGCAGCCTTTTCTGCAATCCGGAACGGAGACTTCCCTGCAGCCTGCAGGAGAGTCGAAAACCTCATGATCGAGTACGGGCTTTCGGCCCGGGAAGTGCTCCGTGAACTCTCATCGGCCGCGAAACGTGACTTCAATGACCCCCGCATCGCGACTGTTCTCGGTGACGGGGATGCAAACCTCATCCACGGGCATAACGAGTTCATCCAGTTAAACGCCGTGGTCGTAAAACTCGCAACGATCGTCAGGGAGAACCAGGGGCCCGCAAATTTCCCTGACCTGCAAGCATCTTCTTGATCCGCTCCTTCTTTTCCATGGCCGCAGTGGCCGCCTCCCCGACAGCCCTTTTCATCTCCTCAAAGTCACGGTGGGTTGAATCGACAACCACCTTGACGGGTGTATAGGCAGATTCGCGGAAACGGGGGACGAAATCCACGATCTTTCCCCCGGTCCGGAGGAACGCCCCGGGTTTTCCCTCCACGACTTCTCCCACCCTCTCCACCTTCACCCCTGCCCCGCGGATGACACCTGCGACCCGGTCTGCTGCACCGGGGGGCACTGTGATGAGGAGAGAGTCAAGCGAGACCCCCAGGAAGTCAATCGAGAGCTCTTCGAGGAGTCCGTAAACATCCTCCTGGACGAGTCCCCCGACCTTCTCCTCGTCGATGACAACCCTGCACCCGGCTGTCGCGGCAAGTTCGTGGGCGTCACCGCGGAGCCCGCCGTTCGTCACGTCCGTCATCGCATGGATCTCCCGGAGTACGGGACTTGCAAGGAGCGCCTCGCATGCCTGGAGGAAGTGGAGGTTGATCGTGTGCTTCACGACATCGGGGAAACCGGAATAGAGGGCAGCAGTTGCAATGGTCCCCCCGCCTGCACCCTCTGTCATCAGGATGACGTCTCCCGGACGTGCTTCGCGGCGGGCCGTGAGGTGGTCCGCGATCCCGACAGATCCCACGCAGCCCGTCATGCGGGAGCCAAGGACCATGTCGCCCCCGATGCGGAGTGTCGAGCCCGAGACAAGGGGAATTCCCATCGACTCGCCGACGGTGCAGACTCCGGCCGTGTAATCGAATATCTTCGCGACGTCCCCGTTGTCGGCAACGTGGATATCGGAGAAGAGGAGGAGCGGGCGGGCGCCCATGACGTAGACGTCCCGGAGCGTCGCCCTCGTTGCGTGAAACCCGGCAAGGAACGGGAAGTCCGAGAGACGGGAATGCATCCCGTCAACGGTGCAGACCAGGAACCGCGGCACCCGGTCTCCCGCAGAGGGGATGGCAACCGCCCCGGCGTCGTCCATCTCGTCCACCCCAACGGACGCGGATGTTTTCCCGATAATTCTTGCTATCTGGCGGTGGGCAAAAAAGTCCCCTGTACCCCGGGAACCGACCCCGAACTCACCCATGGAGACTCCTGACTCCCGGAATGAGAAGAGGTCTCCGGAGAGTCCGGTCGTATTGCGGACTTCCGCGATGACTGCCCCTGCAAACGCCTCGATGTAATTGTCCGGCGCACCCGGCTTGTATTCCCTGATGCGCTGCACGAGTTTCTCCCGGACCTCCCTTTCCGTCGCCCCGGACGAGAGCGCACGGCGGGTGAACTCCTCCACGTCCATGCCTGTCATGTAGAACGTCGAGGGTCATAAGGAAAAGCCCTGGTGCCTTCAGATGGGTAATCCCGGAATGATTAACGATCCGCCGGGGTCGCTTTCCCTTCTCTGTCATTTCGTCCTGATGAGTGGCATGAACGGATTTTTTGCCTCCCGGAGTACCGGGTTGGTAAATCAGGAGATGAAAGGTTCTCTTTATCCAAAAGTGACTGCTGGGACCGCAGGCGGTTTTTATTGAAAAAAGCGGTGAAACTATACCTTTCCTTGAAAAAATGAGCGTATTTAACCCGGCACCTGACTCCCTTCCCCTGCCTTCCACGTGTGGACGAGCGGGGGTATCTCGATCCTGTCCGGGAACGTCTCCACGTAACCGTCAGGGAACCGGATTGTCGTCACGGAAGGCGAGAGGTCAGCTGTAACCAGCGGTGCAAACCAGTACGTTTTCAGGATCTTTTCACCCGCGGCAAAGGAGAGCCCCGGGGTACGGGCCGTCATAGTCCCGTTGCTGCTGCTGACCTGTGCAAACGAGTCGACTGACAGGTGCACGCTGTTGCTGTTGACAGAGATAACGGTGACCGGTTTTCCGAAGTTCGATTCCAGTGCTTTCTTCAGCTCGGCCGCAGGATCCACCAGCCGGAGGTAGACTGCGATGTACTCGAGCCAGTCAAGGTGATACGCGAAACGAATATCTGCCTTCCCGTCCTGCCGGATGGATATGTCCAGTGACTCGGATGTCATGGCATTTGCCGGGATCGCGACCAGCACCAGCAGGATCACGATTGCCACGGGCCATGCAGAGGTGTGCATATGTGAGACCTCCTTTGTGTGAGGATGGTGCTGCGGGCGGGATAAATTTTCTCCCCATGCTCTTTTGGGCTTTTTTATGGCGGACGTGGCGATATCCTCTTTACCGAGCACGCCTATACCCAGAGTTATCCATGCGAATGAAACACCTGGCCGCCTGCCTGCTTGTGGCCTGGGTCCTGCTGGTCATCGGGTTCATGATCCTTGCCCGGACACTCGACCTCGAGATCTTTTTCGTCCTCTGGCTGATTGGAATCCTCGTGGTTGTCGAGCTGGCCTCTGATCATTTCGCCAACCCGCGCCATCTCCAGGTACAGAAATTCGTGATCGCTGCAGGCGTCGTGCTCTTTGGTGCAATTGTGGCACGCAAGGTCCTGGAGATACTCGCCCGATGATACGAAGGACCATTCTTGCTGCAGGAGTCCTGCTGGGCATCCTCTGCCTTGCCATCGCCGGGATGCATGCCTTCTCACCCCTTCTCTACAGCCCTGCTTTTGACTCCCGTGCTCCGGACCATGTCAACCCCCTCGCGCTCAAACACGTCACATCCGAGAGGAGTGCGCGGATCATCCCGCTCGTTGCAGACATCATAGGAACCCCGGGTTCCCTCGTCCTGAATATAAAGTCGGGAGATTTCGCGAGCGCTTCCCGTGACCTGCAGGAGTACCGCGATTCTCTCCGGAACCTCGATACACTCGTCATCCAGCTGGACCTTGACGAGGGTGAAATTGCCAAGTTCAGGCGGGCGGGGCGGGAAAATGCGCAGATCCTTGCAGAGCTCCTGAACGGAACGGAGAGGTGGGACGACCTCAAAACTCTCGAAGTGCGGTTCAGGGAATCGGGCGATACCGCGATGGAGACAAGCGTCAGGTACGAAGGAGAGACGTTGAAGCGGAAAATCCAGGACCTCTACAGGGAGTACCTCGAACAGGACGATGTCATTCTCTCGACGGGAGAGAAGTTCGAGCTCGATACCTCGGGACATAAAAAGAGTATCACGGAGTTCCGCGAGATTGTCAACAGCATCACCGCCGGCGATGAGGAGAAGGAGGGAACCCTGGCGGGTCCCGGTGACCTCCCTGTATCCCTCAATGTCTCACCCGACCGGGCCTCCTACGGGGATACTGTCCGGATGGAAGGACAGGTAAAAGCAGCAGGCAGCAACAACATCGGGGACATCGCGCTCTTTGTCGATTCAGCAAGGAACGTAACGCTTCGGACCGGACCGGACGGGTCTTTTTCCCATTCCTACCGCGTGGAGAGGGACCGTGCCGGCACCCATACCGTCTTTGCCGTCTACGAAGGGTCACTCTTCTCCCCCATCGAGTCGTTTACCGTTGAAGTCATTCCCTCCTTCCTGCAGCTTGAGCCACCCCGTGTGCAGAGCGGCAAGGTTCTCTGCCAGGGAACCCTTTTTGCCGGATCGCAACCCGTGACGGGAGCACCTGTCGAAATCCGTGCAGATGGAAAGCGGGTTGCCACGGCGCAGACGAAGGATGATGGTACATTCTCCGCGCAAGTCCGCCTTGAACCGGGTACCTACAGTGTCCGGGCGCAATTCGAGGGGGAGGGCTTCCCTCTCCTCCCCTCCGGAAGCGAATCCTACGAGGTACTCGTCCCGGTACCTCCTCCGGCCGGCGTTGACGGGAAAGGCTTCTTCACCGACCCCCTCTCCCTCGCGGTGGTGAGCGGCTTTTTATGCCTCTCGGGAGCGGGTGCGTTCTATTACCTCCGCCGCAGGAGACACGGCATTCTCCCGGCCCGCACGCCGCCCCCTGTTCCGGAGATGATGGACGCACATGCATCCGTGCCCGTCGGGGAACAGGTCTTTCCCCCTGCCCCCCCGGCAGAAACACCGCCAGAGCCCGGTCTCCCTCTTCAAGAGGGTGATGTGCGGGATGTGTCCTGGCAGGAGCTTTTCAGGCGGCTCCGGGTCGCTGTCTCAAAAGTCGCCTCCCTGCGTTACCCCCAGTCACTCACACCGCGGGAGGTATGCGCTTCCTGCAGGGATACACGGATCCGCGAGTTCGTCTGCCGTTTCACGAGCGGGTACGAGAGGGTAATGTACGCAGGGGGGGATCTCCCGCGCGAGGAGAAAGACCGCATGATGGAGGCTTACCGGGCCGTGCTCGGCATCCTGGGGGGGAAGGACCATTAGCAGGGCGGCTCTTCTTACGGCGGGATTCATCGTGCTGGGGGTGGTCCTCGTGCTCCTGCACCTCTCTGCCACGAACGCTGACTACAGCCGGTACAACCCCGGGTGGAACGGGACATCCGTTCTCTTCGACATGATCGACGAGGCCGATGGGACCATGGTCACGGACCCCTCGCACCTTTCCGGGCAGGGCGATGCCATGCTCCTCTTCGTTGCTCCCGGCCGTAAACCCCCTGACGAGGTCAGGGAAGAGCTGAGGAACTTCCTTTCCCGTGGAAACTGCCTCCTCATCGCCTCTGACAGGGAGGAGGACAACGGGCTGCTCGAGGGTATAGGCAGTTCCATCAGGATACGCCAGTCAGACATCATCAGCGTGGACAGGTTCTTTGATGACCCTTCCTCTGTCATCGCTTTCCCCACGGGGGATGACCCGCTTTCTGCCGGGATTCCCCGCCTCGTGGGAAACGACCCTTCGTTCCTTGAGGGGGGAACGCCCGTCTTTGCAACATCCCTCCTCTCTTTCCGGGATACAGACGGTGACCAGAGGCTTGGAAAGGGAGAGGTGCTCGAGAGGTTCACTGTCGTTTCCCGGGAGACCATCGGAAACGGGACACTCTACGTGGTTTCCGACCCAAGCATCTTCATCAACGGGATGCTTGTGGCAAACCCGCCGACCGGGAACAGGGAGTTCGTGGCACGAATCCTCTCTCTCCGCCCCGTGCTCCTCGCCGAGCAGGGTTATTCCCGCACTGCGGAGGGCGGACCAGTGATCCGAGTCATTAATCTGGTGAAGGATGCAACATCTATCGAAATGGCAGCAATCACCCTCTCCATGCTCCTGTTGGGCCTTTTCCTTGCGTTCGGGAGGCGGGACGCATGACGGTTCCCACCGATGAGCTCGCGATGCTCGCCGGGTATTACCGGGAGATAAAAAAGAGGATGGGAGAGTTCATCGTGGGGAACGAGTCCCTCGTGGAACTCTGCATGATTGCGCTGCTTTCCGGGGGCCACCTCCTCATGGAGGGCACGCCGGGGACGGGAAAGACATCGATCGTCAAGACGATTGCACGGCTCACGGGGTGCGCATTCGCACGGTTCCAGTGTGCCGTGGACAGCCAGCCTGCAGACATCCTGGGTGTGCGGATATACGACCAGGAAAAAAGGGATTTTACCCTGCGAAAGGGGCCGATCTTTTCCAACTTCCTCCTCATCGACGAGATCAACAGGCTCGCACCCAAGACACAGAGCGCTTTTATCGAGGCGATGAGCGAGAGGCAGGCGACGATCGACGGGATTACCATGCCGATTGCCCCCCCCTTTACCGTTATTGCCACCCAGAACCCCTTCGAGTTCGAGGGGACGTTTCCCCTCATCGAGGCGCAGAAAGACAGGTTCATGTTTTCCATGGTTCTCTCCCAGCTCGACGGCGATGCTGAACTCGAGATCATCCGGCGGGAACATGCGGGGAAACTCGACTGGGACTCGTTCTACTCGCAGCTCAAACCCGTGATGAACAGCGAGCTCATCCTCTCCCTCGTCAGCTCGGTTGCCCGCGTGCATATCGACGAACACCTGCTGGCCTATATCCGCGACATTGTGGTCGCAACGCGGAACCATAGCGAAGTGCACATCGGCGCGAGCTCGCGGGCATCCATCGCACTGGTCAGGGGATGCAAGGCCCTTGCGGCTCTCAGGGAACGGACGTACGTTATTCCGGATGATATCAAGTACCTTGCACTGCCGGTCCTTCAGCACAGGATTATTCTCACGCAGGAAGCGCAGATCAGTTCGATATCCCCTGCAGGTATCGTTGGAGACGTGCTGGATCGTGTCGAGGTGCCGTGAGCCGTGAGGCCCAGCAGGCGCACTGTCGTTCTCCTGATTGCCGCTGCAGTCTCCCTCCTCCTTGCATGGTCCCTTGACTCTGCCCCCGCTCTTTTCCTGGCGGGATCGATGTCCGGGTTCGTTGCCGTCCGCGCATTCCTCTTTCTCCACGCTGCAGGAACCGTAGCATCAGGCGTGCGGGTGGAAAGGACAGCGACACCCTTCATCCTCAGGCAGGGAAGTCCTGTCAACGTCACGTGCACGGTGCATCTCCTTCTTCCCCACGGTATTCGGGCGGAAGTCAGTGACGTTCCCCCGCCGGGTGCACCACTGACGAAGGGATCATCATCTGCAGAAATAACGCTGGCCGGCAGCCATGATATGAAACTGGCATACGGACTCTCCTGCATCTCCTGCGGCAGGCTTTCTTTCGGGGGTGTGGACATCGTCCTCCATGACCCCTTCTTTTCCCTTCTCCTCCCCTTCCGGGGCGGTGCCTTCTCCCATCCCACTCTCCTCGTGGACCCCGTCGGACGGTTCAGGGCGGGGGAGGGGTCGGGTATTATCGGCGATAAGGATTCAGAGGCCCGGAAGCTGCTGCGGGGATACGGGATCCGGTCGTTCCGCGGTTACATGCCCGGCGATGACCCGCGGACGATCGACTGGAAGCTGACCGCAAAACACGGAAAACTGTTCGTCAGGGAGTACGCGGGGATGATCGGGAAGAGCCCCCTGCTCGTGGCTGACCTTCCCGACAGTGCAATGCCATGCCCTGCCTCCCTGCGCGATGCAGTCATCGGTTCCGCCCTCGATGCCGTGCGCGAGATGTGCAGGATGCCACGGGGATGCAGCCTCATGGTCATCTGTGGCCCGAACCTGCTCTCCTTCCTCCCGAACGAGAGATCATCCGCCCGGCTCGAACGGGCCCTGCGCGAATACAGCTCCCCCCAGCAGGTATTACGCTGTTACAGGACCCTTGACCCGGCCGTTGCAGAAGCATTCAGGCAGAGGCTGGGGGAGACTGAAGGAAACGGGGATGGTTTCCCGCGGAAGCTTCGGGAGATTTATTCTGCGTTCATTCCTGCAATGGAGCCGCTCCCCTTCGAGGTCCAGTGTGCACGTGCACTTGCACGCCAGGGCGATACCGCCCTGCACGTCCTTTCCACCGGATGGGGAGATGCAAGTCACCTTGCCATCCTCGGCCTGCAGGCACGGCGGCGGGGCGTCGATGCACGCATCGGCATTCCGGACAGTGCCATCTCCCCCGATCTGGTGCGGCGCCTGAAGGGCTGGGGCTATACAGTTGTCCGGGTGATGGCATGAAGCCGGGAATGACCATGGTTATGGCGGTTCTCGCGATCTCGCTTGTCGCGGCAGGTGCCCTTTTTGGCACGCCCCTCTTCCCCGTCGCCCTCGTTGCGGGGGCGCTTCTTGCAGGGTCAGGTCTCGTCGTCGTCTTTTTCCATCCCGAGGAGACAGCACTTTTCCTTTTTGCGCAGCCTCCCGTCTTCCTCTCCTGGTACGCCTCTCCCCTGCTTGCTGTCGCGCTCGAAGCCCTGATTACCATTGCATTTCTCGTGTCGGCAGGGGATACCGGGGTGCGCCGTGGAGTCGTTTCCGCCATCCTGCTCGTGTCCGTGTCCGGGTTGTTTGCCCTTTTTATTGCGGGGCACAGGCACGTCCTTTTACCCCTCGTCCTGCTCCTTATCGTTTGCGTGATCGTAATGCTCGCCCTGCTCGGTACAGCCTCGCACCTTATCCACCGCGTCACAGGAGGTAGCCATGAAGCTCCAGGCCGCCAATGATTACGTGGTTTCAGGGACTGTCCTGCTTGCAGCGGCAGCCACGCTCCTCGTGATCGCAACGGTGACGAACAGGGGTGACCTGACCAGTGCAACCCTTTTCCTCTGCGGCGTCGCAACGTTTCTTGCCGGCGTGTTCATGCTCAGCTTTTCCCGGAGCGAGCCGTTCGATGCCGAAGTCGCATCGCTCCTCTCCGTTCCGGGCATGCTGAACCAGTGCCGGATCTGTGCTGACCTCGGGGTCAGGGGGGATGCGTGGTTCCTGCCCCCCGCGGAAGGAGCGGGGCCTGTCCGCGAGTTCGTGCCGGTTGCCGGACAGGATGTCCCGCCAGTGGTCCAGGACTTTACCTTTGTTACGGGTCCGGACACGCCCGGAATCGTCCTCGTGCCGGCTGCTGCCCCGCTCATCGATTACTGCGAGAAAAAATTCTCCCTCGTTATCCCCTCTGCCGAGGGGGAACTCATCGCGGCAATCAGGGAACTGGCGCTTGATGTCCTCGAGCTCGCCGACGGGGTGGAGATCGTCCGGAACGGCGACTCGCTCGTGATGACGGTCCGCGGGTATCGGCTCTTTTCGGGGTGCATGGTCGTTGCATCGGAGTCGCCCAAGTGCTGCAGCATGCACCCGTGCGGTATCTGCAGCCTTGCTGCCTGCATGCTGGCACGGGGAACAGGCGTTCCCTGGCAGGTCTCCCATGTCTCCTTCGTGGAGGGAAAAAAGCAGGTTACCGCGATACTCCGGAGCCACCCTTCACCTGCACCCACAGGTGCAGGTCCCGGTAGCTCGCGTTGAGCCTGTCCTGTCCCCAGATCGTGTCCGGCGGCAGGTTGTCCCTGAAGAGGAGGAATTTCACCTGGTTTGCCTCCCGGCTCTCCGGTATGAAGGTGTGACGCTGCTGGTATGTCGTATTGTGCGGGATCGTGACGGAAAAAGACGCCATCCTCTCCATCGAGAGGATGGAACTCGTGTTCGTCTCTGGATCGAACCGGTTGTCGAGGAGAAGGATCTCAACAAAATATGTAACGTTCCTGTACTCGTGGTTCCCGATGCCGATGATGATCGATTCGGGCCGGGAGAGCACGAGGTCTGTCGGGTAATCCGCTGCCTTTCCCTCCCTGCCCAGGATATAGAACTCCGTGAACTTCTCCCCCTCCTTGGGCACGACGATGACATAGACCGTTGTCGCGACTGCGGCGATCACCGCTGCAACGAGCAGGAAGGAGAGGGCCCGGTCGAGCCGCGATGATCCGGCCGGGAAGAGTTCTTCGCGAGCTTTTCCAAGCATCATGCGGAAGGGGACGGTAAACCTCTCATCCGGCGGCAGCTGTGCGCGCCGGACCTGCGCGACTGCAGCCATCGCGAGAGTGAAGATGACGAGGGAGACAACAACGGGATCCAGCCTGATGCCAAACGGGGTGTAGTTGAGGACGAGCCCGATGAGCGGGACGACCGCGATCGAGAGACCGAAAGAAAGGGCAATCCTCTCTATCCCGTCGATATCCTTCTTTCCGGGAAAGAGGGCGGCGATCAGGGCATACCCGGGAACGAAGAGGACCATCGGGAGGGCAAAGATCACCCGGAGCGGGCTGCCGTTTACAACCGGGAGGTAGATGGAGAGGATCGAAAGGACGGTCCAGAGGTAGACGAGGGCAAGGTCCCTCGGGGTGTCTGTTGGCGAAAAGGCAAGCAGGACTTCACCCAGAGGGGGAAGGGGTGACCTCTCGTCCATTTCCAATCAGCGGTATCTGATAAAGAAAACGAGGGCTCCCATGCTGACAGCAAGTGCAGCAATGGCCGGACAGGTCGCGGATCGTGTCGGGGCCGGGCTCGTTTTTTCAGCTGCCGTGGCTGCCGGTGATGTCGGGATCGTGGTCATTGTCCCCGTTCCTGCAGGTGTTTGCCCGGCAGTTGTCTGCGCGGGTACCGTCAGGGTCGGTGCCGGCGTGGCAGTGCGGGTGGGTGTCGCGGTCGTCGTGGTCGTCCCGGATCCGCCGGATGTCGTAATCCCGCCACTGGTGCCTCCGCCACCACCCCCGCCGCTGCTCGTCGCGGTTGCCGTTGGTGTCGGCGTGACCGTGTCCCCGATCACGATGGTGCGGGAGAGGGCAGTCTCCCCGTCGACCGTGACAGTCACGGTTATCCGGCCGCCAGAAACCCCCTGCACGAGAAACGTGATGACAGAATCATCAGGACCGCTCTTTTTCCCCTGGAGCGTGAGACCCGCCACGATCGTGTCAGCTCCGGGTGCTGCCGTTCCCGACAGGGAGATCAGATCGTATGTCCCGGCGGGAATCGACCCTGTCTCGCTCGTGGAAAAGACCCCTCCCTGCGACGACCCCACCTTCCTTACCTCGGTGTCACCTTTCCGGACGGTGAGAACATTGGTGGCGGTATTCTGAAGGGTGGCCGAGAGGGACCCGTCCCGGAGTCCAAAAGGCATGACAAGGTTCCCCGTTTCGAAGGAGAACGCACCTCCCGGGCTGACTGCAAACGTTCCCTCGATCCGGAGGGAGAACGTGCTGTTGTCGGAAAGTCCCGTGATTCCAATCGAGACCTGGTCTCCCTCCCCGATCTGGTCCGGGGTCACGGTGACTGCCACTGCACCAGCTCCGGGGACAAGAGAGAGGACAAGGACAAGGACCGATAAATAAAAAAACCTGCCTGAATTTTCTTTTCCGGTTCCCATGACTAACTATTGTCGGCTCCCTGTTATCAATCCGGTGCATGCCGGTTCACCCCGATCGTCACGCAGAGGGTCGGTCGCAGAACCGCAACGGGGATCAGTCACCATGCACCGATCGCGATCAAAACGCAAAAGTTAAACCACGGTGATCACCTGCTCCCCGAACACACTTCCGACAGAAAATCGAGGGTCAGATCAGCCTTTTTTTCCCATAAGTTTAAATGCAACCTCGTACAAGCAACATATATATAAATGTGTGGAACCCTCCCGGGGGGCTCCACAGGGTATTGGTGAAGGCGGGACATGGAGGTTACCAATAGGGGAACGATACACCCGTCGGGGAAGAGGGGAGCTTCCCCACGGATCTCTGGATCAGGAAAGAGTCTGATTATCAGCTGGCTGGTGGTTGCTATGGTGCTTGCCATGGTTGCCATTCCGGCATGCAGTGCGGCACCGCCACCGTTTGCCCGCCTCGACCTGAACCAGACACAGACGTACAGGAACCTGACAATTTCATCGCTGGAGACCGTCGATCTCATGGATCTCTCGGTGTCACGGGTCACCCTCCATTCAACGGTGGGAGACGACTCTGACACGAAGACCATCCCGTTCCCCGGTATCCGGGATATCCGGCGTGTCTTCTCTTCCGATACGGCTTCCTGGCATGGAAATACGCTCACGATCCTGGGGGGGACAGATACCACCGTCCCGGGGGCCGGGTTTGAGGAGTATACATTATTCAAGGCGATTAAGGTCCCTGTCGTTCAGGTTAATGTAACAGATGATGTCCGGGGCGATGTTTTTCTTTCGAGGACAGTGACCTCTCATATCCCAATAAAATTAAATATCACTGAAATGTTCAAAAATACGGATCGGCTCTATATCCTTCACGAGGATGGTGTTTTAGGGCTTGAGATTCTGCCTAATGGTTCAATAGGCAAAAAAGCGATTATTAATGTAGACCCGGATGATTTCAAAGAATATGATTTGGGACATACTCTTATCAAAAATGAAAATGGTCTTGCAGACTTTTTCTTCGACAGAACAATTGCTCAATTGATATCAGCGAGTTCGACAGTCATTCCGAAAAGTGGCAATTTCATTCTCTCTGCATTCCAGTATTTACCCGGATCTCCGGGAAAGATAGTCACGTATGCGGCCTGGCCTGTGATCATCCTTGAAGATGATAACCCATTGGACATCAGTTCACACATATATGACAAGCGATCCGGATCGGATCTCACCCTCACCTTCCAGAACCCCGCTCCCGTGAAAAACATCACGTACCTGCTCGTCAAGGACGGTGAGACCTACGATGCCACGATCCGGGTGAACATGACGGCCCTCGGGGAGGTCGGGGGCTCCATCAGCCCGGAGCATATCCTCTCCGGCAACCCCTTCCTGACGATACTGCGGGAGACCGGCCTTGGTCCCGATGATTTCAAGAAAGTGGTCTCTTATTCCATATTTGCCGTCGGAAACAGCACTCCTCCCCACTCGACCCACTTCTCGAAGATCAACATCACACCGGGCTTTGGGACATCCGGGTATGCACTGCATGCAAGCCAGGTCACCATCCCTTCCAGCGACCTCCGGGGACTGCTCGACGGCACGTTCAGTCTCTATGCGCTCGGTGCAGACAGCAACAACACGGTGGTCGCCCTCGACCATGACACGATCAGGCTCGGGAGCTCCCCCCTTGCCAACTTTACTGCCAGCCCAACAGAGGGGCCGGCACCCCTCGATGTCCATTTCACCGACCTGTCCTCGGGCACGTCCCCGATGACATACCAGTGGATTTTCGATGACGGTGATACATCCGATGACCAGAATCCAACCCATCTTTACACCGAAGCGGGGACCTACACCGTCACCCTGACGGTGACCAACGATTTCGGTTCCAGTACCGAGCAGAAGGTCCACTATATCAATGTGACGGCACCGGGACCAACACCAACCCCGACACCCACTCCCAGTCCCACCCCCAGTCCTACTCCCCCGCCCCTCCAGGCAGACTTCACAGCCGACCCCACTGCCGGGTTCGTGCCCCTGATGGTCCAGTTCACCGACACTTCCACCGGGGCCCATAATTCGTGGTCCTGGTCATTCGGCGACGGAGGAACTTCAACGGCGCAGAACCCCTCGCATACCTACACGTCTGTTGGGACATACACCGTCTCGCTCACGGTCAGGCAGGGGGCGGGGACTCCCTCGACGAAGACGCGGACGAACTACATCACGGTCGTGGCCGTCCCACCGCCGCCTGTCGCACAGTTTGCAGCCAACGTAACTTCAGGGCCCGTTCCGCTCACGGTCCAATTCAATGACCTCTCCTCGGGGTCGATCTTCGAATGGGTCTGGACGTTTGGTGATGGAGGAACCTCGACCGAGAGGAACCCCGTCCACACGTATACCACCCCGGGCAACTACACCGTCTCCCTCCGCGTGAGGGGGCTTGGAGGGATCGATACCGAGACAAAGACAAACTACATCTCGGCATTCGGCGTCCCGCCGGTTGCCAGTTTCATCGCGAATGTCACGTCCGGAGAGGCCCCGCTTCCCGTCCTGTTCAGCGACCTCTCGACCGGGGGACCGACGGCATGGTCATGGACGTTTGGTGACGGTGGTTTCTCGACCATGCAGAACCCGGTCCACGTCTATCACTACGCCGGGAACTACACCGTTACCCTGACGGTTGCAAACGACTACGGGACCAATACCATGGTCAGGACCCGCTACATCAACGTCACGGGTCTGACCCCGCCGCCGCCCGGCCTGCATGCAGACTTTGCCGGGGCACCCCGGTCAGGGTTCATCCCCCTCACCGTCCTCTTTGCAGATGCCTCGACAGGCGAGCCGACGTCATGGAACTGGTCGTTCGGTGACGGGACGTATTCCGACGAGCAGAACCCGGTTCACATATACAGCGATGCCGGTGGTTTCACCGTGTCCCTCACCGTTTCGAACGGGACAGCATCTGACACGGTCACCAGGACCGACTACATCATCGCGTCCCGCAGGGGTGGCGGCGGCGGTGGCGGTGGTGGTGGTGGAGGCGGCGGTGCCTACATCATCACCGGAACGCCCACGCCCACGCCGACTGCAACACCCACACCGGCAGTGACCCCCGCAGGACCGCTCCCGCTCGGGCCGGATGGCAGGACGATGCAGCCGGTCACGATCGTATCGTCTGACGGGAGGGCTGCGCTTTCCATCGGGACAGGCGTTGCGGTGACCTGCGAGGAGGGACTCCCGCCCACGACCATCGGGATCTCCCCAATCTCCGGACAGGACCTGCCAGCCCTGCCCGGGGATCCGGCGTTCATAGGATATGCATACGCGGTAAGCCCCGATTGCACGCTCCTCGACCCGGGTGCCATCCTCTCACTCCAGTTTACCTCTGAAGAATGGACCGACCTCGCCAGCCGTGACCTCGTCCTGATGCGGTTCAACCCGGCGATCCGGACGTGGATCCCTCTCCCGACGACAGTGGACCAGGGACGACACACGGTGAGTGCCCCCATCACCCATGGCGGCATCTATGGCCTGTTCGCCTGGGCCCCGAAAGGGACCCCTGTCCCGACAGAGACCACCGTTGTCCCCACGACACCGGCAGGCCCTGAAATCCCCGTGACGCTGGTTGCCATCGTCATCGTGGTCGTCGTGGTCGCGGCAGGAGCTGCAGTCTACCTGCTGAAGATCCGGCCGGGAAGCGGCGGCCCGCCGGAGTGAGGCAGGGCAAAGAAAACAACCATTACTCTTTTTTCCCTCCCGCTGAAATAACGGGGCACCGATTCACCTGAGCGACGTGTATCTTTCCTCGTGGTTAATTCACCGGCCCATGCTCTTCCCGATCCAAGAGAGCGCAGGGAGATTTCTTTCCACTCTCTCCGATCACCCTTTCCGGCAGCATCTGTTTCCCGGATCCCCTCATGGAAAATTTTTCTTATGAAAAAAATTGAATTTTACTTTTATTTTTTCATTTAACGACAATATAATGATTTTTTGGAATGCCCCGCACAATGCGATACCGGTTTGGAAGAGAGATAATTTTATATATAACATCCCCTTCCCGATCTCTCCGGACTCTCCCCGGAATTGCAGTCCCGGTGTGCACGGGAGGTCATTCACCGAAAGGAGCGATGGAAAAATATATAAATAAATCCACCTTAACCCTCACCATATAAAAGAGTGGATCATCCCCAAGGTGGACGTCCGGGATACCTCTCTTGTTATATGCAATCAAGGTGGTGCAAAATGAAGCTTCGACACAAAGTGCTCTTCTCGTTAGTGATAGGTATCGCCCTTCTCGCAGTGGCGATGCCGGTTTCGGCACAGCTGAAGGTGGTTAACCAGGGAGGAGTGGTTCTCCTCGGTGAGCAAGGGCTAGATGTAAGTGCGGCTCTTGATTATCCTAATACAACATGGCTTGGATGGTGGAGTGGGTCTAATCTTTCTTCGCCTCCGACAAGACAAATTAGTTTAGACGGTCTCGATCCCCACAACTTCAATATTGTTGGGGATGATTTCACTGCATCAGTGGCTTCGGGTTCGGCTACATGGTGGAGATTAAACTCTCCCGGTCAGACGAACCCTACTGAAATTGCATTTACTGTCGTGAAACCGGAAGCTCACCTCCGAATCCTGAATCTCCATCGAGATCCCACTGCAACGCCAACCGACGTTACGGGGGGAACTGTACAAATCGGGGATGTTCTTGATTTTTCGTTGAACCAAACGACCCTCCAACATATTTTCCTCCGCGACAATACGACACCAATGCGTGGTTGTAAAATCGTAGTCAGAAGCCCCAACGGTGTCACATACACGCAACTTTGGAACCCGTCAAGTACTAAAACAAATTTAATTAACCTTAATGTGAATTGGAGCCCTTGGTATTGGTCCTCTGGAAATTCCACAAAACCTGATTATAACCACGGCTGGATGACAGATAAAACCGATGAAACGGAAGCATTTGTATACAGTCTTGGGGAATACCAGGTTCACATCGAGTGCAACGAGAATAATCTCGGGTTCAGCGGGACAGTCCAGACAGTCACTCTCGAGGAGGAAAAACCTGTCCTGACCGTCAGTCCTTCCTCCCTCATCCGCGGAAACAAGTTCTACACGACCATCAAGGGTATTCCGGGTAAAGAGTATATCATCTGGATCAAGAACTGTGTTGCCTGTCCTAACGGCTGCTGTGACAAGCCCATGTCAGGGGCCTGCTGTGATCAGCCGCCTATGATAGTGGCTGAGCAGGAAGGGGTTCATTTCTATGACAAGGTGCAAGTCAATGCAACTAAATGTTCTAAAAAATTTCTTTATAACACCACGCTGCTTTCATGCGGTTGCATGTGTACGGAAGAGCTAATTGGAATAGTTCCGCACCAACCGGAAGAGAAGGGAAAATACTACTACGCCCTTGTTAAAATGGACGAGAACGGCGAAAGGACTATTGAATGGAATACCACTACGTGCACCGCCCCATCGACTTACAGGATTCACACGCAGCGCTGGGAAGCTAACGATGTCTGTGAATTAGATATCGATCGGCCTTATGACGAAGTCTGTGTGAATGTCCAGAGGGGTGTTGTCACCATTAACACGGAGGTCTGTGGCCAGCCGGCAAGCGAGTCCTACCTCGGCGAGACTGTCAGGATTTACGGGACGAATACCGACTCCCGCACGACGTACCTCTTCATCACCGGGCCCTGCCAGAGCTGCCAGGGCGAGAACATGACCGTTACGAATACCGTCGTGAATGGAGACGCATCGACGTTCACGAAAGTCAAAGTCAAGTCGGACGGTACCTGGGAGTATTACTGGTATACGAGGAATCTCTCGATCGACCTTGGTGAATACACCATTTATGCAGCCAGCATGCCCAACGACGCGCCGGCCCTCGAAGGAGTTGCCTGTACCGAGTGCAGCGGTGTGAACGTGTCCTGTGCTGCCTGGGCGAAGGCACCGTTTACCTTCCTCGAACCTGACCTCACCGGGGTGATCAGTCCGAAAGTTCTGAAGATCGTCTGCTGTACACCCCCCACCATCACCGTGAGTGGTTCGGCCCTCGGAATGAGGGGAGAGGCAATCGGTCAGCAGTACAACACGGTACCGCTGGGATTCTGGGTGTTTGGCGAGAACAAGGTTGCCGGCAAGAAGTACGTGTTCGATGTCGTTTATCCGGACTGCAACACGGGAACGTATTCCATCAACCTTGCAAACTATATCAATACCCTCGCACTGGAACCGGGAACCTACACCGTCGTCGTCCAGCACCCCATGTACAACCACAGGCTGGACATCATCCCCGAGACAAATATAATCGACCAGTCCAGTTGGTACACATGGACTTTAGATGATGAAGTCTGGTATCCTGACGTCAACAAGAAGTACGTGGTCACAGCATCACCCGTCAGGTGGAGCAAGCTCTTCGTCATCGACGGGCCTGACCGGCTTGCCGGAACAGCAGCACTCAACGCCCTCCTCGCGGGATTCAACGACCGGAACATCGATGATAAATTTATCGTCCTGACCTTCAAGGTCGAGAGCAACACTGCCCTCCAGGCAGACTTCTCCGGTTCACCGACATACGGGCCTGCCCCGCTGTCTGTCCAGTTCACCGACATCTCGGTTGGATCACCAAGCACCCGGTTGTGGAACTTCGGTGACGGATACACCTCCAACGAAGAGAACCCGCTCCACGTGTACGAGAGCCCGGGAACCTATGCGGTGACCCTCACCATCACGGGTCTTTCGGGAACCTCCTCCACGACCAAGAACGGGTATATTACTGTCACTGCCGGACCGACCTACACGGGAACTCCCACCCCGACCCCGACGACACCCCCGGCAAGCACGATGAGGCTCTACCCCGGCTGGAACTTCGTCTCGACGCCCAGGGCACTCGCTGACGGGCACAACACCGTCGGGACCGTGTTCATCGGCGTTGTCGACACAGGCGGCCGTTCCATCTTCCTGTACGATGCAGGGAGCATGTCGTGGCAGCAGATGACGGCAGGATCCATCATCAGGCCGCTCGACGGGATCTGGATTTACTCGACCGGTACCGTGGACGTGCCCCTGACGTACAAGAACGACCCGCTGGCGACACCGCCGACAAAGGACCTTGCCACCGGCTGGAACGCGATCGGGTTCTCTGACGTGAGCCCTGCGAGTGCGAGGGATACCCTGACCTCTGTCAGGAACCAGTGGACCCAGGTCATCGGGTTCAACGCGGCAGCGCAGGCCTACGATGCGTCCCTGATCAACGGCGGCTCGGGCAGCCACAGCGACACGAACCCGATGTACCCGTTCAAGGGCTACTGGCTGTTCATGAACTCACCCGGGACTCTGGCTGCGATCAGTGCCTGATCGCGGCACGTCCCGGCATCCACGAGGAGAGCAATGTCAACCAAAATACTCATTTTTTTCCTGGCAATCGGGCTGATAACCGGAATCGTGGCAGCCGATTCTCCACCACCCATCCCCTGCACCTATTACGGGACGGTCACGATCAATGGTGCCCCTGCTCCCGTGGGGACACTCATAGAAACGAAGGTCTACGGGACAGTCCGGGGTGACATCACTGTCTCAACTGCAGGGTCCTACGCGGGACTCATGGCCTGGGTCTCGTCATCGGAATACGAGTGCGGATGTACTATCCCTGTCCAATTTTACGTCAACGGGTACCTGGCGCCGCAGACATCCACATTCTCGGCCGCTGGTTATAAAAACGTGAACCTTGTCCTGACGGGGATTCCGACTCCCACCATCACGCCGACACCCACGGTGACCCCGACACCCACTGCAACTCCTACTCCCACTTTAACACCCACTCCCACTCCGACAGCATCACCCACTCCCACCATCACGCCGACCCCCACGGTGACCCCGACACCCACTGCAACTCCTACTCCCACTTTAACACCCACCCCCACTCCGACAGTGACGCCAACTGTCTCACCGACCCCGACATCCACCATCATACCCGTCATGCCCCACGAGTTCTACGGGACAGTCACCATCCGTGACGGTGAACCGGCGCCTGCCGGCGCCCGCGTCGAGGCACGGGTACCGGGTGTGTACAAGGGCAACGGAAACCCCTTCACGGTCGTGACACCCGGGCAGTACGGCGGACCGGGGACGACCGATCCGAGGCTGCTGGTCTTCGGCGTCATCGATAACGCTGCGCCAATCGAGTTCTACGTCGACGGGATAAGGGCAGAGTGCCAGGACGCCGAGACTTCGGGTGCCTGGATGGCCACGTACCCCTTCCGTGCCGGGCAGCTGACGCACCTCAACCTCCGGACGAACAGCACCGTTCCTGTCGTTGACTTCACTGCGGAACCGACCTACGGGATGGAGATGCTCGAAGTCCACTTCTACGATACATCGATCGGGTACCCGACCGGGTGGCTGTGGGACTTTGGCGACGGGAAGTCCTCGTCCGAGCAGAACCCTGTCCACACGTACAGGTACGGGAAGTATAACGTCACCCTCACCGCATGGAACAGCAAGGGCAGCGGTAACATGACAAAGGTCCACTACATCGACGTCCGCAGTGCCGCGGGCGGCGGCGGTGGTGGCGGTGGTGGCGGCGGTATCGGCGGTGGCGCCTACCTGTCCGTCGGTACATCGACTGCAACGGCGACCCTGACCCCGACTCCTGCACCCACGGCCCAGCCGGGGACAACCCTCGGGACCGGATCGTCCCTCCCGCTCAACTCGGCACTCACCCTCTCCCAGTCGGTGACCATCGTTTCGCAGGACGGGGCTGGATCGCTCTTCCTGCCAAACGGCATGAAGCCGGAGGACGCATCCGGAGCACCGCTGCGGAACCTCACGATCAGGAGGATTGCAGGCTCTGAAGTGCCCGGAGTCTCAGCCCCGGGCTTTACCTTTGCAGGATATGCATACGAGATAGAGCCCTCGGGGGCGACCTTTGACCCGTACATCACGTTCTCCATCACCCTTCCGGAGAGTGACTGGAACGCACTCCAGGGCGCCGACCTCTCGATCAAGTGGTTCAACCCGGCCACGTCTGCATGGGAGAACCTCCCCACGACGGTGGACAGCACCTCGAGGACGGTGAGCACGAAACTGACGCACACGAGTATCTATGCCCTGTTCCGCGCAGGGACGCAGGCCACGCCCGTCGTAACGGAACCAGTGACGACTGTCACCACCGCGGCAGGATCGTCCGCTCCGGGACTGCCCCTCGACCTGATCCTTAAAATCGTCATCGTTGCGATCATCGTGATCGCTGCAGTCTCGGTTGCCTTCTACTTCATCCGCAGGAAGAAGGAGCCTGCCGCTCCTGCCGAAAAAGAAACACCTGAAGAAGACTGGGAGATCAAGGGCCTAAAGTAAAGGCCCCGGACTCTCCCCTCTCATTTTTTATAAAATCCGCGTCCCCGGAATGGGACGCTCTCTGCCTTCCGGTGGAAATCCCATCCGGGAGGTTTCTCTGCCATCCCAAAGGAAAATCGCGCTACTGGATCCTGAACCGCAACAGGGCCGCGACACCGCCCAGTGCAGCGAGCTGCTTTCCCGGATCGAACCGCTCCGACAGGATCGTGACACGTGCCCTCTGCTGTTCTGCCTTCTCGAGGAGCCGGACGATACCCCCGTCATGGAGCAGCGAGTCGCAGACCATCACTTCCTCGGCAGCACCGAAATCGACTGCTGTTTCGACATCCCGCTTCCCGTAGGCCACCGGCAGGTCCCTTGCGATCCGCATGAGCAGCTCCTCGACGGCCCGGACCTCCCGCCCGAGCTGCACGTCCTCCGTGATCTTATCAAGGACACCCTGGCCGAGCACCTCTCCGACCGCTCCCTGTCCCGGGCGGCGTGTCTCGACGAGAATGACCCGTTCTGCAAGCCCGGGATCCCGGGTCGCAAGGAACCGGAAGAAGTCCTCCTTGATGAACCCCGGTCCCGCGATGACAAGCGGGCCCCTGACCGGGGAGACCTCTTCTGCAACCCTTGCAAAGAATGCAGGACGGGAATCCGTGTCGCTCCCCTTGCCGCTCCCCATGGTAACAGTCGTCACCTCCTCCGGCCCCGACTGGCGCATGCGGAAGAGGACCGCCTCGCCCTCCTCGATGGCGAGCACGTGCACGGGCTCGTGGACCGATGCCTTCACAGCCCTTTCGATCCGCTCGAGATCGTGCGGCTTCCAGTGCCTGATGACCGAGATCTCGTACCCGGGTTCCACGTTGATGGTGTGGTGTGCGCCAGCGTCCATGCCGTGCTCGATCGTTCCCGATATCCTCAGCCGGTTGGAATAGTCATGGAGTTCCACCCTCTCCACGCGGATCCCGAGTCTCACGGGTCTTTTTTCCAGTTTTTCAGGCCTTATTTTGTCTGATGGAGCATCGACGGTCCGAAACGTGGTCGCGAACACGAGGTCTCCGGGAGAGATGAGGTGCGAGAGGTGCCAGAGGTCATCGGCGTTCTCCGGGAAAAGGCGGATCTCACCGTACTCCTGCTTCCGGTCCGCTGCCTCTGCCTTCATCGGGCCTCCATGATATCGGATCCCCCGGCAGGAACGAATGCCGCTACTGCCTCCGTGGTGAGGATCTTTTTGTATTCCCTCTGCTCATCGGGAGAGAGTTTCTCCCTGAGAGCCCGCAATGCCTTCTTGGCAGCATCGTTGGGCTCGAACCTGCCGGGCACGAGCATGACGGAGAGAGGCGCATATGCCTGCACGGCTGCAGGCGGACCTCCGATCACCTCCGGCTCGGGCTCTTTCCGGAGCCCGATGGCTATGCCGAGCGGCACGTTCCGGAAGTACCGGCGCTCTCCCCGCACGATGAACGACCCGCGGCTCACGTACTCGCCCGATTCCGGTGTCTTGCTCACCTGCGAGGGTGCAACGCAATAGACGTCGGCTGCGAGGTGCCCGCTCTTCCATGCCCCCGAGTAGGATGCGGCAAATGTCGCGACCTCGTCCATCTTTCCGGTCTTCCCCTTGACGATCACGACGGATGCGCCGTGAACGTCCGCGTGGACGAAGAGGTCACTGCCCTCCATGTATTTCTTGACGAGCTCCTCGTTCTGGGACGCATCCCTCCCGCCCACGACGAGGACACCGTCTGATGTGATGAACCAGCGGAACCTGTGGTACCACCTCTTCTTCCCGGCAGCGGCCCGGACCGTGCGGCGTTCCTTCTTTTGGACCGCCCTCTCCATGGCTGCCTGTGCACCCGCAATTTTCCGCCTGTATTTCTTTATCTCCTCGTAATAGGCAGCAGCATTCGCCTCGATGCTCTCCCCGACGGTCAGGGTGACACGTTCGCCAAGGTCGATGTCGACTGCCCCGCGCCCGGGATACACTGCGACGATGCGGGTGGCAGGCCCGCTCTTTGCTCCCCGCACGAGTGCCTCTATCTCCTGCCAGGACCGGGTCTCCCGTGCCTTCCTGAGGGCTTCGAGGATCTCGCTGACGAGGGTATAGTGTGAGTAGAGTGCCTCGACAGCCCGCTCGCATGCCGCAATCTTTTCCTCGAATTTCTTCACTGCCTCCTGCTGCCGGGACCGGATATGGTCGTCCCGGCGGGCCTTCTCCTCTTTCCGGGTGACCTCCTCTCCACCGGGGGGTGCCGGCGGGGGAAAGAAGGTATCGAGTGCCTGGTTGAAACCGGGAGCGGCAGCCGCCGGCGTACCTCCTTCATCGAGAGGGAACGGCAGGCATGAATCCTTCGTGATGACCGGTGCAATCCCCTCTGATGCACGTTTCAGGAGGTTTTCCACCCCGGTGTAGAGGGGGCCGGCCCCGGCTTTTCCGGCCTCTGTCTTCTTGTCGATACCTGCTTTGCGGCAGAGGTACTCGGCATAGGCCCCCCCGAGCATCGCTCCGACGGCAAGGGCCCGGACGATGTCCCTTGACTCTCCGGCCAGGAAACGCGCGAATTCTTCGGGACCCGCCGTTGCTGGTCCCTCGGGAGGGAGCGTGTAGGCTGCCCCGGCAACGATCTCCCTCTCCCTGAAATGCAACCGCCTGAACGGCTGGATGATCGTCCAGTCACTGGCGCACAGGACGATATTCCCGCGGTCGAAGAGCTCGATGACGAGGTGGTAGAGACGATCGCCCTTTCCGATGTCGAAAATGACGATGCGCTGGATCCCGTGCTGCCGGACGGAAAGGACTCTCCCCCCCGAGAGGTACTTGCGCAGGAGCATGGCAAATGCCGAGGGCGTTTTCGGGACCGCTACCTCGTGCCAGGTGAGGTGGGCCCTGACCGGGGGCTCGATGACGAGGGCATGCCTGCCATGTTCCTTCCCCTTGAAACGCAGGAGAATGGTCCCGGGTGCAACCTCGTAGGCCTTGTCGACCCACAGGGGCAGGAGGCGTTCCCACTCTGTCACGAGTGCCCGCACGTCGATGCCGCTCAGTCCCTGGGCTGTTGCCATCGGTATACCAAATTAGATATGGCTCAAGCACCTAAAAATAGGACTACTGGTGTTCCCAATGAGTGCAAAACTCCCCGGCAAAAAAGGCAAGGACCCGGCAAAGAAATCATTCATGGAGAGGTACAGGGAGACCCTTGAGAGAGAGAAGGCCGCGAGGGAGAGGGAGAAGCAGAAAAAGTTAAAAGCCCTCGGGCCAGCGGAAGAGGATGCCGGGGCCGGGGACGAGCCTGACGAGACGCCGGTTGCCATCGAAACACCACGGAAGAAGACACGCGAAGAGAAACAGGCAGAACACCTTGCCCGGATTTACAAGACCCTGATTGCATCGATCATCGGTATCGTGACGGGGGTCGTGTCGTATATCCTCGTCGAACCCCGGCTTGTCGCCGGTATCCAGGCCTATACAGTCCTTGCATTTCTCATCATGCTCGCCGGCATCGTCGTCCAGAGGCACATCTTCATCCTCCTCAAGCTTGGCGCACACCCCATGGGTGCAAAGGACTGGCTCTACCAGGGATTCATGACTTTTGCATTCTGGTTCATCGCCTGGACCATACTCCTCACGCAGGGAACCTGAAAGGAGGTTTTCCAGGGGTTTTTCCATGCGGATCGCAGTCGTCCACAGGGATCGGTGTCACCCCAGGAAATGCGGGACCGAATGCATCATCTACTGCCCGCGGGTACGCACGGGTGACGAGACGGTCATCATCGGGGAAGACCAGAAAGCTCACATCTCCGAGGAGCTCTGCGTCGGGTGCGGTATTTGCGTCAAGAAATGCCCGTTCGAGGCCATCGATATCGTGAGCCTGCCCGAAGAACTCGAACACCCCACGCACCGGTACGGGGAGAACGGTTTTGCACTGTACGGCCTGCCCATCCCTGCCGAGGGGAGGGTGACCGGCATCCTCGGTCCAAACGGCATCGGAAAGACCACCGCGATCAAGATCCTCTCGGGGCAGCTGCGGCCCAACCTCGGGATCCTCCATGGCGAAGCCGCATGGCAGGACGTGCTGAAGCTGTACGCCGGGACGGAGCTCTTCGATTATCTCCAGATCATCTCCCAGAAAAAGATGAGGGTCGCCATCAAGCCCCAGTACATCGACTACATTCCCCGCGTCTTCTCCGGCACCCCGCGGGAACTCCTGAAGAACACGGATGAACGGGGAAAACTCGAATCCCTCATCGGTGCAATGGGCCTTTCATCCATCCTCGACAGCGACGTTGCGACGCTTTCCGGGGGCGAACTCCAGAGGGTGGCAATCGTTGCGTGTCTTGCCCGGGACGCGGACTTCTACTTCCTCGACGAGATAACACCATTCCTCGATATCTACCAGAGAGTCGCGGCAGCAAACCTCATCCGGGAGACCGCCACCCGGAGACCCATCGTCATCGTGGAACACGACCTCGCCGTCCTCGACATGCTGGCCGACGTCGTGCACGTCGCCTACGGCAAACCTGCTGTCTTTGGTGTCATCACGCAGCCAAAGGGCGTCCGGGTGGGAATCAACGAGTACCTTGGCGGGTACCTCCCGGAAGAAAACGTCCGGTTCAGGGAATACCCCGTCATCTTCGAAAAAAGGGCGCACACGAAGGGGGCAGAGAGGGCGACACTTCTCGAATTCCCGCGCATGGAAAAGACCTACCCCCACTTCCACCTGGAAGTCTCCGGGGGGGGCATCCGGGCCGGGGAAGTCCTCGGTGTGCTCGGCCCGAACGGCATCGGGAAGAGCACGTTTGCCCGGCTCCTTGCCGGTGTGGAGACGCCGGACGGCGGTGCCGTTCAGATCTCCGCGAAGGTCTCGTACAAGCCCCAGTATATCAAGGCCGAGAGCCCGGACACTGTCGAGTTCTACCTGCGGTCGTGCACGAAGCAGTTCGATACCTCGATCTACCAGCACGATATCATCGAACCCCTCTCCCTCGGGCCGCTGCTGCAGTCTTCCCTTGATACGCTCTCCGGCGGGGAACTCCAGCGTGTCGCCATCGCGGCATGCCTCTCGCGGCCCGCCGACCTCTACGTCCTCGACGAGCCCAGTGCACACCTTGACGTCGAGCAGCGGGTCAGGATAACGCGGATGTTCCGCCATTACGTGGACGGGCGGGATGCGGCCATCCTTGTTATCGACCACGACATCTACCTCATCGACATGATAAGCGAGCGGATACTGGTCTTTGACGGCGAACCGGGTGTCCGCGGGGAGGCGACCGGGCCGTTCGGGATGCGGGAGGGCATGAACAGGTTCCTCTCGCGGCTGAACGTCACCTTCCGCCGCGACAAGTCGGGGCGGCCCCGGATCAACAAGCCCGGCTCGTTCCTCGACCGGGAACAGAAGGCGACGGGGGAGTATTATTACTACACGGAGAAGGAAGAGGTGGCGTGATCTTCCCCCCGACCTCCCTTCCCTTTTTTGTCCTTTCAGCAGGATATCCGAACCCGGGTTGCCATCCCCTGAAGTCCCCCGGCAGGCCGATCGGAAGAAGCGTTGCCATCCCATGACTGCCCGATGATGGAGGAACCACCGGGGTGAGAACCTTTTTCATCCCCCTTCTGCCATATCCTCCTCATGGTCCGGCACGAGTGCGGGTACGAACAGGAGATCCTCTGCCGCAGGTGCGGATCCACGGTGGTCTACAACGAGAGGACAGGGCTCTTCTGCCCACGGTGCAGGCGCGAGATCACACTGGTCTGCCCGGGATGCGGGAAGAAATGGTGACGGTCTTTTCTCATGCCTTGCTCCGGAGCCACTCGGCATACTGCTCGCGGAGTGCCGCCAGTTCCTCGGGAGAAAGGTCCTTCTTCCGGTTCCTGTGGAGGTAATCCTCGAGCTGGCTGACGATACGCTCGGCAACCCGGTACTCGTCCACCTCGATGTACGCGGGGGCCTTCGCGACCTCGATCGCCTCTCCACAGACCGGGCAGAGCTTCCACTGCTGGAACCGGTCGACGTAGGAAAAAGTCCGGCACCCGGGGCAGCGGATGATGAGGAACATCGGCAATTGGTGATTACAGCTCCCACGGTATATAAATATCGACGTATCCGGGGATCCAAAGGTCACCCCAGTCCAGGCGGCTGATTCCCTTTGTGCCTTGGTATTCCCGTTACAGGGGGAGAACATTTCCCCCGGAAAGATCCCATCAGTATGTCACCGGGACGGGGGAGAGACAGGATTCCGGATGGAAAAAAGGGATCGGAAAAACCGCTAAAGAAGGGTTTTTAGTAGATGATATTCAGAACGAGAATTGCCACGCCGATTGCAGCACACACGATGATGACCGAGTACGGGCTGATGTGTATTGCCCTCTTGTCCTCGCTCTCGTAGTAATTGACCAGCCCTGCGGAGGATATGAGGCGTCCACCCTGCTTCTTTGCCATACAAACATATTTCTCATTCTCGGTATATAAAAGGCTGGCAGCAGACATGAGCGGCGGGGAACTCCTGGTCGAGGGACGCGCCCTCCTTGGTGAGGACTTCGAGGAGGCGCCCGTGCGGGTGGTCGTTGAGGGCGGCACCATCGCGCACATCGAGGAGCTCGGGGGACCAGGAAACGACCTGCCCTGGATCGTCCCTGCATTCTTCAATGCCCACACCCATGTCGGCGACAGTGTTGCCCTCGACATTCCGCTCGAGGGTGACCTCGATGCACTCGTCCGACCCCCCGACGGGCTCAAGCACCGTATCCTCCGGTCGGTATCCCGCACGGAACTCGTCGGGGCGATGCGGCTGACCATCGGGACTATGGCTCACGGGGGCACGGCAGGGTTCGCCGATTTCCGGGAAGGGGGAAGAGACGGCGTATCCGCGCTGCTCGAGGCCGCGGGGGGTATTTCCTGCCGGCCCGTCATCTTCGGGCGCGAGGGGGGCGAGATGGTCGCGCAGGGCCTTGGAATAAGCAGCGCACGTGACGTTGGAGGCAGCCTCGACGAGATGGTATCCCTCGCCCGCCGGATAGGAAAACTCGTTGCATTCCACGCCGGGGAAAGGGATCCCTCTGACATCGGGCAGGCCCTCGCGTACGAACCGGACCTCCTCGTCCACTGCACGCACGCTTCGAAGGATCAACTCCGGCAGATCGCGGACGCCGGCATACCCGTTGCCGTCTGTCCGAGGGCAAACTGGAGGTTCCGCGTCACGTCGTCCGGGATGAGACCTCCCGTGCGGGAACTCCTCTCCCTCGGAGGCACCATCCTCCTCGGTACCGACAACGCGATGTGTGTCCAGCCGGACATGTGGAGGGAGATGGAGTTCCTCTCCACCGTTTACCGCGTCTCCCCGCGCGAGGCACTGCGCGCCGCAACCCTCGGGGCATCGCTCTTCATGGAACCTTTTTACATCAGGGAGAAAAACAGGGCCGCTTTTCTGGTCATCGATCCCCGTCCATCGAACCTCTCGCTGAGCCGGGACATCGCAGCAGCCCTCGTAAACAGGGCAGGTCCGGCAAATATCGTGAGAAAGGTTATTAATTTGTAAAAGACATTACATAGGCAGACTGTTTTGGAGTGTACTGATGTTCTCGGATATCCTGGTCGCTGTTGACGGGTCGAACATGGGGAGGAGGGCATTCGAGGTTGCCCTCGATGAGGCCCGTGTCTGGAAGGCAAAGGTCCATGTGGTGTACGTTGTGGAGACAGGGTTGTTTTCGTCCCTGCCCATGGACAGCACGTGGGAGATCATGTTCAGCATGCTCGAGAGAGAGGGTCAGGAGACCCTTGAACGTGCAAAAGAGGCAGCGCAAAAGGCAGGCGTGGCACTCGAGACGCACATCCGCCAGGGCCACGCGGGAAACGAGATCGTCAGGACAGCGGGGGAAGTCGGTGCAGACCTCATCGTTGTCGGCTCCCACGGCAAGAGCGAGGTGGACAGGCTCCTCCTCGGCAGTGTCAGTTCTTTTGTGGTCAGCAACAGCAAAGTGGCTGTTCTGGTGGTGAGACCATCACAGAAATGAAAGTATCAGACTTCATGACCACCGACGTGGTCTCCGTGGAGATCCCCGGGAACCGCGACGACGTCCTCAAGATACTCAAGCGCACCGGGATATCGGGTGTCCCGGTTCTCAAGGACGGAAAACTCGTGGGTATCATCACGAGAAAGGACCTCCTGCGGAAGGCAGAGGAGACGCAGCTCGGTCTCCTGATGACGCATGATCCGATAACGATTTCGCCTGATGCAACCATCCGGGAGGCCGCATCCCTGATGATCAAGCATTCCATCCGCCGCCTGCCGGTCATCGAGGACGATGACCTCGTGGGCCTCATCTCGGTCGCGGATCTCGTTGCGGCACTGGCGCAGATGAAGGTAAGGGACGAGATCAAGGAATCCTACATCAGCCAGACGTTTGCCCTCTGGGAAGAGACGCCTCTCCCTCTCGTCGGCCGTATCATGGAGATCTCGGGCTTTGACGCAATCCCCATCCTCGACGAGGAGAGTATCCTCCAGGGGATCATCTCGGAGCGTGACCTCATCCGGCACTCCTCGATCGAGGACACGGTCGAGGTGAGCGACTTTTCGAACGGCACGGATGACGACGAGTGGACGTGGGAGAGCATCCGCGACATGCACACAATCAGTTACGGCATATCCAAGATCCAGCTCCCCAACCGCCCGGTCAAGACAGCCATGGTCAGGAACGTCATCTCTGTGCCGCTGAACGCCGAGGTGAGCGAGTGTGCACTCAAGATGAAGAGGGCACGGGTGGACCAGCTGCCCGTCGTGAACGGGGACCGGAAACTCGTGGCGATGCTCTTTGACAGGGAGCTCATCAGGGCTCTCTGCAAGGACAGGCCCTGACAAAAATGTTTATGTTTTAGGATGACATTGTACTGTTTGAAGCGCTTTTAAGGCAATTTACCAGCGTTTTCCAATATTTTGGGGTGTTTCCATGAATGAACAATACAGGGAAGGAATGACAGGGACAACCACCGTCGGACTCGTCCTTCGCGATGCAGTTGTGCTTGCATCCGAGATGAGGGCCACGATGGGGTACCTGATCGCCTCCAAGAAAGCCAAGAAGATCTACCAGATTGCCGACAGGATAGGGATGACAACCGCCGGGGGAGTCGGTGACGCACAGCAGATCGCACGCCTGATGACAGTGGAGTGCAGCCTCTACCAGATCAGGCGCGGCAGGCCGATAACCATCGGGGCGGTCGCAACCCTGCTCTCGAACATCCTGAACGCGAACCGGTATTACCCCTTCTACGTCCAGCTGCTGGTGGGCGGCGTCGACGAGGGCGGCCCGAAACTCTATGCAGTCGATGCTCTCGGGGGTGCGTCCCGCGAGGAGGAGATGGTGGCGACCGGATCGGGTTCCCCGATGGCCTTCGGTGTCCTTGAAGACCGCTACAGCAAAGATCTCTCCGAGGACGAGGCAGTCGCGCTTGCCGTCAGGGCAATCCGGTCGGCAATGAAGAGGGACGCGGGTTCCGGCGAGGGCATCCACGTGGTGGTCATCACGAAAGAAGCCTACAGGGAGCTGACCGAGAGTGAAATCGCCGGTCTTTCCCCGGTATCCCCCGCGTAATACTTTTTTAGGTCGGTTTTGATGCTTATCGAAGAGAGGCTCAAAGAGCTGAAAGACAAGATCAACGAGAAAGTACCTGCCGGGATCACGGTCTCGGACGTGGAGTTCGAGGGGCCTGAACTCGTCATCTACACGGACGACCCCAAGAGGTTTGCCGACCAGGCTGACCTGATAAAGGTCCTCGCACGGGACCTGCGCAAGCGGATCGTCGTCCGTCCCAATGTCCTCGAAGATCCCGAAAAGGCAATCAGGGATATCAGGGCCGTTGTCGCAGAGAACGCAGGAATCACCGATATATTTTTTGACGCGGATACCGGTGAAGTCCTCATCGAGGCCGAAAAGCCGGGCGTTGTCATCGGGAAGAACGGTGCAACCCTTCGGGAGATTACCCGGCACATCGGATGGACGCCCAAGGTCGTGCGGACACCCCCCATAGAATCGAGTACCGTCAAGCAGATCAGGCAGTACCTGCGCTCGGTCAACGAGGAGAGGAAGGAGTTCCTCCGGGCAATCGGCCGGAGGATCCACCGCGACGTGATCGCACGGGACCAGTGGGTCAGGGTGACGATGCTCGGGTGCTGCCGCGAGGTGGGACGTGCAGCGTTCCTCCTCTCCACCCCCGAATCGAGGGTCCTCATCGACTGCGGGGAAAAACCCGACAACAGCGCGAGCACGCCTTACCTCTACGTCCCCGAGATCCACCCACTCAGCCAGCTGGACGCGGTCGTCCTCACCCACGCCCACCTGGACCACTGTGCCCTCGTCCCCCTCCTCTTCAAGTACGGGTATGACGGGCCCGTTTACAGCACCCCGCCCACGAGGGACCTCTCGGCAATGCTCCAGCTCGATTACCTGGACGTGGTGAGCAAGGAAGACAGGAAGATTCCCTACAGCTCAAACGAGGTCAAGAGCTACATCAAGCACTCGATCACCCTCAATTACGGCAGTGTCACGGACATCGCTCCTGACATCAAGCTGACGTTCCACAACGCCGGGCACATCCTCGGTTCCGCGATTGCCCACTTCCACATCGGAGACGGGCTGTACAACATCGCTTTTACCGGTGACTTCAACTTCAGCAAGAGCCGGCTCTTCAACCCGGCGACCTGCAACTTCCCCAGGCTCGAGGCCCTGATCATGGAAAGCACCTACGGGGGTTCCGGAGACATCCAGCCCACCCGTGCCGAGGCCGAGGAGAAACTGTACGAGACCGTCAACAACACCATCCGCAGGGGTGGAAAGGTCATCATCCCCGCGTTTGCCGTCGGGAGGTCGCAGGAAGTGATGCTTGCGCTCGAGGAGGGAATGCGCAGGCAGAAGATACCGACGGTGAAGATCTACCTCGACGGGATGATCCGGGAGGCAACGGCCATCCACACGACCTACCCCGAGTACTTGAACAGCGAGCTGAGGACCCAGATATTCAAGGAGGACCATAACCCCTTCCTTGCCGACTGCTTCGTCCCCGTCGATTCCTCCGAACTCCGGGAAAAGGTCATCATGGGCGATCCCTGCGTCATCATCACGACGTCAGGCATGCTCAACGGCGGTCCCGTGATGGAATACTTAAGCAACCTCGCGTCCGACGAGAAAAATGCGCTCGTCTTCGTCGGGTACCAGGCGGAGGGGACACTCGGGCGGCGCATCCAGAAAGGGTGGCGTGAAGTCCCCATCGGCAGGAAAGGTACAATCGTGATCAACCTCGAGATCGTGACAATCGACGGGTTCTCCGGGCATTCCGACCGGAAACAGCTGATGAGTTTCATCGCCCACGTCCAGCCACGGCCCGAAAAGATCTTCACCGTGCATGGCGATGAGAACAACACAATTGACCTTGCCAGTTCCATCTACAAGAGGTACCACATCGAGACCCATTCGCCCATGAACCTGGAGACGTACCGGATGGTATGAAGGAGAACCTGCCCCTCCTTGCCGGTGCCTTCTCGGTCATGGCACTCTCGAATGCCATTGTTCCCGTCCTTCCCTCTTTTTCGACCGGGGCCGCAGCCCAGGGCGCAATTTACTCTGCCTACTTCCTCGGTGCATTCCTCCTCGTCCTGCCTGCCGGCTACGTTTCCGACCGGATCGGCGAAGTCCCCCTCATCCGGGCCGGCCTTGTCCTCACAACCCTCTCGGGCGTCCTCCTCGCCCTTGCAGGCTCGCCCCTGCTTGTTTTCCTTGCCCGGCTCGTCGAGGGGATCGGGGCAGGCCTCTTCGTGCCTGCGTCTCTTGCATTTCTGAATGCCCGGCCTGACCACGACCGGATGAGCGGTTACTTCATGGGTCTCCTGAACCTTGGCCTCATCTTGGGTCTCCTCGTGACCGGGTGGCTCGTGACCGGCAGCCCGGGCAGCAGCCGCGGGGGAATCATCTTTTTTACCTGGCTCTCGGTCGTCCCCCTCGTCCTCGCTTTTGCCACGGGAAGGGGACAGGAAATGTCTCACAGGGTCCCCGCAGAACCGGCACAGAAGACGAAAAAGAGGCTGGTATGGGCATTCCGGACGTATTTCTGGCTCTGGGTCTCTGCCGTTGTCCTGGTCGGGATCACGGGAGCCGTCACCGCCCTTTACCCCGAGTTCACGGATCTCCCTGCCTCTTCCGTCTCCGGAAAGATCGCTCTCATGAACGCTGCCACGATTGCATCGGTCATCGTGACGTCGCGTGCAAACCTTCCCCCGGTCAGGACGATCCAGCTTGCAGCCGTGGCGATGGCAGGCGGAGTCGCTCTCACCTTCTACTCGATGTGGGGCTTCCTCGTAATAGGATGGCTCGCCGGGATGGTGATGATCTCCCAGCTCTCCTTCCTTGCGGCCGTCGGGGCCCGCCAGGGTGTCCTGATGGGTCTCTTCAACACCGCAAGTTACGGGGGGATGACAGCCGTCCCCTTCATTGCAGGGTTCGTTGCGGAAACGGGAGGTTTTCCCGCTGCATATACCCTCACCGCCCTTCTGGCCCTTCTTGTTGCGGCAACCGTCGGTCGCTGCGCGTGCCGCCTCCCCACCGCCGGGCCGGGCTGAACCGGGAGAGGACGAGGGAGACTGCGTACACGGCTGCCCCGAGGAGGATGATCGTTGCCCCGGAGGGGAGGTCCCAGGCATACGAGAGGAACAGCCCCGATAACGAGAGGACGAGGGCAAGGACAACCGATGCTGCCATCATTGTCGGGAGGCGGGTCGTAAACCCCCGCACGCTCGCCGCGGGAAGGACAAGGAGTGCGATGCCGAGGATTATCCCGACGAGCCTGATCAGGATGATGACGCAGGTCGCCGTGAGGACGAGGAGGACGAGGGAGAGTGCCGTCACGGGCAGGTTCATGACCCGGGCATACTCCTCGTCGAACGTGACCGCCTGGAGGGGAAGATAGAAAAGGGCGACGATGGCGACGATGCAAGCAGAAAAGACTGCCATGAGGATGATATCCCCCTGTGGCACGAGCAGGATGTTTCCAAACAGGTAGCTGAAGAGGTCGGGGGTATACCCCTCGGCAAGGCTGACCGAGATGATCCCGACCGCCATCCCGGCTGCCCAGACTGCCCCGATGAGTGTATCGATCTCCTGCCCGGCCTTCTCTTTTACAATGCCGATGCACAGGGCCACGCCGACAGAGAAGAAGAAGGCCCCCACGATCGGGTCGATGGAAAAAAGGTATCCCAGCCCGACTCCCCCGAATGCCGCGTGCGAGATGCCCCCGCTGACGGTGACCATGCGCTTGACGACAACGAGGCTCCCGATGATACCGCACGCGATACTCGCGAGCACTGCTGCAAGGATTGCGTTCTGGAAGAAACCAAACGAAAGGATACCCGCGTCCATCATCGCGAACCTCCCTCCCCGGGGTGATCCCCGAGCACCCGGTGGGGGATGCCGTGGGCTATGAGGTCGACCGGGCACTGGTAGGCCGCCTCGATCATGTCTTCGGTGATCTCGGGAGAATCGTGGGTAAACAGCCTGCGGTTCAGGCACGCGACACGTGTCACATGGCGGGAGATGACCCCGATGTCATGGCTGACCAGGAGAACGGTCAGGTCTTTCCTGAGATCTTCGAGGATGTTGTAGAAATGGACCTCTGTCGGGGCATCGATGTAGACCGTCGGTTCGTCGAGGATGAGGACCTCGGGGTTTCCCACGAGTGCCCGGGCAAGGATCGCCCGCTGCTGCTCTCCTCCCGAAAGCGCAGAGACGGGCCTTTCCGCGAGGGGTGCCATCCTCAACCGTTCGAGTATGCGGTCTGCGGCCTCGTGGTCGGCAGGCGTGTACCTCGCCCAGGGGAACCTGGCATGGGAGAGCCTCCCGGAAAGGACCATCTCCCGGACGGTGATGGGGTACGAAAAGTCGTACGTCCTGAACTGGGGGACGTATCCGACCCGTGACCGTGCCCTCCCGGGAGGTTGCCCGAGCACCGTGACAGTCCCGCCCGAAGGGACGAGGAGACCGAGGATGATCTTCAGAAGCGTTGTCTTTCCTCCGCCGTTTGGACCGATGAGGGCAAAAAAGTCGCCTTTCCTGACCTTGAGGGAGACGTGTTCAAGAATCACTTTCCCGTTGTGTCCGAACGAGACATCGCTCACCTCGATGACAGGTCTCATCCGGGGATCACCCGTCCGCGTCATCCCACACCATAACTATTCCTGATTGCGCCCGATATCCGGACCAGGTTCTCAAGGACATCCGGGGCGAGCGGGTCGACAAGGACCACCGTCCCGTTTATCTCGCGTGCAATGACCTCGCTCTCCCTCGTGCTGAACTGGGGCTCGGCAAAGACCACGGATATTCCCTCTTCCCGCGCGAGGCTGACCAGGCGGGAGAGCCCTGCAGGACCGGGTTCGTGGCCCCCTTCCCCGACTGCCACCTGATTGAGCGAAAAGTCGCGGGCGAAGTAACCGAAGGCGGGATGGAAGACGAGGAACGACCTGCCTTCAAGGCCCGATACGTTTCTCCGGATGGCAACGGTGCAGGAATCGATCTTCCCGAGGTACGCGTTTTTCCTCGCAGCGTAATCGGCCGCGTGGGCAGGATCGAGTTCAGAAAGTCCCCGTGCAACATTTTCTGCCATGATGCGGAGGTTTGCGGGCGAGAGCCAGATGTGGGGATCGGCACCTGTCCGGCTCCGGGTGGTCCCCTCATCCCCTTTTCCGTCGCCATAGAGCAGGGAAATGCCCTCGGACATATCGATAATTGCGATCCCCGGTTCCCGTGCTGTGATACGCTGGACGAGGGTATCCTCAAAGGGCATGAGATCGGGGCCGAGCCTGACGTACGCGTCCGCCCGGCTCACCCGTGCGACCTGGGACGCGGTCGGCTCGTAGGTATGCGGCTCGACCCCGGGAGGGACGACGACGACGACTTCCCAGTCCCCGCCGGCAATCTCCCTGACAATCTCTGCCTGGGGCAGAATGGTCACCACCGCCGTCCTCCCGTGGGGGGTGCCCCGTCCATCCGTCCCTTCCGAGAGGCACCCGGAGATCGCAACAAGAATGACGAGCATGAGAGGCACCGCACGCCGGAATTGTGGATGAAAAGGATGCGATTGTCCGGGCCACATTATTTTGGTACTCCCTCAAAAATTCTCCTCTTCCTTTTCCGCCCCGCAGAGGGCATCGTGGCAGATGGCACCGCAGATCCCCCTCGTGGGGTGACCGAGCGATGCGCAGATCCTCCGGACCGCTCCTGCCGAGACATACGCCTCGAACCTTTCTGCCTCCCGGCAGGCCTCTTCCCCTGCAAGCCCGTAATGGGAGAGGACCAGCCCGAGAACGCGGTGCCGCCAGACGAGAAAATCGGCACGGGCAACGCCTTTCTCCGTGAGGGTAACCCTGCCGTAGGGCTGGTGAAAGACGAGTCCGGCTGCCGCAAGCTCCTGGACGGCCCGTGTCACTGTTGACGGGTCGACCGAGAACCGTTCTGCAATCTCACCCGTCCTTGCCGCGTTTCCCCTCTCGCGGAGGAACTTGAGGTATGACACCTTCCGGGGGGAGAGCCCGTCGTCGCCATCTGGTTCCATCTCCCTTTAGATGGGGTTGGGAGGATAAAAAGTTGAGCATGTACCAAAACTGGTTGTCTCACCCGGATGACAATGAGGGTATCGTGGGCGTCACGTTTCCGGGAAGAGGAGACGACCGGCCTTGCCCTTCGAAGACACCGGGGGAGGGACCGATCAGGATGGGGGTGACTTCGATGACCACTGTCTCTCCCTCGGCAGGGTACCGGCTGATCGGGACGGTTGCCGGCAGGTATCCCAGTGCCTTGACGGTCACTGCCCGGCAGGGAGTCCCCGTCAGGTAAATGAGGATATCGAGGGTCCCGTTCCTGATCTCTCCCCTGTAATCCCCGTCAATGAAAACGGATGCCCCTTCGACCGGGCACCTGACCCTGAGAAAACCCGTACTCCCGCCGATGAGCGGCGGGTTGTCATCGTCTGCACCGGATGTCACACCCCCTCCCTCGCTTTCACCGGATGTCCCGTTTCCGCCCGTATTCCCCTCACGCACGACTATCAGGCAGGATGGTGCTGACAGGTTGCAGCCGCCCCGGCCGCAGACCCCGAGTGTGACCGTATAGTTCCCCGGCTCATAAAAGACATGGACAGGGGAGGGATCGGTCGACGAGGTGCCGTCCCCAAAGTCCCACGACCTGTTTGCAACGTCGCCCTCAGAGACGTCCTTGAATTGCACGGCGAGCGGTGCCACCCCCTCGGTGCTGTTGGCCAGAATAGCCGCAACAGGGGGAGAGGGAGTGACCGGTGAGAACACACCCCGGACCGTGTGGTTCCGGGAAATACCCTCGAGCCTCGTGCGCGGGTGCGGCCCGATGGATCTGCTGTCAACGAGGACATCAACGAGTTCGTACCCCCTCTCCGGGACAAAGAGGAACTCCACGGTTCCCCCTTTCGGAACCCGGACCGGTCCTTCCGGCAGGACTGCCCCGCCGGGACTGCACCCTGCCTCTACGACGAACCGGGCAACGGGCCGGAGTGAAAAGACCGGCAGGGACAGTGTCTGGGACCCTCCTGTTGTGATCTCTCCCTCCCACGGGACATAGCCTTCCTTCGAGATGGTGATCCGGTGAGTGCCCGGCGCGAGGGGCACGCAGATCGGGGTGACCCCTCTTTCAATACCGTCTATGGTCACGAGGGCGGATGCAGGGTCAGACTCGAGGCAGAGGGAACAGAGGTCTGATGCCGGAGCGGTCGTTGTCGCCGGGGCCGGGGTGACCGGCTGTGTCGGCGTCATTGTCGGAGTAGGGGATGGAGTTGGCGTCGGAGTAACTGTCAACGTGGGAGTCGGTGTGGGAGTTGGCGTCGGGGTCAGGGTCGGCGTCATTGTTGGAGTAGGGAACGAAGTCGGAGTCGCAGTAACTGTCAACGTGGGAGTCGGTGTGGGAGTTGGCGTCGGGGTCAGGGTCGGCGTCATTGTCGGAGTGGGGGNTGGNGTNNGNGTCGGAGTAACTGTCAACGTGGGAGTCGGTGTGGGAGTTGGCGTCGGGGTCAGGGTCGGCGTCATTGTCGGAGTGGGGGTTGGGGTCAGGGTCTGCGTTGGAACCTCTGTATTGACAGGACCGGACTCGGCGTCACCGGGGTGCAACAAATCTCCCGAATGGCCTCCAGGGGGGCCGTTGATATCCGAAAAGGGCAAAGACCCGGCCGTATCGGTCACATCCCCATTTCCGGAAACCGGGTTTTGTGGGAGAACGACAAGTCTCCCGTTCATGCCGGGTACTGTATAGGGCGTTCCGCCATCGTCCTTCATCCCAAGCACAGTCACCTGTATAGGGGTTGTTCCGGCTGCATCCCCGCGGATCCCGAGCGTGGCGAGGATGACGTTCCTGTCACCCGGCCGGACGATGTTGTTCGTATCTGCACCCTTGAGCGTCACGGAACCTGCAGGAACTTTGCTCCGGCTGTTGAGCCGGGCAAAAGAAGGAAACTTCACCGAAGTGATGGTTCCAACGTGCGGGTCCTCGATCCTGACCGTGACTTCGAACTCCGAGAGTCCTGCAGAGACCTCGTCCAGCACGATGACGCATTCCCCCGACTCCCCGGGTGCAGGGATCGTGCAGTCCCTTGCATAGACCGTTGCTGCTCCCGCTGGCAGGCAGATGACCAGCAGAACGGTGAGCAGGATACAAATACCCGGTTGTCGTACAGGACGTCCTCGTAAAAGACGCCCACCCCTCCATGCCACGCGCATTGCCAATCCCCCATCCCCTGTCCTCCCCGGCTCCCCCGCCATCGGGGAGACTCCCCTCCGGTTCGGCAGGATAATGGTATATTTTCCGATAATCTCTCCAGGTATTTATATTAGATCCCCAAAAGGGCGAATTTACCTCCCCGGATTACCACCACTGCCGTGAAATATGACCCCTTGCCGCCGGAGTGGCCTCCCTTCCCTTGGGAGTTCGCTTGATGAGACCTGCCTGGATGAGGTACGGCTCGTGAACGTCCTCGATCGTGCGACTGTCCTCACCGACGGCGATGGCAATCGTCTTTAAGCCCACCGGCCCGCCGCCGAACTGGTTGACGATGGTATGCAGGATCCGCCTGTCCACCTCGTCGAGTCCGAGCCCGTCGACCCCAAGGAGAGTGAGAGCCTGGTCCGCAACCTCGCGGGAAACCGTACCGTCACCCCGGACAAGGGCGTAGTCCCCGACCCTCCGCAGGAGCCTGTTCGCGATCCGGGGAGTGCCGCGGCTCCTCTTCGCTATCTCGAGCGCCCCGTCAGGCAGGATCGGTATCTTCATGATCCCTGCGCTCCGCGTGACGATCTGTGCCAGTTCCCCGGTGCTGTAGAGGTTTAACCTGACCACGAGACCGAACCTGTCCCGGAACGGTGAGCCGAGGAGCCCGACCCTCGTGGTTGCCCCCACGAGCGTGAACGGTTCGAGCGTGATCTTGATGGACCTGGCACTTGGTCCCTCGCCGATCATCACGTCGATGCAGAAATCCTCCATGGCGGGGTAGAGGATCTCCTCGATGACCGTGTGGAGCCTGTGTATCTCGTCGATGAAAAGGACGTCGCCCCTCTTGAGGAGCGTGAGGATGGCCGCAAGGTCACCGGGTTTTTCAAGGACCGGGCCGCTCGTGCAGTGGAGGTTCGATCCCATCTCGCGGGCAATGATGTGCGCAAGAGTCGTCTTGCCGAGCCCCGGCGGGCCTGAAAAGAGCGTATGGTCAAGCGGTTCTCCCCTCGCCTTCGCGGCATCGATCGCTATCCTGAGGGTCTCCTTGAGGAGATCCTGCCCCACGAACTCGGAAAAGCGTTCGGGGCGGATAACCGACTCGTCGACCTCGTCTTCCCCTTCCTGTGCGGGGGTGAATGACTCACGCCGGGCCATTGCATCACCGTTCCCGCATGATCCGGAGTGCTGCCCGCACGACGTCCTGCACGGCCGGTTCGGCCATGCCCGTCATCGCACGGCCCACCGCGTCCCTCGTCTCCCGTGACGAGAAACCGAGCGCAAGGAGCGCGCTCTCCGCGTCCCTCCGGACAGGGTCGTCGGAGACGGCATGACTGCTGCCTGCAAGCAGGTCCGCCCTCTTCCTCATGGTGTCGCGCAGTTCGAGGATGAGCCTCCCGGCATTCTTCTTCCCCACTCCCGTGAGGCGTGTGAGTGCCTTTTCGTCGCCTCCGATAACGGCTGCGGCAAGTTCCGAGACAGTCATCTGCGAGAGGATGGAGCATGCAAGCGCAGGCCCGACGCGTGTCACAGAGATCAGCATGCGGAACATCTCGAGCTCTGCGGGGGCGAGGAACCCGTACAGTGCGATTCCATCCTCCCTGACGACGAGATGGGTATGCAGGATGACTTCCCCCTTCTCCTCTGCAACCTGCCTTGAAAGAGGCCCGGGCATGAACACCTGGTACCCGACTCCCCCTGCCTCGAGGATGACATACCCATCCCCGCATCCCACTATGCTGCCCCGGAGCCTCGCGATCATGTCAGGGGACCCTCGCAGTGTGAATGTGGCAGAGTGCAACGGAGAGCCCGTCGGCAACGTCGTCCGGACGGGGTATCGCGGGGAGGCCGAGCAGCCGTGTGATCATCTCCTGCATCTGCCTCTTATCCGCCCTGCCCGAACCCGTTATTGCCTGCTTGACCTGGTTCGGAGTGTACTCGGCGACCGGAACACCGTGTTTTTGTGCTGCCAGCATGATAACCCCCCTCACCTCCGCGACGCCGAGCGCCGACGTGACATTGCGGGAGAAAAAGAGGGTCTCCATCGCCATGCAGGTGGGAGAAAACTCCCCCAAAAGACGGCTCACGCTGTCGTAGATGAGTTCGAGCCTCTCCGGTGTCCCCCCCGGGCACGGGGCTGTCTTGATGCAGGAATATGCCATGGGAGTGATGATTCTCTCGCTGGCCGAAAGCACACCATATCCGATGGTGGCAAGGCCCGGGTCGATTCCAATCACGATCATGCAGGTCGAAAAGGACAGTTATCCTGGTTTTTCAATCATTCTATCGGGTAATTGCCCACAAATACCTTTCTATCGCGGTGTGAAAGAGGGCGCCTCTCCATTCCTGCCTTTCCGGGAGCGGGAACAGGACAAAACAGTTTTACCATACCAGTGTCTATCTATCATCGGCTGTGATTCGCCATGGGATCAAACGAAGACATCATGCATGATTTTGTAAAAAAAGAGCTCAAGCGGCTTTACCCAAGCGTTGACGGCTGGCAGATCAAGACTGCACCAGGGACGGGTGCAGGTGCAGGTTTCACCATATCCCGGAGGATCCTGGGTCGCATCGAAGGTGCATACGTGCTCGTGAACTTCGACAGGAAAGTGACCGATAAGGCAGTCAAAGCCCTCCAGGAACTTGCTGCCCGGTCTCCCATTCCCGGAGTCAGGAACCCCCGCCTCATCATCATGGCCCCGCAGGGAGCAGAGACTGCAGGCCTTCCCCCCGGCATCGAGGTGCTTTCCATGCAGAGTTTCGGGTACGAGGGCAAAGAACTCGTCTGGCTGAAGCGCCGTGCCCAGGTGAGCGAAAAAGTCCCGCCGAGGAGTTCCTAGTCCGGTCCTGCCGGACCCTGCAGGAAGAATTCCTGTATTCTTTTTTCCAGGTCCCTGCTGTGCGAGCCGTGCCAGTAGAGCTTGCGGCACCGCGCACACCAGTAGAATGTCCTGTTGTGATCCCTCCCGGGGGCATAGTCCGCACGCAGGATCTCGGCCCGGCGTGCCGGACGCAGCAGAGTATTGCAGAGGGAACAGCGGGTGAACCTGACTTCCGGGACAATCATGCCCGCCCGGGCGAGGGCCCTCACCTGGTCCATGACGTTCTTCTCCTCGATCAGAACCGCATCGCTACCCCCCCGCCGTGCGAGTTCCCGGTCCATGGTGAGGAGGATCCGTCCCTCGGTCCGGGCACGGGAGAGGAGGACAGTGTCCTCCCGGCTGTTCCCCTCTGCCATCTCTGTCGCGGACACCGTATCGTAGCCCATGAACCGGAGGTACCGGCACAGCGTCCCGAGCATCCGGTCCGCAAGGAACCGGGTCTGTCCCGTTGCTTCACCCTCCGGCACGGACATAGGGTATCCGCTCCCCGCACCGGGAACATGACTCCCCGGAGAGTTCCCTGAAAAACACGGAATATCCATACCTCTCGATACAGAGGGCTCCGCAGGACGGGCAGTACGTGCTCTCCCAGGGATGGGGGGAGACATTTCCCAGGTACGGGAACCGGAGACCTTCCTCCCGGGCCTGCCGGTAGATGCGCTCGAGCACGGCAACCGGCGTTGCCCCCCTGTCCCGCATCCGGTGGTCCGGGTGGAACCGCGTGAAATGGACGGGCGTATCCTCACCGAGGTTATCACGTATCCACCGGATGAGGGCTCCCGTCTCCTGCGGGCTGTCGTTCTGCCCGGGGATCACGAGTGTCACCACCTCGACGTGCATCCCAAGTTCACGCGCAAGGACGGCCGAATCAAGGACCGGCTGGAGGCGGGCCCCGCAGACCTTCCTGTAAAAATCCTCCGAGAACGCCTTGATATCGACGCGGTAGGCCCGGAGCATCGGGGAGAGTTCCCGCAGTGCCTCTTCCGTAATGTACCCGTTCGTCACGTACACGGTCGCAAGCCCCTCTTTCCGGGCCAGGTTCCCCATGTCGAGGGTGTATTCGTACCAGATCGTGGGTTCGTTGTAGGTCCAGGAGATGCTCGCGCAGCCTGCCTGCCGTGCCCGCCGTACCCCCTCTTCGGGCGACAGATCGCGGAGTCCCGGCATCTCCGTGTCCGCCATGGAGATGTGCCAGTTCTGGCAGTGCGCACAATGGAAGTTGCACCCGACGCTTCCCAGGGAATAGGAGAGCGTCCCCGGCAGGAAATGGTACAGCGGTTTCTTCTCGATCGGGTCCACCGCTTCTGCGCTCACGCGGCCATACGTGAGGGCATAGAGCTCTCCCTCCCGGTTCTCTCTCACCCTGCATATCCCCGTCTTCCCGGGCTTGATCAGGCACCCGTGGGGGCAGAGCGAGCACCTGACCGCTCCCTCCTGTCCTTCCGGTGACCACCGGAGTGCCCTGTGCATCTCCCTCATGGATCAGTCTCACATTCACCGGTTCATGGCGATAAATGTAATGAATGCTCACCCGTTATTGCTGTCACGCCGCGGTTCGTCGTCTCCGTCGCACTCGACCACGAGTGACCCGCGGTACCCGCAGGCCTTGCACCGGTAGATCTGGCCGATGCAACCCCCCGCAACCGGGTAAATCTCCCTGCTCCCGCAGGCCGGACAATGCTCCATCGCCTTCAACAGGTATATGTGAAATATGGAGAAATGAATGATTGGCATGGTTCGCATCGTCCTCTCACTGGGTGGCTCCGTCCTGTTTCCCTCGCTCGAGGCGCACACGCTCCTCTCCTACGCACCTGTTCTCCAGCGGCTCTGCAGGCAGGCAGATATCGCGGTTGTCGTCGGCGGGGGTGGCGAAGCC